>CXWL01006888.1_pt1 | contig 36087 bp, 25 predicted proteins | sample 590931 | NCBI WGS metagenome assembly CXWL01 (sample SAMEA3498368, study PRJEB10139) | groundwater metagenome | biome: water well; material: biofilm material | place: Germany | collected 2015-04-27
AACACCGACAGTTAGGCCTGCAGCTCGCGCCAGAGAGCGGGTCAATTCTGCAAACTCAATATGCTGTTCACGCGTCCCGTGAGAGAAATTAATCCGAACAACATCCACGCCAGCCCGGATCATGCGATCCAGAATTTTTGGGTTACTACAGGCAGGGCCGAGTGTTGCTACAATTTTTGTTCTTCGAATCATTATCTCTCTTGACGATTAGTTAGCGCGTGTTTCTAATATTTCTACCGCGGGTAATTTCTTACCCTCTAAGAATTCGAGGAATGCACCACCTGCCGTTGATATATAAGATATTTTGTCATAAATATCGTATTTCTGAATCGCAGCAATAGTATCACCCCCGCCCGCCAGCGTAAAAGCACTCGTTTCGGCAATCGCCCGGGCAATTTTCTCAGTTCCTGCACCAAATTGATCAAATTCAAATACACCCACCGGACCATTCCAAACAACAGTTCCCGCACGCATGATGATATCCACCAATTCTTGCGCACTTTTTGGGCCGATATCAAAAATCATGTCGTCGTCGCTCACATTACCCGCATCTTTCAATACCGCAGGTTCGTTGGCATCAAATTTTTTACCCACCACCACATCGACTGCAATGGGAATCGATGCATTACGTTTAGTCATTTTATCCATCAGCACCTTGGCCGTTGGAACCAGATCATCTTCACACAATGATTTGCCAACATTTTTACCGGTCGCTTTCAGGAAAGTATTGGCAATACCCCCACCCACAACCAACTGATCAACCTTCTCAGATAACGACTCGAGCACTGTCAATTTGGTTGAAACTTTGGAACCTCCAACAATCGCAACCATTGGTCGTGCCGGATTCAGCAAAGCTTTGGTTAATGCTTCCAGTTCTTCGGTTAGCAGAATACCTGCGCAAGCCACTGGCGCATACTTGGCGATACCATGGGTTGACGCTTCAGCTCGGTGCGCGGTACCAAATGCATCCATCACAAAGACATCGCATAATTTAGCGTATTTTTGTGCAGTATCTTCTGAATTTTTCTTTTCGCCTTTATTGATGCGGCAATTTTCCAACACCACCAATTCTCCATTGGCCACATCAAAACCGCCATCCATCCAATCGCGGATTAAACGCACTGGCTTGTTTAAACGGCCAGCAATATTATCTGCTACCGGTTTCAGTGAATTCTCCTCTGTCCACACACCTTCTTCAGGGCGGCCCAGATGCGATGTAACCATCACTTTGGCGCCTTGTTTAAGGCAATGATTAATCGTCGCCATCGACGCAGTAATGCGCGCATCCGATGTTACTTTACCATCCTTTACAGGCACATTCAGATCAGCGCGTATAAATACACGTTTACCTTTCAGATCAAGGTCAACAAGTTTAATAACAGACACGGCAAGCTCCAAAATTGTCTTTAAGAAAATATAAAGGATAGCAAACGCTACCCTTTATGTCTTAACAAATGAATATTAAGTCAGACAGCAATCAAGATTTTATTTATTCTTAACTGCATATCATCAAATACAAAACTACTTGGCAACAGTACGAACCATCTCCAGCACTTTAGTAGAATAGCCCCATTCGTTGTCATACCATGCGACTACTTTCACAAAGCTTTTATCCAAAGCCATGCCCGCTTCCGCATCAAAAATGGAAGTACAGCTTTCACCACGAAAATCGGTGGATACCACTTTCTGATCGGTATATCCCAGCACACCCTTCATTGATCCTTCGGAAGCATCCTTCATTGCTTTACAAATTTCATCATAGGATGCATCGTTTTCCAGCTCAACCGTCAAATCCACAACAGATACATCCGATGTTGGGACACGGAAAGCCATACCAGTCAGTTTTTTATTCAGTTCAGGAATCACAACGCCCACCGCTTTGGCAGCACCCGTTGACGATGGAATGATATTTTCCAGAATACCACGGCCGCCGCGCCAATCTTTATTGGATGGCCCATCCACCGTTTTTTGTGTGGCTGTTGCGGCATGAACCGTGGTCATCAGTCCGCGTTTAATACCCCATTTATCATTCAGTACCTTAGCTATCGGCGCCAAACAATTTGTAGTGCAGGAGGCATTGGAAATAATGCTTTCACCTTTATAAGATTTATCATTCACACCATAAACAAACATTGGCGTGTCATCTTTGGAAGGGGCTGACATAATCACTTTCTTGGCACCTGCTGCCAAATGTTTTTCACATGTTTCCTTGGTCAGAAACAGGCCAGTCGATTCAACCACAACTTCAGCACCCACTTCATTCCATTTCAGCTCGGCAGGATCTTTAATCGCCGTCAATCGAATTCTTTTACCATTGACGACCAGCGTATTTCCATCAATTGCGATGTCGCCCTGGAAACGGCCATGTACCGAATCATGTTTTAACATATAAGCCAGATAATCCGGCTCTAATAAATCATTAATAGCGACGATTTCGATATCAGGAAAATTCTGTACCGCAGAGCGGAATACCATACGCCCAATACGACCAAATCCATTTATACCAACCTTAATTGTCATACTAAAACTCCTTAAATAAGAAACCTGTTGCTTCCGGGTAAATACACAATTCACCCTATTGCTGTAATCATAAATTGAATTAGAGAATGCCTTTTACTGTCTTCACCACGTTCTCGACGGTAAAGCCAAAATGCTTGAATAACACATCAGCAGGCGCCGACTCACCAAAGGTATCCATACCCACCACAGCACCATCCAGACCGACATACTTACGCCAGAAATCTGTCACACCGGCTTCGATAGCAACTCGCTTAACGCCTTTTGTCAAAACACTGTCCTTGTAAGATGGTTCCTGACGATCGAATACATTTGTGCATGGCATCGAAACAACGCGCACATGAATACCCTCTTCAGCCAATGCTTTTTGTGCATTCATCGCTAAGCCCATCTCTGAGCCTGTGGCAATCAGGATGGCTTGTGCTTTCCCGTTGCCTGCTTCAGACAAGACATAGCCACCCTTATCAATCGATTTAATCGTAGCTGCATCCCGTTTCTGAAATGGCAGATTCTGACGGCTAAAAATTAATATTGAAGGACCATCTTTACGTTCGATGGCACGCGCCCAAGAAACAGTTGATTCGACGGTATCACAAGGCCGCCATACATCCATGTTGGGGATATAACGCAATGTGGCTGTTTGTTCTACGGGTTGATGCGTCGGACCATCCTCACCCAAGCCAATGGAATCATGGGTAAATACGAATATATTGCGAATTTTCATCAATGCCGCCATACGTAGCGCATTACGGGCATACTCAGAAAACATCAGGAATGTGGCGCCATAAGGAATCAAGCCGCCATGTAACGACAATCCGTTCATCATGGCACTCATGCCAAATTCACGCACACCGTAGTAGACATAATTTCCACCGTTTTTCTGGCTAATTCCCTTAGAACCTGACCATAAAGTCAAATTAGATCCGGCCAGATCCGCAGAGCCGCCAATCAATTCCGGTAATATTGGCGCCAAGCCTTCAATCGCGTTTTGTGAAGCTTTGCGGCTAGCAATCGTCTCCGCTTTTGCGTTGACTTGATTAATAACACTGTCGACATGACTGCGCCAATTTGCGGGCAAATCGCCTGCCATACGACGGTTAAACTCAGCAGCTTCAGCTGGATATTTTTCTGAGTATTCCGAAAATTTCTGACCCCACTCAGCCTCAAGCTTCTGACCTTTCGCTCTGGCATCCCAGGCACTATATACTTCCTGCGGAATTTCAAAAGGCGGGTGATGCCAGCCAATGTGTGGACGCGCAGCTGCGATCTCCGCGTCACCTAATGCAGCACCGTGTACTGAATGGGTATTGGCCATATTTGGTGAGCCCAATCCAATGACCGTTTTGCAACAAATCATTGATGGTTTATTGTTTACTTGCTTGGCAGCCTCAATCGCAGCTTCAATTGCTACTGGATCATGCCCGTTAACATTGGGTACAACATGCCAGCCATAAGACTCAAATCGCTTTGGCGTGTCGTCGGTAAACCATCCTTCTACATGGCCATCAATGGAAATACCATTATCATCGTAAAAACAGATTAGTTTGCCTAAACCCAAGGTACCTGCCAAGGAACACGCTTCGTGCGAGATGCCTTCCATCAGGCAGCCATCCCCCAAGAAAACATAGGTATGGTGATCCACAATATTATAGCCAGGACGGTTAAATTCAGCAGCCAGCACCTTTTCTGCCAGCGCCATGCCTACCGCATTGGTAATACCCTGACCTAATGGTCCTGTCGTGGTCTCTACTCCCGGAGTATAACCATATTCCGGATGCCCCGGTGTCTTTGAATGAAACTGCCGGAAGCGTTTGATTTCTTCCATTGGCAAATCGTAGCCGGTCAGATGCAATAAGGCATAGATCAACATGGATCCGTGCCCGTTGGAAAGCACAAAACGGTCACGGTCGACCCACTCTGGATTGCCAGGATTATGACGCAGATGATGAATCCACAGCACCTCAGCAATTTCAGCCATACCCATCGGCATACCGGGGTGACCAGAATTGGCTTTTTGCACAGCATCCATCGCCAATGCACGAATAGCACTGGTCAAATCCTTAAATACCGGCGCGTCAAAATCCTTGAATGTACCCATCGATACTAACTCCCTTATATTTTCAACAAATAGAAATGGCCGGTCTGCATATTCATATGCTATTCATCGGCGGAAAAGGTAGTATTATCTATTATTTTGCGCACAAAACCAATCCAGTAGCAGCAAAATTTTCTTACAGAATCAGTTTCCTCGCAATTTAATTCCCAATAATTTTATTTTGCGATACAGATGTGTACGCTCCAGCCCAGCCCTTTCAGCCACACGCGTCATATTGCCACTCTCTTGATCGATCAACCTTTCAAAGTAAGTTTTTTCAAACAAATCACGCGCTTCACGCAATGAAAGATCCAGAGGAATTTCAGGAGCAACAGATGTGGAAGCCGATTCTGGAAAAACCATGGCCTGTTGAACGGCTTCAGCAGAAATCTCATCACCGGTACATGTCAATGCCAAAGAATGCACGACACCTGTTAACTGTGTAAGATTACCTGGCCAATCATAATTCCGTAAGCAGTTAAGCGCCGCAGTGCTGAACTGCAAGACTGATGAAGCCTCCCCCGATTCAACAAAACGCGATAAAATTTGACCAGCCAAATCAGGAATGTCCTCCCTGTGCGCTCTCAATACCGGAATACCTATACTTAAGCTGCTCAGCGCTTCGTATAATTTTGGATGATAAACACCTTGCGCCGTTAACTCTGCCAGAGGCTGAGATGTCGCACAAATCAACCTTACGTTATATTTATCCAGCTTGCTCAACAATAACAGCAAACCTTTTTGCGCTAATTTGCTGATTTCACCCACATCCTTGAGAAATAACAGGCCATCACGCGCAAGCTCGAGTAAATCCAGTGGCGATTCAGCCAGCGACGTCAATGTCTCTGGTTCCACCCAGGGTGTATTAGGGCGATGCATAAAGCGCGCACAGATCTCCGCACCGGCACCCGGTTCTCCCATCAGCAGCAAAGGCGTTTTCAGATTTGCGACTTGCTCTAATCTTTTCCTGAGATCTGCGATCAGAGCACCTTTACCCAAACTGGCGAGAGAAAGTGTTGATTGCTGTTTATTTTGCCCCCCTCGCAAGGCCTTACTGACAGTACTTAGCAGCTTTTGCAGCGGGATTGGTTTCTCCAAATAGCCAAATGCACCAATACGTGTCGCTTCGACTGCTGTATCGATAGTGCCATGCCCAGACATCATGATCACCGGCATTGTCAGCATTCCGTTACTCGCCCAATCTTTCAGCAGTGTAATACCATCGGTATCAGGCATCCAGATATCCAGCAACACCAGATCCGGGCGCGTTTGACTTCGCCAGATCCGCGCTTGCTCAGCATTTTCTGCCAACGCCACACGATAGCCTTCATCACGCAAAATTTCAGAAAGCAATTCGCGTATGCCAATTTCGTCATCAACAACAAGTATTGTATTGTTTGTTATCATTTAGAATTCTCTCCACTAACGAAATCTAATCAGCTTGTCTACAACTGTCAAATTTCACGATCATCTATGGATTCCAAGTTTTTTGGATTGACGAGTACCCGAGTATGAAAGATTTTATCCATCTTTTCTATAATCACTGATTCATTAATTTAACTTAACGCCAGTTTGTTATTTCCCGCAGAGATATTCTTTTCTACCGTCGGCAGGATAATTGAAATTTGTGCGCCATGGGGTTTAATATTTTCAATATGGATCAGGCCTTCATGTTCTTCAACAATTTTCTTGACGATGGGCAGCCCCAATCCGGTCCCTTTCGACTTGGTCGTGACATAAGGCTCAAAAACCCGCGCCCTGATCTCGTCCGAAAAACCGCAGCCATTATCGCGCACACTCAGTTGCACACCCCCATGTACCATCTCGGTTCTCACCTCGATCACAGGTTCTGATGTATCTACCAATGCATCTTGCGCATTCTGCAACAAATTATGCAATACCTGACGTAACTGTGCCGCATCGCCTCTGACCACAGGCAAGTCATCTGCCAATGCCGGTTTGATTTGTATGTGTTTACTATTATCGGTTGTCATACTTGCTGTTTCATAAAGTGACAATACTTCTCGCACCAATCGATTAAAGTCAAGCTGACGTAATTCCAATTCAGGAACACGCGCATACTGATTGAATTCATTGACCATTCTTTTTAGCGCTTCAACCTGGTTGACAATCGTCTCTGTAGAACGGCGCAGTATTTTTGCATCCTCCACATCCAGTTTATTGATCAGCTTATGCTGCACCCGTTCAGCAGAGAGTTGAATCGGCGTTAACGGGTTTTTAATTTCATGTGCAAGCCGACGCGCAACCTCACCCCAGGCAACTGCACGCTGCACTTGTAGTAAATTAGTAATATCGTCAAAAACCACCACCCCGCCCCTCCCAGATATCTTGGGCAAACGTGTTCCCCGTAACAGTAAAACTTGATTATTACCATCCCCTGAACGCGTTAATTGACGTTGCCAAACACCTGTCTCTCCAGAGTTAAAACCTTCTCTGATCTCAGCAATCAAAGTATCCAGTTGCGGTTCATTACTCACACAGCCTTCAATGATTGAACCATCCAGACTAATCATAGGAATTTGCAGTATTTGTTCTGCGCTGCGATTTGCCTTGGATAAAACCAATTGATCGTCAAACACCAACACGCCGGATGAGAGATTTGCCAGAATACTCTCCAGATGCGCACGCGCACTCTCCACCGCCTGCTGATTGTGTTGCGCTGCCGCCTGCGCTTCCTCCAATTGTTGCGTCATCAAATTAAAAGATTCTGTCAACACACCCAACTCATCGCTACTTTGGACCAAGTGACGGCGGCTGTAATCGCCTTGCGCAATAGCACGCGTACCTTCCGCAAGCATGCCAAGCGGGGCGCTCAATTTTTCACTGAGCAATGAAGCGGCCGCCAATGCTGAAAACAATGATAAAAGCAATGCCAGTGTCAATGTAACGCTATACAACCGGGTTAATCCCTGACGGGACAAAGAAAGCTCCTGATAATCCCGATACCCTGCTTGCACCCGTTCGGCATCTCTTGCCAATTGCACAGGAACCGGCTGCAAAAATTGAAGCACTCGAATATCTTCCTTCAGACTCAATACATTGACAGGCGCAACCACCCGCAAATACAAACCCTTATCCGCGATGGATTCAACCACACTGTATGCTTTTTGAATTCTTATGTGCCGCATCACGATTGCACTGGGCATTTCAGGAAATAACGCCAAATTACTTTCACTGGAAAATGCAATCACTTTGCCATCCTGATTAAACAAAGTTGCTTCCTCAATTTGCGATTGCAGCAATAACTCATTCAGCACTAGTAACGGTTGGCTAGAAGGCTCAGATAATATCAATGCGGTCGCTTGCGCTTTCTTTTGCAATTCTCCCAGCAAGTTCTCAAGCATGGTTTGCCCTAGACTCAAACCACCTTCAAGCGCACGATCCACTTTGACATCGAACCAAGACTCAATACTCTTCTCAAGAAATTGAACCGATACGGCATACACCAAAACGCCAGGAAGGATCGCCATCAATGAGAAAACCAACATCAAACGTAGCGCCAGCCTGGATCCGAACACACCCGACTTAAGTCTGCGCCGGAATCGCCACAACAAAAATCCCACGATAACCATGAGAAACAATACGAAAGCGATGTTGATACCCAGCAATAACCGGTATTTCCTTTCAAAAAACTCAGTATTGGCACCTGCTGTTGCCAGCAAAAAAAGCATAACCGCTCCCAATCCTGCCCCAATAATGAGCACATACTTCATTAATGGCCTTTCATCTGGAATGGCTGCTCTGGTGTTGGTAACTTCATACGCCATTCCAGTTTATCTGAACTCAGATTCCACTTACTGGAACCCAAAGCTTCAACCTGGAATGGTTTTGGCATACGTGTCAAATCAAGCCAGACACGCAATGATGCGATATAATCAACATCTTGTTTTAAATCAGATTTTACAACCAATGGATAATCATGCAATTGACCCAAAGCTTGCAATGCTTCCGTTAACGTGTTAAAGCTTTGTGAAAATGATGGGTGATTCAAATGATATTGGCGCGTCAGTGCGTAGTATCTTAACCCAACTCTTAATTTCCCACGCGCAACTTCGTCATAAAGCCAATACCAACGCGAATCAACCAAACTGAATTTGGTCACAAAGTAAAGCACGATGCCTTTCTCAAGCGCTTGCTCCAAAGTGGCATTAAGAGCAATCTCAGAATCAATGCTGATTTCATACCCCTGCTCAACTGCTGCCATACTGACAGATTTTATTTGAATGCCTTCCGCTTGCGCAACCGTGACCGGCAACAACAAAATCCACAGCAAAAAAATAAAATTGGCAAGTGATAACTGTACGCGCCACATGCTTTGGCTAGTTTTTGTGCAACAATGTATAAAAGAAACCATCATGTTGAATATCTGGTAACAGTTGTCCATCTACCATTGCTGCCCCAGAAAGCGGTAATGGACATGCATCGGGATGATGTTTAAGAAATTTCTCTATCTGCATTGTATTTTCTTCGGCAAAGATTGAGCAAGTTACGTAAAGCAACTTACCATTCTTGTTTAAAATTTTCCACAATGCATCCAGAATTGCCTGTTGAATGGCTGCAAATTTGACCAGATCACTTTCACGCCGTAACCATTTAATATCTGGGTGTCGGCATACTACACCAGATGCAGAGCAAGGTACATCCGCCAAAATACGATCATACGGCTGACCATCCCACCATTCATCGGGATTCGAAGCATCTCCGCACAGCAAACGTTCAGCCGTCACATTCAAACGCGCAAGATTTTGCTGAACTTGGGCAAGCCTAGTTGAATCATTATCCAGTATCGACAGTGACACATCCGCCAATTCCAGCAGATGTGTGCTTTTACCTCCGGGCGCAGCACAAGCATCCAATACTCGCATGCCGTCATGCACATCCAGAAACATCGCTGCAAGCTGCGCACCTGCGTCTTGCACGGTTACCAAACCTTCTGCAAAACCCGGCAAGTTTTCCACCATAACCGGCTGCTTCAATTGCAGCGCGCCAGACCCTAACAACTCCGTATGTATCGCTTTCTCTGCCAACAACTTACAGTAATTTTCCACGCTGATCTTACGTTGATTAACCCGCAAAGTCATCGGCGGGCGTTTGTTGTCCGCTTCCAATATGGCTTGAAAGTTTTGCGGGTATTGCCAGCGTAATTTATCGATCCACCATTGCGGATGCGAATACCGCCCAACCTCATTTTCAGCGGCTTTTTTCAATAAGCTATCGCGCTGCCGGATGAAATTGCGCAATACCGCATTCACCAATCCCCGCATGCCCTTGCCATGCACTAAAGATCGTGATGCCGAAACGGCCTGGTCAACCACTGTATACGGCAATGCTTTACTGTATTGCAATTGATATAAGCTAACTAACAGTAAATGATACAAGCTCTTGTCACGTAGCGACTTCTTCAGCAACAAACCAAGAATCGCTTCCAATTGCCCATAAAATCGTAACACACCATAACTCAAATCCTGAATGGCACCTCTTTGCTGCTTGGATAACGTCGGTTCTGTGCGCCAAACTTCCTGCAATACTCCCGTCAGACTTGCTCCGGCCAGCACCTTACTGATTGCAGAAGCCGCAACAAGTTGGGTTTTAATCATGCTATGAAGTGGAATGATTCGCCGCAGAAAAATATTCACCCGGCTGTAAGTTATTCCCCGCCAGAAAATCTGCACTGCTCAATTTTTTGCCACCGGGTTTTTGTACTATTTCAACCTGCAACAGGCCAGAACCACAAACCACAGTAATGCCTTCACGATCTACTGCGACAATCTCCCCGGGTTTACCAACCCCTCGCCCGGCAATCACTTTTGCTTGCCAAATCTTCAGGACAACATCCCGGAAATAAGTATAGGCGCCTGGATTGGGATTAAACGTCCGCACAACACGATCAATTTGCTCTGCACTCTGTTGCCAATCAATTTCTGCTTCAGTTTTTCTTATTTTGGCAGCATAGCAAGCCAGCGTTTCATCTTGCGTGGTGGAAACAAGTTTCTCCTGTTGCAGCAACATCAAAGCCTCAACAACACTCTGCGCACCGAGCAGGCCCAGCTTGTCGTGTAATGACTGCGTCGTATCATCTGCTGCGATCGCGATCTCATGCTTTAATAAAATGGCGCCGGTATCCAGCCCCACATCCATTTGCATGATCGTAATACCGGTTTCATGATCACCCGCCAGAATAGCCCGTTGAATCGGCGCAGCCCCACGCCAGCGTGGCAATAACGAAGCGTGTATATTCAAACAACCCAGGCGAGGAATTTTTAATACGGCTTCGGGTAGAATTAATCCATAAGCCGCCACAATCATCACATCTGCGTTTAATACCAGCAGTTGCGCTTGTATCTCGGCAGCTTTAAGCGTCAATGGTTGTAATAACGCAAGATCCTGTTGTTGGGCAAGCAGTTTAACCGCACTAGCGACCGTTTTCATTCCTCTACCGGCAGGACGATCCGGCTGGGTTAAAACCAGCACAATCTCATGATCTGCCTTGATTAAGGCATTCAATGCAGTAGCAGCAAAAATGGGAGTTCCAGCAAAAATGATTCTCATCCTAGGCACATCAATCTTTCATTTATTTGAATTCCGGGGATTCTAAGCCATTGACAGAAGAAAACCATTAATCCGAGGGAACTTCAGGGTACAAATCACATCACATTTTCACAAAAGCACAATGTCTACATAGTGCTGCGCTGTTTTTTCTTTAATCTTGCCAGTGTGCGCGCCTGCTTGAGCCGTGACCAGTATTCCACAAACACTTTTCCTGCCAAGTGATCCATTTCATGCTGAATACACACCGCCAATAGACCATTGGCATCCAGAACAAATGATTCGCCTTGAGCATTCAGAGCTCTTACAGTAATCGATTCGGCACGCTGTACCTTTCCATAGATACCTGGAACTGATAAGCAGCCTTCTTCATAATCAGATAGGCCGTTACTGGCAATGATTTCAGGGTTAATCAAAGCAAGCAATTGACTCTGTGTTTCAGAAGTGTCAATAACAATCACACGCTCATGCATATCCACTTGTGTCGCTGCCAACCCTATGCCAGGTGCAGCGTACATTGTTTCAGCCAAATCTTTTATTAACAAGCGGATTTTGTCAGTGACTTGCGCTACGGGAACCGCCACAGTATGTAACCGCTCATCCGGGTATTGTAATATTTTTAGAATAGCCATGAAAATTTTGTTTAGTTTAATAAACTCAATAGCGCATTTAGACCGTATCATTAGATAATCATTCTTACGCTTTATAACCTATCATTGGGATCGTTCATGCGAAAGCCTATTATAGCTATGATTTTATTCCTGGGTCTGCTTTCTGTTACGCCAGTTAAAGCTGAGGACATTATATTGCGGAGCGATACACCCGACCATCATGTGGTTGTACCCGGTGATACCCTGTGGGGAATTGCTTCCCGGTTTCTTAAAGACCCCTGGCGCTGGCCCGAGATCTGGGGATTGAACCGTGAGCAGGTGAGGAATCCGCACAAAATCTACCCCGGTGATATTGTGATATTGGAAAAAACACCCCATGGAAGCCGGTTGCGTCTTGTAGAAGATAAAGGTGGAGTAAAAACGGTCAAACTATCGCCTAAAATACGTACAGAACAATCAAGCACTGCGGCTATACCCAGCATACCAGCAGCTGCTATCGAGCCATTTCTAAGCCAGCCGTTAGTCATTGGAAAAGATGGCCTTGCCAATGCACCATATATACTGGGCTCCAGTGAAGGCCGGGTAGTTTTAAGTACAGATACTACGGTTTATGTCAGTGAATTACCGCAAGACAAAGGCACAACATGGCAAATCTTCCGCCCCGGCAAGGCACTGAAAGATCCAGACAAAGAAGGTTTGATCCTTGGCTATGAGGCAACCTACCTAGGGGATGCCAAAGCGAATGTTTTTGCTGATGTCAGCACGGTAACCATCACTCGTGCTACGGAAGAAATTCTCAAAGGCGATCGCCTGGTTCCTGCCTCGGATACCCTATTCAATAACTACGCACCCCATGCGCCGGATTTTTCAATCAATGGACGAATCATTTCTGTCTATGGCGGTGTCACCGAAATTGGCAGAGGCGACATTGTCACGCTGAATAAAGGCGAACTAGATGGCTTGGAAATGGGGCATGTGCTTGCTATCTATCGAAAAAGCCAGGCTAAATCCCTCAAGGGAGAAATGGTACAATTACCGGATGAAAGAACCGGATTAGTATTTATATTCCGTGTTTTTGATAAAATAGCCTATGCACTGGTCGTACAAAGCACACACTCCATAAAAATACTGGATGCCGTTAAAACGCCCTAAAATTAATGCCGTACATTCATGAAACATGCACCGGATATTGAATCATGGCTGAATCTTAATCTCATTGACGGCCTGGGCGGCGAATCCATCCGCCGGCTTCTAATTGCTTTTGGCAGTCCCTCGGCTATATTTTCAACCCATATCACCGCACTCGAACGCATTGTAAAGAACCCAATTGCCAAACGCATTAAGCAAGGCGCTGATCGCAATAAAATTTCTGATGTGCTTAAATGGCTAGAAGACCCCGCCAATGCCATTATTACTTTGGCCGATTCGGATTACCCAACGCAGCTACTTAACATTGCCGCCCCCCCCCCGTTACTTTATTTCAAAGGGCGGAGAGAACTATTGCGGAAACCCGCACTGGCGGTCGTTGGTAGCCGCAACGCCACACCGCAAGGTTTATCCAATGCAGAGGCCTTTTCCGAAGCAGCCAGCAATGCCGGACTCTGCATCATCAGCGGCATGGCATTAGGTATTGACACCGCTGCTCATCAAGGCGGTTTACGCGGCACTGCTGCCAGTATCGCTATTGTCGGCACTGGCTTGGACATTGTTTATCCTGCTAAGAACCATCTTTTGGCGCATAAACTGGCCAAGGAAGGCGCACTAGTTTCTGAGTTCCCTCTCGGCACACCCGCCATCGGGACGAATTTCCCACGCAGGAATCGTATTATCAGTGGCATGAGTCAAGGTTGTCTGGTGGTAGAAGCTGCATTACAAAGCGGATCACTAATCACAGCACGCCAGGCATTAGAACAAGGACGAGAAGTAATGGCGATCCCCGGATCTATTCATTCACCGCTCTCAAAAGGCTGTCATGCACTGATTAAGCAAGGTGCGAAACTGGTAGAAAATACACAGGATATTTTAGATGAATTAAATTATTTCCCATTAATTAGCAATGAAAAATCCGGCACCATAAAAGAATTTACTATCGAGCAATCAACTGAAAGTACCATACTACTCAAACACCTAGGCTATGATGCCGTAGATATTAATACACTGTGCACCCGTAGTGGCTTGACGGCTGAAGTTGTATCAGCCATGCTATTAACGCTTGAGCTTGACGGTCAGGTCAGCAGTTTACCGGGGGGGTGTTATCAGAGAATTCAATAACATCGGATAAGATCAACCAAAGATTGCCGGTCTGTATATACAGACGTGCGACTTATTAAACTCAATTATGTTCGATATACTCGTTTATTTATTTGAAAATTATTTTGACTCAGGAAGTTATCCTGACTCTGCCACTCTGACTCGCAAACTCACCATGGCCGGATTTGCAGATGAAGATATTAACGAGACGCTGAACTGGCTTTCAGAGCTAGCACGCCACGATATCGGAAATTATCCGGCAAGCTTTGCAGAAAACGACTCTTTCCGCTGCTTTACAGAGTATGAAATAGAAAAAATTGACACTGAAGGCCGGGGATTTATTTTCTTTCTGGAACAAGCTGGCATCATTAACCCGCTACAAAGGGAACTGTTGATTGATCGTGTGCTGGCGATGGATGAAAATTCATCCAGCCTTGAAAAAATAAAACTGATTGTTTTAACAGAATTGTGGATCCAGAACCAGCTCACTGACGATGCCGTACTTGAGAAATTGTTGATTGTTAGCGATTCTCATTACCGGCATTAAGACTAATCGTAGCCTTTATTTAGTCATAACGGACAACCGCTAGCGTGCGTATGTCCAATATACTCATCTTATATGCTTGTAATCCCTATTCATAATAAATACTCAGCAGTAACAAACGTGCTTGATTTCACATCAATGATCAGCGCCTTTTTCCGGGAAATTCATGAGTAAATCGCTGATTATTGCTGAGAAGCCTTCTGTTGCAGCAGATATCGCACGGGTATTGGGTAACTTTACCAAGCACACCGATTACTTCGAAAACGACCAGTATGTCGTATCTTCGGCAGTAGGTCATTTGCTCGAACTGGCTATTCCAGAAGAATATGAAGTAAAACGCGGGAAGTGGAGTTTTGCAAATCTGCCAGTTATTCCACCACACTTTGACTTAAACCCAATCGAAAAAACTTCCTCGCGTTTAAAATTGCTCAGCAAGCTCATCAAACGTAAAGATGTGGATACGCTTATCAATGCATGTGACGCAGGACGTGAAGGTGAGCTGATTTTTTATTATATCTTACGCCATGTCGGCACCAATAAACCGGTCAAGCGTCTTTGGCTGCAATCCATGACACCCGATGCAATCCAGGAAGGGTTTACCAAGTTATTGGACAACTCAGAAGTACAATCGCTGGCTGAAGCCGCCGTCAGCCGCTCAGAGTCAGACTGGCTGGTCGGGATCAATGGCACGCGCGCCATGACCGCTTTTAATTCCCAAGAAGGGGGGTTCCATAAAACTACAGTTGGGCGGGTACAGACACCTACATTAGCGATTCTTGTCGAACGTGAAGAAAAAATCAAAAAATTCCATCCTCAAGATTATTGGGAAATTCATGCCACGTTTGCAGCCAGTAATGGCAACTATAACGGTAAGTGGTTTGATGAGAAATTCAGCAAAGATAAAGTCAATCTTGAATTAAAACCTGAACGGCTCTGGGAGCAGAAAAAAGCCGAGGTCCTCCGTGACAAATGCCAAGGGAAGCCCGGTCAAGCTAACGAAGAAAGCAAACCAAGCAAAGAAATCTGTCCTCTGCTTTATGACCTGACCAGCTTACAGCGAGAAGCCAACAGTCGTTTTGGTTTTTCTGCCAAAACAACACTCGGCCTGGCTCAAGCATTATATGAAAAACATAAAGTATTGACTTACCCGCGGACAGATTCACGTGCACTACCGGAAGATTATATCGCCACCGTTAAAGATACTTTGCAAAGCCTGAGAAATACGGATTATGGAAAATTTTCCCAACAGATTCTGGCTTCAAACTGGGTAACTCCAAACAAACGTATTTTCAACAACGCCAAGATCTCAGATCACTTTGCCATCATCCCTACTTCAATAAATCCAGCCAAATTAAATGAAACCGAAGCAAAACTTTATGATTTGGTTACCAAACGGTTTTTGGCAATTTTCTTTCCCGCTGCCGAATTTCTAATTACCACCCGCATTACCCGGGTTGAAAACGAACCTTTTAGAACCGAAGGTAAAGTCATGGTCAATCCGGGCTGGCAGGCGGTATATGGCAAGTCAGCCAAATTGGATGATCTGGAAGATGATACAACACTCGTCGCAATCACCCCAGGTGAATCGGTTAGCACTGAAGAAATTAACATTCTCGCTAATCAAACTCGTCCGCCCGCAAGATTTAATGAGGCGACATTACTTTCTGCCATGGAAAGTGCCGGGAAACTCGTTGAAGATGAAGAACTACGTGCAGCTATGAGCGCAAAAGGTCTGGGTACACCAGCAACACGTGCATCCATCATAGAAGGTTTGGTATTTGAGAATTATCTACAGCGTGTAGGGCGCGAACTACACCCAACTGCCAAAGCATTCTCACTAATCACGTTATTACGCGGCCTAAAGATTCCAGAACTTATTTCACCTGAATTAACAGGCAATTGGGAATTTCAGTTACGCCAGATCGAGCAAGGTCACCTAAAACGCGCCGCGTTCATGGAGAAAATTGCCGCAATGACAAGTCATATTGTGGAGCAAGCCAAAACCCACCGTGGTGAAACCATTGCAGGAGATTTCTCCTTACTTAAATCCCCCTGTCCTAAATGTAGTGGTATCGTGCATGAAACCTATAAAAAATTCCAGTGCCAGAAATGTGATTTTGCGCTCTGGAAAATTCTAGCCGGACGTCAATTTGAGGTTGATGAGATGGAGACCTTGATTACTCAACGCGAAGTTGGCCCCCTGCAAGGTTTCCGGAGCAAAATGGGACAATCTTTTAATGCCATCATCAAACTAACAGACACTTTTGAAATGAAATTTGATTTTGGCAACAGTGATGAAGACCAAGAAGAAGTCGATTTCAGCGATCAAGTTCCCTTAGGAAAATGCCCAAAATGCAATCATGCTGTTTATGAGCATGGCCTTCAGTATGTTTGTGAGAAATCCGTCGGAGCAACCCGTACGTGCAATTTTAAAACAGGAAAAATCATCCTTACCCGCCCGATAGAGCGCGAACAAATCACTAAATTACTGGAAAGTGGGAAAACAGACCTGCTCACAAAATTCATTTCCAAGAAAGGCAGACCTTTTTCAGCTTACTTGGTCAGGAATCCGGATGGGAAAATAGGATTTGAGTTTGAACAGAAAGCCGCCAAGAAAACAACTGAAACAAAATCTAAAACAAAGCAATCTAAAACCAAAGCTACCAACAACACCACCTCATAGCGATAATAATCAAATACCTACTTGATTTTATCGAGAAATCAATAACAAATCACAGAAAAAACACCCGGGTATCGTTTGATTACCCGGATATCTTCAGTTTTTCCAATAAGCTTAAAAATTACGCCGCATAAAAATTAAGGATGTACTTAATTACTCCCCCAGCCCCCATAATAATCATGATGAGCCCTCCCACAATGGCGGTTCCCTCTAAAATGATTGAAATGAATGCCCGTGAAGTATTTTCAAATTCTTCTTCACCTAAAACATTTCTCCGTTCTTCTCTGCGATTCTTTACCCATAACTGCAACCAGATAGCCACAGGAATAGTCAGTAAAGAAAACATTAAAGCAATTTCTGCATCTTCCATTCAATCAACCTCTTATTTTGTAAAAATAGTACGAAAATCTTGCTGCATCAATTTATTCCAGCGCCAGATAGCAAATATCTCTTAACAGGCTGTTGAAAAACTATCTGTCTTGCCGCTACGGTTAGAAACAAACCCAGAGGCTCATTTATCATGCATAAATGCGCTTTTTTGCTTGTTTTTCCATGCACCGGCTGCCCTCGAATACGTTTTTCAACAACCTGTTAAAAGCGCTTCAAGCTAGCAATATATTCTAAGCTAGAAATTTACTGCAATAGATTACCCTAAACAAGATAGTTAAATAAAGATTTTTCCAAATTTAACGAATCAACTCAGGAAATTCCAGCTGAATGCGGCGGCCCTTTAAGATCAATAAAATTACGCTCTGAGTGTTTTTATGGGATATCATCTAGCAATTTTACTACTGCATACATCATGGAATGGCTTGATCTCCCGTTTGCCAAAAATGCTCAGGGTATTGTACAACTGCCCGGATCAAAGAGTATCTCCAATCGAATTCTCCTGCTTGCTGCATTGGCCGAAGGTGCCACACAGATTCATGATTTATTGGCTTCTGATGATACAGCACGTATGCTGGATGCGCTTGTCAAACTGGGGGTTTCAATAACACAAACAGGTATAAACGATTACTGCATCATCGGAGAAAAGGGAAAATTCTCAGTTACAGAAGCTGATTTATTTCTTGGTAATGCCGGCACTGCATTTCGGCCTTTAGTTGCGGTACTGTCTTTAATGCAGGGGCATTACCGGTTATCCGGCGTGCCGCGCATGCATGAGCGGCCCATTGCAGACCTAGTTGATGCATTACGCCAATTCGGTGCAAGTATCACTTACTTGGGCAATCCCGGCTTTCCCCCTCTGGAAATCAAACCAGCCGATTCACGTATTAAAAGCGACACCATTTCTGTTACCGTAAAAGGCGATGTTTCCAGTCAGTTTCTAACTGGATTGCTGATGGCGTTGCCACTCAGCGGAAAAGATTCCTTCATCAATGTTTCCGGCACCTTAATCTCGCAACCCTATATCGAATTAACGCTCGCGCAAATGCAACATTTTGGTGTGCGAGTCGAACACATTAACTGGCAGAAATTTATGATACCGGCACAACAGAATTATTGTAGCCCAGGTCATATCAGCATTGAAGGTGACGCATCCTCAGCCTCCTATTTCCTGGCAGCAGGCGCGATCGGGCATGGCCCGGTACGTGTCCAGGGAGTCGGACGAGATAGTACACAAGGCGATATCCATTTCGCTGCTGCATTGAAAATGATGGGAGCGCACATATCCATGGGGGAAAACTGGATCGAAGCAAGCGGCGCGGAAACCAATCACCCCAGAAAATATCTGCATGGCATCGATCTGGATTGCAATCATATTCCAGACGCTGCCATGACACTTGCAGTTACCGCATTATTCGCAGAAGGTGTCACCACGCTCCGCAATATTGCCAGTTGGCGCCTGAAAGAAACAGATCGCCTTGCAGCCATGTCGAATGAGTTGCGAAAATTAGGCGCGACTGTTGAAGAAGGTGTGGATTACTTGCGCATCACTCCCCCGGTTAATGGCTTGCACTCACATGCAACAATTGATACCTATGATGACCATCGCATGGCCATGTGCTTTGCACTGACATCTCTGGGAGCACCGGTTCGCATCAACGACCCCGATTGTGTTGCAAAAACATTTCCAGATTATTTTGAAATTTTTTCACAAATCGCCCATCCTGAATAACCCAATAACAAGACTTTTTAATGGATACACATAAAATTCCCGTCATTACCATTGATGGCCCATCCGCGTCCGGCAAAGGCACCATTGCCCAATTGGTCGCCAAAAAACTCGGATTCCATTATCTCGACAGTGGCGCGCTATATCGCCTGGTTGCATTGAAAGCAATGCGATCCCATGCTGACATTCACAATACAAATCAACTCGCCGAGATCGCCAGAAACTTGAATGTGGTCTTTAAGAATGAAGATATTTATTTAGATGGCACTATCGTCACTGATGATATTCGGATAGAGCAATGCGGCATCTTGGCTTCACAAATAGCCGCCCATCCACAGGTTCGTGAAGCACTTACCGAGCGTCAACGCGCATTCTGCCAACCGCCCGGATTGGTTACGGATGGACGTGACATGGGATCCGTTATCTTTCCCAATGCCGCTCTCAAAATATTTTTAACTGCTAGCGCGGAAGTTCGCGCGCAAAGGCGATATAAGCAGTTGATAGAGAAAGGAATGAGTGATAATATCGCCAACTTATTGCAAGATATCCAGAAACGTGATGAACGCGATAGCAATCGCAGCATCGCGCCCTTGCGACAGGGCGCTGATGCACAATTGCTTGATACGACTTCACTAACCATATCCCAGGCACAAGACGCCGTTCTCTCCTGGTATAATGAGATTTATGCAAAAACCCCGCGTTTGGATATGAAATAATCCCATTTTTCTTTAGCACCGGATCTACAATAAGAAAAATGAACTGATTATTCAAACCTTTTATTAACCAACCCAATCCGGCAGGCTGTTAATCCGGCCGGAGTGATAAATCAGGTATTTTTTACAATGACTACAGCTTCCACTGCACCCCAGAAATCCCCCGAAAGTTTTGCCGCGCTTTTTGAAGAAAGTCTTACACGTCAGGAAATGCGGACTGGCGAAGTAATCACCGCCGAAGTTGTCCGTGTTGATTACAATATCGTTGTTGTCAACGCTGGTCTTAAATCGGAAAGTTACATTCCTATCGAAGAATTTAAAAATGATCGCGGTGAAATCGAAGTAAAGCCGGGTGATTTTATCAGTGTCGCCATTGAATCTTTGGAAGACGGTTATGGAGAAACACATCTCTCGCGTGATAAAGCTAAACGTCTGACCGCCTGGCATGACCTGGAAGAAGCGATGGAAAGCGGCAAGATAGTAACCGGCATGGTCAATGGTAAAGTGAAAGGCGGCCTGACTGCGATGATCAATGGCATTCGTGCGTTTCTGCCCGGCTCGCTAGTGGACATCCGTCCTGTCAAGGACACCACACCTTATGAAAATAAGGAAATGGAATTCAAAGTCATCAAACTTGATCGCAAGCGTAATAATGTTGTGGTATCACGCCGCGCAGTACTGGAAGCGACACAAGGTGCAGACCGTGAAACTTTATTATCCAATCTGCAGGAAGGTTCGGTTGTTCAAGGTGTAGTCAAAAATATTACTGATTATGGTGCATTCGTTGATCTGGGCGGAATTGACGGACTACTTCACATTACCGACTTAGCATGGCGTCGCGTTAAGCATCCATCCGAAGTGGTCAATATCGGTGATGAAGTCACCGCCAAAGTGCTCAAATTCGACCAGGAAAAGAATCGTGTTTCTTTAGGTATGAAGCAACTCAGTGAAGATCCATGGGTTGGTCTGTCACGGCGTTATCCAGCACGTACCCGCCTGTTTGGCAAGGTAACCAATTTAACCGATTACGGTGCTTTTATCGAAATCGAACAAGGCATCGAAGGATTGGTACATGTATCTGAAATGGATTGGACCAACAAAAATGTTTATCCATCCAAGATTGTACAACTGGGCGACGAAGTCGAAGTAATGATTCTTGAAATTGATGAAGAGCGCCGCCGCATCTCACTGGGTATGAAACAATGCCAAACCAACCCATGGGAAGAATTTGCCGCAAATCATGAGAAAGGCGATAAAGTCCGTGGCCAGATTAAATCCATTACAGACTTCGGTGTGTTCATCGGACTACCCGGCAATATCGACGGTCTTGTGCATTTATCTGATTTATCTTGGAATCATCCCGGTGAAGAAGCCGTTCTGAATTACAAGAAAGGTGATGACGTAGAAGCAATGATTCTATCCATCGACGTGGAACGTGAACGTATTTCACTGGGTATCAAGCAGATGGAAGGTGATCCTTTCACCAGCTTCGTCGCAGAGCACGATAAAAACAGCATCATTGAAGGCACTGTGAAGTCTATTGACGCCAAAGGCGCTGTGATAGCATTGACCAATGAGGTGGAAGGTTATTTGCGCGCATCTGAAGTTTCACGTGATCGCGTAGAAGACATACGCACGCATTTGAAAGAAGGCGATAAAGTCGAAACTATGATCATCAATGTGGATCGCAAAAATCGCACTATTAATCTTTCGATTAAGGCGAAAGATAAATCAGACGAATCCAGTGCCATGCAAAAAATTAAAGCGCCTGTCAATGCTGGAACAACCAGTTTGGGCGCTTTACTAAAAGCTAAAATGGATAGTAAGAACACCGAGCAATAAGGAATATTCATGACGAAATCTGAATTAATCACTCGACTAGGAGCACGCTTCCCGCAACTGGTCACCAAAGATGCTGAGCTCTCAGTCAAGACGATTATCGACGCAATGGCAAAAAGCCTAGCCCAAGGCCAACGTATAGAAATACGCGGTTTTGGTAGTTTTGACTTAAATTATAGACCGCCGCGTATTGGCCGAAATCCGAAATCAGGTGAAAAAGTCAAAGTACCTGAGAAATATGTTCCGCATTTTAAAGCCGGAAAAGAAATGCGTGAGCGTGTTGATTATAAGGATACAAAAGGTAAGTAGCAGAATAAAATGTAGAGCACTTCTAGAAATTAGAAGTGCTCACTCAATGCAACATTAACAAGAAATAATGTATTCTCGAAATAAAAGTTTAATCAGAATACATTCTTGATAGTTATAAATTTACATTCTTAAAATTCTAAACACGGATAGTCGCATCAAATGCATAATTGACCATTCATAATTTAGTAATTCTCTATAAACCAGCTTGGTTTAAGCTTATAATTAATCGCTTATTAACTCATATGGGCTAAACTCATCATGATGAACGTAATTGCTTGGCTTTTGCGCATTGTAGTCTTTGTAATTCTTGCTGTATTTGCTTCAAAAAACTTACAACCAATAGAATTGCATTATTATTTTGACAAATCAGTCGAACTTCCTTTAAGCGTAGCGCTTCTGATTTTCTTCGCGCTAGGTACGCTCATCGCCGTAATCTTTGTGCGATGCCGTTGTTACTCGCATAAATAAACGCCTCCCATGCATGACCCGCGCATCATAGTCGCACTTGATTTCTCCAGTGCTGAAGATGCGTTGAGGCTCGTTGGAAGACTTGAACCCCGCTTATGCCGCTTAAAAGTAGGTAAAGAACTTTTTACTGCAGCCGGACCGCATTTGGTAGAAAAGCTGATGCTGAAAGGCTTCGACATATTTCTTGACCTCAAATTTCACGACATTCCCAACACCGTTGCCAATGCCTGCAAAGCAGCCGCTAATTTAGGCGTATGGATGATAAATGTCCATGCGTTGGGTGGGCGAAAAATGCTAATGGCGGCACGTGAGGCCATTGCGGAAGGATCAACCAAACTGATCGCAGTCACTTTACTCACCAGTATGGATCAGAATGATCTCACGGATATCGGATTACAAGGCAATCCAGAGCAAATTGTGGAACGCCTAGCACAATTAGCCAATGACTGCGCTTTAGATGGTGTGGTTTGTTCCGCACTGGAAGCAGCGAACTTACGACAACATTTTGGAAAAAACTTCTGCTTGGTAACACCCGGTATTCGCCCATTCAATAATCATGCAGAAGATCAAAAAAGAATTACAACCCCCTTACAGGCCATCCAGAATGGTGCAAACTATTTGGTTATCGGTCGGCCTATAACCCAGGCAAATAATCCGCTTTTAATGTGTCAACAATTAAATTCAGAAATTTTCAATGCTTTCACCTAATTTAACCTAGAAATCTCCCCCCCCCTGATCTTCATAAATATACAAACCACATCGTTATCAATTTTGGCCTATTCGCGGCAAATTTTTTTGCTTCCTATTTCATCATTTCGTTCATACAGACATAAGCCAGATATGAGAATACATCAACGTTGTTTTGGTTTACTGCGCAATATCACAATAAAGTGTAATCAGTGTGTCTTCAAGCATACGTGCAAACTCAACCGTGTTACACAGAGTAGACATTTTCATGCGTGAGCGCAACGTATCGCGCAAGATCTGCAATTGTTCTCGATCATTAGCTAAAGCTACCGCAATACGTACGTAATCATCAGCGTCCGCTGCGGCTAATTCCGGCAGGCCAATAATGGAAAGTAAGGCAAAAGTCTGTCTGCTTACTACTCGACTTTGTGGCCAGGTTACCACTGGTACACCCATCCACAGTGCCTCGCAACTGGTCAAACCGCCGGTGAATGGAAAAGGATCCAGTGCAATATCTATCTCGGCGTACTCATTAAGCAGATCAACATGAAAAGATGGACCACGTAACTCGATGCGCTCCGCACAAATACCTTGTTTGGCAAACACCTCCCGCACAGATTGCTTCAAAGTTACATCATTGAAAGTACGCCATTTAAGGATAAGGCGTGAATCGGGCACGGCATCCAATATACGGGCCCAGACCTCAAGTACGCCAGAATTATACTTTCCGGTATTGTTGAAGCTGCCAAAGGTTATGTAGTTAGTACTTAAAACTGGCATGGGAGAAACGCTAGGCATCCACGGAACCGGTGTATAACAAAAACGCCCTCCCGGAAGATGAATAACCGGTTCGACAAATTGTGCTTCAGTACTGGGTGGCGCATGCCATTTATCTAATAGCACGGCATCCAGATACCTCAGTCCAGTTGTCGCAAAGTAACCCAACCAGGAAACCTGCACCGATGCTGGACGGTGCGCAAATACCGTGAGACGTGAACCAGCTGTATGACCGGATAGATCAATCAGCACATCAATCTTATCCTGCCGAATCAATGTGGCCAGTGCAACATCACCTAATCTTGCAACATCACGGAATTGACAAGTCGCACGAATCGCTTCGGTAACCCAGTCATTGACCTGACCGGCGCTGTATGCGAAAAGAGCTACTCGCAACGGATCATGCGCTTTAAGCACATCTTTTACAAAAAGTCCTACTGTATGCTGGCAAAAATCGGCAGAAACGTATCCAATGTGTAGGGGCCGCTCATTTTGTAAAGAATGAGGCGGCGGACGAGAACGATGGCCACCGGCCAGAGCAACCGTCCAACGTCCCCATTCTTCGGCCTTCGCAAGCCGCTCAATATTCGACACCAGAGGATCATATTCCAAGCCAACCAAGGCGTTACGCCTAATCATAGGATGATTAGGGAAATGTTCTAGCAATGTTGCATAAAGAAGTCGCGATTCGTCATGATTCCCTGCGTCACGCGTCAGGTTTGCGAGATTCATTATTGCACGAGAATCATTGGGAACAAGTCCTTGAACGTGTTCGAAACATTTACGGGCACTACTGAGAAAGCCAAAATTGGAAAGCAGCACTCCGGTATCCAGCAACACATTGGGATCGTTCCGATGCGTATCAACCGCCTCCTGGCAAGCTGCCAGCATATCAGGGAATAGGCCAGATTGAGCGTAGGTTCTAGCCCGTTGCAATACCACAGAATGGTTAGTCATTTCTTTCTGTTGTCAAAACAAGTCCACAGAAACCTTCTTCAATGAAAAGCTGGGAAAATTGAATTTCTTCCAGAACACAAAGATTTCCCCGTGTTTCTATTTTCCCCCTCATGCCAGTTTGTTCACGCTGGAAAATGTTTCACCGCTAGTGTGCGAAGTTCCTCTTGATTTAGTGGCAATTTACTTGCAATCGCCCAAATATCAAAAAATGGTGCGCCGCGGTTAGCCGCAATTAATGATGCAAACCCGAAAGTTCTTAAGGTGCCTATCAAAACCTTTTTGGTAAAACCGCAGCGGTGTGCCATGTAAAGATTACCTCGTTCCATTGAAGCACGATGCCCATAGAGAATATCGATCGGAGCAATGGGTCCCGCAGGCGAGGTATATGCCGGATCAGTTAACTTGTCTTCTGCCACCAACGCGCAAACAGACTGTAAGTCAGGGCAAGTGACCACCAAAAATCCTTCTGGCTTTAATATGCGAATAAACTCTTTCAGCGCTAATGGCACTTCATGTGGATATAAATGCTCGATGTTATGGCTAGAAAATATCGCATCCACTGTTTCGTTGGCTACAGCGGACATGTCGGTCATCGTGCCCACTATGTCAGGATTCGTCGATTCATTGATATCCAGCCGTAATTCCTGCCAGGAATCAGTATTGAATTCCCGTGTTGTTCGGTCTTTCCTGTTCGAGCCACACCCTACGTGTAAAAAAATATTTTTCATCTCGTCTCCATTTTCTCTATTTATCTCTGGACACCTTGAATCCCACATTTTTCGAAGTGCCGCTTCCAGATCTCGGGCAAAGCGATTCGCATCAAAAAGAGGCGATGATTTTACTTGTCCTCTCAAGCGCTGACGTAGCGCAGACAGATCGGTTAATTCCTTCGAAAAGGCCACGGCTTTTGCCACATACTCATCAGCGTTAGTTGCCACCCATTCTGGCAATCCAGCTGCCGTTAGCAAGCTGGCACCCTGCCTTGCAAGCATTGTTTCTCCCGCTAGAGTCAGCGTTGGCACACCCATCCACAGCGCCTCGCAAGTCGTCGTCCCACCGGGATATGGAAAAGTATCCAAGACAAAATCCACCTCGGCATGAGCAGCCAAATATTCGGATCGAGAAACATGACCCAATAAAGACACTCGTTCCTGAGCTATACCAAACTGTTCCAACCGGTTTCTCAGCTGTTCTCTTGTCCTCTGACAACCCATTTGCTTGTTCTGCATCCGCAACCGCGTCTGCGGCAGAGCATTCATTATGCGGCTCCATAAACTTAATACGTTATCGCCAAGCTTCGATAATGCTTGGAAGCAGCCAAAGGTAATATAACCATTTTTCTCAGCTGGCAGTCCACTAACTGCGATGCGGTCTCCCTCTGTTGGCGGCGTAAAGCATAGTCTGGTAACCGGCAAGTAACAGATTTCCTCAGTAAATGCGGAACGGCTTAAATCGAGTACGGAAACGGGATCAGCTAACAAATAATCCATACCCGGCAGTCCTGTCGAAGCGAAGTAACCCAACCAACTAACCTGCATCGGAGCGGGCTTCCAAGCAAATAATGGTAGTCGATTAAATGCCGTATGCCCCGCCAGATCGATCAATATTTCAATCCCATCTTCATGTATCTTGCGCGCTGCTTCTTCATCACTCAGTCGATCAATCATATTCCAGGCGCTAAAATAGGATTTTATTCTTACCGACAGATCATCTTCCTGATTTTTTGTTGAATACGCCACTAGCTCAAACTGAGCCAGATTTAGATGGCCTAGTATGCTCTCAATGAAATACCCAACAGGATGCGACTTCAAATCGCCTGATACTAGACCAACACGAAGGCGTCGTGACGTACTATTCTTATTGTATGTTACCCAGCTTCTAAAAGGCTTTGCTAAAGCCAGCGCCTTCTCCCCGTATTGTCTCGCTTCATTTAAATATTCTGATTGCGCACAGTTTGGCTCTGAACTGAGTGCATAAAGCAGATTACTATGTGCATCAAGATACTCAGGCTTTAGCTTGAGTGCCTGTCTGTAACAGGTAATCGCTTCACTAAGTTGACTTTGATGCTTATAGACATTACCCAAATTATTATAGGAATCGGCACTGTCCGGATCCAATATTTGTGCCTGCTTTAAGTGAGTTTCTGCAGCATCGAGCATTCCTTGCGCTTGCAGAATATTACCCAAATTATTATGCGCATCCCTATAATGGGGTTTAATTGAAAGTGCTTGCAAATGCGCTTGGCTGGCTTCGTTTAATTTTCCTCGTATTTGCAATGCATTACCTAGATTATAGTAAGCCTCAGCCAGATTGCTGTCGCTCTCGATGGCTTGACGATAAACTGTAATTGCTTCGTCGAACTTTCCTAGTTCACTGAACACGCTACCCAAGTTGCAATACGCCGCTGCGCAATTCGAATTATATGAAAGAATTTTCTGATATGTTTCTATTGCAAGTTGCAAATTCCCCTGTTTATGCAAAAGTACACCGAGATTGATATAAGCATCTACATAATCCGGCTTGATACTTATCGCTTGCCGGAGTTGCGTCATTGCCTCGTCAGTTTTTCCTATACTTGCTAGCACGTTAGCCAAATTGAAATGCTGCTCTGCCACGCCCGGTTTTAAGATAATTGCCTGCCGGAAATTATCGACCGCTTCTCCTAGTCTTCCTAACTCCTTGCTCGTAATCGCTAGATTATAGTGCGCTTCGGCATGATCAGGTTTATAGGCAAGTACTTGCCGGTAACTCGACATCGCTTGATCTAGTTGCCCCAGTTCTCGTTGAATATTTCCAAGATTATTATGCGCGCCGACCAAGTTAGGTTTAAGCGCAATCGCTTCATGATAACAACTCATCGCTTCTGTTAATTCTCCCTGCAGCTTTAAGATATTGCCTAAATTGCAGCAAGCCTCGGGGAATGCGTTCCTGTATGAAATTGCCTGGCGAATCAGATTAATGGCTTCCTCATTTTTCCCGCTTTGATGTGCCAATACACCGGCTAAGTGTAATGCATCAGGATTATTCGGCTCTTTCTTTAGAATTCTTTGATAGATCGCTTCTGCCTGAGGCAGGCGCCCTGCCTGATGATGTTCAAGTGCTTTTTGAATCGCCTGTTTTTTCGACATGTTACGATTCCCTACATGAGTTGTTCGACTCCAGCATGAAAAACCCCCGCGTGGTTAAAACCAAACGGGGGTTAGTGATTTCATTTCTATCTACGTGGATTTCATAATTTCAAATCCATTTCCTTAGAGCCATTCAAGTGAGCGCAAAATAATACGTACACTCACCCTATGTCCTAAGCTTATGTCGTCAGCAGTACCAAATCACCAGAACTCACAGCAAAGTCACCAGCCACTAGTGTGCCGGTTGCGATACCAGTCAGTGACACCGCAAACTCACCACTTTCGATGATTTTATCGCCATCGGTGTCCTGGTAAATTGTGGCTGCGGTCGCACTATGAATTACCACATAGAAGTCAAACGCATTGGTCACAGTAGAGGTACCAAACGTTACGCTGGTTGAACCACCACTTGTTACTGCGGTTGCTGAAGCTTCGGTATCAAATGTAACGTTCGCACCTGCAGCTGCAGCTGAAGTCGCTCCATCCAAACCAATGATAGTATCAGTTGTAGTTGTGCTAATTCCGTTAGTAAGACTACTGTCAGATACTGAATCACCAGCAGCATACACAAACTTCATAAAGTCTCTAGCAACATTACCTATCATAGCTGTTGTAGTCGCGTCAGCACCTGCGCCACCTGTTACTACAGTGGCTCCAGTTCCGCTGGTTTTGTCTGTCAGCGTGATCACGTCGTTTCCAGCACCTGTGGTTATATCGTTTCCGCCGATGGCACTATCGGTAACGGTATCAACGCCTGAACCGCCTGTGAAGGCCATAGCGTTGGCTGTAGTAGCAGCGAAGTTAAAGGTGGAAGCAGCAGTTAAACCAGAGAAGTTGATNNACATCATCAGTTGCCGTAAGGTTAATCGTTTCGACACCAGAAACTGTCAAATCACCCGTTCCCCAAGCAGCTTCCGCTCCAGTTGTGTCGCCGTCAGACACTGTAATTCCCAACGTATTCAGCGTACCAACATTCGTTGCATTTTTGACGCCCAGTGTCATTGCACCAGCACCTGCAGTAACCGTTATAGCGGCAGCTTGCGCGACTGACATATCGGTGATAGCGGTTCCATTCGCTGCATCAGTGATTTTGATTGCTGTGACCGTTGAACCAGTAATCAAGTCCATATCAATGGCTACAGCTGCTGCCGCATCATTGGAATGCAGAACTTCAAAGCCCTTGTAAATTGCGCCTTCTGCAGTCGAATCGATATGAGCAGAGGCTGTCAGAACCAGTGTATCTCCCGTACCAGCACCTGCATCAACGGAACCTGTTTGTCCGCTGGTTGACGTTGAAATGGTATCATTGCCAGCACCGCCAACAAAAGTCGCCGCAACAGTCGCAGAAAGGGTCGCAGATACGCCACCAGCTGTTAAAGTTGATGCGTTAATAGAAGTGAAATCTGTATCCAACGCACCCAGAACAACAGCAGAATGGGCAGCCGCAGTAGTAGTAGCCGCCACATCAGCAGTAGCACCGGAAATGGTCAGGGAAGCAGCAACAGCACCCGCATTCGCTACCGTCAAACCGGTTGTCGTCAATGCTTTTTCTGCGGCAATGGTTACTGCGGTCACAACAGCACTATTCGTTGAAATTGCACCCGCCACGTTGTTCGCACTACTGGATCCAATCGCTACAGTCGTAAGACCTGTACCGTTGAGCGCAATAGCTCCTGCAGTCACGCCGCCTTTCAGATTCAGCGCACCTGATGTAACGGTGGCATCATAGGCAGCGGTTGTATCTGCATTGGTTAGAGTACCATTACCCAGTACATTGACTGATGTACCAGCAGCCATCGCGGTAACTTGCACATTCGAAGTCGAGCGATCATTATTGAATGTAGTCAGACCTGAAAAGTTGGTAGCTGTCACGACAATATCATCAGCCGCAGTCGCATCAGCCGCACGAAGCGTCAGAACTTCAAAGCCAGAAACTGAAGCAACTGTCAGCGCATCATTGTCCGTATAATCAAGCGCGGTAAGACTCAGTGTGTCTGTACCGGCACCACCAGAGATCGTATCGGTCAAGTTGAAGGTATTGTTTGCGGCAGTGGCACTAATCTGACCGCTGAATGTATCGTCAGCACTCGTACCAGCAAAGGTTGAACCCGAATCCGAATTAGAAGTCAGCGTAAATGATTTTCCTGCCACTGCGCCGACATCTTTCAAAATTTGCGCCACATCTGCGTCAGTATAAGCTTGATCACCCTTGACGCTACCCACGATAGTCTGCAATGTAGCCAGATCAGAAGAAGAAGATGTCAAAGAATAGGCAGCAGCAACCAATGCTTTGTTCGCCAACAATGTAGCAGCTGTCTCAAATCCTGCGGTAACTGTTGCAGGTGACACTGGTGATAAGAAAGTCACTGCATCAAAAACAATTTTACCAAACCCGACTTTATTATTAATTTGAGTTGTAAAGTAATCTTTAGCTAAAGAACCTGCACTTGCTGGATCGCTATCAGCCACCATACCAAAGTTATTCATTAAAACATTAACTTGGTCGTCTGGTGTAACTTTTCCTGCCATAATACCGTTGGTGAATAATGTGTTAGCGGCCAATGCGTCAGCTAATTGACTGGTGGTCATTCCACCGTCAACCAGATTTGACAACTCAGTTAGATTACTACCGCCCGGTGCTGCATTGAACAAACCCGCAACAATTTTCAGAATTTCAGTTTTCTGTGTACTCGTTATAGCCATGGGAGCTCCCTTGATAAAAAATTAAAAATAGTTACGAAAGTAAATTACTTGCAAGTTTTTCACTTTTCACTTTGTCTCTATGCAGCTTCTATGCAGCCAACAATCCATCTCGCAGAAGATACCACAAAAGCCAAGTTAAAGTACATTCTGCCGAAAACAAAACCGCTTTGCAAGTATGCGACTGAAGTTTACATCGAGTATGTTGCATATTTACAACATTGTAACAGCATTCGTTTACGTCAAAACTTCAAAATGAAGGATAAGAATGTGTTTTTTCATTCACTCATGATCAATTAGTTAATGAGAATGATAAACCATAGACTAGATACAAGAGATTTATTAGCTCAATTTACATCAGTTAAATTTACTATCGCTAAGGATGATCACCCTTCGTTTTAGTTGCAGCATACATAATTAGCTTGTTGGTGCTGCGTGACTATACTCACATATTTTCTTTAATTAAATTAGTGCAACGCGATTAGCTTTGTACTTGCTACAGCTGCCTTGCGGGCGTCCATCTGTTTTTACATTGTAATTTTTTGTTTAAAATCTGCGATAATGCTTCATTCAATGTCCTATATCCAATTTCTTGCATCTGCTTAACATTACCTCTCCAAATAACTTTCTAAGCCTTTGGCGACACTATCCACTTATCTTGCAAATGATTAAACGGGAAGTGGTTGGCCGCTACAGAGGTTCATTTCTGGGATTATTATGGACATTTGTCAATCCCATTTTGATGCTAGCCATCTATACATTTGTTTTCGGTGTAGTATTTAAAATACGCTTAGATCCGCAGAGTACAGATATATATGATGATAAATTTGCTTTTGCATTATTATTATTTACTGGATTGATTCTGTTCAATATATTCTCAGAATGCCTTTCTCGATCCCCTGGATTGGTACTCGCAAATGTAAACTACGTCAAAAAAGTTATTTTCCCGTTGGAAATCTTGCCGCTGGTTTCTTTAGGCTCCGCGTTGTTTCATGCCGGGACTAGTTTTTTGGTGTTATTTATTTTCATGCTGGTTATTGATCATCCCATTCATTGGACACTGATTTGTTTGCCAATTATCCTGCTGCCACTGCTTTTACTCATCCTGGGATTGTCCTGGATGCTTGCTTCAATTGGGGTTTATGTTCGTGACATTGGGCAATTTATTGGCCTGATCTTAACGATGTTACTGTTTCTGAGTCCAATTTTTTATCCTGCTTCTGCATTACCGGAATCTGTGCGTGACTATCTATTTCTCAACCCGCTTTCTTTTGTCATAGAACAAGCACGGGCAGTAATCTTATATGGTCAACTCCCAGACTGGAGCGGCTTAGTTATGTACTATATGCTTGCAGCAATAGTTGCTTGGGCTGGTCTGACGTGGTTCATGAAAACACGCAAGGGATTTGCAGATGTTCTCTAATCCTGCCGATTCTGAAATAGCCATTAGCGCTTCAAAGCTATCCAAATGCTATCAGTTGTATCAGCACCCCAAGGATCGTTTAAAGCAATTCCTCTGGCCGCACAATTGGTGGGGGTCACGTCAGTTTTATCGTGAGTTATGGGCGCTGCACGATATTGATTTGACTGTGATGCCAGGAGAAGTTGTTGGTATCGTTGGTCAAAACGGTTCCGGAAAGTCGACACTGCTGCAATTGGTTTGTGGCACTTTGACGCCCACCCAAGGTGAAGTGCAGGTAAACGGCCGTGTTGCTGCTTTGCTGGAGCTGGGCGCCGGGTTTAATCCCGACTTTACTGGCCGCGAAAACGTATTAATGAGCGCCGCGATCATGGGATTCAGTCAATCAGAAATTGCCGACCGTATAGAGGATATTATTAATTTCTCCGGTGTCCGCGATTTCATCGATCAACCAGTCAAAACTTATTCCAGCGGCATGTACGTACGCCTAGCATTTTCTGTTGCGATTAATGTCGATCCAGATATTCTGGTTATTGATGAAGCGCTATCAGTCGGCGATGGTGCCTTCGCCCGCAAATCATTTGACCGCATCATGCAGATGCGCGATGCGGGAAAAACAATTCTATTCTGCTCACACTCGCTGTTTCAGGTTGAATCTTTATGCAGCCGCGCTGTTTGGATCAATCAGGGAAAAATTATTTTAGATGGCGAATCAGCGCAAGTGGTATCCGCCTACCAGACATTTCTGGATCAAAGCATGACAAATTCAATCCCTGAGACATCCAGTATCCATAACGATGATCCTGGATTTAGCAGGAATCATACATCGGGTAGTGCCCGTCTGGAGAAAGTCAAACTACTGGCGGATGGGATTAACACGCAGCATGCTATCATCACAAGCAGTCAATCCGGTATCAAGTTATGGATCACCTTTGCTTCGGATCCCTCATTGCCTTGCCCCAATGTGGGAATGACAATACAAGCAAAAGATGGCCGCACGATCACCAGTGCGGCAACATGGGAAGACCAGTTTAGTGTGCAGCGCAATTTCGAAGGATATGGACAGATTTGTCTCAGACTGGACCACATACCATTACTCAAGGGTGAGTATCAGATCAGTGTATATTTACTCTGTGAGCGCGGCATACATCTCTATGATGCAGCAGAAAGTGTGGCCGCCTTGCAAGTAAAACAAGCAGGCCGTTTGCAGGGATATTTTTCAATTCCTCATCAGTGGGAAAATAACCATACGATTACCCATAATGACCAAGACAGCTAATCACAATTTGGTGCAAGGTTCTCGACACTACCGGCAAACCGATCGTATCGCTGCAATTGCCACAGCATCACTCTCCCCGTTCAAGGATCTAACTTTTCCATTAAATGTCTATGCCCATGCTTTGCTGTTACAAGAAGGTAAGGCTACCAATCTGCATTATGGATTGTTCCAAAATAACAAAACCAGTCTACAAGCCACTCAGCAATTTTCTACCGACCTGTTGTTGGCCAGACTACCGTCGCCTCCCTGCCGCATTCTGGAAGTGGGCGTTGGTCTGGGCACCGCTCTCCCCCTATTAAATCAGAGCGGCTATGATGTTCATGGCATCACTCCCGATGCGCAACAGGTCGCTTATATTCAAAAAAACTCGAATTCAGAAGCTTCCATAAGCTGCCATTCACTGCAAGATTTTAAAGCCCAACCAGAAAACTTTGATGTTGTGCTATTGCAGGAATCCGCACAATCAATCGAGCCATTGGTCATTTTTAATAAAGCACTCGATCTGCTCCCTCTATCCGGTGATTTAGTCATTATTGACGCATTCGCACTGAAATACGATGAAGCAGGAATGGAAGATCTTCATCTACTTAATGACCTGATAGTACTCGCAGAACGATTTGGGTTTGAACTGGTTGAGCAGGTGGATTTATCCACTCAGGCGGCGTCTACACTGGATTATCTATTGCAAATTACTGCAACGTACCGGCAAAAACTGATCCAAGACCTTGCTTTGACTGATGCGCAACTCACTCGATTGGATGAATCGAACCGGAACTATCACAAAAAATATGCCAGCGGACATTATGGCTATGCCTTGTTACATTTTAGAAAGCAAACGGTGCCTAAATGGCGCTTGCAAATTCTAGAAAAGAATCAGGTCCCGGAAATGTTCGGTTTGTTTAAGAAAATATTCCATCACGACATGACGCCGACCACGTGGCAATGGAAATACAGCTCGAATTCAGGGCGTGAAATTGGTATTTGGCGGAATAATCAATTAATCGCTCATTATGGTGGCGTTAGCCGAAAAATCCTGTTCTTTGGTCAACCTCAAACCGCTGTGCAGATTGGGGATGTGATGGTGGATACGAGTGAACGCGGCACACTCACCCGGAAAGGTCCGTTTTTCCTGATGGCAGCAACCTTTTTGGAGCGCTACATCGGCTATGGAAAACCCTATCTGATCGGCTTTGGCTTTCCAAACGAACGCGCCATGAAAGTTGCAGAACGGCTTGGGCTATATGCTGAAGTCGGGCACATGCTTGAATTCTCATGGAGTACTCGGTCACGATTCCCGCTATGGGGAACACGTCTGCACCTGATTGGCCGCGAACAAACAGACTTTGCAGCAACTGCTGCCGATCAATGCTGGCAACATATGGCAGCAGATTTGCAAACAGCCATCATCGGTGTACGCGACTGGCAGTATTTGCAGCACCGTTACCTCGACCATCCCAATCAACAATACCAGATCATGCTGGTGAGAAATCGTTTCAGCAAGTATGCTCGCGGTATCCTGGTACTGCGGTATGATCCGGAAGGGTGCGAAATCGTTGATCTCATCGCACCGCTAACCGAAATTCCATTGTTGATTACGCATGCCAGACGACTGGCTGGCATGCACAGCGCTACACGAGTGTTTTGCCGCATTACCGCAAACTTCGCCCGCTATTTTGCAGTTGCTGGCAGCACTCAACAAATGGTGAATATTCATATACCCGCAAATGCTTGGAGCGATGGACCGTCCCCCGAAATACTGAAAGATCACTGGTGGCTAATGAGTGGCGATAAAGACTTCCGCTAACAGGCCGTTGAAAAACGTATTCGAGACAGCCGATGCAANNGCAAAAACAGGCGAAAAAGCGCAGTTTATGCTTAATAAATGAGCATTTTTAGCCTGTTTTTAACACCGCAGCGGCAACGCAGATAGTTTTTCAACGGCCTGCTAAACGCTTATCACCCAGGCCAGACTGTACTCAAGCTGGATAGAATTCATGGAATATTCAAGTTAAAATAATAGCAGGCTCCTGTTTCGCGGGAGCCATGGCAAATAAAACCTACCTAAAACTGAGATTTTTTTGGATAACCTATTCATTCCTGCTCAAGCCACTACAAATAACTTTTGCTCATATGCACTTGTGTATGCTTCTCTTCTGAATGGTGAAGCGTTTCGTTTCTTGGAAGCCATTAGCAGGCCATTGAAAAACATATTCGAGGCAGCCGACGCAAGGCATAAACAGGCGAGAAAGCGCAGTTTATGTATGATAAATGAGCATTTTGAACCTATATTTAACACAGCAGCGGCAAAGCGGATAATTTTTCAACGACCTATTGGCTTTTACATTGAAGCATGTTGTTCTCACTTGCGCCATAGATTCTTACTTCCCAATTTGAACGCGTAATTGTGATGATCTCAGTCATTCTGGTTAA
>CXWL01106316.1_pt1 | contig 36081 bp, 33 predicted proteins | sample 590931 | NCBI WGS metagenome assembly CXWL01 (sample SAMEA3498368, study PRJEB10139) | groundwater metagenome | biome: water well; material: biofilm material | place: Germany | collected 2015-04-27
CAGGTGATTTTGCTAAAGCGGCAAAGGACGCTGCTGCCAAGTAAGCAAATAGGTGAGTAAGCCAGTGTTTTAAGATGTAGTAAAACACCGGCATAAAAACACCGGCGATAAAAAAGGCAGACTCTTAATCGAGTTCTGCCTTTTTTTACCCTTAACTACTTTATTAACTGGAGCAACAAAATCTGGGTTGAACAACGCTCTTTACACCAGACGCTGCCAGATCGCCGTCGTCGGCGCCGCCTGATTCAGCGAATAAAAATGCAAGCCGGGCGCGCCACCCGCCAGCAAGCGCTCGCACAAATGCGTCACCACGTCGAGACCGAAAGCCCTGATCGACGCGCTGTCGTCGCCGTAACTTGCCAGCTTCAAGCGCACCCAGCGAGGGATCTCGGCGCCGCACATTTCTGAAAAACGCAACAGCTGGCTGCTGTTGGTAATCGGCATGATGCCTGCCACGATAGGCGCCGTCACGCCGGCTTTTTGCGCCAGCTCGACAAACTGAAAATACGCATCGGCATTGTAAAAATACTGCGTAATCGCGGCATTGGCACCTGCCTGCATCTTGCGCACAAAGCTTTGCAGATCGTCTTGCGGCGAGCGCGCCTGCGGATGCATTTCCGGATAGGCCGCCACTTCGATATGGAACCAGTCACCGGTTTCGGCGCGGATGAATTCGACCAGCTCGTTGGCGTAGCGGAATTCACCGCCCATGCCGTAGCCGCTGGGCAGATCGCCGCGCAAGGCGACCAGACGCCGGATGTCGTGCGATTGATACTGGCGCAAAATCTCACGGATAGACTCACGCGTACCGCCGACGCATGACAGGTGGGGCGCGGCATCAAAGCCTTCCTTGCGGATTTCAACCACGGTGTCCAGCGTACCTTGCTGCGTGGTGCCACCGGCACCGAAAGTCACAGAAAAATACTTGGGTTGCAACTCGGCCAGTTTGGCGCGCGTGATGCGCAGTTTTTCCGTGCCTTCGGCGGTTTTTGGCGGAAAAAATTCTATACTGAAATTATGTGCAGACATTATTTTTGCAAAAGTAAAGTGGAGAGAGTCCAGGAGATCACGCTATACAACAGCGCACCGCCGACCGCAGCCCAGAATCCGGCGACATGAAAGCCGTCAATCAAATTGGCAACCGCCCAGAACATGAGACCGTTGATAACGAAGATGAACAAGCCCATGGTCAACACCGTCACCGGCAAGGTCATGATCAGCAAGATGGGGCGAATGATGGCATTCACAAATCCCAGGACCACCGCAACAATTAAGGCCGTGCCGAAACTATCTATCGATACAGAATGCATCAGGTAGGGTAAGGCAAGTAAAGCCAGGGCATTGATTAACCAGCTTGCTAAGAGGCGCATGACTACTCCAGTTTTCGGTTATAAATCCCTCTCCCGGTTTTGGGCGAGAGAGGGAATTGACATCAATAACGGTAATGTTCTGGCTTGTAAGGGCCGGATTTGGCAACACCGATATAGTTGGCTTGCTCATCGGTCAGGACGCTCAACTCTGCGTTGAGCGTCTTGAGTTGCAGACGCGCGACTTTTTCGTCCAGATGTTTTGGCAAGGTGTAGACGCCGACCGGATACTCAGAGGTATTGGCAAACAATTCGATCTGGGCGATGGTCTGGTTGGCAAACGAAGAACTCATCACATACGATGGGTGACCGGTACCGCAGCCCAGATTCACCAGGCGGCCTTCCGCCAGCAAGATGATGCGCTTGCCATCAGGAAAAATCACGTGATCGACTTGCGGCTTGATGTTTTCCCACTGATATTTCTTGATCGAAGCGACGTCGATCTCGTTATCAAAGTGACCGATGTTGCAGACGATGGCATTGTTCTTCATCTTCAGCATGTGCTCATGACTGATGACGTGGTAGTTACCGGTAGTGGTGACAAAAATATCACCGAATTCGGCGGCGTATTCCATCGTCACGACGCGGAAACCCTCCATCGCTGCCTGCAAAGCGCAGATAGGATCGATCTCTGTGACCCACACTTGTGCCGACAAGGCGCGCATGGCCTGGCAACAGCCCTTGCCCACGTCGCCATAACCGGCAATGACGGCAACCTTACCGGCGATCATCACGTCGGTCGCGCGCTTGATACCATCGACCAGAGATTCGCGGCAGCCATACAGGTTATCGAACTTGGACTTGGTTACAGAATCATTGACGTTAATCGCAGGGAAAGCCAGCTTGCCTTCCTTGTGCATCTGATACAGACGGTGTACGCCGGTAGTCGTTTCTTCGGTCACGCCGAGAATGTGCGGCAGGCGCTTGGAATACCAGTCNNATCTTGCTCGGCACGCGCGCCCAGATGCAGCAGCAAGGTCGCATCGCCGCCGTCATCGAGAATCATGTTGGAATAACCGCCATCTTTCCATTCAAAGATGCGGTGCGTGAAATCCCAGTACTCGTCCAGGTTCTCGCCCTTGAAGGCAAATACTGGCGTGCCGCCGTCGGCAATCGCCGCCGCCGCATGGTCTTGTGTCGAGTAAATATTGCAGGAAGCCCAACGCACCTGTGCGCCCAGCGCCTTCAGGGTTTCGATCAGCACCGCGGTCTGTATCGTCATGTGCAAAGAGCCGGTGATGCGGGCGCCGCGCAATGGCTGAGTGAGCGCGAATTCTTCGCGGATCGCCATCAGGCCGGGCATTTCTGTTTCGGCAATACTGATTTCTTTACGGCCCCAGTCAGCCAGGCTGAGATCGGCAACGAGGAAGTCCTGGGTAGTGTCTTGGGTTGATGCTTGGGTAGTCATTGTGGTGGCGTTCATCACGCCCTCCTTTCGATAGAAAAAAGTAACGTGAGCGCGGTTGTGATGATTCCAAGCCTGGCAGAGTAGCAAGACCCTGTCGCAGCGCTCCTTGGAAGACCAGAAGTATAACGCAAATGCAGAATTCGTTTGATTGATTCTTGTTTGATATCAAATAAACAAATGCATAAATTCGGGCAGGTAGCGCGATGGCGCAGGCAGAACGAGCATATGCTGCAAAACCTGTTCTGCCCGTTAATACCAATCAATACCCATCAATGTCCGTCGAAATCACACACGGTATACAAAGGCAAGCCGCTGGCCTTGATCAGCTGAGAGCCGCCCAGCTCAGGCAGGTCGACAATGACCGCGCCCTCGACCACGACTGCGCCCAAACGGTCGAGCAATTTCTTACCCGCCATCATGGTGCCGCCAGTGGCAATCAGATCGTCGATCAGGACCACGCGGTCACCCGACTTACAGGCATCGGCATGCAACTCTACCGTGGCGCTGCCGTACTCAAGCTCATACTCTTCCGATACCGTCTTAAATGGCAGCTTGCCTTTTTTCCGGATGGGCACGAAGCCGAGATTGAGCTCGTACGCCACCACCGAGCCGATGATGAATCCACGCGCATCCAGACCCGCGATCAGATCCAGGTTGGCGTCCATATACCGGTGCACGAACATGTCGATCAGGACGCGAAAGGTCTTGGGATTTTGCAATAAGGGGGTGATGTCACGGAACATGACGCCTTCCAACGGCCAATCAGGGACGGTACGGATATGTTGTTTGATATAGTCGGAAGCATTTACCATTATTCATTACCTTTTTAATTTAAAACTCATTTTAACAGGCGCTGTTCCGCTCTCGCGACACTTTCTGCAGACCCGCGCACCACGATGATGTCAGACGTCTGCAACAGCATATCCTGATCTGGCACCAGTCTCTGCATACCGCGGCGCACCGTCGTTACGTCGACATCGAGTTCATGCAAGTGCAAGGACTCCAGGGTTTTTCCCACCGCTCTTGCGCGCTCGGTCAGCGCGACCGTGTGCAGACGAATCTGCATGCTTTCCGGCCCTTCATCGCTGGCACCTGGGAAAAAACCGCGCAAGGATTCATAGCGCTTTTCACGCGCAGCCTGCACCTTGTGTACCACGCGACGCAATGGCACGCCAAGCATCACCAGGGCATGCGAGGCCAGCATGAGACTGCCCTCCATCAATTCTGGCACCACCTCGGTGGCACCGGCGGCACGCAATTTATCCAGATCGGTATCGTCATGGCTGCGCACAATCACAGGCAAGCCGGGATTGAGCTCATGCACAAAGTAAAGAATTTTCAATGCCGAGGCGGTGTTGGTATAAGTGATGACCAGAGCGGCCGCCCTGTTGATGCCGGCAGCCAATAAGCTTTCGCGCCGCCCGGCGTCACCATAGGACACGTTCGAGCCGGCCAGCTGCGCCTCACGGATGCGGTCGGGATCAAGATCGAGTGCCTGGTAATCGATATTTTCCTCGGAAAGCAAACGCGCCAGGCTTTGCCCGCTGCGGCCGAAGCCCGCGATAATGACATGCTTTTTTGTGCTCATGCTGCGCGCGGCAATCTGCGTGAGCGCCAGTGATTGCATCATCCATTCATTGGCCGACAGTTTCAGCACGATCGCATCCGATTTCGCCAGGATCAATGGCGATATCAGCATTGACAACACCATGGAGGCGAGTATCAGTTGCAGCAACAACGGATCAACCAATTTCAAACCGCCCGCCTGATTGAGCAAAACAAAACCAAACTCGCCGGCCTGCGCCAAGCCCAGGCCAGTCCGCAAAGCGACGCTGGTCGATCCGCCAAAGGCACGCGACAAGGCGGTGATCAAGCCAAATTTCAATAACACCGGGCCTGTCAGCAGCAGCAACATCAGCCAGCCGTGCTCGAGCACCAGCCTGACATTGAGCAGCATGCCTATGGTGATGAAAAACAAACCGAGCAGAACATCGCGGAAGGACTTGATGTCCTCCTCCACCTGATGCTTGAACTCGGTCTCGGAAATCAGCATGCCGGCGACAAATGCTCCCAAGGCCAGCGACAGGCCGGCGCGCTCCGTCAACCACGCGGCGCCTAGCGTGATCAGCAACAAGTTCAACATGAACAACTCTTGCGAACGCCGCTTGACCACCATGCTCAACCAGCCGCGCACCAGCTTTTGTCCCAGAAAAAATAACAGGAACAACACCAAGGCGGCCTTGCCGCTGGCCAGTGCCAGGGTTTGCATCAGATCATCTGCCTGCGAGGCAAGCGCCGGAACCAGTATCAACAGTGGCACCACCGCCAGATCCTGAAACAACAGCACGCTGATGATCTGGCGTCCATGCGGACTTTCCAGCTCCAGCCGCTCAGTGAGCATTTTGGAAACGATGGCGGTGGACGACATCGCCAGCGCACCGCCGAGCGCAAACGCGGCTTGCCAGCTGATCCTAAACTGGCCGGGCAACCAGTAAGCCGCCGCCAGCGCGCACAGCATAGTCACCGCGATAGTCGTCATCACTTGCGCCATTCCCAGGCCAAACACCGCACGCCGCATCGACATNNAAAGCGACCACCCCGAGCACGGAGGCGCCTAAAAGTAATAATGTGGTGTCTAAGGCATTCATAATCTTTATTATTGCCGATTTAGAAGCAACACAGGGCGTCATGGAAGGAACAATATCAGAACAATAATTGGAACAAATACCCGACATTGCAACTGGCAGAGTTCTTGCTTGACCAAATTCGTTTATACTTTGCGTATGAGTACTCAACACGCCCCCTCCCCTGCCACTGATGCCGCCGCAGCGCATGCGTTACAGCTCGCCTGCGAGACGCTTCAGATCGAAGCCGATGCCATTCTCGCCCTGAAACAAAGACTGACGGGCATGCATGCTGCGGCTTTTACCAAGGCGATTTCACTTCTTTTGCATTGCCAGGGACGGGTGGTAGTATCCGGCATTGGCAAATCCGGCCATATTGCCCGCAAGATCGCGGCGACATTCGCCTCCACCGGCACGCCTTCATTTTTCGTGCACGCGGCGGAAGCCGCGCATGGCGACCTGGGGATGGTGACCCAGCAGGATGTGTTTATCGCCATTTCATACTCCGGCGAAGCCTCGGAATTAATGTCTATCTTGCCTACCATTAAACGACTGGGGGTAAAACTGATCGCGATGACCGGCAATGCAGAGTCTAGCCTGGCCAAGCTGGCCGATATCCATCTGAGCGTCGAGGTCGATAAGGAAGCCTGCCCGCTGAACCTGGCACCGACCGCCAGCACAACCGTGACCCTGGCCATGGGCGATGCATTGGCCGTCGCTGTTCTCGATGCGCGCGGCTTTCGCGAAGAAGATTTTGCCCGTTCCCATCCTGGTGGCAGCTTAGGGCGACGCCTGCTGACCCACGTGCGCGATATCATGCGCACCGGCGACGCCATTCCGCAAGTATCGCCAGACACCAAGCTATCGAATGCCTTGCTAGAAATCACGCAAAAAGGCATGGCAATGACTGCCGTTATCGACGAAAACCGGCATATCGTCGGCGTGTTTACCGATGGTGACTTGCGTCGCCTGATGGAAAAATTACAAGATTTCTCACAGCTGAAGATTGCCGATGTCATGCGCACCAATCCGCGCAGCATACGTCCGGAGCAGTTGGCGGTTGAGGCGGTCGAAATCATGGAAACGTATAGGATCAATCAGTTACTGGTCGCAGACGAGAGCGGCGAACTGGTCGGCGCCTTGCACATTCACGACCTGACCCGCGCCAAGGTGATTTAATGCATGCACCAGACCAACTCGCCGCATCAAAAAAAGCCGCTCAGGTCCGCCTGATGATCTTTGACGTCGACGGCATCCTGACCGATGGAAGCCTGCATTTTGGCCCTGAAGGTGAATGCATAAAGACTTTCAATGTGATGGACGGCCAGGGCATCAAGCTACTGCAGGAGGCTGGCATTATCACCGCCATCATCAGCGCGCGTCAGTCGCCTATCGTTGCCAAGCGCGCTGCCGATCTGGGAATCACGCATGTAAGACAAGGAATACACGACAAGAAGGAAGCCTTCCTGGAATTGATCGCTGAACTCTCTGTCTCCCCGGAACACTGCGGCTTCATCGGCGATGATGTCGTTGATTTATCGGTATTGTCACGGGTCGGTTTTGCGGCAAGCGTACCCAGCGCTCATGCTGAAGTCCGGTCACGCGTCGACTACATCACCCAAGTGCCTGGCGGAAAGGGTGCCGCTCGTGAGGTCTGCGATTTTATCTTGCAGGCACAGGGAAAATACGATCAGGTCTTAAGCCGCTTTCTAAAATGAAATATACCCTCAGCGCCGATCGGTTTCGCACCTTGTTCGCCATATTCTTATTGGTGCTGATCGTGCTCGGCAGTTTCTGGAAACTAGAGCTTTTAAGGCGCAATGATAGCGAAGGGAACTCCCGCGCTTCTGCCCGCAGCGAACCGGATTATTATGTAGAAAAATTCAGTTTCATCCGCCTGCCCAACAATGGCAAGGCAAATTACCATATCACCGGCGACCGCCTTGTCCATCATCCTGTCAGTGATGATTTTGAGATTCAGCAACCGCGCATCAATAGTTTTGATAGCGACAAAGCGCCCATCAACATCCGCGCCGAACGTGCCATCGTCGAACAAAAAAATATGCTGACGACACCGATGCGCGAGCACGATCAGATACATTTACACGGTAACGTTCAGGCCGAGAGGCCGGACGCAGCAAATGCAAAATACATGAAATTGCAGTCAGAGTACCTGCTGTTGCTGCCAGATGAAAACAAGATGAAAACCGACCAGGCGGTCAGCCTGATCACCAACAGTTCTGAAATCCACGCCGTCGGCATGATTGCCGATAACGTGACTCAGCAAATCCAGTTATTGAGCAAGGTACGCGCAAGTTTTGGCAAGGAAAACAGCGTGGCGAAGCCAAAGTCCTAAACACTAAGAGAAAATAATATGCGCCCTAACCCAACTGTCTCGTCATCGTATTTGCGACAATCTTTATTGCTACTGGTCTTGCTCATGCCTATGCTGGAAGCCGCCGCAGAAAAAGCAGATAGCCTGAAAAAAGCGGAATTCAGTGCCGAATATAGCGTCATTGACGGAAAGAAAAACACCACGACTTTGTCCGGCAACGTTGAACTGACCCGCGGCAGCATGATCATCCGGGCGGACCGGGCGGTGTTCGCCGAGACGGCGGAAAAGTCGAGAAATTTCAACCTGTATGGCACCGTCAGCGATCAGGTGTTTTTCCGGCAGAAACGTGATGGCGGCCCTGATCTGTGGATGGAAGGCGTGGCCGACCACGTCGAGTACGATGAAAAGACCGAGATGGTCAAATTCATCTCCAAAGCGCGCGTGCGCTATCTGGAAGGCAAAAGAATCACGCAGGAACAGGTGGGCGAGTTCCTCTCCTACGATAGCCTGAACGATGTGTTCGTCGCTGCCAACTCCAGCTCCGGCAAACACATACCGGGCGCCGGTCGGGTCACGCTGACGATAGAGCCAAAAATCGAAACAAAAACCGAAAAAAAATAGGCTGATATGACCAGTACACTCGTCGTCCAGGGTCTGCAAAAACGTTATGGCGCCCGTCAGGTGGTGCGCGACGTTTCACTGCAAGTAAAAAGCGGAGAAGTCGTTGGCTTGCTGGGCCCCAACGGCGCTGGCAAAACCACATCCTTTTATATGATCGTCGGTCTGGTCCCTTCGGATGCCGGCAAGATTGATGTTGATGGCGTAGACATTTCCAACCTGCCCATTCATCAGCGCGCCAAGCTCGGTTTATCTTACCTTCCTCAAGAAGCGTCTGTATTTCGCAAGCTATCGGTAGAAGATAATATTCGCGCGGTACTTGAATTACAAAAAGATGAACATGGCAAGTTCCTGGCCAAAGCCGTCATCGACCAGCGACTGGATACCTTGCTGGCAGAACTGCAGATTGACGGCATACGAGAGAGTCAGGCGCTGTCCTTGTCCGGCGGTGAGCGCCGGCGCGTGGAAATCGCCAGGGCACTCGCCACCAATCCACGCTTCGTCTTGCTCGATGAGCCGTTCGCCGGCGTTGATCCGATTGCAGTGATAGAGATACAGCGCATCGTGCGTTTCTTGAAAGAACGTGGTATCGGCGTCTTAATCACCGACCACAACGTGCGCGAAACACTAGGCATTTGCGATCACGCCTGTATCATCAACCAGGGTGCTGTTTTGGCGAGCGGCAACCCGGATGACATCATCAAAAACGAATCCGTAAGGCGCGTCTATTTGGGAGAGCATTTCCGCATGTAGCGGGAATCGGTCACCATGAAGCAAAGCCTGCAGCTACGCACCTCGCAACATCTGGCATTAACACCCCAGTTGCAGCAATCGATACGCTTACTGCAATTATCGACACTGGAACTGCATCAGGAACTCGAAACCCTGCTGATAGAAAACCCCTTGCTGGAACGGGTCGACGACCCGCTCGATAGCGCGGTACGTTTGCTCGCCGATGGCGCCATCAGCACCTCGGCCAACCAGTCTGAATCCGAGTTTGGCCCGCCAGCCGAGCAAAACGAGGCTACGTCGCCAGCGACAGATAGCGCAGAAAATGCCGAGATCGCCGCGCCGGCAGAAACCACCAGCGCCAACGAAGAAGAATGGTCGTTTGACGAAACACCGCAAGGCAGCAAATCTTCGGAGGAGGATGAAGGCCGCCCGCAGCTCGAAGCGGCGCAGATTACGCTCAAGGAACACCTGCTGGAGCAAATGCGCGTCAATATCCGTGAGACGCGTGACCGGGGCCTGATAGAGCTCATCATTGATGCACTCGACGACAACGGTTATCTGACCGAATCACTGGAAGAAATCCACGAGAGCCTGCCACTGGAACTGTGTGTGGAGCCCGAAGACTTGTCCTATGCGCTGGCAATGCTACAGAGCTTTGATCCTTCCGGTGTGGGTGCCCGTACCCCATCCGAATGCCTGGCGCTGCAGATAAAAAGGCTGCCTAAAATTCCCTTTGTCACGCGCCGTCTGGCGCTCAGCATAGTGGAAACTCAGTTGCTGTTATTTGCTCAACGTGACTTCACCAAGCTCAGAAAAATTCTCAATTGTGATGATGAGGATTTGCGTGAGGCGCAAGTTGTTATCCGGCTATGCAATCCTAAACCCGGGGCCGATTTTGGTGCCACCTCTTCGGACTATGTCGTACCCGATGTGATTGTCAAAAAATCAGGTGACGACTGGCAGGTTCTGCTCAATCAGGATGTCATGCCTAAGCTGCGCGTCAATAGCATGTATGCCAACATCATGAAACAAAATCGCGGCGACGGCACGCTTAATCCGCAACTGCAAGAGGCGCGCTGGCTGATCAAAAATATGCGGCAACGCTTCGACACCATATTGCGCGTGGCACAAGCAATAGTAGAAAGGCAACGCAGTTTCTTTACCCATGGCGCAGTTGCGATGCGCCCCCTTGTTTTGCGCGAAATTGCTGATACACTGGGATTACACGAGAGTACAATTTCTCGTGTAACAACGCAGAAATACATGCTGACGCCGCATGGTATGTTTGAGTTGAAATATTTTTTCGGTAGCCACGTCGCAACGGAAACTGGAGGAGAAGCATCATCGACTGCGATACGGGCACTCATCAAACAATTGATAGGAGCAGAAAACCAGAAAAGCCCACTCTCTGATAGTAAAATTGCAGATATGTTGGGTGAACAAGGGATGGTTATCGCGCGCCGCACGGTAGCCAAATATCGCGAAGCCCTTAAGATTCCCCCAGTCAGTTTGCGAAAATCTTTATAGAAAAGTTCTTGAAATTTTGCTTTAAATTGCCATATATGATTTAGCTCAAATAGCGTTATGCAAAATGAGCGCATCGTAGCAGCAAGCAACATCACCATAGGAGCGTTTTATGAATCTCACCATCAGTGGTCATCACCTTGAAGTAACTCCTGCAATTCGCGAACATGTGCAAAATAAGCTGGAACGTATCAGGCGGCACTTCGATCAAGTCATTGATATCGCCGTCACCCTGACGGTAGACAAGCTCCGAGAAAAGGACAAGCGTCATAAGGCAGACATCAATCTGCACATCAGCGGTAAAGATATTCACGTAGAAAGTCTGGCGCACGACCTGTATGCCGCCATCGACACACTGATAGACAAACTTGACAGGCAAGTCATCAAACACAAGGATAAGATCCAGGAACACCAGCACGATGCGATCAAGTACATCCCTGACCCTGCATCGGCAGACTGAACATTAGATCCCGCTTAGGGGATGCAAAAACTAGGACGCAAATTTGCGTCCTTTTTTGTTGTCATCACTTTTCATGTGCATCCTATCAACAAATATCAAATCGAAGATAGCCAGAGACGCACTATCCATGCGCCTTTCCAGCCTGGCATGCCTGCAGGCCGCATGGATAGTGCGTGTCAGGCATGTCTGTTTTTCAGGCTGATCAAACGTCAAAACGGTACAATAGACGTGACACCGGTTTTAACTCAGAGCGCGCCGCAGTTACCGTGCGCAGCGCTCCAGAATCACTTTCTACAACAAACCAATCCAGCTATTTGATATGAGCACCTACATCCAAACTTCCATCCGCAACAAAATTGGCTTCATCACCCTAGACCGACCGAAAGCACTGAATTCGCTGTCGCTGGAAATGGTAAGAGCCATTACGGCACGCTTACTTGAGTGGCGCGACGATGAGAATGTCAATGCGGTCTTTATTCATAGCAGTAGTGAAAAAGCCTTTTGCGCAGGCGGTGACATCCGCTTTTTTTATGATGTCGGCATCACCAGCCCGACAGGTGACAGTGCCTTACTGGAAGATTTTTTTACTGAAGAATATGCGCTGAATCACCTGATTCATTTTTACCCCAAACCCTATGTCTCGTTGCTCAACGGCGTCGTCATGGGCGGTGGCATGGGGATCGCCCAGGCGGGTGTAGCCTGTCGTTTGAGGATCGTGACTGAACGCACAAAAATGGCTATGCCGGAAGTAAATATTGGCTTGTTTCCTGATGTGGGCGGCGGCTATTTCCTGGCCCGCACGCCTGGAGAAATTGGCACCTATTTAGGATTGACCGGCGACATCATCAACGCCTCTGATGCGCTATATGCCGACCTGGCCGATGTATATATCCCGACCTCAGAATTACCCGCTCTCATGGCTTTACTAGAGACCGATAGCAGTCCTGACATTCGCCTGACAATCCGTGATTTTGCGGCGCCGTTTGCATCACAGGCCGATAAAAATGCCAGCAGACTAGCAGCAAACAGGCCCGCAATCGATCAGCATTTTCAGAAAAATCAGGTGACGCTGATCACCTCCTCGCTCGCCATCGACACCAGCGAATTTGCACAACAGACCTTGAATTTGATGCAAAAGCGTTCGCCATTATTGATGTGCGTCACGCTGGAACAAGTGCGTCGAGGGGCAAGTCTAGGGGTGGCGGATTGTCTGCGCATGGAGCGCACAATGGTACGTCATTGCTTCAAGCATGGCGAAGTACTGGAAGGCATACGCGCGCTGGTGGTTGACAAGGACAATGCGCCGCAATGGTCACCAGCCTCGCTTGCCGATATTGATCCCGCTTTAATTGAGAGTTTTTTTGTACCGGTGTGGCCAGAATATGCGCATCCTCTGCGACACCTCGGTTAACAGTATCGTCTTGAAAAACGCAATCAGAAACAGCGGAAAACAAAAGGGGAAACAAAAAAATATCCTTACCCGCATCGGATTGCGTTTTCAGTCGGCTCATCGAATTAAGTCTATTGGTTTTATCCGATTCCGCTACAGAGAAAAAGCGCTATTTCAACAAGCCGAATACCTTACCTATAATCTTGCTTCCCGAACCAAGCGGGTCTTGGCGTATGGCTTTTTCTTCTTCAGCGATCATCAGGTACAGACCATCCAATGCGCGCTGGGTGACATACCCTTCCACCGTCGCTTCCTGCTCGGATACAGCGCCAAACTTCTGCGCCTTACCCATCACGGCATTGTATTTTGCCGACAAGCCGGCCTTATCCGTCACGCCTTTTACCAAAGGTAAAAACTTGATGCCGAGAGGCGCCGCTGTTTTTTGCTTGAAAAAATCGGTCACTGAGGTGTCACCGCCAGTGAGAATATTTTTGGCATCTGTCACCGACATCGATTTAACCGCATCCAGCAGCAATGGCTTCGCCATGGGTACCGCAGCTTCCGCCGCACGATTCATCGAAAGCACCAATTCATCTAACTGTTGAGCATGGCCGGTCATTTTCAAAATCGGCCGCGCTTGCTCCAGTCTTGCAGGCAGTTGTATCTTGACTTTGTCGTTATTCATAAAACCATCTTGCGCAGCCAGCCTGCCCACTGCCGCCAGCGCCCCTTTATTGAGAGCAGCCTTTAGGCCCGCGTTCGCATCCTGATTGCTGAGATCGGCAAACGACAAAGCGAGCGCTGAAGTCGCGAGGCCTGCCAACGTGACGGATAACACGGTCGCCATGAAATTTGATCTGGAAATGTAGCTTGATACCATGTCGATCTCCAATAAAATTCAAGAATTAGACTTCTTCAATTAAGAACAGACGGCGATGCTCTCTGATGGCAAAGCGATCCGTCATGCCAGCAATGTAGTCAGCGATCTTCCTTGCCTGCAAGAGACGGGATTCGTCATTTCCTGCAAGATTTTTTACCTGATAATCTGGCGGCAAGAGTATGGGCTCCGCCATCATCAATTCGAATAACTCACGCACGGTTGTTCTGGCTTTGCTCGTCATGCGATTCACCAGATAGTGGCGATACAAATTTTCACGCAAGAACTGCTTCAGAATTTTAGCCTCCTGATGCATGGCGTCAGAAAAGGCAATCATCGAACCCATTTGCCGGACCTGATCTACGGAGGCAGGTGCACACTCGGCGATGCGGGTCTCTGAAGTTTTGATCAGGTCGACGATCAGGTCATTGATCATACGACGGATAGTTTCGGCTACAGCGCGTCGCCCGCTTATTGATGGATATGTAGCATCAACCGTATGGCGGTGACGGGCGTAAAAATCCAGCTCCATCAATTTTGCTTCGAGCAACAAGCCTGACCGTAGACCATCATCGATATCATGATTGTTGTAAGCGATTTCATCGGCCAGATTGGTGAGCTGAGCCTCAAGCGTAGGCTGGGTTTTATCGATAAACCGCTGGCCGACATCCCCTAGATTTTTTGCATTATTCAATGCGCAGTGCTTCAGTATGCCCTCGCGCGTCTCGAAGGTCAGGTTCAGGCCATCAAAAGCGCCATAGCGCTCTTCCAGTGCATCAACTACTCGCAGACTCTGCAGATTATGTTCGAAACCGCCAAAGTCCTTCATACAGGCATTCAAGGCATCTTGGCCTGCATGGCCAAATGGCGTGTGACCAAGATCGTGTGCCAGCGCAATGGCTTCAACCAGATCTTCGTTTAGGCGCAGATTGCGGGCGATAGACCGGCCGATTTGAGCGACTTCAAGACTGTGCGTTAAACGGGTGCGGAACAGGTCGCCCTCATGATTGACGAAGACCTGCGTTTTATATTCTAGGCGCCTGAACGCCGTGCTATGGATGATGCGGTCGCGGTCGCGCTGATATTCCGATCTGGAACCGGGTTTCGCTTCCGGATGTGTTCTGCCACGAGAACTTGCAGACTGTGCGGCATAAGGGGCGAGGTGCGCATCAGTGAACATAGTGGGGGAGGCTTAGGGTTAGTTATATGCAGGCTCGTAATGTGGCAAGCAAGGTTTCTTTGGGTACAGTGGTGATAAGCGGCGCACCTAAAGGCTTTAAGAGAATGAACTTGATCTTACCACCTTCATTCTTTTTATCGACTTCCATTAATTCCAGCCAACGCTCTTCACCAAGATCTGGCGCAACGCTGGGCAAGCCAGCAGCTTCCACCAGTTTTTGGATTCTCACCTTGCTGACGTAATCAATATACCCCATGCGGCAGGATAAATCTGCAGCCATCACCATCCCGCACCCTACCGCTTCACCATGTAGCCACTTGCCGTAGCCTAAACCAGATTCTATCGCGTGGCCGAATGTATGGCCAAAATTCAAAATGGCGCGCAAGCCACCCTCGCGTTCATCTTGCCGGACCACGTCGGCTTTGATTTCACAAGAACGGGTGATCGCATACGCTAAGGCAGCAGGATCTTTAGCGCGTAACTTGTCGATATTAGCTTCTATCCATGCAAAAAACGGGGCATCGATAATCGCTCCATGTTTGATCACTTCGGCCAATCCGGCAGACAATTCGCGATCAGGTAAGGTGTTTAGGGTGGACGTGTCGGCAATCACCGCCTGAGGCTGGTAAAAAGCACCTATCATGTTTTTACCGAGCGGATGATTAATGCCAGTCTTGCCGCCAACTGAAGAGTCAACCTGAGACAGCAAGGTGGTGGGAATTTGCACGAAAGGCACGCCGCGCATATACGATGCAGCGGCAAATCCAGTCAAATCGCCAATCACGCCGCCGCCTAAAGCCAGCAAGGTAATGCTACGGTCGCATTTCGCTTCCAGCAAGGCATCAAAAACCAGCATCAGGCTAGCCCAGGTTTTCTGCTCTTCGCCATCGGGGAGCACAATGCGGGTCACATGCTTGCCCAGCGCCCGCAGCCGCTCTTCCAGAGCACTCAGATACAAAGGAGCGACCACGTTATTCGTAACGATAGCCACACGCTGACCCGCGATATGCTTACCCAGTATAGCCTGCGATTCCAGCAAGGAATGGCCAATGGCGATAGGATAGCTGCGATCGCCTAGTTCAACCTGAAGTGTTTGTGCTGTTGCTTGCTGATGCATGGTGGAAAAGTTCTTTGGAATGATCGCACCTGATAGTTGCTGCAACTGCGTCAATATTGATTGCATGAGGAATTGCACATTTGGCCGACCGGTATCGATGACCAGATGTGCGACCTCCTGATATAAAGGCTCGCGTTGCGCTTCCAGTTCTTCGAGTTTCCTACGTGGATCTGGTGTCCGCAACAAAGGCCTGTTTCTATCGTAGCGAGTGCGTTGCAAGATGCTGCTGATTGCGGCGCGTAAATAGATCACCGTTCCGCGCTCATGAAGATATTTACGGCTATCCTCATTGAGAATAGCTCCACCACCAGTTGCCAGGACAATATTTTCCTGAGCGGTAAGATCACGGATGACATCGGCCTCACGTTGCCGGAAACTGGCCTCGCCCTCGATTTCAAAAATAACAGGAATAGAGACCCCGGTACGAGCCTCTATTTCATGATCAGAATCGACAAATCGCTTATTGAGTTGTTTCGCTAGGGCTCGGCCAACTGTAGTTTTGCCCGAGCCCATCAGACCTACTAAGAAAATATTACTGCCTTGCATCTAATTCCTAAGACATCTATTCAAAATACCATACGAAATCCGAATTAACGCATCAATTATATGTGATGCTAACTCTGTAAGATTGACTGATGCCTAGTGGGCTCTTTACCTCAAAATATACATGGCCAATTCCAACGCCTGCAGGAGTACAGCCATTATTAGGGGTGAAGGTTACCTCATGCTGCGTTCCACCAGCATTAACAGAGGTAGGTGCAACAACTTTATCAGGATATATTTTCGCAGTTACATTGGTAGCATCGGCAAAAGACAACGCAGTTCCGCCAGGCATTGTGTACCCATTTCTATCTACTACAGTAATTACAAAATTTTGATCTTTACATGTTGCAGGCCCTGCCGTAAAAGTCACAGTACCAGGCAAATCTATAACACTTCCATCTGACGCACTATTAGTAAATTGTGTGGTCCCAGTCAAAGTGTTGCTGCCGTTTGTTGCTGTGGCTGTCACAGTGACCACAGACTTATTTGGAGACTGACTGCGCCATGTGACTGAGCAAGCACCCAAGGTAGTAAGACAACGTGCGGTATCATTTGCACCACCATCGCCGATAATCGCACCACTATCAGTTTTAAACACAACAGGAGTGCCATTTGCAACAACACCTCCATTAGCATCAGCCATCAAAACCGTTATTTTATTCTGGATATTGCCGAAATCAAAACCTTCGACATTGTTTTTCTCCCGGATGACAGTAAAACTGAGTTGAGTCGGCAATCCTGTTGTCACCGCTACCGTATCCGAAATAGTACTGATCGAAGTGCCATCAACTGTTGCAACCACGCGAACAGTGGTTGGCTTGTCACCAGAATTAACAGCAGCAGTCACATTACCGCTAGCATCAGTGACGCCAGAAACTGCGACCAAGCTCACCGTTTCAGTGCTTTGTGTCGTGAAATTTACCTTTCTATTCGCAATGCCGACATTTGCACTATCCACCACACTAAAAGTTAACAATGCAACTTCAGTTCGGCCATTTCCCCCTGAGCCTTTGATTACGATAGACTTGTCGCTAGGTACCGCTGAGACAAAATTTACAGCTGTCGGAACGGCATTATTTGAAGAGCCAACTGAAAAATTCGCTGTCCCTAAAATAGCGGTCGAACCAACGACAGTTGCTTTAGACGTTAGCGTCCCTGCGCCCGTTCCAACGCCAGCTTTCAGAGTAATTTGTGCGACACCATTTGCATCTGTCAATGCAGTACCAGTAGAAGGTAACATACTTGCAATTGCACTATCTAATGTGAACGTGACGACAACTCCAACAGCAGGGGCGCCCAAATTATTAGTGACAATAGCTTTTGCGGTTAACACACTTGCGCTAGTCAGAAGGTTTCCCGGGCCGCCATTCAAATCAACCAGACCAAGTTGTATCTTGCCATCCGGATTTGCTGCATTTGTACCAGCAGTTATTTCAAAAGGTTCAGTAGCAGAGATGGCAGTTGTGCCGACTGCTGTTGCGGCAGCCGTTACAGAGATGGCGCCAGGAGCTGACCCAGCGATAATGGCAACCTGTACCGTTCCATTATTATCGCTCAATGCTGTACCAGAAACAGGTGCCAGGGTCGCCAATGTTCCATTTAAAGTAAATGTAACGATTACGTTTTTTAGCGGGGCACCAGTTTTGTCATAAACGATAGCCCGCGCGGTTAGCACATTGCCAGCCATGACTTTGTTTCCAGCGGTCCCGTTTGCATCGTACAAACTAACGGTGATTTTCCCATTAGGATTTTGATTTGCAGAACCGCCAGAAACAGTTCCTGCAGAACCGCCGCCACCACCGCAGGCAGTCATTAATACAATCAATAAAATTGCCGAAAATAAACGAAATAATTTTGCCACATGACACCCCATAGACGTCTGATTCATATTCTTCCTACTGTTCTAAGTCCAGCGATTATTTGGCGGTCAAGCGCTCAGTAAGCACTTTAGGTGTAATAAATACAAGCAATTCTGTCTTATTATTTGTCCGCCCTTTGGTTTTGAACAGATAGCCAAAAAGTGGAATATCACCCAAAAATGGAACCTTTGTTATATCTTCACGCTCTTCTTGTGTATAGATACCACCCAAGACCACTGTTCCACCATTTTCAACCAGGACCATCGTTTTTACTTGCTTAGTATTAATAATGATACCGTTTCTAGTTTCGGTCCCGGCACTATCTTTATGCACATCAACTTGCAAGATGATATTTCCATCGGGTGTAATTTGGGGAGTGACATCCAAGCTCAGAGTCGCTTTTCTAAAAAAGATAGATGTTGCACCACTACTAGTTGCAACCGCATATGGTATTTCAGTTCCCTGCTCAATATGAGCAGGCAGTTGATCGGCGGTGACAATACGTGGACTTGAAATGATTTTCCCGTTTCCGTCCGCTTCCAAGGCTGATAATTCAAGATTCAGAAAACGATTTGCAGCTGCAGAAAACAAACTAACGGCTAAACTTCCCGGATTAAGTCCATTAATACCAGACGCTGGCAAATTGACGAAATTTGTATTTGGTATATAGCTTTGATCGGTAATTTTTGCCTGTCCAGTTTGCTCGCCAACACCGAGATAATTACCCGTCAAAGCAACGCGCTGATCACCGCTGATTTGATAACCGGCGTCTCCGCCACGGATGCCGCGCATATCGGCGAAACCAAGTTTAGCACCCAGATTTTTACTAAACTTATCATCTGCCTCAACTATACGCGCCTCAATTAACACCTGCTTTGAAGCAATATCCGTTTTTTGAATTAGTTTTCTAACCTCTTCCAACTTGGATGGAATATCGGTCACAAAAAGCTGATTTGTACGAGGTTCAATAACGGCGCTTCCTCGTTTGGAAAGCATTCTATTTTTACTATCACCGTCAGAACCAAACACAAGCTTAAATGCTTCGGCTTTTTGATAGTTCAGCTGGAAAGACTCTGTTTTCAAAGGTTCCAGTTCAGAAATCTGGGCTTTCTGCTCCAATTCCAACTTCTCTTTTGTCAGCAATTCATCTTTCGGTGCTATCCATAAGACCGTTCCATTCTTGCGCATGTCCAATCCCTTGGTCTGCATCAGGACATCAAGCGCCTGATCCCAGGGAACGTCTTTTAATCGCAAGGTAGAGCTACCCGTTACGGTATCACTTGCAATAATATTAAGTCCGCTAAACTCTGCAATGATTTGCAACAGCGCCCGTACCTCGATATTTTGGAAATTGAATGACAAGCGCTCACCCCGGTACCCTTGGGTGCCTTGGGTTAATTTGTTCGGGTCTTCTTTAATCGGCTTTACTTCAACGACCAATTGCGTGTCACTTTGATAGGCGCTGTGCTCCCAGAGCCCTTTTGGCTCGATCACCATACGAACATTTTCGCCCTGCTGGGTCGTTGTCACTTTTTGTACAGGCGAACCAAAATCTGCCACATCTAGCGTACGTCGTAAAATGTCTGGCAATCCTACTTTGAGGAAATCGACAATGATTTGCTGCCCCTGCTGACGGACATCAACAGCAACTTGATTACTCGGCAAATCAATGACTATTCTTCCCTCGCCAGTAGCACCGCGACGAAAATCTATGTCGCGCAAATTTTGCTTAACTTGAGCGGTGGAAGCAACGACAACTGGCAACCCTACAGAGTTAACCGCAGTCGCAATGCCACCAGAGCCATCAATTGTCACGATAACGGAATTTCCCTCAATGGTAGTCGCATAATTTAACGACTTGGACAAATTAAAAACAAGCCGTGAACGACCTGTGGCTTCGACTACGTTCACATTGCGCAAATCGCCCATCCCAATGTCAATCGCCGTCTTTCCTGTCCCATTGGACGTATCTGAAAAATCAAGCGCAATACGAGCAGGATTAGAGATTGCAAAACCCAGTGGTGGCTTAGCAAGTGGATTTTTCAAGGTCACTTTAACAATGACGTTAACACCCTGCTGATTCGCGGCTATCGATTCGATACTATTCGATTGGGCAAAGGCGAACTGACTAAACGCCAACAAACTCACTAGAAAAAATTTAACGCGCATGGCGCTCCTCTTACTTGTATTTATTAACGCGTTCATTTTTTTGCCTCCAGCAACTCTAACGTAGCTTTACGCTCTGTCCATTCGCCAGCTGCATCCTGGACGATTTCCTTAATTTCTATCTCTGCATCAGTAATTTTAGTGATCACACCGAAATTTTGCCCGACATAATTACCCATTTTGGCCTGATAGACGGTTTTGTCTACCTGAATCAAAGCCTGGCGGACATTTGCTTTTTCTATCACCCCGACCATCTTTAAAGTGTCAAGCGGAAATGCCTCCAATACTTCTCTCCGCCTCTCCATATCAGGTCGCAAACCATTATTAGACTCAGCCTTCATCCGCGCTAGAACCACAAGCAATTTAGCTGGATTATATGGATCAATTTGGCTTTTCCCGGAATAAGCAACGGGAACATATACTTTTGGTTCGCTCACTTTTGAAATAACCACGCGCGATTCTTTTTTGACAGTGTCCATCCACTGCTGTAGCTCGGCGACGCCGTTATCTCCACATCCCATCAAAGCCAAAAGCGGCACTAAAGGAATCAGGTTTTGGGAAAAGAATTTATTCATTTCTTAGAACCTTTTTTCAAGGCGGCTTGAGCAGAAATCTCATCAGGATCGAGATAACGGAATGTCTTTGCAACAACGTCGAGAACCAGGTTCGAATCCTTACCAGTGGTTATAGTCAAATTATTTAAGGTAACGATACGCGGCAACTTGGCGATATCGCTCGCAAACTCTCCCATGTCATGGTAATTGCCGGATAATTTAATATCAATTGGCAGTTCCGCATAATAATCCTTAGCGACAACCTGACCTGGTTTAAACAAATCAAACGTCATCCCACGCCCTATACCAGCCTGATTAATATCGGACAACAAAGCGTCCATTTCGGATTTACTTGGCAACTGTTTTTCCATGGTCGCCACATATTGCAATACCAATTTACGCTGCTCCTTCAGAGCATCCAAACTAATTGCCTGTTGCATTTTTTGCTTGAAAGACTCTTTTAATTTTTGCTCTTCTTGCTGTCCTGCATCAAGCTCTTCTATTTGCCCGCTCCAGTAAAAATACCAGCCCAGGATAATTACAAGCACTACAGAACCAATGGCCGACAAAATTCTCGGCGCAATCGGCCACAGCCCGGGATGGACGCCGTTCAGATCGCGAAACTGTAAACTAATGGATTCGCTAAACTCTTTTAGATTTGCCATATTTAATTAATCTCTCATCTGAGTTCAGGGCTTAACAACAGCGACTGACGCTGCAGAATTACTAGCCGAAGCTGCACTTGCCGCCTGAGCCTCAACTTCACGCGGGCGTCTGATTCCGACATTCATAGAAAAATCAAATACCTTCTTGGCATCACGTCCCTGCCCAATGCCCGTTGCTTTAATTTCGATCAATTCAGGCTTAAGCATCCACGCTGATTTGTTCCCTAGATTAAAGAGAAACTCTGCAACCCTTTGATTTGATTGTGCGTAACCAGTAAGCAAGATACGCTGTCCTTCTTGCTTAAGTGTTTTTAAATAAACGCCCTCTGGGGTTAACTTGACCAATTCATCAAGCATGAACACCGGTTGATTTCGATCACCTTGCAAGTCCTCAACCGCTTGCTGACGAGCTTTCAAGCCATCAATTTCTTGCTTTAAACTCGCAACTTCCTTGATCTTCTCGTCAAGCTTAAGATTCTCTGCCTTAATAAAAGTATTGCGGTCCGTTTGCGCCGAAAGCTGACGGGAGAAAATTGTTCCGCCAATGATGACGATGATTGCGCCAACAATACCCGCAAACATTAACAGCGAATAAAAATCATTTTTGAGTTTCTTACGTTTTTCTTCGCGATGGGGAAGTAGGTTAATTTTTATCATTAGCCAAATCTCCGCATCGCCAAACCGCAAGCCACTAGATAAGAAGGAGCGTCAGTGCGCAATAATTTTTCACTAACGTTAGAAGACAAATCCATTCCTTTAAAAGGACTCACCACAGAAGTCGAAAGCTTGGTTCGCTCTGCGACGATATCAACCAAACCAGGGATGACTGCGCACCCGCCAGCAAGAAATATCTGGTCAACACGAGTAAATGGCGTGGATGTAAAAAAGAACTGAATTGCCCGCGTTACCTCAAGTGCCGAACTTTCCAGAAAGGGTTCGAGCAATTCCATTTCATAACTATCGGGCAAATCACCTTGTTTTTTCTTCGCTTCAGCTTCTTCAAAGGACAATCCATAGTTACGCACGATATCTTGCGTTAGCTGATTCCCCCCGAATTGCTGATCACGCTCGTAAATGACTTCGCCATTGAGCAGGATAGAAATATACGTTACCTTGGCACCGATCTGAAATAAGGCATAAATTTGATCGCGCCCGGCATTTGGCTGCTGTTCGATCAGTCGACTAATCGATGCGCGCGCCGCGTAGGATTCAATATCCATCACTTTTGCTTGCAAACCAGAAGCTTCCACCACCGCAACACGATCTTCTATTTTTTCTTTACGCGAGGCAGCAAGTAAAACTTCAACGTCCTCTTCAGAATTGGCCGCAGGCCCGATCACGCAAAAATCCAGGCTAACCTCATCCATGGCGAAAGGGATATATTGATTCGCTTCAGACTCGACTTGTACCTCAAGCGACTGTTCGCTCAAACTGGCTGGAAGAATAATTTTCTTGGTAATGACAGCGGAAGCAGGCATTGCCAACGCAACATTTTTCACGTTGGTGCCGCTTTTTTTGATTACACGGCGAATTGCCTCGGAAACCTGTTCGATATTCTCGATGTTTCCATCAACTACGGCTCCCTTTGGTAGTGGCTCGGAAGCGCATCGTTCGAGTCGATAAGCATTGTCGCCACTTTTTGAGAGCTCAACAATTTTGACGTCAGACGTGCTTATATCCAGACCAACTAAGGGCGGATTCTTTTTTCCAAGCAATGATGCCAGATCTAAAGCCAAGGATATCCCCTCAAAAATATTACTTATCTTATGACTTTCAACAACAAATCACTGTGAAATCGCTTTGTTGAAAATGTACCGACCCGGTGAAATTTTCTTTTAAAAACCGCCATTTAGGAGACATTTATGCACGCTTACATTAAATCGTAGCAATAAGACTCTTACTATGTAAAGCATTTTCCACAAAGCATTGCATAATTTCGTTGCCAAATCTCCACTTTTAAACAACACACCCGCGATTTCTTCTAATTCGTTGGCTGCGGCTATAATAGCTGCTGCTTTTTAACGTCTGAATCACGCCCAATGCCCGCCACTAAAGCCACAGAAATGTCGCAAGATCAAGAAAATATAACTCGTTCAAATAAGGTATTCGCTCGCATTTTTCTCATTGTCGGCGGCACACTATTGGGATTAGTGCTTGCCGGAATGTTGGTCATCGCTTTCGCACTGACGATGGCCTACCCTAATTTGCCAGAAATCGATGCCATCACAAGTTACCGGCCAAAAATGCCCTTACGCGTATTTTCTGCCGATAATATGCTAATCGCAGAGTTTGGGGAAGAGCGGCGTAACGTTGTGCGATTTACCGACATTCCCGAAATAATGAAAAAAGCGGTGCTGGCGATTGAAGATGATCGATTTTACGAGCATGGCGGGGTCGATTATCTGGGCATTACCCGTGCAGCGCTGCACAACCTGACCGGAGGGGCAAAACAAGGCGCGTCAACCATTACGCAGCAGGTTGCCAGGAATTTCTTCCTATCCAGCGAGCAGACATTCAAACGGAAAATTTATGAGATTCTCCTGGCGTGGAAGATAGAGCAGAACCTGAGCAAGGATCAGATCCTCGAAGTTTACATGAACCAAATTTATCTGGGACAACGAGCCTACGGTTTTTCATCTGCGGCCCAAATTTATTTTGGCAAGAGTCTCAAAGAGATCAGTATTGCGGAGGCTGCTATGTTGGCCGGTTTACCGAAAGCGCCTTCTGCCTATAATCCCGTGGCGAATCCAAAACGTGCTGCTGTTCGCCAGCAATACATTTTGCAACGGATGAAACAATTAGGTTACATATCTGAGGCGCAATATGAAACCGCAAAAGTCGAGAAGTTAAGGGTAAAGACAGATAGCGGCGAGTTTGGCATACATGCTGAATATGTCGCTGAAATGGCGCGTCAATTGGTTTATGAGCAGTTCAAGGAAGAAACCTACACGCGCGGATTAAATGTCTACACGACGATCACCAAGTCAGACCAGGATGCCGCCTACTTATCTCTTCGCAAAGGAGTGATGGAGTATGAAAGACGCCACGGATACCGTGGGCCCGAGTCTATCATTGAGATTCCACGCAACAAAGATGAAGCAGATGAAGTGATCGAAGCTGAATTGGCGAAACATCCGGACAGTGATGATATTGTCGCGGCGATGGTAATTGACGCTAATGCGAAATCTGTTAAAGCGGTGCTCTCTTCTGGCGAAGAAATACAAATGAGCGGCTCAGATCTCGCATTTGCCGCCAGCGGGCTGCTGCCTACGGCTCCCGCCAATAAGCGCATTCAACGCGGCGCTGTCATCAGAGTCATGCTGGAAGGGAAAAACTGGGCAATTACCCAGATACCGGAAGTGCAATCAGCTTTCGTGGCGGCCAGTACCACCGATGGTGCCATTCGGGCGCTGGTCGGCGGCTTCGACTACAACATCAATAAATTCAATCACGTTAATCAGGCCTGGCGCCAGCCTGGCTCGAGCTTTAAGCCATTTATTTATTCATCCTCGCTGGAAAAAGGGCTCTCCCCTTCCACCATCATTAATGATGCGCCGATCAGTTTTGACGCTGGCCAAACTGGCGGACAAGCCTGGGAACCAAAAAACTACGACGGCAAATACGAGGGGCCGATGACGATGCGCAAGGGGCTTACGAAGTCCAAGAACATGATTTCCATCCGCATCCTGAACAAAGTGGGAGCCAAATATGGACAGGAATACACCAGCCGCTTTGGCTTCCTGCCAGAAAAAAACCCTCCCTACCTGACGCTGGCACTTGGCGCCGGTGCAGTCACGCCTTTGCAAATGGCGGGAGCCTATGCAGTATTTGCCAATGGCGGGTACAAAATCAATCCCTACCTCATTTCCAAAATTACCGACACGAATGGCAAAGTGCTTGCGCAGGCGACCCCTGAGCTGGCTGGCAATGAAGAGAATCGGGTGATCGATGAACGCAATGCATTTTTGATGGATAGCATGTTGAAAGACGTCGTGCGTTTTGGCACCGCGACCAAAGCCCTAGTCCTGAAGCGGCCGGACATTGCAGGAAAAACCGGCACGACCAATGACTCTTTTGATGCATGGTTCGCTGGCTACCAGGCAAAATTAGTGGGCATTGCATGGATAGGTTTTGACCAGCCCAAAAATCTCGGCAATAAAGAGACCGGCGGCGGACTTGCATTGCCTATCTGGATTGGTTACATGCAGAAGGCACTGAAAGAAATACCAATTGAAGATCGCCCCATTCCCAATGGAATCATTCAGGCAGAAGGTGATTTCTTTTATGCTGAAAATCCACCTGGTTCAGCCATACGCATTCTAGGCAATGGCGAACCTGAATTAATCGAGGAGTAAGCCGTTTCTTAATAGCGGCGTTACACTGCCGCTTGCTCTTTGGCGATGGCCGCCAGCGTGGCGAAAAACTCTGAGCCATCGCGCGTATCGCGCCAGCATTGGCCGTCATGCTTGTAATGGAAGCCGCCGGAACGTGCGGCAAGCCACATTTCTTGCATGGGCGCCTGGCTATTCACGATGACTTTGGAGCCATTGTTGACAAACTCTATTTCCAGCACATTGCCACTACGCTTGCAGTCAACATCCAATTCGTCATTATCAAACGCCTGTTCGAAGATTTTTTCTACTTGCAGCAAGCATTCATCGGCCATTGCTAAAAATTCTGTTTCTGTCATGTTACACTCCAGCGCATTATTAATACGTCATTTTATACGGTGTTGAACATTTTGAAAAAACGCACGCTCATTACCGGGTTTACCCTCGCTTGCAGCATAGCCTTGCTCAGCGCATGTGGTCAAAAAGGACCGCTTTTCTTACCTGGCAAGCCTGCACAAGCGAGTCCGGCAAGCAGTCAAGCTCCTGTCCCCGCCGACCACAAGACGGACGCCAAATAGTTGAGGCAAGCATCGGCATAGCGAAAGGATAAGAGCGGGGATAAATTTGCTGCTGAGAGAATGGTGCCCGCATTGATCAGCCGGGCATCAACACAACAAAGTAGAAATCACAACACGCAATATCCATGCGGCTTACAGGCCAAAATCATCCCGAAAGGCGCATTTTCATTGCGTGTTGCAAACCAGATCTGGAATGCCTATTGACCACGCCAGATTAAATCCACCTGGCATGGAAAATAGAATTAAAGCGCACCGTAAGAATGCAAGCCGGACAGAAACATATTCACGCCCAGGAACGCAAACGTCGTCACTAGCAAGCCGACCAGCGCCCACCAGGCCGCTACCTGACCGCGCAGCCCCTTCATCAATCGCATGTGCAGCCACGCTGCGTAATTAAGCCAGACGATCAACGCCCAGGTTTCTTTTGGATCCCAGGACCAGTATCCGCCCCAAGCCTCAGCCGCCCACAAAGCACCGAGTATTGTTGCAATCGTGAAAAATGCAAAACCAACCGAGATGGCCTTGTACATGACATCGTCGAGTATTTCCAGCGAAGGCAAGCGATCCTGCAGCACGCCTTTGGATTTCAGCAGGTAGGCGAGCGCCACCATCGCCGCCAGTGAAAAAGTGCCATAGCCAATGAAATTGGCGGGCACATGAATTTTCATCCACCAGCTTTGCAAGGCCGGAACCAGGGGCTGTATCTCAGCCGCATCGCGGGAAACCGTGTACCAAAGCAAGAAACCTACCGCAGCCGATATGACCAGCAATACGAAAGGCCCGAGCTGGCGGGTGGCATACTGTTGCTCGTAGTAGAGATAGAACAGGGCCGTGATCATCGAAAACAAGATGAAGACTTCGTACAAATTCGATACCGGGATATGCCCGATGTCGCTGCCTATCAAATAAGATTCATACCAGCGCACCAATAAGCCAGTGAAACCCATCACAACGGCAGCCCAGCAAAGTATAGACCCCAGTTTCAAATTGAATTCTGAACGCGCCAGCAGACCCAGCCAATAAAAAAAAGTGGAAAAAATGAACAATGTTCCCATCCATAAAATGGCTGACTGGCTGGAAAATAAATATTTCAACAAAAACTTTTTATTCGCCATCTCCAGCGATCCATCGTAGAGATAAATGGCAAACAAGGCCAGCAGCGTCAGCAGCACCATCAGGGCGCGCATCGGCTTCCAATGCCAGCCCAGCCAGGCGAAAGTGGGTGCCGCCAACAGCAAGATGCCTTTTTCGTACACATCCATATAGGTACCATAGCGACTCAATGTATACAAAGACGCCATGACTAGCACCGCGGCATATAGCCAGTCCAGCACCGACAGACGCTTAAAAAAGCCCTGGTATGGCGCGTAATTTTGTGTCAGTTCCATGATATTCCCATTACTCTTAACAATGTGCAGAAGCACAGTTTAGTCGATTACCGTACTCGTTGCTTTAGACGTTAGAAAGCCCTCGTTTGGCGCCTGCTGACTAAGCTGATGTAACTGCGTTTTCAGTTGCTCAAATTCTTTCTCGAAGTCCAGGGTCTTGCGTTGCGAACTAAGTGCCATCAGTGTGCGCGCGCCTTGCGGATCATCTTTTACCCATATCCACAAACGACGCTCGCGGATATAAAACATGGAAAACACGCCAATAACCAAAAACAGGCAGCCAAGGTAAACCACATTTTGACCTGGCGCACGCGTCACCTGCAAAACGGAGGCCTTGATCTCTTCAAAACCGGTCAACTGCAAATATACCGGCGCGCCATAAAAAAACGAATCAGATAAGGCGCTGGTTGCCACCTGTAAAAAACGCGCATGCTTTTCGTCCAACGCAACAGCCGCCAAGCCGTCCTTGGCGCGCGCCAGCTGCCATAAATCCCACATGCTGCCATTGAGAATTTTCATAAACACATCGGCCGCCTTACCTTGCTCGGCAGCAGGAATCTGCTCTAGAAATTTAGAAATGGCGAGATAGCCGGCAACCGGTGCGGTCGCATCACCGGGGACTGAACTTTGCCCGGCAAAGATCGCCATCCCTTTCTTCGCGGATTCAGCCAGCTGCTGTTGCATGCTTTCTGCGCTGGCATCCGGCAAGGCGCGGCGTGCATAGGTTTGCGCCGCCGTCTGACGCAGTGCCGGATCAGCCATAGCGGCCCTGATACGCATCCATTCATTGACGGAGTCATCATCATCGGCCGGTATACGTAAATAGCGGAATGCCTCGCTTGGGCTATCGCGCGTACCAGCGAGAAATACCCAGGTAGCGTCAACCAACACTGGCTGCATATAGTTGTGAAACTCTCTCGCCTGTCCGGTTTTGTCGCGCAATTTATATTGCACGCTCGGGCCGACATTTTTCAAATCCTTGCTGTTGGCATTTTTTGCTGCAGAGCCAGTGTGTTTATCCAGATCAGCAGAGAGCCGCTCATTGAAATTTTTCTTGCTGTCGACCGCGCGCAGGTCCTGACCGTTGCGCGACATGTTTTCCACGTTAAACGGACGGAAACCTGACCATTCTATTGCGTAGTCATTGCCGCTATTGGCGTTGCGCCCCTTTAGCTGAGTAGATCCGCCAACGTCCCCTTTGATATCGAAACTAGTCGTTTTATCACCCTGCATCGGGTGTGCCTTCAACTGTAAATGGCTACCGCCGTCTTCAAAACTGGATTGAAAAAGCGCAATCCCCTTATAAATCAGCGGTTGATTGACCTTGATAGTGGCTGGGAAAGTCTTGCCGGACTCATGGTCTTTGATCACCACTTCGCTGGCGAACAACTTAGGCATGCCAGTGGAATAATAATCAATGATGAATTTATTCAGCTGTATAGTGAAAGGCAAATCCTGAATCAGTACGCCATTTTGCTGAGGAATGATTGCGGTGCTGCTGTTAGCACCCTCGGGGATCATGGTGTTACCACGGAAAGTGGGATTGGCCAGTGAAAGCCTATGCTGTGGCGGGATTTTTGCAATGATGCCATTGCCGTCAAATGGTACCTTGCCCATGAACCATTGCTGAAAACGAATAGGCAAATCTGAATCGAGCAAACCACCGACGCAAATGATGACAATGGCGGAATGGGCAAAAATATAGCCCCATTTATTGGCAGCACCTTGTTTGGCCGCGATTAAGGTCGCATTTTCTTTGTCGACTATTTTGGCGCGATAGCCAAGTCTGGCGATGTGTTCGCTCATTTTCGCGACCAAGTCGCTACGCTGCGCCTGGCTATCCCATTCTGATCTGTGATGAAAATTACGCAAGGATTGTTCGCGCACATTCTCGCGCCAGCTGCGCATATCTTTCAACATCTTCGGGGCATTGCGCAGCAGACATAAGCTGGTCGAGAGCACCAGGAAAGTCATGATCAGCAAAAACCACCAGGCCGAGTACAGCGAATACAAGCTCAGCTTATGGAATACATCAAACCAGAATGGCCCGAACTGATTCACATAATTGGGCATAGGCTCATTTTGCTTGAGCACGGTGCCGATCACGGAAGCGATCGCGATCAGCGTCAATAAGCTGATGGCAAACCGCATGGAGGAGAGCAACTCGACCAAGTCCGCCAGCCATCTGCGTTGGGTGCGTATCGTCAATCCGGCGGTTGTTGGTTCAGTTTCCATAGTTTTCCAAAAACAAAAAGGGGATGGCTTTTGCCACCCCCTCCGTTAATCTTCGATATTTATCTTAATTTTCAGTGCTGCAGCAAGAAATTACTTCAGGCCAGCCACGTAATCTGCAACAGCTTTCATCTCGTCATCGGACATGCGCTTGGAGATGGTCACCATCTGCGCGCTATTCTTGCGTGCACCGGTGCGGAAGTTAGTCAACTGGGCAACCGTATAGTCCTGGTGCTGACCAGCGATGCGTGGGAATTGAGCAGGGATGCCGGCGCCGTTCGGACTATGGCAACCTGCACAAGCCGGCACATTTTTCTCGGCGATACCACCACGGTAAATCTGTTTACCCAATTCGACGATATCCTTGTTTTTCGCAGCGCCCGGCTTAGATTTTTGCGCAGCAAGATAGCCGGCGACGTTTTTCACATCATCGGCATTCATCGCTTTCGAAAAAGTAGTCATCACCGCATTGTTGCGGTCTGCACCTTTAAAATTATCCAGTTGCTTGGCGATATAGGCTTCGTGCTGCCCGGCCAGTTTCGGATTGACACTGATGGTGGAATTGCCTGCGGCACCATGACAGGAGGCGCAAGCGACGATGCCGCGGGCCGCGTCACCGTTTGTATACAGGGCTTCGCCCTTGGCAGGATCAGCCTTTGCTGGCGCGGCCTGCTCATTAGCGTAAGTTAAAGTGGACACGGCCAACAATGCGACACTGATGGACTTGACAAGAGGTAAAAAAGCACGGTTCATTCAAACACCCTGAGACTAAATAATGGAAATCTGCCCTATTGGCGACACAAATTGCTAATTCGCTGGACAGCACATTCGTGACTGCCCTATATCTAACCCCTTATTGTACAATAGCTTTTAAGGAAATGTTGGCTAATTCGGGATGCGTGAAGCCTGAAGCTAGCGGCATTTTTAAGCAATTTTGCTCATTTCTGTTGCATTTTTTCACGCATTTATCAGTATTGGCCTCAACTTATGTCTATCCTCTGGCAAGCCCGCTTTTTTACGACGGTCAACCATCTTCGCGATCTGCCGACACTTCAGGTGCCTGAAATCGCCTTTGCCGGTCGTTCCAATGCGGGGAAATCTACTGCCATCAATATTCTGTGCAATCAGAAAAAACTCTGTTTCGCGTCCAAGACACCGGGGCGCACTCAGCATATCAATTATTTTTCAATTGGCGGAGCGCACGTTGGGCAACACCGCAAAGACGCTACCAATGTAGATGAAATACGCGCCCTGCTGGTGGATTTGCCAGGTTACGGCTACGCGGAAGTTCCCGGCGCTGCTAAAAATCACTGGAATCAATTGCTCGGCTCTTATGTACAGAAGCGCGAACAATTGTCTGCACTGATCCTGATCATGGATGCACGCCGCCCCTTTACCGATCTTGATCGTCAGATGCTGGAATGGTTTGCGCCGACAGGTCGCCCCGTGCATTGCCTGTTGACCAAAGCCGACAAGCTCAACCGCAACGAATCAGTCAATGCACTAAGAATGACCAACACCGTGCTGGCCAGCTACACCGACGAGCAAGGTGTGCCCTTCCCTTTCACCGCGCAGTTATTCTCTTCACTAAAGCGCATAGGAATCGAGGAGGCCGATGCAAAGATCCAGCAACTCACCGGATTGGATCAGCCTTTCATCAAGAATGAAAGTGTAACGGCAGGTTCAGCAGATTTACCGGATGTCGGATCGACATAAAAAAACCCCGGCAGAAAACACATACCGGGGAAATAACGCCTTATCGAAAAAAACGCAAGGCGCCCACTCAGGGAGATGAAGTGGTAGGTGAGTCACCTGATAACTCAGAGGCCGCATCATCAAAATAGTTTCATTCATTTGAATAATAATTTTTGCCAAATCTCATTATGCCTAACATCAAACCAGCTCAATTTCCTGCCATCCGCATGCGGCGCATGCGCCGCGATGCTTTTTCACGCGCCTTGATGCGCGAAAACCATGTGACCGCCGCCGATTTAATTTATCCGGTGTTCGTCATCGACGGCAATAACCTGTGTGAAAAAGTCGCATCGATGCCCGGCGTCGAGCGCGTTTCGATTGATGTCTTGCTGGGCGTTGCCGAGGATTGCGTGACACTGGGAATTCCCGTGATGGCATTGTTCCCCTCCATTCACCCGAATCTGAAAACCCCGGATGGCATCGAAGCGCTTAATCCGCAAGGCTTGATTCCACGCGCCATCCGGGAGTTAAAGCATCGTTTTCCAGAGCTCGGCATCTTGACCGATGTAGCGTTAGACCCCTACACCAGTCACGGCCAGGATGGCCTGATTAATGCCGATGGCTACGTCCTCAATGACGAAACCACAGCAATACTGGTGAAGCAAGCGCTGACCCATGCCCAGGCGGGCGCCGACATCGTCGCCCCCAGCGACATGATGGATGGCAGAATCGGTGCGATCCGTCATGCCCTGGAAACGCACGGCTACATTCACACCCGCATCATGGCTTACTCGGCCAAATACGCTTCGGCTTTCTATGGCCCTTTCCGCGACGCAGTTGGGTCTGCAAACAACCTGGGCAAGAGCGACAAGGCCAATTATCAAATGGACCCGGCCAACAGCGATGAAGCCTTGCGTGAAGTCGCGTTGGATCTGGCCGAGGGCGCCGACATGGTGATGGTCAAGCCCGGCATGCCTTATCTGGATATCGTGCGCCGCGTCAAGGACGAATTCAAGGTGCCTACATTTGCCTATCAGGTCAGCGGCGAATACGCGATGATCAAGGCGGCGGCGCAAAATGGCTGGCTCGATCACAACAAGACCATGATGGAATCCATGATGGCCTTCAAGCGCGCCGGGGCAGATGGCATCCTGACTTATTTTGCACGGGATGTGGCGCGCCTGCTCAAGCACACGACATAATCCTGACAACGCATCGATACCGACCGCATGGATATTTTTCACATCGATGACAAGCAGGTGACGCTCAACAGCCCTGAACTTTCTTCAGCTGGCCTGGCTGCAGGCTTTCTCTGGCTCGATGCGACACACGATGAGGTAGCGCAGAATCCGGAACAATGGCGCGACGAGGTTACCAGAGTGACAGGCACCTCTTTGTACGATCTGCACCTGCGCGACGCCCTCAATCTGTCGCACCCGTCCTACTTTGATGCGACACAGGAATACGAGATGGTGGTTTTCCGCAAGCTGGCCTTGCACGGGGATACCACCCCTGCAGCGGAAACCGAAGGGGCGAGAAAAAAAATCCCGGCAGCGCTGGGCAAACTCCAGACGCTGCCAGTATCCTTTTTTCTGGTGGGAAACGCCTTAATTACCGTCAGATCAGCCAAGAGTCAAAGCATAGAGAGCACCAGGGCGCGTTTGCTGAGCTATAAGCCTAAAGGCGACAGCAACACGCATTCAAGCAGGCTGCCAGCCTCGCCTGAGGATCTGATGTTACGTCTGCTTAACTCGATGGTGGATCAATATCTGGAGTTGCGCCAGCCTTTGACGCTGCAGCTCGACCGTTGGCAACACGCCCTGCTTGACCCGCGCAAGCCTTTTAAAAACTGGCTGGCCCTNNGCATTGCAGGAACTGCGCGATCATTTTGTCGACACCCATGACGGCGGCGCCGGCGACAATGGCCGCGCCAAAGATCTGCTGCTGGTGCGCACCAACGACGTGATCGAACACATCGGCCGCGTACTCAATCACGCACGCCGGCTGGAAGCCTCATTGGAATCCGCGGTACAAATCCACTTCGCGGCCATGGCGCATCGCACCAGCGAAATCATGCGCACGCTTACCGTGATCACCGCCTTGTTCATGCCGCTGACCTTGATCACAGGAATTTTCGGAATGAACTTCGTCAAAATGCCCTTGCTGGACAACTCGCGGGGCTTTTGGATAGTGATGGGGGCTATGCTGGCGCTGGTCGCGCTACTTCTGGGATATTTCCGCAGCAAGCGCTATCTGGATGACAGAGCCAACCGGGATCGCGACTAATACATATACTACCCGGCAGTATGATTAAATTCCGGCCTATTTCGCCCTGTTTACGGGCGGAATAAAATATACTCCATCTTATTTAAAAATCAGGTTAAGTGACATGCAAGATTACAGTTTTCTATGGCACGATTATGAGACCTTTGGCGCGCAAGCCAGGCGCGACAGGCCGGCACAATTTGCCGCCATCCGCACCGACGCCGAGCTCAACGAGATTGGCGAAGCCGTGATGCTGTACTGCCAGCCAGCGCCGGATTTTTTGCCCGATCCGCAATCCTGCCTGATTACCGGCATCACGCCGCAAACCTGTCTTGAACGCGGCGTTCCCGAATACCAGTTCGCGGCAAAAATTGAACAGGAATTTTCGCAAACGGGCACCATCGGTGTCGGCTATAACACCATACGCTTTGATGACGAAATTACGCGTTTTCTGTTCTGGCGCAATCTGATCGACCCGTACGCGCGCGAATGGCAAAACAATTGCGGGCGCTGGGATATTCTCGATGTAGTGCGCACCACCTACGCCTTGCGTCCGGAAGGAATACACTGGCCAGTCAATGCCGAAGGCAAGCCTAGCTTCCGGCTTGAGCACCTGAGCGCCGCCAATGGCTTGTCACACGATGCCGCCCATGATGCGCTGTCAGATGTGCGCGCGACCATCGCGCTGGCCAGATTAATCCGCGATAAGCAACCTAAGCTATTCGAATTTTGCCTCGGCCTGCGCAAGAAAGAACGCGTTGCCGCAGAGATCGGTTTGCCCAACAAGAAGCCATTTCTGCATGTCTCGGGCATGATCCCGGTTGAGCGCGGCTGCATCACCGCCGTCTGGCCATTGGCGATGCACCCGCAAAACAAAAACGAGGTGATAGTCTGGGATCTCAATTACGACCCGAGCGAGCTGTTTTCATTAGATGCAGCTAGCATACGGCAACGCATGTTCAGCAAAGCCGACGCGCTGCCGGAAGGTGTTACACGCCTGCCGATCAAGAGCATTCATCTCAACAAATCCCCTATCGTCATCAGCAATCTGAAAACCTTGAGCGCAGAACGGGCGGCACACTGGGGGCTGGACATGCAACAGGTGCACGCACATGCGGCACTGGCAGCAAACGGCGCCGACATGTCATCCATCTGGCAGGAAATTTTTTCGCGTGACGCGAGCGCCGCCGCGGATGTGGATGAAGATTTATACGGCGGCTTCATCAGCACGAATGACCGCCGCCTGCTCAATGATGTGCGCAACATGAGCCCGGAGCAGCTAAAGTCCGCTCAACCGGCGTTTCAAGACCGGCGTCTGGAAGAACTTTTATTCCGCTATAGGGCGCGGAATTTTCCGGCCAGTCTGTCCGCCGACGAACAACAGGTATGGGAAGCGCATAGGGCGGCACGATTGCATGATGGCGCGGCCAATGCACTCACCATAGAGCAGCTTTTTGAGCGCATTGATGCCTTATCAGAATCTGCCAGCGAAAGAGATGAGGATATCTTGGGCGCCCTGTATGACTATGCGGAACAGATTGCCCCGGCCAGATAAAATTTCAGCCACATAAAAAACGCCCGGTGCAGCGCTGCACCGGGCGTTTTTTATAGCCGCATACTTTTATTTGCTTTCTAGCTGCCGCAGAGAGGCCAGGAATTTATCGGCGTTCTGATAACCTATCACCCTGCCGCCGTTGATCTCCCGCCCCTGCGCATCAAAGAAAATAATCCCGGGCGGCCCGAACAAATTGAAGCGTTTCAGCAATGCCTTGTCATCTTCGTTATTCGCGGTCACATCGACCTGCAGGAGCAACATATTCTCCAGCGTCGCTTTGACTTGTGGATCCGTGAAGGTCAGCTTTTCCATCTCTTTGCATGACACGCACCAGTCGGCATAGAAATCGAGCATGACATGCTTGCCCTTGGACTGGGCGATCGCCGCATCCAGTTCCGTCACCGACTTGACGCGGACGAAAGTCACGCCATGCACCTGATTGCCAAGCAAATGCGCCAGCGGTGCATATACGTCCCTACCGCCGGTAGTAACGCCGATAAACTGCATCAAACCAAGCGCAGCAAACAGAACCGCGACAATTTTCGACAGATTCCCGCCACGATGAATAAATAATTGATAGCCGGCATAAGCCAGCAACAATACCGCCCAGCACAACAT
>CXWL01005044.1_pt1 | contig 36046 bp, 38 predicted proteins | sample 590931 | NCBI WGS metagenome assembly CXWL01 (sample SAMEA3498368, study PRJEB10139) | groundwater metagenome | biome: water well; material: biofilm material | place: Germany | collected 2015-04-27
CTTCTCAGTATCTGAGTTGAAGCTGGATGCCGTACGACGAATACGCCGGCGAGAAATGCTTCGTCTTGGGGTCCGTGACCTCTTGCGGTTGTCGACCGTGGAGGAGACGATCGCAGATCTGTCAGATCTGGCGGGGGTCTTGGTGCAGGTGATCTATGAGGTGGTATTGGAGGAGTTGCACAGCACCTATGGCCGTCCTATGCACAGGGATCGTCAGGGGTGCTTAGTCGAAACGGGTTTTGTTGTGATGGCGATGGGCAAGTTGGGGGGGCGTGAGCTGAACTTCAGTTCAGACATTGATTTGATCTATGTCTATGCTGAAGAGGAGGGCTCGACGGTTCTGCCACGATCGAGAAAAAACCGAGAGGCGACGGCCATTCAGAATGAAGAGTTTTTTGAGTACCTTTCAAGGGAACTGACAAAGGCGCTTTCGGACGTCACCCAAGAAGGGTATGTGTTTCGGGTGGACCTCCGGTTACGCGCGGAGGGGGCGGTCGGTCAACTCGCTCGTTCGATCCGTGGCTATCGCCAATATTACCAGGATCGAGGACAGGACTGGGAACGATTGAGTTTGCTGAAAGCCTGGCCGCTGGCCGGCGATCATGCGGTGGGTCGTGCGTTTCTCCGGATGGTCCAGCCGTTTGTCTTCGGGAAAAAAAGTCAGACAGTTGATCTTGCAGAAGGGGTGCGATTAGTCAATCAGGTCAAGGCCGTCAAAGACATGATCGACATCAAAATGGCAGCGCGAGGTCATGGACAGCGTAACGTGAAGCTCGGAGTTGGCGGGATTCGTGAAATCGAGTTCATCGTACAGGTCATTCAAGCGCTGTGTGGGGGGCGTCTGGCTCGACTACGAGATCGTGCGACGCTGAGTGGACTAGAGAAGTTTCGCCGACTGGGGCTGGTGACGGATATGCAGACTAGGCAACTCCGCGAGGCCTATGTGTTTCTGCGCGATGTCGAGCATAAACTTCAGATGGTGCACGATCTCCAAACCCATGCCCTTCCGGATACGGAGGAAGAAATGCACCGCTGCGCGGTTCGCATGGGCTATCACGGGGACGGCCGCTTGACAGCTCTTGAACAATTTACAGCTGACCTTGTATGCCATACGAAAAACGTGAACCAGGCTTTTCGTGCATTGTTTGATGCACCTGAACGCTCACCGGTACTCCACGCTGCACTAGCGGTTGTTAAGACCGCCGCTCGCTAGTCTTCCCAGGAAAGGTTAAGGGCTCCCGTCTTTAGCCGAATCCTTTCTTTCTTCAGTCTGACAATCCAATCATTCTGTTCGCAAAAACCTGGTTAGTTTTTCACCGTGGATGCTAGCCGAGAGAGCTTCTTCACTGCATAGGGAGGTGAGGCGGGTATGGAGAGCAAAGCAGACGGATTCCACCTGCAACGTGAGATTGGTCGCCCTAGTTTTTGTTGAAAACGACTGGCTAGGCTTCCTGCATGCTCTTGGCTTGACCACGGCTTTGAATATGTCATCCAGTGTCGTTGTCAGGCGGTGCTGGAATCGGCATATCGTGTTCGGGGAAGGGGGCAATAACTGGGGGATTTTTCAGTGAAGAGTGTCTGCCTAGGATTACTACATTGAGGGTCTTCATGAGAATGAAAAACCAAAGGCCCGGCAGGAGAACCTGCCGGGCCTTTGGTGGAAGGCTGAGAGCCTGATGGTTTCCCAGATCCGTTTCTTAGTACATGCCTTCCATGCCGTGGTTATGACCGCCACCAGCCATGGGGGCATCCTTTTTCTCTTCTGGAATATCGGTGATCATGACTTCGGTCGTCAGCATCAAACCCGCGACGCTGGCTGCGTTTTGCAACGCGCAACGGGTGACCTTGGTTGGGTCGATGATGCCGGCCTTCAGCATGTCCACATACTCTTCGTTCGCGGCGTTGAAGCCAAAGGTCGCACTCTTTTCCTGGCGAATCTTGTCCACGATGACGGATCCTTCCATTCCCGCGTTCCCCACAATTTGGCGAATCGGCTCTTCAAGCGCCCGGCGAACAATATTCACGCCGACCTGCTGTTCTGGCACAAGTTTCATGCCTTCAAGAGCTGGGATGCAGCGTAGCAGCGCGACTCCACCACCAGGGACGACGCCTTCTTCGACGGCGGCTTTGGTCGCATGCAATGCGTCTTCAACGCGCGCTTTCTTTTCCTTCATTTCGGTTTCGGTCGCGGCTCCGACATTGATCACGGCCACTCCGCCGACGATCTTCGCCAACCGCTCCTGCAGCTTCTCACGGTCGTAGTCCGAGGTGGTTTCCTCGACCTGCGCCTTGATTTGCTTCACGCGGGCTTCGATCTTCTTGGGATCGCCATAACCCTCAACGATTGTGGTGTTGTCCTTGTCAATCGTCACGCGCTTGGCACGACCGAGATCGGTCAGCTTGACGTTCTCGAGCTTGAGACCGAGTTCGTCTGAAATGGTCTGGCCGCCGGTGAGAATGGCGATATCTTCCAGCATGGCTTTCCGGCGATCGCCGAATCCAGGGGCCTTCACCGCTGCGATGTTCAAGGTGCCACGGAGCTTGTTGACGACCAATGTCGCCAGCGCTTCGCCTTCCACATCCTCGGCGATGATCATGAGTGGACGACCCATCTTGGCCACTTGCTCCAGCAAGGGCAACAGGTCCTTCATGCTGCTGACTTTCTTTTCGTGGATCAGGATAAAGGGTTCCTCCAAAGAGGCCTCCATCCGTTCTGCGTTGGTGACGAAGTAAGGGGAGATGTAGCCACGATCGAACTGCATACCCTCGACCACATCCAAGGAGGTGGTCATCGATTTGGCTTCTTCGACGGTGATCACGCCGTCTTTGCCGACTTTCTCCATGGCTTCGGCAATGAGGTCGCCGATGGTCTTATCGTTATTGGCTGAAATGGTACCAACCTGGGAGATTTCGGTCTTTGCCTGACAGGGCTTGCTGATCTTCTTCAATTCCTGAATGACCACCTGGACCGCCTGATCGATTCCGCGCTTGATTTCCATCGGGTTCGCTCCGGCGGTGATGTTCTTCACGCCCTCGCGGAAAATGGCCTGCGCCAACACCGTGGCCGTTGTGGTGCCGTCCCCGGCAGTGTCGCTGGTCTTGCTCGCGACTTCGCGGACAAGCTGGGCACCCATGTTCTCATAGGGATTTCTCAGCTCGATTTCCTTCGCAACGGTCACACCGTCTTTGGTGATGGTGGGGGCGCCGAACTTTTTGTCGAGAATGGCGTTTCGGCCCTTGGGTCCGAGCGTCGCTTTCACGGCGTCGGCCAGCTGATTTACCCCTCTCAGGATCGCTGCCCGTGCCTGCTCACTATACAATAACTGCTTTGCCATGGTGTGTTCTCCTTAGCTCAATGGATTCGTGTTGGAATCGTCTGTTAATGCGATGTTGATCTTATGCTGTGAAGACGCCGAGGACATCCTCTTCCTTGAGGATCAAGCAATCTTCGTCTTCCACCCGCATTTTGGTGCCGGAGTACTTATCGAAGAGGACTTGATCGCCCACCTTGAGGTTCTTGACGTCTTTGCCAATGGCGTCGACGGATCCCCGTTGTGGTTTTTCCTTGGCGGTGTCAGGCACATAAATGCCTCCTGCGGTCCGCTCGAGTTCTTCGGTAAAGGTAACAAGCACTCGATCGCCGAGGGGCTGAAATCCCTTGGCAACGGTCTTCTTAGTCGTCGTGTCAGTACCCATGCGCAACCCTCCTTGTGACTATGATGGTGATCAACGAATGTGTTGTGATTATCCCGAATTAATACGCGGGACGTGAGTCGTTCGTACAGCGGCTTGTGTGAACTTCCCTCAACGGGGATAGAGATAGGGCTTTGTGGGGGCAAGTCAAGGTCGTGGGAGAAGAAATTCTTCTTCTGAGAGAAATTTAAAACATGGCATCGTATAACATATTGAAAAAGTTATTTAATTTCGAAGCTGGTCGAAATCCTTGATCTCCCGCTTCATGTACTCACGGAGTCGTTTGATGATTTGGGCCTCCAGTTGGCGGGTGCGTTCTTTGGTAATGCCATATTTTTCACCCAAGTTCTCCAAGGTCAGTGGTGCTTCGGACAGGATGCGGTTTCGCAGAATATCTTCGTCTCGTTCCGCAAGGGTTTTTGAGAACTCGGACAGTTTTTGCCTGAAGAGGGTGCGGAGTTCGGTATGGGCCAAGCGTTCATCGGCCGGCATCTCTTGACCGGGGAGGATGTCGAGTAACGTGCCTTCTTGTTCGGGGCCTAGGGGCTGATCGAGCGATAGCTCCCAATTACCCAGCCGTTGATCCATCTCAATGACGTCTCGCTCCCGAACGTTCAACCGATCGGCTAGCAGCTTGGTGTCCGGGGCGTAGCCCAGACGTTCCAGCTTAGCTTTTTCTTTTTTCAGATTATAAAAGAGCTTGCGCTGATCTTGGGTGGTCCCAACCTTGACGAGTCGATAGGTATTGAGCAAATAGCGAAGAATATAGGCCCGGACCCACCAGGCCGCATAAGCGTGGAACCGCACGTTTTTGGCCGAGTCAAACTTTTGAATCGCCTGCATCAGTCCCACATTGCCTTCTTGAATCAAATCCATATGGTCGGCCCCGGTATGTAGGTATTCCGAGGCAATGCTCACCGAGAGACGCAAATTTGAGAGAATTAATTTCACGGCGGCTTCGCGACTGTTTGAGTTCCGATACTCCTCGAAGAGCCGCAGCTCTTCGTCCTTGGTGAGAAAGGGGTAGCGACGCACCTCGGCGAGATAGAGCTGAATGGTGGTGACTGGGGCGAGGGCGGTGGAGTCCCTGCCCATTTCGCCGGATTGATCCTCGCGAGGTAAACGAGTGCCCTCGAACGGGTCGAGTAGGGCCGGCGTGAGCGCGACGACCTCGGCCTCATCTGGCTCCAGTTCCGCTTCGTCCAGTTCGTCAGGGGCGTCGTCTGTGTTGTCTGATTGATCGTCCATCTTGGCTCGTACCAGGTACCAAATGGGATGAGGCCACCACCAGTGAATCCGTGAAGTATAAAACAGATCCAGTGCGAACCACAAAATCGCGTTATACGTCAGCACCGCGCTGGCGTCACAGTCGTTGCCTTGCGGGGTATTGGAATCCTCCACTATAGTACACAGTCCTCCAATCAACTGTCGTTTGGTTCAGTGAAAGGCTCCCTCTCGTCATGATCCCCAGTCTCCTAACTGCCCTCCGAAGTGGTCATTGGCTTTCCTTGGTTGGGGCTTGGCTACATTTCGAGGTGAGCTTCATGGCTTGGCTGCTGGTGGGGGCCCTCGGTGTGTTTATCGCCGAGGAGTTTGCCCTATCTGCCACGCTGAAGGGGCTCCTTGTCGGTATCCCTTTGCTGAGCGGAGCGATTTGGCGGGTGGTGGCGGGACCATGCAGTGACAGGTTTGGTCCGAAACCTGTTGGGCTTGTGGTGTTGGTCGGGATCCTGGGCGGCCTCCTCTGGGTCTGGCAAGGCGGGACCTCCTTGACTCAGGTACTTCTGGCCGGGGTGCTGCTTGGTATCGCAGGCGCCAGTTTTGCGGTCTCCCTGCCCTTGGCGAGTCGTGCGTATCCAGCGGCGCATCAGGGACTTGTGATGGGTATTGCCGCGTCAGCCAACAGCGGGATTGTGCTGGCCGCCTTCTTTGCGCCGCGTCTTGCGGAGATCATCGGCTGGCGTGCGGTGTTTGGGTGGATGATGGTGCCAGTCTTCCTTACGATCATTCTGTTCCAGTTCCTTGTTCCGACGCACCTCGGTGCGGGGCGACGAGATCGACACATTTCTGCCAGTGCTCTATTCTCGGGTGTCTTGCGCCGAGGGTCTCTGTATTGGCTCTGTCTTGTCTATGCTGGAACCTTCGGGGGGTTTGTGGGTCTGTGCAGTTTCTTGCCGATCTACCTTCATGACCAGTTTGGCATGAATGGGGTCACGGCAGGCACGCTCACTGCGCTGTCGGGCCTCTGTGGAAGTGCCATTCGTCCTTTGGGCGGGTGGGCTGCGGATCGGCAAGGCGGACTGCGCGTGCTAAGCTTGGTGATTCCCTCAATGGCCGGACTCCTTGCTCTGAGCACCCAAGGAGGGCAGGCCACCTGGGTGATCGCTGTGCTCGTTCTTGCCGTCGGCGTCATGGGGTTTGGCAACGGGGTGGTCTTTCAGATTGTGTCGGAGCGGTTTCGCACCGACATCGGCACCGCATCGGGCATCATTGGTGCGGCCGGTAGTGTAGGTGGATTTCTGTTGTCAGCCGGGCTCGGGTTGTTAAAAGACCTCACTGGTTCCTACCAGCCAGGCTGGTGGTCGTGTGTCGCGGTGTGTCTGGTGATTTGGGCGACCATTCTCGTGGGGCTCCGTCGGACCGGCCAGACCAGCGATCGGTGTCTCGATGGAGGGAGCCTTTCCCGTTGACAGGGCCTCCTCCAGACTTTTAAGGTGCCAGAATGGCGACTATGACGAAAAAACGAACGACGACTCGTCCCTTTGACTCTATTGATGAGGCGCTTCGCGACATCAAGCGAGGCCGGATGATCATCCTTGTGGATGATGAAGATCGAGAGAACGAAGGGGATTTGGTCATGGCCGCGGAGAAAGTCACGCCGACGGCTATTAATTTTATGGCCAAACACGGTCGTGGGCTGATCTGTCTAACTCTCACCGGGGAACGGGTTGAGCAACTGCGACTGCCACAACAGGCGAATGAAAATACGGCTGCGTTCGGCACAGCCTTTACCGTCTCCATCGATGCGCGGGACGGCATCAGCACGGGTATTTCGGCGGCTGATCGAGCCACCACGATCCATATGGCCATCGACCCCAAGTGTCAGCCTAGCGACCTGGCCCGACCGGGACACATTTTCCCCTTGAAGGCTCAGGCGGGAGGGGTGCTGAAACGGGCAGGCCAAACCGAGGGATCGGTGGACCTTTCACGACTTGCGGGGCTTACGCCTGCTGGGGTGATTTGCGAAATTATGAACGACGATGGGACCATGGCGCGTGTGCCAGAGCTGGCGGTGTTCGCCACACGTCATCGACTCAAGATGGTGACGATCAAGTCACTGATCGAATACCGGATGAAGTGCGAAAGTCTGGTGCATCGGGTTGCAAGCGCGAAGTTGCCGACCATCTACGGCGATTTCGAAACTGTCGTCTTCGAGAACCAGATCGATAGTGCCAATCATATTGCTCTGGTGAAGGGGCGCGTGAACGATCAACGGCCGACGTTGGTCCGGGTGCATTCGGGCTGTCTGACCGGGGACGTCCTCAGTTCACTGCGTTGCGATTGTCGTGATCAACTGCACAAGGCCATGGAATTGATTCAGAAGGAAGGCCGGGGTGTGTTGCTCTACCTCAATCAGGAGGGACGCGGGATTGGGCTGCTGAACAAGATCAAGGCCTACAATCTGCAAGATGCGGGGAGCGATACCGTCGAGGCCAATCTGCAACTTGGATTTAAAGCCGATCTTCGGGACTATGGCATCGGGGCGCAAATCCTGGTGGATTTGGGCCTGCACGAGATTCGCTTGATCACCAACAATCCCCGCAAAATCGTGGGCATTGAAGGCTATGGACTCAAGGTGGTGGAGCGGGTGTCGATCGAAATGGAACCACGCGCGGCGAACCTCAAATATCTCAAAACCAAAAAGGCCAAACTTGGCCACATCCTGAACAAAGTCTAAGGCGTTCCCGGAAGGACACACACAGGCCCATGGCACAGTACGAAGGCACAGAGGACGCGACCGGACAACGGTTCGCCATCGTCGTCAGCACCTATAATGAGTTCGTGACGGGGAGTTTGCTCCAGGCGGCGATCGAGACCTTGACGCAAGCTGGCGCAAAACCTGAGGCGATCGACATTGCCAAGGTACCTGGAGCCTTTGAAATTCCGCTTGTCGCACGTCGGCTGGCTAAGTCTCGGCAGTACGATGCCATTATTTGCCTCGGTGCCGTCATTCGTGGGGAGACCGCGCATTTCGACTATATCTGTAACGAGACGAGCCGGGGCATTGCGCAAGCTTCGTGGGACTATGATGTGCCTGTGGTATTCGGCGTGTTGACGACCCTGACGGCGCCGCAAGCGCTGGAGCGAGCGGGCAGCCCAGAACGGAACAAGGGGGCAGAGGCAGCTCGCACAGCCATCGCCATGGTGACGCTCCTTCGGCAACTGTCGAGCAAAGCTCGTAAGACCGTCTCCAGGACTCCTGCCCGGCGTAGCCATCGGACCAGGGGATAGGCGCAAATGGGAACTCGTCACGAAGCTCGGGAACGGGCGATTCAAGTGCTCTTTCAGTGGGACATTCACAAGAGGCCTGGCCTCTGGCTGGAGATGTTCTGGGAGGAGAATCCGCTCGATAAGGGCATGCGTATGTTTGCCGACGATTTAGTGCGAGGCGTTCGGGCCAATCAGGCAGAGCTGGATCAGCTCATCGAGTCGGTGGCAGCCCATTGGAAAGTCAGTCGCATGCCGATTGTGGACCGGAATATTTTGCGTGCGGCGCTCTGCGAGCTGTTCTACATGCCTGATGTCCCTGCCAAGGTGACCCTGAACGAAGCACTAGAATTGGCCAGGGACTTTGCCGACGAAGACACCAAAAATTTTGTGAACGGCGTGTTGGATAAAATTCTCCGAACCGATTCCAGGCTGCAAGCCAAACGGGCGGAATTTGAGAATGTCGAGCGTGGGAACTAACGCGTCAGAGGGACCCATGAGACTGGCGAATCGCCTGACGCCGATCCCCGCACGCTGCGAGAGGGAAACGAAATGATCGACCGCTACACGCTGCCCCGGATGAAGGCCATCTGGGATCTCACACACAAATACGAAATCTGGTTGGACGTGGAACTCGCCGCCTGCGAGGCGTTTGAGCGGGCTGGGCAGGCCCCTAAAGGCGCGGCTGCGCGGATACGGAAAAAGGCCGTCATTAACCCCGAGCGCATCGCCGAGATCGAGAACGTCACCAAGCACGACGTGATTGCCTTTCTCGAATCGATTGCCGAAACGGCCGGTCCCGAAGCGCGATTTCTGCATGTCGGCATGACCTCGTCCGATGTCGTCGACACCTCGTTGGCGGTGCAGATGGCGGAAGCGCTGGACATTATCCAGACTGACGTCGAGGTGTTGCTGGCCGTCCTTAAGGCTCGTGCGTTCGAGCAGAAACAGACGGTCATGGTCGGCCGTTCTCACGGCATCCACGGGGAGCCCATCTCGTTCGGCTTCAAACTCGCGCTGTGGTACGAAGAGGTGCAACGGCACAAGAAACGACTGGCGGCCGTGCGGGAAGATATTGCGGTCGGCAAGCTCTCGGGAGCCATGGGTACTTTTGCGCACCAGGGGCCGGAGATCGAGGCTGCCGTGTGCAAGAAGCTCGGGCTAACGCCTGATCCGGTCTCGAATCAAGTCGTGCAGCGCGATCGCCATGCGGCCTATCTCTCGGCCTTGGCTTTGCTAGGGGCGACCATCGAAAAAATTGCGACCGAAGTTCGGCATCTTCAGCGGACGGAAGTGCTGGAAGCCGAGGAGTTTTTCTCTGAAGGGCAAAAGGGCTCTTCCGCGATGCCGCATAAGCGGAACCCGATTATTTCAGAAAATCTCTGCGGCCTGGCGCGCATCCTCCGGGCCAACAGTTTGGCCGGGCTGGAGAACGTGGCGCTGTGGCACGAGCGTGATATCAGCCACTCCTCTGTCGAGCGCATTGTAATGCCGGACAGCACGATTTTGATGAACTATATGCTGGTGCGGGTGACGGATCTCATCAAGAATCTGGTCGTCTATCCGGTGCGCATGCAGCGGAATTTGGACTTGACCGGCGGACTGGTCTACTCCCAGCGGCTCCTCCTGGCGTTGGTCGAGAAGGGGGTGCAGCGGAAAGAGGCCTACGAAGCGGTCCAGCGTTGCGCCATGCAAGGGTGGAAGACCGGAGTCGGGCTACAGGATTTAGTGAGCAAAGATCCCTCTCTCTCGAAGCAACTGTCCTCGAAGGAGATCGCGGCCTGCTTCGATTCGGCCTACTACCTCCGTCACCTCGACCACATATATCGACGGGTGTTCGGCGCAGCAGGGCCAACGAAGAAAGCCAAGGTGAGTTCCTCATCCCCCTCTCGAACGATCCGCCGGAGGACCGCATGAGTGCTGGGACGCTCCTCTACGAAGGCAAAGCCAAAAGAATTTTTTCCACCGAACAGCCTGATCGAGTCGTGCAGTATTTTAAGGATGATGCCACGGCGTTCAACGCGCAGAAGCGCGGCACCATCGTCGAGAAGGGCGTCATCAATAACAAAATCTCCGAGCGGCTGTTTCGCCTGTTGGAAGCTGAAGGGGTGCCGACGCACTTCATCGAGCGTCTGAGCGACCGAGAGATGCTCACTACACGCGTGACCATTGTGCCGATCGAGGTGGTGGTGCGCAACGTGGTGGCCGGGAGCCTCGCCAAGCGCTTGGGATTGACAGAAGGCGATCCGATCGAGCCGGCCATCGTTGAGTTCTATTACAAAAACGATGCGCTCGGCGATCCCTTGATTGCCGATGAGCATGTTCGGCTGATGAAGTTGGCCGATCCTCACGTCGTCGAGCAGATCAAGCAGCAAGCCCGGAAGATCAACGGCCTCCTGGTCCCGTTCTTTCGTGAGCGAAAGATGATCCTGGTCGATTTTAAACTGGAATTCGGCCTGCACAACGGGCACCTTTTGCTAGCCGACGAAATTTCCCCCGACACCTGCCGCTTCTGGGACCAGACCACCAAGGAATCGATGGACAAAGACCGCTTTCGCAAGGATTTGGGCAAGATCGAGGAAGCCTATCACGAGGTGTTACGGCGGGTGTGTGGTTAAGGCCGACGGGGATTGCTAAGAGATGAGACGCTTCTCGACATGGTTTTACGAAAATGGACTCGTGCTGGCTCTTATTGTGTGGGCCGCGGCGATTGGGCTGATGGGGATTCGTTTGGAGGATCGGGTTTGGGGCTGGGTGTTCATTGGGGTGTCGATAGTTGGGGGATTGACGGTGGGAGCGATCTACTGGATTCGCAAATGGGTGGCGAGTGTCTCGAAAGATGGTCCAGCGGCGGTGACGCCGAAGGAGTGAGGAGGAGCGCGTGAAGGCGAAGATTCATGTGACGTTGAAATCCGGCATCTTAGACCCGCAGGGCAAAGCCATTGAGCATGCTTTGGCAACCTTGGGTTTTACGAACGCGGGGCAGGTGCGGGTGGGCAAGTATCTGGAACTGGACGTCAACGAAACGGACAAGGCCAAGGTCGAGACGCAGGTGAAGGCCATGTGCGAGAAGCTCTTTGCCAACACCGTCATCGAAGAATACCGCTACGAGGTCGGCTAGCATGAACATCGGCGTCGTGGTGTTTCCCGGATCGAATTGCGATCACGACTGTATCCATGTGTTCAGCGAGGTGCTGGGGCAAAAGGTCAAGACCATCTGGCACAAGGACACGTCGATGGACGAGTTCGATGCCATCGTGCTTCCAGGCGGATTTTCCTACGGGGATTATCTAAGGACAGGGGCCATTGCCCGCTTTTCGCCTGTGATGGGCCTGGTGAAGCAGTTTGCGGATCGTGGCGGGATGGTCATCGGTATCTGCAACGGTTTTCAGATTCTGCTCGAAGCGGGGCTGCTCCCTGGCGCCATGCTGCGAAATCAATCGCTCTCGTTCATCTGCAAAGACGTCTACGTGCGGGTGGAGAACGCGGCGACGGCGTTTACCGGACGCTGTGAACCAGGCCAGGTGCTCAAGATTCCCATCGCCCATGCGGACGGCAACTACTACACCGACGATGTGACCCTCTCCCAGTTGAAGGCCAATGCTCAGGTCGTGTTTCGCTACTGCACGGCGGACGGGCAGGTGACGCCGGAGGTCAATCCCAACGGCTCGCTCGACCATATCGCGGGTATTGTGAATGCACGGGGGAACGTGCTCGGCATGATGCCGCACCCGGAGCGCTCGGCGGAACAGGTTCTCGGTAATGAAGACGGCCGTCTCATTTTCCTGTCGATGTTGGATGCGATGAAGAAGGAAAAGAGCCAGATCAAGATGGTAGGGGCGTAGGCAGGGCTTCACCTCCCTCAGTTTTCGTATACGCAGGTTTGGCTCGGCTCGAAAAGGAAACGCGGTGGCAATTCCCAGTTATCAGGAGTGTATGAGCCCCATACTCCAGCTTGCGTCGAAGCAAGACGAGTGTGTCTTTTCGGAGGTTATAGAAGAGGTAGCCAAACAATTTGATTTAACGGATGAGGAGCGGAACGAGCTGCTTCCCAGCGGCAAATATCCCACTTTCGACAACCGAGTGTCCTGGGCTATTACATTTATGTCTAAGGCTCATCTCTTGGAACGTACGGCAAGGGGGCGTTTTAAGATTACGGCGAGAGGCAGGGAAGTTTTTAAGAGCACTCCATCTGGTGTGAATACAAAGTTTTTGAAGCAATTTCAGGAGTTTCAGGAATTTCAAAAGGCGACTCGCGCAGATTCAAATAAAGAAGAGGCAGAAACTGGAATCTCAGAGAGCACGCCCTACGAAACGCTTGAAACCGGGTATCTGGATCTTCGTCGTGCGCTAGCTCAGGAGCTTCTAGATCGTATTAAACAGTGCTCCCCCAAGTTCTTTGAGAAGTTAGTCGTCGATCTGTTGGTTGCAATTGGGTACGGCGGTTCACGACGTGACGCTGGACAGGCCGTTGGGCGGTGCGGGGATGAAGGGATCGATGGCATCATCAAAGAAGACAAGCTAGGGTTGGATGTCGTGTATATCCAAGCCAAACGATGGAAAGATGCTGTCGGACGTCCTACAGTTCAGGAGTTTGCCGGAAGCCTGGAAGGCCACCGGGCGAGGAAAGGCGTGTTAATTACCACTTCCAGGTTTTCACAAGAAGCAAAGGATTATGTGGGAAAGATCGAGAAGAAGATCGTGTTGATCGACGGAGAGGAATTGACTCAGTTAATGATGGATCATGGCGTAGGAGTGGCCGAAGTGGTGAGCTATTCGGTCAACAGGATCGATTCGGATTATTTCGAGGAAGAGTCGTGACGAAGTTTGTTCAGCAGCACAGGAAGGTGATTCGTCGTCTTGCACGAGCCCATGGCATCGTGCATCTTCGTGTGTTCGGATCTCACGCCGGGGGGCAAGTCACGGCAACCAGCGATCTCGATTTGTTGGTAGGGCTCAAGCCTGAACGCGATCTGCTTGATTTGGCAGAGTTCAAGCTGGACGTGGAAGAAGCGCTGGGATGTCAGGTCGATGTCGTGACCGACGGCGGGTTGAGTCCGTACCTTCGCGCTCGAATCCTCAAGACCGCTAAACCGTTATGAAAGACGAGTCGGTCTATCTGAAACATATTCGGGATGCGATCGAGCGGATTGAATCGTATACCGAAGCAGGAAAGGATTCGTTTTTCGAGAATAGGATGATTCAGGATTCCGTTATCCGAAACCTTGAAGTCATCGGCGAGGCTGTTCGAAATCTTTCTCCCGAGTACAAAAAGAAACATTCCAAGGTGCCATGGCGCGGGATCACGGGCATGCGCAATGTCTTGATCCATGAGTATTTCGGAGTCGATTTGGAGATTGTTTGGAAAGTCGTCGACAATAGAATTCCTGTGTTGAAACGCCATATTATCGCCATGTTGTCTAGGCCGAAGGGTTCATCGAAATGACTGCGAAACCGTTTGTGATCACCAAAGAACTTCTCAAGCAGCATAAGCTGACGGATGAGGAGTATCAGAAGATTCTCGGTATCCTCGGACGCGAACCGAACTTCACCGAGTTGGGCCTGTTCTCGGCGATGTGGAGCGAGCATTGCTCCTACAAGAGCTCCCGTATGCATTTGAAGAAGTTGCCGACGACGGGGCCGCGCGTGGTGCAGGGACCTGGCGAGAACGCGGGCGCGGTGGATATCGGCGACGGGCTGTGTGCGGTGTTCAAGATGGAGTCGCATAATCATCCATCCTTCATCGAACCCTATCAGGGCGCGGCGACCGGGGTGGGGGGGATTCTGCGAGATATTTTTACGATGGGCGCGCGTCCGATTGCCTTGCTGGATTCGTTGCGGTTCGGCATGTTGGATCGCCCCCTGAACCGGCACTTAGTCAAAGGGGTGGTATCGGGGATTGCGGGCTATGGCAATTGCATGGGTGTGCCGACGGTCGGCGGCGAGGTGGTGTTTAACGACATCTACAATTTCAATCCGTTGGTCAACGTGTTTTGCCTGGGCATCGCCAACAAAGATCGACTGTTCAAGGGGACGGCGGCGGGGATCGGCAATTCGGTGATGTATGTCGGCTCCAAGACGGGACGTGATGGGATTCATGGCGCGACGATGGCGTCGGATGCTTTTACCGAGGAGTCGGAGTCCAAGCGGCCGACGGTGCAGGTGGGCGATCCCTTCACGGAAAAACTGTTGCTGGAAGCGTGCTTGGAATTGATGGAGAAGGATTTGCTGGTCGGCATTCAAGACATGGGGGCAGCGGGCCTGGTCAGTTCATCCTGCGAGATGGCCTCGCGTGCGGGCAACGGGATGGAGTTGGATTTAACCCATGTGCCACGCCGCGAAGCTGGCATGAATGCCTACGAGTTGATGCTGTCCGAGTCGCAAGAGCGGATGTTGATGGTGGCGAAGCCGGGCAAGGAAGAGGATGTCCTGATGATCTGCCGCAAGTGGGATCTCGATGTGGCGGTAGTCGGATGTGTGACGGACGACGGGATGTTGCGGGTGAAGGATCAGGGCCAGGTGATGGCAGAAATTCCAGCGCGGGCCTTAGCGGATGATGGTCCCCGCTACGAGCGGCCTTTTTCACCTCCGGCTTATCAGGATCACTTACAGGCCTTGAATATCGATCTGCTGCCCGATGTGAAGGATGCCACGGCAGTGCTGCTGTCTTTGCTGGAGTCGCCGACGATTGCCAATAAACGCTGGATCTATCAGCAGTTCGACCACATGGTGCGGACGAACACGATGGTGCGGCCTGGTTCGGATGCGGCGGTCGTGCGGGTGAAGGGGACGAATAAAGCCTTGGCGATGACCACGGACGGCAATGGGCGCTATTGCGTGTTGCATCCCTATATGGGTGCGTCGATTGCCGTGGCGGAGGGGGCTCGGAATCTCGTGTGCTCAGGAGCAGAGCCGATCGGGGTCACGGATTGTTTGAATTTCGGCAATCCTGAGCGGCCGGATGTCATGTGGCAATTCGTGATGGCGGTGGAGGGGATTCGGGATGCCTGCGAGGCCTTCGGTATTCCCGTGGTGAGCGGCAATGTGAGCCTCTATAACGAGACCAACGGCCTGTCGATTTATCCCACGCCGATCCTTGGGATGGTGGGGTTGATCGACCACGTCGATCGCACGATGACGCAATGGTTTAAATCGGCGGGCGATGTGGTGATTCTGCTGGGGAAGACGCAGGAAGATCTCGGTGGAACCGAATATCTGCGCGTAGTCCATCATCGGGAACAGGGCTCGCCACCCTACTTGAACTTGGAGACTGAAAAGGCTTTGCATGACTGTGTGCTGGCGAGCATTCGCGAGGGTCTGGTGCGTTCTGCGCATGATTGTTCGGACGGTGGTCTGGCCGTGGCCTTAGCGGAAAGTTGTGTCTCGAATGCCGAGCAGCCCATCGGCGCCACCATTGAGCTGCCGTTGGGGCGGTTGCGGAACGATGCGCTTCTCTTTGGCGAAAGCCAATCCCGCATCGTGGTGTCTGCCGCTCCCGATCGCGTCGAGGCAATCTTACAACTGGCCGCGCAGCACCAGGTGCCCGCTGCGGTGATCGGCACTGTGGGCGGGGATCAGCTGACGATCACCGTGATGGCTGACGGTGGTGGGGGATGTCAGGTGCAGACTGAGTTGAAGACGATTGTAGATCGGTGGTACAACAGTCTGTCGCGTATTTTGGAGCAAACAGCGACGACCTCTTCTACGTCCTAACCAGTTTTCACGGCTAATACCATGGACCTGATCACGCCCGACAAGTTCCACGACGAGTGTGCGGTCTTTGGGATTTACGGCCATAAAGAAGCCTCGAACCTCACGTATCTCGGACTTTACGCACTCCAGCATCGCGGCCAAGAAGCGTCAGGGATCGTGGCATCGGACGGCGACCAGTTTTTTCAGGAAAAGGCCATGGGGCTGGTGGCTGATATCTATACCAAGGCGATTCTTAACGAGCTGCCGGGGCACATGGCCATCGGCCACAATCGCTACTCCACAGCTGGGGGCAACAATCTCAAGAACGTCCAACCGCTGACCGTCAATTTTGCCCTCGGGAATCTGGCGCTGGCCCACAACGGGAACTTGATCAACGCCACCATGCTGCGGAACGAGCTGGAGGCCTACGGGGCCATTTTCCAGTCCACCAGCGACAGCGAAGTCATTATTCATCTGATTGCGCATTCCAAGGCCGATACCCTGTTGGCTCGGATTATCGATGCCTTAGGGCAGGTGCGTGGGGCCTATTCCATCACGATGATGACGGATCATGACGTGATTGCCGCGCGTGATCCCTATGGCTTCCGTCCCTTGTGTCTGGGTCGTCTGGGAGATAGTTGGGTGGTGGCTTCGGAAACCTGCGCGTTCGATTTGATCGGTGCGGAATACATCCGCGAAGTTGAGCCGGGGGAAGTCGTCGTGTTGAACGCGGAGGGCCTCACCAGTTATAAGCCGTTTCCCGTCACGTCGCAGGCTATGTGTGTATTCGAGTACATCTATTTTGCACGCCCGGATAGCCGGTTGTTTGGCAAGCATGCGGTCTACTCCGCTCGCAAAGCGCTGGGTAGGCAACTGGCCAAGGAATCGTGGGTGGAGGCCGATGTGGTGATTCCGGTGCCGGATTCGGGGGTGCCGGCGGCACTGGGTTTTGCGGAAGGCTCGGGGCTGCCCTTCGAAACGGGACTCATTCGTAACCACTATGTGGGCCGGACGTTTATCGAGCCGGAGCAATCAATCCGTCACTTTGGCGTGAAAATTAAGCTCAACGCCGTGCCGGATGTGCTGGAAGGTAAGCGGGTAGTGGTGGTGGACGACTCCATTGTCCGAGGCACCACGAGCCGCAAGATCGTGAAAATGATTCGCCAGGCGGGTGCCAAGGAAGTGCATATGCGGATAAGTTCCCCGCCGATTATCTCGCCCTGTTTTTACGGTATCGATACGCCGACGAAGAAGGAATTAATCGGAGCGACCCATACCGTCAAGGAAATCGAGAAGTATATTACCGCCGATAGTTTGGCCTATCTCAGTCCGGAAGGCATGCTGGCCGCTGTGCCTGGACCGTCAACTCGCTACTGCAACGCCTGTTTCAACGAACACTATCCTCTCCCCTTCACCCGCGCCGAAGAATTGCAGCTGGGACTGTTCTAACAAGATAGCCAAACAGTCCGCCCGCGACGTGCTCGCGGTGCGAAGAGGCTCCAGGTATCTCAGGGTACACGTTGCCACTTTGCTGGTTAGTCGGTCTTGCTGGATAGCCTGTTTGCCCATCCTGCACGCGCTTCCGATCAGGTTGTTGAGGCCTGGCCTGTGGTTGCCGTCGTTTTTTGGCGCGTGTTACGATAACCCAATAATGACAGTGTCCGGACACTCTCGACTGATCGGCGAAGGGGGATACCATGAAGAAGAATCTGTTTCTGGCGTTTGGCTGTGTGTTGTTGGCCTGCGGTGTCTTGGCGTCGGCTGGGTGGGCGAAGAGTTTCTTTAAGGTCGGTGAAAAGGCGCCTGGGTTTACCCTGACCGCGATCTCCGGGGAGACGGTCTCGCTGGAGAGCCTGAAGGGGAAAGTGGTGGTGTTGGGGCTGTTTCATATTTGCGAGCCGTGTTTGATGCAGGGAAGCAATCTTCAGAAGGTGCATGAAGCGGTGAAGGGCAAGAATGTGGCGGTGATCGGCGTGAATTCTGCCGGCAACGCTAAGAAAGCGGTGGAAGAATTCTTGACCCAGTTCCCAGTGAAAGTGACCTATCCCTACCTGATCGACCCCGAGAAAGTGACGGACAAACTCTATGGCGGCGGTAAATTCATCCCGAATGTCTATCTGATCGACCAAGAAGGGGTGATCCGCTGGCAGCGTGTGGGGAATATGGATTTAGCTGGGGCGGATGTGATTCTGAAAGAAATCGACAAGCTGTTGGCGACGGCGCCAGGCAAGTCAGGGGCCATGTGAGATGGCGGCAAGTAGGAAGGGCGACCGATGAACGAATTTGACGAAGGCAAGGCGAAGTTTCTGGACCTCATCAAGGGCCTCGATCCGGCGGTTCAGGTCGTCATCCCCGTGACACCTTCGAACAGCCTGTTCTTGATCTCCCTCACCAAGGGACCCAACCGCAAGTTCATTACCGTGCTGGAAGACGATCTGCTCGATTTGCCCACCGAGGTGGGGATTGCGGCCAAGGTGACGAAGATGTTGAGCGACGCGGTGACGAGTTTAGGGTAACCGGCTCGCGCCAAGGAGACATCCACGATCATGAAGCAATTGTTGGCCAATATCTGGGAGTGGTCCTGGTTCTCCGAGGAGAAGCAGCTGGATTTTAACGGACATGTGTTGCGCGTGGGTGAGCACATGATTCTTGTCGATCCGCCGCTGTTATCGACTGACGATCTTGTGCACATCAAACGCCAGGGCGCAGTAGATTATATTCTGCTCACCAATCGCGATCACCTCCGCGAATCCGTCCGGTATCAACAAGAATTTCAGTGTCAGCTCTGGGTGCCGGTAGCCGATGCGGGAGAGATCGACGCGAAGGCTAACCATACCTATAAGGATGGCGAACTCCTGCCTGGTGGGATTTGGGCGGTGCAATTGGATAGTCAAAAGTCTCCTGGGGAAAGTGCTCTCTTCATCCAGCAAGGCAAGGGCATTCTCATTGTGGGCGATGCCTTGATCGGCAAGCCAGCCGGGTCGGTCTGCATGTTGCCGGACGAGAGGTACGCCGATGCCGTCAAGGCTAAGGATGGGCTCCGGCGCCTCCATAAATATCAATTCGACACCTTGCTCGTAGGTGATGGCGCCTCCATCCTCACGGGTGCGAAAAACGTGGTGACACACTTCCTCTCGTCCTAACCTCCTAGCCAGGCCATCGTCCCATGTTGAATACGACCTCAGAGCAGTTCAACCGGCAGGGCAATGATTTTTTTAGCAAGGGCCACTACACGGAAGCCTATCTCTGTTACATCCAAGCGTTGGAGTCCGATCGCATGAGCGGTGATCGACGGGCATTGACTGCGACGCTGGGGAATCTCGGTAACATCTGTGCGGTCAGCGGGCGGCGCGAGCAGGCGCAGACCTATTATCATGAAGTGCTGGAGTTGCAGAAGATCCAAGGCGATGAACGGGGCATCGGTATCTCGTTGGCCAATCTTGGCAATCTTCGAGCCGACGCCGGCGAGTGGGATCGTGCCAGGGCGTATTACCTCGAAGCGCTGGATATGATGGAGCGGACCAAGGATGAGGCGGCTAAGGCCGTCCTGTATTCCGATCTTGGTCTTGTGGCTCGCGAAACAGGGCTGTCTCACGAGGCACATCGGTACTATCAGCTCTCGCTTGAGTTGATGCGTCGCCTGGGAAATCAAGGCGGAATGGCCGATGCGTGGCGCATGATCGGGCGTACGTATCTCGTGGAACGCCAATACGACGAGGCGATGGCCTGTTGCCGAACGAGCCAGGCCATTGCCGAGCGTCTGCGGGACGAGCTGCGAACCGGCGGCGCGCGCTATGTGCTCGCCCAGTGTCATGAGGATCGGAAGGAGTGGCGCGAAGCGGCCGATCTGCTCGACCTCGTCGTGGAGATGGATCGTAAGTATCGGCTTCCTAAACTTGAGGAGAATGTTGCGCGTCTCCAGGCATTGCGTGAGCGAGTAGCGGAGCATGACGCACAGGCATGAAGAGGAGTGGATGATCATGAGCGAATCTCACCCCGTATCCCCCTTATGGGCTCAGGCTCGTCAGCAGCTCTGCCAGATTGAGCCTCAACTCTCCGAGCTGGAACCGGGAGGCTCGTTGGCCATGAATTTAGGGGCCGATGAATGGTTGCTCGAGATCACGCCCGATGGCCGGCTGGTGTGTCAGGCTGGAATGGCCATGGAGGATGTGACGAGTCTGCTCTCCACTGGAACCTGTGAAGACTTGGGGAACGATGAGCTCGCGAAGCAGGCCAAGGCGGTGCTGAATCCCATCGTCGCCAAACGCCGCCGGCTGCTCGTGGCCTCGGGGTTCGAAGAGACCACGGAGATGAATGAGGAGTATGTGGCCGTGACGTTTCATCGCGCGGTGGCGTTCGACCGATTGGAGGACGTGACCAAGTTGCTTCGCTGGTGTCAGCAACAATTTGCTCAATAGTAGGATGTGGGATAAAGGTTCCTGGTTTGTTTGAGCTGGGATGGACGAGAGAGAAACGGAATGAGAAACAGGATGATGACGACCTTCGAGGAGTTTCGTGAGGCGCTCAGCGCCTATCGATTACCGCGAATTCTGATCACGGCATTGGAGTTAAATCTGTTTACGGTCATCGGTCGGCGGACGTGGACGTTGCCGCAGCTGGCGAAGACCTTGGGGGCCGATACGCGAGGCGTCTCCGTCCTGTGTCGCAACCTGGCGTCTGCCGGGCTGTTGAAGAAAATCGATGAGCGGTATCGCAACAGTCCGATGGCGCTCCGAGAACTTGATGCCAATAGCCAGACATATCGTGGGGAGTATCTTGATCTGCTCCGTCGCCATTGGGACGATTGGTCGAAACTGACGGATGCGGTGAAGAGCGGTCAGCCGCTGGATGCCGACCAGCCCGATCGAGACGAAGACGATCCCGAGTACCGGCGGCAGTTTACCTGGGCCATGCACCATCGGTCGCGCGATATGGCCTCCAAGGTCGCCAATCAGCTCGATTTGCGCGGAGCGACCTCGTTGTTGGACTTGGGCGGTGGGCCTGGCACCTATGCCTTGGCGTTTCTTGCCAAGAATCCTCAACTCCGTGCGACGGTGTGCGACCGCCCAGCCGCGCTAGAGGTAGCCGAGGAATTAGCCGGCACCGTCCGGTATGGCCTCCGCCTCAGCACGTTGGCACTCGATTTTCTGTGCGAGTCGATCCCTGGCTCCTACGATGTCGTGTGGCTCTCGAACGTGATCCATATCTACTCGCCGGAAGAAAACCGGCGTCTGTTCAGGAACGTCCGCAAGTCGCTGACTCCTGGCGGTCGCCTGATCATCCAGGATGCGTTTACCCACGACCGCAATGGCCTCTTGCCGGCTGAAACCAATCTATTTGCCGTGACGATGTTGCTCTTCACCGACACGGGGAACACCTATGGCGTGCAGGAGACGACGCAGTGGCTGATGCGCGCGGGCTATTCGCGTGTGCGGTTGCTGACCGTTACGCCGGGGATGGAGGATTGGGACGGGGGCCTACTGGAGGCGGTGGCGCCAGGGGAACGTGCAAAAACCCCGCGCCGCCAGAGAGGATCACCAGCAGGTTAAGCAACGCCGACCCTCCGGTGTGCCACACGCCCGCTTCCGCCGTCCAGGTTTGCAGTAGCGTCGCCAGATCCATCGCCAGCCCTATCGTACTGTAGATCACGGCGCCCATGAGCGCCCAGCGTTGGCCGAGCAGTGCGCAGACCGCTAGCGTAACGGGAAGGGCATAGAGAAATACATTCCAGACAAGAGCCTGAGCTGCCCCAGGAGTCTCAGTCGATGCTTGGGGGGCCGGAGACACCGCCGCCAGCGCGATCAGGCAGATCAGGAAGGTCGCAGAGAGACGTGTTGGTGACATGCCGCGACTATACGGGCTTGGGAGTTAGGAGTACAAGCCAGGAGGGCCTCACCTTGTTGCGTCGCCTGTGGGATAATAACGTTACAGCGCACCCCGGAGGCATCGATGGCTGACGAATCACTCGCCAAGAAGGACAAGGCCGTCCTGATCTACGATGCCGAATGTCGGGTCTGTGTGGCGACTAAGGAGCAACTTGAACAGCAGGACCAGGAAGGCGGGGTTCGATATGTGCCCTATCAAAGCCACGAAGCTGCTTGTCGTTTAGGCGCCTCCTATCGGCCGGGTCGTCCAGACTCCGCCTTTCTCGTGGGGGCAGACGGACGGGTGACTCAGGGGATTGATGCCTTCCTCTCGGTTCTTCCCGGTATGAGGTGCGGGCGCGTCATCGTGGGCATCTTCAAACTCCCAGGCATCTATCGCTTGGCCAAGGCCTTCTATCCGGTGTTTGCACGCAACCGATACCGCTGGTTCGGGGCGGTGACCAAGTCGTCTTCTGATACACCCTCCGATCGTTAGCAGGCTGTTCAAAGATCCGCCAGCGTCGTTCTCGCGGCTACAAACCGAACAGCACTGCGAGGAAGAAAAGTGGGCAGGCTACTTTTTAAGGGGCTCAGACAGCGATAAGCGGTATTGAAAAGTAGCCTGTCCCCTTTTATGCTTTCACAAGCCGAAACCACTTCGTGGTTCGGCTTAATTCTGGTGTTCTCCCTTCGCTTCGCTCAGGGAGAACGCGGGGCTGAGCCATGTGCCCCATCCCTCCGCTCCGCTCCGGGAGAACCAGGGGCACGAAACCAATGACCCTACGGGTCATGGCTCAGCCCCGCGTTAGGCCTTCCGCCTCGCATCAGTCGGATGTTTCGTGTATGTTCTCCACATGAGCAAAATTTCCCTCACCCGTGACGAGGCGATCCGGCGGCTACAAACCGTTGAGTCCGAGATTCGGCGCCTCGGTGTTCGTCGGCTGGCGCTCTTCGGATCCGTGCTTCGCAACGAGGCTCGCCCCGACAGTGATGTTGATGTGCTTGTCGAGTTCGCTCCGACAGAGAAGACGTTCGATCGCTTCATGGCGCTGGCGGATCTGCTCGAAGACACGTTGGAGCACCGTGTTGAAGTGGTAACCACCGAGTCACTCTCACCTTTTATTGGGCCGCACATCTTGGCCGAGGCAACGGATGTCCTTCGAGCCGCGTGACTATCTGCGGCATATTCTCGTGGAAGTCGAGTACCTCCTCGATCAGAGTCAGACTCTGACCTATGAGCGTTTCGCAGCGGATGAGACGTTGCGGCGTGCGTTCGTGCGCAGCTTGGAAATTATCGGCGAAGCGGTGAAGAACCTGCCCGAGGAGTTCCGGACAGTGGAAAAGGGGACAGGCTACTTTTAAAGGGGCTCAGACAACGATAAGCGGTATTGAAAAGTAGCCTGTCCCATTTTACACATTCTATGAACTTAGTATCTAGGCAGCTTAATTTTGATTTGTTTGGCGAGTCAGTTTGCACTCATTCGCCGATGGTCGCTGCTGCGATTGAAAAATTGTCTACAGCAGCAGGAACCGAATCTCGCGGGGCAATCTTTACCCGCGCCGAGGTAGTGGATTTCATCCTCGATCTGGCTGGCTACACGGAGGATCAACCGCTCCATGAAAAGCGACTTTTGGAGCCTTCATTCGGTGGTGGTGACTTTCTATTGCCAGCAATCGAACGACTACTGACAGCGTGGCGATCATCGCAACACGCAAAAACCGTAGTCGAAGAGTTAGGCGATGCAATTCGCGCTGTTGAATTGCATCGCAAGACTTTTTCTGCCACCCGCGTAGCCGTGATCGAGCGGCTCAAGCAAGAAGCGATAGAGGATCAATCCGCAGTAGCACTTGCTGATCGTTGGCTTGTGCAGGGGGATTTCCTTCTCGCACCACTTGAAGGGCAATTCGACTTTGTTGTCGGGAACCCTCCCTATGTTCGCCAAGAGCTGATTCCTGCACCGTTGCTGGCCGAGTACCGTGGCCGCTACCAGACAATGTATGACCGGGCCGACATCTACATCCCGTTCATCGAACGGTCGCTTTCAGTGTTGGCGAAGGGTGGCAGTCTGGGCTTTATCTGTGCGGATCGCTGGATGAAAAACCGCTATGGCGGGCCACTTCGTAGCCTCGTGGCCGATCAGTTCCACCTGAAAATCTATGTCGATATGGTGGATACTCCAGCGTTTCACTCCGAGGTGATCGCCTACCCGGCCATCACCATCATCAGCCGGGAAACGCCCGGTGCGACACGCATTGCCCATCGCCCAGCCATCGACCGGGCCGCGCTGACGATCTTGGCCGACGCGCTGCGTGCGCGGAACCTTCCCAAAGAGGCTGGGCCGGTGCGCGAACTGGCTCGAGTCACTAATGGGTCGGAACCGTGGTTGCTCGAATCTTCGGATCAGATGGCGCTGATTCGCCGCCTTGAAAAGCAATTCCCGAGCTTGGAAGAGGTGGGCTGCAAGGTGGGTATCGGCGTAGCAACCGGCGCGGACAAGGCATATATCGGCGACTTTGACACACTTGACGTGGAGCCTGATCGCAAGCTGCCGCTGGTTACAACGAAAGACATCATGTCCGGCGGGGTGCAATGGTGCGGTCAAGGCGTCATTAATCCGTTTGCCGAGGGTGGCGGTCTTGTCGATCTGCGGAACTATCCGCGCTTGCGCCGCTACTTGGAGGCGCGACGGGAGGTTATCGCGGGCCGTCACTGCGCCCAGAAAGCTCCGGCCAACTGGTATCGCACGATCGACCGTATCACTCCAGCGCTGGCATCGAGGCCGAAGCTCCTGATTCCCGACATCAAGGGCGAGGCCCATATCGTTTTTGAGGGTGGGGAGCTGTACCCGCACCACAACCTTTACTACGTCACGTCCGACGAGTGGGACTTGAGGGCGTTGCAAGCTGTGATGCTTTCAGCCGTCACACGTCTATTCATGGCGACCTACTCAACCAAAATGCGCGGCGGATTCCTCCGGTTTCAGGCGCAATACCTGCGTCGCATCCGCATCCCGCAATGGGAGGATGTCCCGACAGCGTTGCGTACAGAGCTGGCGGAAGCTGCAACAAAGCGGGATTTTCAAGCCTGCAACCGCGCAGCATTTAAACTGTTTGGACTTAGCAACGAAGAACGATCTTCCCTCGGAGGCAATGGAGAATAAATGGCCCTTGATCTTGTCGATTATGAACAAAAGGCCCATGAGGCCGTAAAAGCCTTCTGGGGAAACAGGGTAGCAGCGAGACAAAAGCAGATTGAGTCTGGGAAGGCTGACCAAGGCGAGCGCGCTGGCGTTACCGCTGGCAAGAACATGGACGGATTCCTAGCTTTGGTACTCGACATCGTGCGGGCCAATGGACTCATCCATGCCGAGATTCATCAGAACCGGGCGATGCTGACGCTACCCGGCTACTTCAGGCCGACAAAGCTCTGGGATCTTCTTGTCATCTACAAGGGCGAGTTGATCGCGGCCATCGAGCTGAAAAGCCAAGTTGGTTCGTTCGGGAATAACTTCAACAATCGAACCGAGGAAGCTATTGGCACCGCACACGATCTCTGGACGGCCTACCGTGAAGAGGCATTCGGCAAGCAACCGCGCCCTTTCGTTGGCTGGTTGATGATGGTCGAGGATGCCCTGAAATCCAGATGTGCGGTCAGGGATGCGTCACCGCACTTTCCTGTTTTTAAGGAGTTTAAGGGGGCGTCGTACCTCATGCGGTATGACTTGCTCTGTCAAAAATTGGTAAAGGAACAGCTTTACACTACTGCCGCCCTCATCACGTCGCCCCGCAGCGCTGCCGAGACTGGTGAGTTTTCAGAAATGTCGGCGATGACAGGACTCAGGACATTTGTTACGGCTCTGGCTGGTCACGTCGCCGCAGAGGCTGCCAGATTTGGGTAAAAATGCCGCTAACAAATCGTTCCAGCGGACGCGCAAAAAGCCGCGCGCCGCTGAGCTCAAACGTTCTATCAGAACGTGTGTGCGGCAGGCAAAGCCAACAAGGTGGCCCTGATCGCCTGCATGCGGAAACTGCTGATCATCCTGAATGCGATGCTCACACATCGGACTCCCTGGCATCCGGATCTGGTTCAGCGTGCGTGATCGTCAAGACCGTTGCTGTCCCGATAGCGAATAGAGCTACCGGAACAGGCTTCAACAACTGGTTTTTGCCAGAAACGAAAACTACTTCCGTTGACTCCAGGCCATCAATCCCGCCAATCCTGACCCCAGCAAGAGCAGGGAGGTTGGTTCTGGGACCGTGGGGATGGGTGTCTGGCAGAATTCGGCCTTGCAGAAGGATTGCACTTTCAGGTTGTCGATCCCCCAGCTCTCATCGTTGATGTCTTGTAAACCACTGCCGGTAAAAGTGATCTTGACGGTGCTTCCGGCATGGCCAAAGGTTGTACTGATCGGATACACGTTGTCGCCAAAGAAACCATAGCCAAGGGAGTTATTGGGCTCGGAGGCTCCAGTCCCAGGTGGATTTGCCGCAGGCCGATTATCTGGAAATGCCTGGGTACCCCCAAACGCGGTGATGGCAATGGTGGTATCGAGGAGCGTCGGTCCTCCGTCTACGGCGAAGGTAAACACGTCGTTTCCACCACCTTGGTTATTTCCATCCAGAGATTGAATGGCATAGAAATCAAAGGTTAACTTGAGTTCGGAATGTGCCGCCAAGCCTGTCAATTCCAAGGTGACGGTTTCATTGCTCAGACCCAGGATGGGGGAGCCATCGCTCCGTCCCAAGAACATCCGGCTTCCATCACTCGGCGTTGGTGTGTGGTCAAGGCCGAGGGTACTGGCATTGGACGAGAGTTCCGCGCCCACCGCTGTCTGGAAGTCATTAAAGTATTCCTGAAGTGCGAAGGCGGGTGTCGCGAGCGACGTCGTGAATCCGAGGGCGACGGTTATGGCCTGAGCCATCATCGAACGTGTCATGAATTCCTCCTTGAGAATGATGAAGGTGCATCTGGGAACAGAGTAGGCCCAACGCCTCTCAATAAACAATAAAACTATCTTTAGAAATGCAAGATTCATGAAACAAATGTTGTGTCTATCAGAGCGTTTCGTGGACTGGACCAAAACCGGGCTATCGTATGGTTTCTTAGGTAGGGGAGGACGTTGCAATTCAGGATTTCCGGTGCGACTATCCCGTCCATACGAGTCTGCGGTTGTCCATCACAAGGAGGTACGAGGATGCGTTCCAGAATGAGACGGTTGGCTTTGGTGTTGGGTGGGGTGTTGGTGGTCGGGTTGTTGGGCCTCGGCAGCGTGTCAACAGTTGTGGTCTACGCAGCTGACCCGAGTGTGCCGAAGGCCGCGACCAAAGACGCCAAAGTTGATCAACAAGAGGCAAAACCCGCTGTGGGCGGTGCGTTGTTGGATTTGAACTCTGCCAAGGTTGAGGAGTTAAAGACTCTTGAGGGGATCGGTGATGCCTATGCGGAGAAGATCGTGAAAGGCCGCCCGTATCGCGGGAAGGACGACTTAGTGAAGAAGAACATTGTCCCGCAGGCGACCTACGAGAAGATTAAAGATAAGATCATTGCCAAGCAGAAGTAAGATTCTAGGAGCGGGGGCCGCCAGTGGGCGGCCGCCCGCTGGCTCACCCCGCGAGCGCTACCCTTCCTTTGCCACGGCTGGTTTTACCCGTTTTAGCCCGTTGCCTGTTGTTCCCCCTCCCGGTTCGAATAGTGGCACCGTCAGGTCGAAGTTGGGGTCGCCCCCATCGTCGATGCCGTCTTTTCCTACGCTATAGATGGTCCGTCGACTCTGGCTCCAGAGCATGGGAATGCCAGTGAAGGGGTCGTAGAGATCTGGTCCGGCAGCGACAATGCGATCGACGATGGGCGTGGTTTCTCCTCCCTGTCGGAGCTTGAGTTGGAGTGCGAGGAGGCGCAGGCGCACATCGGTTTCGGTGACGCGAGTGGTGAGGGCTTTCCAGGCAGTTTGTGGGCGGTCTTCTTCAATCTTCGGCAAGGGTTTCAGCCAACGATCCAGCGAGCCTTGCGGCCGTGTCTTGAGCAGGTCTTGAATTTTTGGGAGAGACCCGTTTGAGATCTCGGCGGCGCGAATCAGTTGTTGATAATAGGCGCCATAAAAGTTGAGGGTCCGTTGCTTGTCTTTGAGCTGGGTCAGCCAGGTGCCGGCTGGTTCCGGCGGGGTAATGCTGACAAAGGCATTGCCGGCGAGCCCAGCTTGTTGAGCCACCCATTCATGATGATGAAACGAATCGTTGCGACTGGCCGCCAGCGTTTCGCTCGTCGAAGGATCATGGCCCTGTGAGAGCCAGAGAGCGACTTGGTGGCGGATGGGCCATTGCCAGGATCGCTCGTCTTTGGTCAAGGGAATGGAGGCGTGACTCATGCGTTCTAGTTGGGCGGGTGGGAGCGCATGAGATCCCAGGATTCTTGCCAGCAATGCCGTATCTTCATCGACCACGACGGCGGCCATGATTTTGATCGCCGGGGTATGCGCGAAGGCCAGGACTTTTCGCCATCCTTTCAGATCTCCAACCAGCCGGTCCACGCCGCTCTCGATCCCGCTGGTGAAGCCTTCTGCGACATAGACACGATGCACGGCCACGAGATCGTTGAGGCGTGGGGTGCCGGCGAAGGCATAGCCCCAATCGTCGAACGGCATCGCTAACCAATGGGCATACCGAAGCACCAGGGTTGAGAGGGCATTGTCCTTCCCTCCCAGGAGGGATCGTTTCGGAAACGGCAGGTCCGTCCAGACGGTGGCTTGGACTGTGGCCGGATCGATTTGAAAGGACAGTCGCCCCTCCTTGTCATAGTTGAACCAGAGTTGGCCTGCCGACTTCGCTTCCAGCCACATTTCATACCCGACTTGTGCGGGATCTTTCCCCGAGCCATTGGCAAATCCCAGGAGTACGAGGTACCCGTTCTTGTGCGGGTCCTGGATGCTGTGGGGAGGGAATTGGTTCAGGGCGGTATAGGCCTCGTTGGGCTGTTCATCGCCACCAAGGTAGAAGCGGCCAGCCAACTCCAACCCAAGGGTGACAACCAGTAAGGTGATAGCCAAATGAAGGAATGTTCGCATGTGCCTGGCGGTGCTCCTTGGTGAGTCGTACATCCAGAAGGCGCATACATGATATGCAACCACGATGCCAGGAGGCCGCGTTTCCTAGGGCTTGCAGAATCAAGGAGTTAGATCGCTCCATCGGTTGATGACCACGTGCAGGTAGGGGAAACCTGGCGCAGGGGGTCGCCCAATAGGCAATTTTTGTCCAGCAGAGCTCGGCATCACTGTTTTTCTTACCAGGGCTTTGAGGGGGCGTAGGCCTCAGGCATCGAGAGGTGCCTCTCTCAGGGGTGCTCACACTGGCCGTCCTCTTTGCGTCGTTCGTCATGCGTGAAAGGTGAAGCGTATTTCGTTCCGGATTCGGACGTTTCACGCTTCACGGTTCTTACGCACGGCGCTGGCGAACGGTTCCAGTATCCTAAGAGGGTGTTAATTGAGTGGTCAGTGCCGTGGAGCACAGTCTGGCACTCAAGATGGCGCTTTCTAATCCAGGCGAGAGATCGGTGTCCGTCCAATCGCCGACGAGAAACAGGTTGGGCAGCGGACTCTGTGTCAGAGGCCGCAAGTGATGAGAGCCTGGAGCGAGGTGGACGTGGGCATAAGGCTCTCGAATAATGGTGATGGATTGGATGGCTGTTGCGGCGGCCGGACTGAGCTTCGTGTGAATGAGTCGGCGGCTGATGGCGGCCCACTCGGTATCAGCAATGCCATCCAGGGGGGCGTGGTCTGTTGCGATCAACGATACGGTGTGGGTTGGCGGTTCTTGGGGATGATGGTGTCGAACCGGGTGAACCAGCAGCGAGGCCACTCGTTCGTCTTCCAGGAGAAGAATCCGTGGAGTCACGGGATGGTCGTGCAGGCGACAATGAATAAGGACCCGGTTCAGCCAGGTGAGTTGTGACAGATGTTGGAAGTACGATGATCGAGTCAGCACTCGATCAGGGAGGAGCCTAGTGATGTGATGGGGCGGCAGTGCAAACACGTAGGCGTCGGCTGTCAGGGTCGCTCCGTCGGCCAGCGTGAGCCCTGTGACGAGACCATCCTGGCATCGAACCTGCTCGACAGGGGAGGGTGATCTCGTGGTGAGGGGAGAGGCGGCCAGGTGCGCGAGGGCCGGAGCGATCATCAACGCTTCGAGGCTCGACGCGGTGAGTCCGAGGCGTGTGTCTTCATGCGGTGCGAAGACGGTGCGGCCCAGGGCAGTCCGAAAGGTTCGCGCCGAAATCCCGGCTGGTGGTGCGCCATGAAAAAAGCGGCAGGCTGCGTACCACAGCGTGGACAGAGACGTGGGCGATTGTCCGGTTTGGGCGAGCCAGGATTCGGCGGTGGCAAGATCGGACATGGCTGGGGGGGCCGTGCTCTCGTTTGCCTCCTGGTCGAACCAGGTGAGGAGTCGCCAGCGATCTCCCCGTGGGAGTCCGGAGAATCTCAAAAAGGCCGCGGCGCGTATGGATTGGGAGCCTCGGGGCCGAGGGATGGCGATGCGTGTGTCGTCGGATCGAGCCCATTGGAGACGAAGATCCAAGGGCCAGTCGATGAGCGACGCGGTGCCGAGTTGCTGCAGCAGGTCGAGTGTGGCGCGGTCGGCGCCGAAGAACACCGAGGCCTCAGGGTANNTTCATCAGCGTGTCGACGAGCTGTTAGCGCAAGCGCGCGCGGAGCCAGGTTCCGGCGGCAATGGCCAATCGTGTGGTTGTGGGGATGCGGACGCGTGAGCCTAAGACGCGGTACTCAGAGGCCTCGATGCGGTGTAAAATCCGCGAGTAGATCGCTCGCATGATTTCAGCGGGCAAGAGGGCCTGTTGATCGTCCGGGGGAAGTGTGGCGAACACGGCCTGCGCGCGATTGTAATAGCCACGTGCCCGGGTGCATTCGAATCGCATCAATTCCACGAAGGGCGGGGAATAGGTTTTGGCGCGAAGCGATCGCTCGTCATAGCCAAACCGGCGCAGGTCTTCTTGCGGCAGGTACATGCGCTGTTGGTCGATATCTCCACCGACGTCGCGAAGAATGTTCGTCAGCTGAAACGCCAGGCCCAATTGGACCGCATATTCCTCGGCTTTGGGAGATCGGGTGCCGAACACCTTGAGACAGATCAGTCCGACGACCGAGGCGACGCGGTAGCAGTAGGGATAGAGGGCGTCGAAGGTCGGGTATCGCGTTGTCGTGAGGTCCATCTCCATGCCCGCGATGAGATCTTCAAAATAGGTTTGGGGAATGGCCAGGCGGCGGGCATGCTCCGCCAAGCTGATGGTAACGGGATGTGTGGGTGTGCCATGGTAGGCCGCCTCAAGCTCGCGGCGCCAGTGGGCCAACTGCTCAGCCGGGTGACTGTCGGCCGGCGGCTCGTCCACGGCGCTATCCACCTCGCGGCAGAAGGCATAGACCGTGTACATCGCGTCGCGTCGGTCGCGTTGCAAAAAATAAAACGAGTAATAGAAATTGCTGCCGCTGCGTTTGGTGAGCGCGGTGCAGTAGGCCTGGGCTTCCAACAGGGTTGTCGTCATCGGGCGATCGGTGCGGGAGTCAGCCGGGTTGCGGCGATAGATGGGGAGGGGGGAAGGTCCCACGTCAGCTCCGGGTGGAGGAGCTGCGCCAGGAGTTCGATTCCCTCGATGAGGCGCGGACCGGGCCGACTGAAATAGCTGTTGGCATCGACGGCAAAGACGCGGTTTGAGCACTGGGCCGCAAGCTGCTGCCAGCCTGTCTGACTGGAGATTACCGTCCACTCGGTGACCGTGCGTGCCACGGAGAACCCGCAGGGCATGACGATGACCACATCGGGAGCGGCGCGTACAATGTCATCCCATATGATGCGACGCGAGGGTGCCCCTGCCTGGCCGAGGACATCGATCCCGCCCGCGGCCTCCACCATCTCTGGTGCCCAATGGCCGGCGACATAGAGTGGGTCGAGCCATTCCAGGCAGGCGACCCGAGGTCGCGTCGGTGCCCTCTGAAGTGTTTCCCTCACGGTGACCAGACGGCGTTGAATCGTGCTGATCCAGGTGAGGGCCTTCTGTGCACGACCAACGGCTTGTCCAACGCGGTCGATATCCTGCCAGATGTCGGCGAGGGTACTGGGCGCGAGGGACAGCAGCGTCGGGGAGACAGGCAACTGTTGGAGTGCAGCAGTGAGGCCCTTGGGCGTCATGGCGCAGATGTCACATAGATCTTGAGTGATGACCAGCTCCGGTGCCGCCAACCGCAACGCATCACGATCGATGGAGAATAGCGGTTGTTCCTGGGCTCGTGCCATGCGAACGGCGTCGTCGATAGCTTTCGACGAGAGGTCTGGTGAGAGCGAGGTCCACATGACCCGAGGGATGGCTGCCGCCTCAGGAGGGAAATCGCATTCGTGGCTGATCCCCACTAGGGAGTCGATCAATCCGAGTCCGGCCACGATTTCCGTCGCCCCCGGCACAAGCGAGCAGATACGCAGGGACCCGTCGTGTTTCGCCTGGTGCGGCACTCCAGGGAGTACCGTTGCACGCTGTGCGCGGTCGCTGGGTGCTACGACCATAACCGCCGCGCGAGTTCGGCTACTGTCACTGCGGCCAGGGAGTCGGTGACCATATCGGCCTCTCCGAGGTCTTCTTGTGGATGCGTATTGGTGACGGCGACTACCTTCATGCCTGCCGCGTGGGCAGCTTGCACGCCTGGAACGGAATCTTCGATCACCAGGCAATCACCAGCTGAGAGCGGGAGCTGGCCGTTCGGCGTCTGTCGATTCAACGCCTGGAGCGCATGGAGATAGGGTTCGGGATTCGGTTTTCCCTCTAACACATCTTCGGCGCTGGTGATGTGTTCGAAGGCCTCTCGCAAGCCCGCCTGTTCGAGAATAAATTCAATTTCGTGGCGTAAGGCGCCAGAGGCAATGGCGAGACGGTGCCGGCGTGCCGCCTCGTGGACGAAGTTGCAGACGCCCGGAAAAATCACCAAGTGGTCGCGAATGTAGTCGAGGTAGGCTGTGGCTTTTTCTGCGATCAGTTCGTTGATCAGGTCGGGGGTGACGGGTCGACCGTGGGCGCGCAAAAATGCGGAGAAGCACCCTTTATCGTCAAAGCCCAGGTACTCTCGATAGTAGGCTTCTTTGGACAAAAACAACCCACGCGAACCGAGCACTCGCCGAAACATGGCGAAGTGTATTGGTTCGTTATCGGCAACGACCCCATCGAAATCGAAGATCAACGCGCGCAGCATACCATCCGCAGTAAATGTAATTTTTGAACTATACCATACCGATTGCGGATGTGGGGGAATGCGTCGGCGACGTATGCGGGCTGACGAGTCAGCCCGCTGTTGGGTTACGACGCCGGCTTGAGCTGGGTCCCTTTAATCCAGCCTTTTCCACCATCTTCCGTACGGACCAGGTAGACCCAGTCATTGTGCTGGATGTCTCCGTCGAGGATCGTGACGGCGGATCCCGCGCGTACACTGACTCCCGGACGAGTGCCCACAGCATCGGCGGTTAACGGAATCATGCCGTCGAGGTGCAGGGCATCCTGCAGGACGGCCACGCGTTGCCCTTCAGTGAATTGAGGGGCTGTCAGGGGCATGGTTGGAGCCGGTGGAGCGGTGGCGGTTGGTGCCTGTGGCCCCAAGTCTTTCGGTACGGGTTCGCCGGCGGGTTCCGCCGAAGGGGAGGGGCGGGAGATCGTAGAAAGAGGCGATTTTGGCGTTGACGATCCGAAGAGGTCCATGATCGAGTCAAAGGCCGTGGGGTCCATCATGAAGTACCCGGTTGCGGCGACAGCGACTAAGAGCAGGATGAGAAACAATGGTCGACGACTCGGCGGGTCTGGGGGCGGCGGCGGTGGGGAGGCGATTCGTTTGGGGGATGGTGTCGTCATGACGTCTGGGGAGGCGTCAAGCTCGACGTCGGCGTCGGGTTCTTTGGCAAAGAGTGTTGTCCAAGACAAGGGAGATGGGTCGATGGTCGTGAGAGCCGAGAGGGCATGCATATGATCACTCCTCCTTGAACTAGCGGTGGCGCGACGAGGATCCGTCCTGCGTGGCAGCAACGATAAATGAAGTAGCACTGTCTGGCCAAACTGTCAAACAAGAATCGAGGATGCGGTCCACCTTAGCAGGCCTGTAGGTGCTGGCAGGAGAGCACTTGGTGGGGTCGGCTTCCGGATCGGTAGACCGTCAGACCTTTGCATTGCAGGCGGTGGGCAAGAAGAAATGCCTGCGCCACATCCTCCCGGGTTGCGGTGAACGGCAGATTGATCGTCTTTGAGACGCCGCTGTCGCTGTATCGTTGAAAGGCTGCCTGCATGCGCACATGCTGTGCGGGATCGATATCGTGGGCGGTCACAAAGAGGCGTGTGAGCGAGCGGGGCAGCGCGGCAATCCCTTGGATGGATTCCCTCCCTGCGATCTGCGAGAGCACGTGACGAGGACTCAGTCCGGAGGCCTTGAGATGGTCGAGAAACAGGGGGTGCACCGACTGCAAGGTGAGATCCTCCAAGGCACGCCGAGTCACGCTGATGCCGTAGAGGGGCTCAATCCCGGCTGAGCAGTCGGCGATGAGGCTGATAGTGCCCGTCGGGGCCACGGTGGTGATGGTCGCGTTGCGTAGCTGCAACCCGGCCGATTCGAGGCGACTGCCTGGATAGTTCGGGAAGAGTCCGCGCGTGCGGGCCAAGGCGGCGGAGGCAAGCCGAGCTTCTCGGCGCACGAAGCGCATCACCCGTTCGCCGACCCGAAGTGCCGTGGTGGAGGCATAGGAGAGGTTCAAAAGAATGAGGAGGTCGGCGAAGCCCATGACGCCCAGGCCAATCTTGCGATTGCCTTTGGTGATGGTCTCAATGTCTGGAAGTGGATACCGGTTCATATCCAAGACATTATCCAGAAAGTGCACGGCGAGGTGAATGGTCTCGCGGAGTCTGGGCCATTCGATATGCGGCTGTCCGCCAGTGTGCCCGACAAAACGAGCCAGGTTGATGGAGCCCAAGGTACAAGATTCATGGGGAAGCAAGGGTTGTTCGCCGCATGGATTAGTGGCTTCGATGGGGCCCATGTGGGGGGTGGGATTGTCGACATTCATGGTATCCAGGAACACGACCCCTGGCTCGCCGGTCTGCCAGGCGGCTTGGGTGAGCGCTTGGAACACCTGTCGGGCGTCGAGTTGGCTGACCGATATGCCGGTGCGGGGGTTGATCAGCGGATACGGTCCTCCGGTGACGACCGCCCGCATGAAGGTGTCGGTGACCCCCACGGACACGTTAAAATTGGTGAGTTCCTGTGGGTGCTGCTTCGCGGCGATGAATTCCAGAATATCAGGGTGGTCGACCCGCAGAATTCCCATATTCGCGCCTCGCCGGGTGCCACCTTGCTTGATGACCTCCGTAGCCATGTTGAAGACTCGCATAAAGGAGACCGGGCCGGAGGCGACGCCGCTGGTCGAGGCGACACGATCGTCTTTGGGGCGAAGGCGGCTGAACGAAAACCCTGTGCCCCCGCCGGACTGATGGATGAGGGCTTGCTGTTTGACGGCCTCGAAGATGGATTCGAGCGAGTCGTCGACCGGGAGGACGAAACAGGCGGAGAGTTGTTGCAACTCGCGGCCGGCATTCATCAACGTGGGAGAGTTGGGGAGGAATTCCAGACGGCGCATCGAGGTGAAAAACTGAGTGGCGAGCGTCCGTTCGCTTTGTGGGGTGTAGCCGGGGTAGAGTCGTTCCGCTTGTGCAATGTTAGCGGCCACCCGGCGAAACATCTGTGTCGGCGATTCGACCGTCCGTCCGGCGGCATCTTTCCGAAGGTACCGGCGCTGGAGCACGGTGACGGCATGGCTCGTGAGCCGCGGAAAGGGTGGTCGTGTGGCACGTGGCATACGCAAGCCCCTTCAGCTGAAGTCCGACTTCGGCAATGCGCGTCTGTAGTATACGGCAACCAGAGCGTGGCGGCTATGGAATGAAGGGTCTAACAGGATGCTGAACAAGGCTGCCGGCGGCAGGCTCGACACCCGTGAAGCGTGTTTCAGGTTTAAAGTTTCATGTTTGGATCCTCAACCTGAAACGTGGAACGTGAAACTCGAAGCCACGAACGAAGAGGACGGCCTGCTTGAGCATCTTGCGAGAAGAGGAGATCACGGCATGAAATCGTATCGGAAAGAACTCTGGTTTGAGACGGACACGCGGCGGGCCTATCTGAATATTACCACGCAGGTCGAGGCGGCCGTGCGAGCCAGCGGCGTGACAGCAGGGCTCCGTCATCTATCGTGCCAAGCAACTGAAATGCCACAAGAAACAAGCGGTACTG
>CXWL01008636.1_pt1 | contig 36038 bp, 40 predicted proteins | sample 590931 | NCBI WGS metagenome assembly CXWL01 (sample SAMEA3498368, study PRJEB10139) | groundwater metagenome | biome: water well; material: biofilm material | place: Germany | collected 2015-04-27
TACGGCCAGTGAAGACGACAATACGCTGGTCCAGGGCATTGCGAATGACAAACAGGCGCTCGGTTACATTCCCTTCGCCTATTACGAACCGAACAAGAAACGATTGAAAGCGGTCTCCGTCGATGGCGGGAATGGGCCGGTGAGTCCGTCGCGCGAGACGGTCGAAAACGGTTCCTACCAGCCGCTGTCGCGCCCCTTGTTTATCTATGTGAGCACGAAGTCCGCGGCCAGGCCTGAAGTGAAGCGCTTTGTCGAGTTTTACCTGGCGCAGGTGCCGGTGCTGGCGCCGCAAGTGAAATATGTGCCGCTTCCTCCGCAGGCCTATGCGCTGGCCGGTGAGCATTTAAAGAATGGACGACAGGGGACTGCGTTTCAAGGCGGCTCGACGATCGGGATGAAGATCGAAGAACTGCTCCGACGCGAAGCGAAACTCTAAGAGGGCAAAAGATGGACACGATGGATGCCCATATCGCCGAGATTCCAGTCGAGAAGCAGACTATCCGCACGCGTCTCTCTCCTCGACTTGTACCCCGTCTCAAGGAGAAATCGATCGAGCTGCTCCTGCAGTTGGCGGCGTTCACCTCGGTGGTGATTACGCTCGGAATTGTCGGTGTCCTGGCGTACGAGTCGTTCCACTTCTTTCAGCAGGTTTCCGTGGTGGATTTCCTGACCGACCGCCAATGGACTCCGTTATTTGCCGATGCGCATTACGGGATTCTCTCCCTTGTGTCGGGAACGCTTGTCACGACGGCGGTGGCCTTACTTGTGGCCATTCCGATGGGCAGCCTGATCGCTATTTATTTGAGCGAATATGCTTCGCGTCCGGTGCGCGAATTCGTGAAGCCAGTGCTGGAGTTGCTCAGCGCCGTGCCGACCGTCGTGTATGGATACTTTGCGCTGTTGTTCGTGACACCGGCCTTGAAACAGATCTGGCCTGACCTTCCCGGCTTCAACATGCTGAGTGCCGGACTCGTCATCGGTTGCATGATTGTTCCCTATGTCAGCTCCGTGAGCGAGGATGCCATGCGAGCGGTTCCCGTGTATCTGCGCGAGGGTGCCTTTGCCTTGGGCGCCACCCGCATGCAAACGGCGCTGCGCGTCGTCTTCCCCTCAGCCCTGTCCGGCATCACGGCCGCCTATGTGTTAGGCGTCTCCCGGGCTATCGGAGAAACGATGGTGGTGGCCATTGCCGCAGGGATGCAACCGACGCTGACCCTGAATCCGCTGGAACCGGCGGCGACGATGACCGCATACATTGTGCAGGTCAGTTTGGGCGACCTGCCGCACGGAAGCGTGGGCTATCAGACGATCTTTGCCACGGGGCTCATGCTCTTATTGATCACCCTTTTGTTTAACATTGCAGGCCATGCGCTTAAAAAACGGTATCGCCAAGTATATTAAGTCCACCGCCTTGCAACGTCGCATCATGCGGCGCAAGGGGCTCGATCGCTTCTTTGCCTTCGAAGGACTGTTTGTGATGGGCGTCGCCCTGCTCGTCCTGTTTGCCCTCGTGGGGCAACTCGCGGCCGATGGGGCCGGCCGGTTGTCCTGGCAATTCCTCACCTCCTTCCCGTCGCGGTTTCCGGCGCAAGCCGGCATTCTCACCGCCTGGATCGGCACCCTCCTGGTCATGCTGCTGACGGCGCTGACGGCCGTTCCATTGGGGATCGGAGCCGCCATTTATCTGGAAGAATATGCCGCGAAAAGCTGGTTGACCGAGGTGATTGAAATCAACATCGCCAATCTGGCCGGCGTGCCGTCAATCGTCTACGGGCTTATGGCCCTCGGGCTGCTGGTCTATGAACTGCAGCTGGGGCAAAGCTTCCTGACGGCAGGCTTGACCTTGGGCATGTTGATTCTCCCGATGGTCATCATTGCGACGCGCGAAGCGATTCGTTCGGTGCCCCCTGCCGTGCGCGAAGCGGCCTATGCGCTCGGCGCCACCAAGTGGCAGACCGTTCGGGATCATGTCCTGCCCTATTCGATGGGCGGCATTCTGACCGGGATGATCCTGGCGCTCTCGCGCGCCGTCGGTGAGACGGCCCCCCTCATCACCGTCGGAGCCCTCTCGTTCATCGCCTTTCTCCCTCACCCGCCCTGGCAGGAAACGTTCCCCTTTGTGTCGTTCGAATGGCTGTTCGATCCCTTTACCGTCATGCCGATTCAAATGTTCAATTGGGTGTCCCGGCCGCAAGAGGAGTTTCACGTCAATGCGGCGGCGGCCGGTCTGATCCTGTTGGCCATGAGTCTGGCGATGAATGCAGTGGCAATCGTCATTCGGGCGCGGTTCAGAAAACGGATCCACTGGTGATGCCATGAAAGCCTTGGATGTGTCCCAAACAGTCCTGAAAGCGGAGTCGCAGGGGCTCAATTTCTTCTATGGCCGGGCACAGGCGCTCCATGGCCTGTCCCTCCCGGTCTATGACCGCTGTGTGACGGCGCTGATCGGTCCCTCCGGCTGCGGGAAAACCACCTATTTGCGCTGCTTCAATCGCATGCATGATTTGTATCCCGGAAATCGCTACGAGGGAGCCGTCATCCTGTATCCCGATCGGGTGAATATCGTGGGGCCTGAGGTCGATCCGATCGAGGTGCGCATGCGCATCGGGATGGTGTTTCAAAAGCCCAACCCGTTTCCCAAGTCCATCTATGAAAATGTGGCGTATGGGATGCGGATCCGAGGCGTGTCATCGAAAGCCGATCTGGATATGGTGGTCGAGCGGGCGTTGCAAGAAGCGGCCTTATGGGGAGAAGTCAAAGACCGGCTCCAGGCATCCGCGATGAATCTTTCGGGCGGGCAACAGCAACGCTTGTGTATTGCCCGGGCTCTGGCGACCAGTCCGGAACTTCTCTTGTTCGATGAGCCGACCTCGGCGCTCGATCCGACGGCCACCTCGCGCATCGAAGAGCTGGTGACGGAGCTGAAGCAGAAAGTTGCGATCGTCATCGTGACGCACAATATGCAGCAGGCGGCGCGAGTCTCGGACCACACGGCCTTCATGTACGAGGGGCGGTTGGTGGAGTTTGATCGCACGGAGAAGATGTTTACCAACCCGTCCGTCAAACTGACGGAAGACTATGTCACCGGTCGTTTCGGATAATAATCGGAGTTCGCAGCATGCAACGACATATCGATCAGGAACTCGGTGACTTGAAAGACCGCTTGCTCCAGATGGGGGCGCTGGTCGAAGAGCAGATCGAGCGCGCGATTACGGCCATGATTGAACGCGATGCCGTGCTGGCTGGGCAAGTCATCGAGCGGGATACCCTGGTCAATCGCTACGATGTGGAGATCGACGAAACCTGCATTCGCCTCTTGGCCTTGCAGGCACCCGCGGCAAAAGACCTGCGGTTTGTCACGACGGCGATGAAGATTTCCACCGAACTCGAACGCATGAGCGATCTCGCCGAAAATATTTGCGAGCGTGTCATCGAACTCAATGAAGAGCCTCAGCTGAAGCCCTACATCGATCTTCCGCGCATGGCCGCCTGGACGATGAAGATGGTGCGTGAATCGCTGGATGCCTTTGTCCGGCAGGATGCGGCCCTGGCTCGAAAGGTCTGTGCCGACGATGACTTTGTCGATAACCTCACGCATCAGCTCTTTCGTGAACTCGTCTCGTTCATGATCGAAAACCCCGCCACTATTACGCGGGCCATCCGCCTCACCTTTATCGGAAAATACATTGAGCGGATCGCGGATCACGCCACCAATATCGGCGAATTGGTCATCTATATGGTGGAAGGCAAGATCGTGCGACATATGACTCCGCCGGCCGCCTCCCCAACCGCATAGCATCGAGACTGACTCCCATAGGACGAAGAGGCACAGAGGGGTGAGGCTCCCCTCTTTCTTAACAGCTCTCTAAGTGAACAGAGGGGAAAAGGAGAAAGGCGGAGGAAGGGCTGCTAGGCGGCGTAGTGCGTGGAGAAGAGCGTGTATTCGGAGCGGTGCCGGCGCAACGTGATTCCCCCGCAACGGGCCAAACGGTCGACGGTGTGGAAGATCTGATTCCAGCTGTAGTCAGGCAGAAGAATGACGAGTGCATCCAGCCCGATTACGGCCTGTTCTTCGAGGTGGCCGAGAATGACGGATTCGAGTGTCTCGGTCTCTATCCGGCTGGGAGATGGTGCGTCGAGAAGTGCATGGGCAGACATAGGATCCTCCTAGTGTGATGATGAAAATATCGGGGCTATGGTTGGCGACGGCGCGGACTGTGTCGGTTGCGCCGGGCTGAACCGGACGGCCAGCACCCGGATGAGTCCCAGCGTCAGGAGGATCACCGCCAGGATGGCCAGTTTCTGCCAGTCCCCGCCGGTGAACCATTGGGAAATCACTTCCGTCAACATCACCACGAGGACGGTATCGACGATAAAGGTGACGCGCACGCGGCCTTCGGAAAAATACGCCAGCGTGGTTTTCAGGACTTCCACTACCGCGAGCAGCATGAGCGTGTTGACGATGAGGTGACGCAGGCCGAGATCGATGTCGGCGGTTACGAGCAGCCGCAGTCCGATAAAGGTTTTGATAACCCCGCCCGCCAATCCGACCAGGATGGTGACGATGAGCAAGCTCAGGACTGCCTGGGTCCCTTTGTCCCAGAGCAGAGTCAGATCCGGTGACGTGAAGATCTGCCAGAGCCGGGGCAGGCGGAGACGGGTTTCATCTGATGCCAGGCTTCCGATCATAGATTCTCCTTTCCAGACAAGAGGACTGCCAGATCGCGCCAGAGCGATTGCAGGAATAGAAAGAGCCCCAGGACCACCAGGCCCTGGAAGCCGACGGTCAAGGCTTCACCGATTAATTGTGACAGCATCAATGGGTTCTCCAGTTCATAGTGCCTATCCTCCTGCGTTAAAACTCGTCGATGGAGACCGGGTGAAGCAAGTCCCGGACGGAGAGAATCCCGACGATCGCCCCGCTTTTGAACACCGCCAGATGGCGGGTGCCATGGAGTTCCATGAGGTCGGCGGCTTCCGTAATGGGCCGTTGCTCATCGATCCCCACGATGGGACTGCTCATGATCTCTTCGACCGGAATATAGTAGGGCACGCGTTCCGCTCCGACTACCTTCCGGACGATGTCCGGCTCCGTGACGATGCCGATGAAGTGGTTATCCTGCCTGACGAAGACGCTGCCGATCTTGTGCCTGGTCATGAGTTTCGCGGCTTCGATCGCCGAAGTGCCTGCTTCGATGTGGACGACACGAGGGGTCATGACGTGACTGACGGTGACCATAGGAACCTCCTTTGAGCAGGTGAATGAGAGAGCGATGGGATCGCCCGGATGACGAGATGGGAGATGCCGGCCGCATCGCGCGTGCGGAGCAGCGGGATACAGGTTTTTCCCCGCAGGCCGAGCAGCGTATGGCCGGCATACGCGAGCGGCACGGCGAGGCTGAGGGAAAGTAATCCAATGAAGAGCCCGGCATCCTGCGTCATAGTTCGCCTTTCCTGGAGCGCCTGATAGTGGCTCCTTGTATGGACAAACTGTACCGCCCGGTTATTCCAGCGGGATCACCGGTGGGTTAACTCTTGGTTAACTCGCAGGATTAACGTGTTTTGCAGAGATCGTGGAAGCGTAGACGGAGATATCCCCGGAATGGCTGAACTGGCGAGCGTATCAGGAGCTGTGAAACGAGGGGCTATTCGCTTTCCACAATGCGCCACCCCTCCCGCTGTAGGCAGCGTTCGGTGGCGTTGAGAATCAGCAACTGGCTTCCCTGTTGGAGCTTGGGGTCGCGGAGTACGAAGTTCTGGCAGCGGTTATATTCGTTTGTAAATTCAGACGAAGGTTTATTCGGGTGGACCCAGTTGCTGCCCCCGCAACCGGCGAGGAGCCCTGTGAGCAGGAGCGATGAGAAGATAAGGCGACTGGTCATGCAAAACCTCCCGGTGACAGACGGATGATGCCGGAAGATAGAGCCTCTGAGGGGGTGGCGTCAAGCCCGCGAGCAGGATGCTGAAAAAGTCCGCCAGCGGCGTTCTCGCTTCATGAAGAGGCTCAACGTACCGGCGCGTACGCCTCGCCTCTTCGCTTGCTGCGGCCTTGCTGGACGGCCTTTTTGAGCCTCCTGAGGCAATTGATACCTCCATGCCCTACGAAGTATTTCAACCGTGCTTTTCGCAAATACCAAGTTTCTCCGCAGCCCGCGAGCATGGACGGAGATCGGTGCTAATGAATTGGAATCTGGACGGTGACTTCGTTTCCACGATCGTTGTAGAGGAGATTGGGAAAGAACGATCGGGCCAGAAAAATCCCCCGTCCGCTGGCATCTTCGGCGTTACAGGGTGTGCTGGTGTGATGCAGCAAGGTTTTCCATTGAAATCCTTTTCCCTGATCGGTAATTCGATACTCCAGCAGTCCGGTCTGACGGTCGCAATGCACATGGATGGTCACGGTGCGTTGGGCCAGGCGCGGTTGAGTCAGGCGCTCTTGCACCAATTGGCTTAAGCGATTCTGATCGATCGCCTGTTGTTTGACCTGGTAGGAAATCTCCAGATTACCGTGCTCGACGGCGTTGAGCAGCAACTCTTGAAGCGTGCCGCGGAGATGGAGTTGAGTGGTATCGGACAATGCCCCGGCCGTGGCTCTGAGCAGCCAGGAGACAATGCCGGGGATATGCCGCGGGTCTGAATCGACGGTCAGTTCGTAGTCGGAGCGCACCAGGCCCGGTGTATCCGTCATATCGGCCGGAAGCAGATAGCGGGCCCGTTGAAGCGCATGCGCCAGCTCTTCCACGCCGATCGGCTTTCGCAGGAAATCCACGGCTCCGGCGCGCAGCGCGTGGATGACCGCCTGTTCAGACTGATGCGCGGCCATCACGATGACCGGGCACGGCACATGTCTGGCTCGAAGCGTCTTGGTCAAGGTCAGGCCGGAGCCTTCCGGGAGGAACGAATCGGTCACCACAATATCCGGGGCCGTTAACTCGATGGTCTCGAGCGCCGTGTTGGGGTCGGACGCCGTGATGACGGAGAATCCACGGTCTTGCATGTGTCCCAAGATCTGCGCTTGCGTCTCTCGACAGGGATCGACCACCAGGACGGTGCAGGACGGGACAGGAGTATTCATGATGCAGACCTGTTCGCGACATATGCGCGCAGCGCCGCAAGGAGTTGTTGAAGTTCCCGATCGACTTGGGCGCACACCATCGCGGCGCGGTCCAAGGTATCGGCTTTTCCGAGGGCTTCGAGCTCTTTAGTCGCCTCAAACACGCGCGGCGCGGAAAATTGTATGATCGCGCCCTTCATCCGGTGCGCGGCGCGAGCCAAGGCCGCGGCATCCCCGGCATCGAGTGCGGTCTGGATGGCGGCCATGTCCGACGGAGCTTGCTCTACGAACAACTCAGCCAATGTGTGGAAGAGGTCTTCGTCCTCATCAACATGCGTGAGGGCTTCTGCAAGGTTGAACACGCCTTCGGTGCTCATAGCCGGAACTCCAATCCCAGTAACGCCGCATCGTCGGGAAAGTTCGGAGACCCGTGCCAGCGTTCGGCTTCCGCCATGAGCGCCGGCAGCGCCTCTCCGAGTGGTACAGATCGATGTGCCATAAGAGTGGCCTCCAAACGTGTGGTTCCCCAGAGTTCTTCCGTCGGCGCAGGTGCTTCGTAGATTCCGTCGCTCATGAGCAGGATGCGATCACCGTCGGCGATCTGAACGGACGTGAGTTCGTACAGGGTGTCCGATTCAAAACCCAGGGGAAGCTGAGTGTGCGTCAGCCATTCGACCGTCCCGCTCTGCCGCTGGAGAAGCGCACCCCCGTGACCGGCCGTGGTATAGCGCAGCTGGCGGGTGCGCCGATCGAACGCGCCGATCCAGAGGGTGAAGTAGCTGCCGTCTTCAGTCAGCGGATATTGCCGGTTGGCTTCCGCCATCATGCGAGCCGGATCACTGGCATTCATGTAGTGCCGAAGGTTGTCGGCACGAAGAAACGTCGAGAGCGATGCGGCACGCAACGCCGGCGCCACGCCATGTCCGGAGGCATCCAGGATATAGAAGTAGACCGACTGATCATCCCAGTGCGATACATTGAACAGATCTCCGCCCAGCGCCTGAGACGGGCGATAGCTCCAGGACATGCGGATGTCCCGGGTGATCTCCCCGGCAACGGGAAGCAGGGATTGAATGTAGTCGGCGGCCGATTTGAGTTCGCCTTCCAACTCCTCTTGCTTGGCGCGAAGTTCATCTCGCGTGCTTTCAATGCTCCGGACCAGCGAGGCGGCCCGAAGACCGGATTGCACACGGGCGAGCACCTCCTGCTTACTGGCGGCTTTGCTCAGAAAATCGTCGGCTCCCCGCGCCAAACCTTCGGCGATCTGTTCCGGTTGGTCGTGGGACGTCATCAGAATGAGCTGACTGGACAGGATGCCGGGGTCTTGCCGAACCTGCTCGCAGACGGTCGGCCCGTCCATTTCCGGCATCACCCAGTCCAGGATCGTCAGATCCGGGCGTTCCCGCCGCAGGATGGCGAGCCCCTCCTTTCCATTGCCGGCTTCGAGGACGCGAAGTCCCATCCGCTTCAGGCGGGCGGCCATACTCAAACGACTCACCGGCTCGTCATCCACCAGGAGTACCGTAGCGGTAGCGGGAGGCCCGGCAGTGTTCGCGAAGCTATCAGCATTCATGGTGTTCACGTGCTACGCGGCCTGGGCCTTTCCGTTCACCGCATCCAGTTCGTTGTCAAACACCGGAATCAATTTGGGGATATTGGCCAATCCCAGAATCTCACGCACATAACTCTGGGGTCTGAGCATGCTGACCTTACCCTGATTCAGCTTGAAGTTCTGGGAGACCAGCGCCAGCAGACCCAGACCTGAACTATCGACGAACCGTACATCGGCCATATTTAAAATGACATGACGGCAGCCCTTTTGGCGCAACGTTTCAACGGCGGCTTTGAAGACGTCACGATGGGCATAGGTCAGATCCCCGCTCAGGTCGAGGATCACGGCATTGGGGATGGGTCGTTCTTTAATCTGCATGACGGGATTCCTTTCAGTGTGGTGTGTCGTATGAGGGACTGGCTCAGGTCTTGCCTGTACTTGTCCCTACTCAGGCTGCTTTTCCGCTGATGGCTGCGTCTTCACTTGCAAAGGTCGGAATCATTTGTTCGATATGCGCCAGATTCAATACCTGTTTCACGGTTCCTTGAGCGCCAACTAACGATAAATTCCGATTGGCGGTCTTGAATTGCTGCACGGCCAGCGCGAGCAGCCCGATGGCCGCACTATCGACAAAGGTCACACCCTTGAAATTCAGAATGACATGGGTGTTTCCCGCGTGCTTGACCTTCTCCAGCGCGGTCGAGAAGTCTTTCCGGGCCCCGAAATTGAATTGACCGGTGATATCGATGACCTCGGCATTGCGATAGGAACGATGCGCGATCTGCATAACAAACCTCCAGATATTAAGAATGATGCGATACATGAGTCAGCACGGCGCCGGCGATGTCATCCAGAGGGAGAATCTTGTCTACACCGCCGAGCTTGATAGCTTCCTTGGGCATTCCGAAGACGACGCAACTCGCTTCATCCTGCGCGATGGTATAGGCGCCTGCCTGTTTCATCGCCAGGAGGCCTTTGGCGCCGTCCCCGCCCATCCCGGTCAGAATGACGCCCACCGCGTTGCCGCCGGCATATTGCGCAACGGAGTCGAACATCACATCCACGGAAGGCCGGTGCCGATTGACCGGCGGGTCTTGATTGACCCGCACGGAATAGCGGGCGCCGTTGCGCACCAGTGTCATGTGATAACTGCCCGGGGCGATCAGGGCATGACCGGGAAGCACACTGTCGCCGTCTACGGCTTCTTTGACGGAGATTCGGCAAATCTGATTCATCCGGTCGGCCCAGGTCTTCGTAAAGTGCTCAGGCATGTGCTGGGTGATCAGAATGGGAGGCGTATTCGGAGGAAGCACTTCCAGGACCTCTTTGACCGCTTCCGTTCCGCCGGTTGAGGCGCCGATCGCAATAATGGTATCGGTCGTCTTAATCATGGCCGAGGAGAGCGGCGTCGCCTGCCGCGGCTGCGCGGAGCCGGTTCCGTTCGCAGCCCCGCGTATCTTGGCGATGGCGGCGGCTTTCACTTTCTCAATCAAATCGTCGGCAATCCCTTCCATGCCGTTGCGAAGATCGATCTTGGGTTTGGTGATATAGTCGACCGCGCCGAGCTCCAGTGCCCGCAGAGTTGTCTGGCACCCGGCCTCCGTCAGGGAGCTGACCATGACCACCGGCATGGGCCGGCCGCGCATGAGCTTTTCCAGGAAGGTGAGGCCGTCCATCTTGGGCATCTCGACGTCCAATGTGATGACATCGGGATTCAACAACTTGATTTTCTCGCGCGCAATATAGGGGTCCGGAGCCGATCCCACCACCTCGATATCGGGATCCTTGGCGAGGAGTTGGGCCAATACCTGGCGCATCAGAGCCGAATCATCGACGGTCAGAACACGAATTTTTCCCATTGCTTACCTCGTCGTGTCGCAAGTACGATTTTAAGAATCCATTCCGGAACAGTGGGACGTCAGAACAAAGTCGCATTGTCTGACGGATGCTCTCGCTCTTCCCACAGGCGCTCTTCATAGCCGGACTCGCGGACAATAATCGTATCGTTCTTGAGTCTTCGGAGTTTTTTCATCAACACCCGTCCCGTATCGGTGAAGTAGTATATTTTGCGCGGGTATGTGTCGCCGAGGTCGCTGCTCACGACGGGCAAACCTTCCTCCTGAAGGTATCGTAAGACCCAGTCTGCATTTCGTGCGCCGACGTCAAAGGTCCCGGCATAGATCTTCCCTCCCCCGAACAGCTTAATTTCTAGCTGCTGTTTCGATCCTCCACGCTTGAGAATGCCGTTAATTAACTGTTCCATGGCAAACGAACCGTATCGCGTCGGCTCGCCATGCCATTTATCGCCGGAGCAATCTCCGGCGGGCACCGGCAACATGAAATGATTCATTCCGCCGACACCGATGAGCGAGTCTCGAATGCACGCGGAAATGCAGGACCCCAGGACGGTATAGACCACCATCGGTTTCCGGCTGACGAAGAATTCCCCCGGCAGGATGGACGCGATCTCATGGGGAAACCGCTTATCGGTCATCCGGCGTATATGACTGAAGTGTTCCGTGTCGATCACAGGCATGCCGGTTATCCTTCTTTCCAATAAATCGTCGGCGCGAGGTGTTTGAAGGAATGGGTGACCCATTGCAGACTTTCTGAATGGCCGATGAACAGATGGCCGCCGGGCTTGAGGTATCTGTAGAACTTGCCGACCAGTCGCTCCTGGGTCGGCCGGTCGAAGTAGATCATGACATTCCGGCAGAAGATGAGATCCAACGGCTGCTTGATGGGAAATCGGTCATCCATCAGATTCATGCGGCGGAATGTGATGATGTCGGACAGATGCGGCTTCACTTTGACCAGACCGCAGTTCTCGCCGCTGCCCTTGAGAAAATGGCGCCGCGCGACTTCGGGCGGCACATCGTGGATGCGCTCTTCGTCGTACAGTCCGGCGGCGGCATGGGCGAGCACACGGGTGGAGATGTCCGAGGCGAGGACTTGGAAGTTCCACTGTTCCGGATGCGGCACGCTTTCGTGGAGGGTGATGGCGATGGTGTACGGTTCTTCGCCGGTCGAGCAGGCAGAGGACCAGATGCGAATCCGTTTTTGTTCGGCAAGTCCCGGCAGGATCGTATCGCGAAGAAATTCAAAATGTTTGGGTTCGCGAAAGAAGTCGGTCTTATTCGTGGACAGCAGATCCAGCATGCGCGTGAACTCGGCTCCGCTGTCATCGCCGGTCACAAACTCGTAATAGGCCGCGAAGCTCTCCAGCTGGAGCGTCCGCAAGCGCTTCGAGAGGCGTGAGATCACCAGGGATTGCTTGTGTTCTCCGAGCGAAATGCCGCATTCGTCGTAGAGCAACGTACGGATGTGATCGTATTCTTCTTTGGTGAGGGAATAATCCATCGGGTTATCCCCTGTACCAGACGAAAATCATCATATAGACCAGATAGGCCGTTCCGATTGTGCCGGAGAAGGTCCAGATGAGGAGATGCCCGAGTCTTCGATGCGTGGTCATCCCGGCCGCCATGGCGCCGACGCTGCCGTAGCGCAGGCGATGCAAACCCATGTAGAGGTTGTACCCTCCCAGCCCGATCGTGCTGACGGCACACAGCATGTGTGCGGTGAAGACCGGCAGATAGACTCTCCAATACTGTTCGGTTGTGCCGCCGAAATGTTCCCTGCCGAAGATGACCTGTTTAAGCACATAGGCGACCAGCCAAATTCCGACGACGGTGCAGGCGATAATCATCCGGCGGGAGTGGTGCGAGACATCGTGACTCTTGGCCGCACGGACACCCGCCAGGGCGACGAAATACGCCCCGGTGATACTGGTCAGGACCGCATACCAAAGGAATGATTTCAGATCCATGTCATCCTCTCCGGTGATTGGTGGCGCATGAGCGGCCACGTCTTTGTATCGGTCGGTTGGTGTGGATTCTTTACTGGGCTATCGTGGGGAAACGCCGAATTCATTCTGCGCGGGAGGAGGAGCGCCCCGGAGGGCGCGAGGCAGGCAGAATGTGCCTACCTCGCGATGGCGACTATCTAGAACTCTTCGAAGTCGTCGTCCTTCCGGCGGCGATCATGGCCGTTGCCTGCTCCGACGCCGACCGGCGCCTTGGCTGTTGAGGCTTTCGAGGCAAAACCCGGCTTTTTCAACTCTGGTTTCGTCCTGTTGCCCGCAGCTACGAGCTTGGAAGCCGGCTTCGACGCCGACGCGCTGTCACGCCGTGGGGCGGGATGACCTTCCCCGGCCGGCGTCTTGAAGACTTCAACTTGCGACATCAGTTCCTTGGCCTGCTCCGTCATGGATTGGCTGGCCGAGGTCGTCTCTTCCACCAGCGCGGCGTTTTGCTGTGTGGTTTCGTCCATCTGCATGATCGCCTTATTCACCTGGTCGATCCCGCTGGCCTGCTCCTGCGAGGCCGCGGTGATCTCGGCGATGATGTCGGTGACGCGCTTGACCGAGCTGACAATCTCTTCCAGCGTTTTGCCGGATTGGTTGACCAGTTCGCTGCCGTCGGAGACGCGCTGGATAGACTCGTTGATGAGTCCCTTGATCTCCTTGGCTGCCGTAGCGGACCGTTGAGCCAGATTCCGCACTTCGGCCGCGACGACCGCGAATCCCCGGCCGTGCTCCCCTGCCCGGGCCGCTTCGACGGCGGCGTTCAAGGCCAGGAGGTTGGTCTGGAACGCGATCTCGTCGATCACCGTGATGATGTCGGCGATCTTCTTGCTGCTCTTATTGATCTCGCCCATGGCTTCGACGGCCCGCACCGTGACCGATCCGCCCTTGTCCGCAATATCCCTGGCGGTGATCGCCAGCTGGTTGGCCTGTTTGGCATTATCGGCGTTCTGCTTCACTGTAGACGTCATTTCTTCCATGGAGGCCGAGGTTTCTTCCAAAGCGCTGGCCTGTTCGCTGGTCCGCTGCGAAAGATCCTCGTTCCCTTTGGTGATCTGTTCGGCGCCGGCCGTGACGCTTTCCGCGCCTTCGCGGACGATCGTCAATGCGGTGCCCAGCGTTTGGATCGCGCCGTTTAAACTGGTTTTCATTTGATCGAATTCGCCTTCGTACGACCCGGTCATCTGTTTGGTGAGGTCGTTGGCCGCCATCGCGGTCAAGACCATCTGCGCCTCGTGCAACGGCGTTATCACGGCATCCAGCATCTTATTCACACCTTGGGATAGATTCTTAAAGAACCCGTCGAACTCTTCGGCGTTGATGCGTTCGGAGAGCTGGCCGGTTGCGGCGGCATTGATGAGCTTATCGATTTCGACCTGGGCTTTCTTCTGGGCGGTGATATCGGACCACTCCACCACGTTGCCGACGTATTCGCCCCGTTCGTTGATGATCGCCGCAGCATTAAGATCGAGCGTCAGGGAGCCGACCTTGATTTCGGAGCGATAGGGCAAGTTCTTGGGGTTATCCAATAACTGACGTTGATGCGCCGGGTTCTTGTGGTACCCGTCGATACAAGAGCCCACGACCTTATCCACGGAAAAGTTCGGGAAGACCTTGCGGACTTCTTCTTCGCGGCGCCGCAGCGTGGTGACGGATGCCTTATTGACATAGACGATCGTGTAGGTCCGGTCGCAGACCATCACGTTCGTGGAGGTGTTGTCGAGCGCGGTCTTGATCCGGGCCATCTCGGTCTCTAGTTTTCGTTTCTCCGTCACGTCTTCCCATTCAAGCGAATTGCCGAGATAGTCACCGGTCTGCGACGTGATCGCGCTCACGATGAGATTGAGCGTGAGGGGGCCCAGCTGGATGTCTCCCTTGTACGGGAGGCTCGCCGGATTATCGAGGATCCGTCGCTGCTTGCTCGGATCTTTATGGAACCCGTCGATGCAGGTTCCTACGATAGTATCGGCATTGAAGCTTGGCAGTACCTTCCGGATTTCCGTTTCAAGCCCTTTCAGCTTCCCTTGGGCGGCCTTATTGATGTAGGTGACGACGAGGTTTCGGTCGCACATCAACATGTTGGTTTGCGAGTTGTCCAGGGCGCTCATGCAGAAGCTTCCCATATCCATCCCCGTCGCCGCGCCGTTTTTCTTGCCCTTGCTCATGATCGTTCCTCCTTGTGTGTACTGCGCGCGCTGGGCTCCAGCGAGCATGATCGTCTTGATCGCTCCATAGGCGTCCGTCCAGGCCTGCTTGACGGCAGGCGTCCATGCGGCCCCGGCGAATTCTTCGAGCACGGCGAGTAGATTTTCGCCGACGGCATCGTAATGGGCCGGCTTGGTTCCGTAGGCGACGTGTCGGGCACCCAGTTGCTGGAGCGCCCCTGTGAGTTTATCGGGGTGGCGGAGATTCTGTATGACCAGGACCAATGACGCCAGAAGCTTCTTTTTTTGCTCCTTCATGGTCGTCTTCTTGAACATGGGTTTCACGGAGGGGTATTTCTTGAACAGCCGCTCGTAAAACCGATTGACGAGCGCCTCGCCTTTCGGCGCGACCAGGTTGAAACTCGATTCCAGTAATTCAATGTTCAGTCCCATGAGCGAACTCCTTTAATCAGTGTTAGAGTTAGGCCGCGGCGGCGGTTGTGTCCTGCACGTCATCGTCCGAGAGCAGACGATCCATGTCCAGGAGCGCAATCAGTTTGTCGCCGGACTTGCCGATGCCGTTCAGAAAACTCACATCGACCTTGGCGCCGAATTGGGGAGGCGGCTGAATGTCCTGCCTGTCGATGTTCAATACGTCGGACACGGCATCGACGACCAGGCCCATGATCTTCTCCCGGACGACGACCACCACGATCACGGTAAACATAGTGTAGTCGATCGTCTCCATGCCGAACTTCGTCCGCAGCTCGACGATCGGAACAATCGTGCCGCGCAGATTCAAGACGCCTTTGATATGCGCCGGGGTGTTCGGAATCTTCGTGACGGCGGTGTATCCCTTGATTTCTTGGACGCGGAGAATATCGACTCCGTACAGCTCCTCGCCGAGCTGGAAGGTGAGGAACTGACTTCCGTCCGTCGTCAGGCCGATTTGCTGGTTGATGTCTTTTGCCGCCGTTTCAAGCGCTGCTGCCATGGTGTCCTCCCCGTTATGCGTCAATCGTGTCTTCCGCCGAAACGCCGACCGTGTGCGGTCGACGCTTTTTGCCATCCGCTATGCCGCGACCGGCACGTCTCGACGGGCGATGTCGAGCAGCCCGCGCACGTCGAGAATGAAACCGACTGTCCCGTCGCCGAGGATCGTGGCTCCGGCGACCCCTTCTACTTTCCGGAAGTTCTGCTCCATGCTCTTGATGACGACCTGTTGTTGCCCCAGAATTTCATCCACCATGACGGCGACCCGCTCGCCCTCCGTCTCAAGAATCAAGAGGATGGCTCGGGTCGGGTCCGTGATTTCCGGCTTTAAGGTGAAGACTTCATACAGCCGCATGATCGGGAGATACGCCCCGTGCACATGGACCAGCTCCCCTTTGCCGACCACTGTCTTGAGGCAGTCCGCTTTCGGCTGGATCGATTGGAGAATCGACAACAGCGGGACAATGTAGGTGTCGGATCCTACTCGGACCGTCATGCCTTCAATGATTGCCAGGGTCAGCGGGAGCTTCAGGGTAAAGGTCGTGCCGGCGCCCGGCGCGGTCTTGATGCTCACGGTCCCGCCGAGCGCTTCGATATTCCGTTTCACCACATCCATGCCCACGCCGCGGCCGGAGACGTCGGTGACGGTGTCCGCAGTCGAAAACCCCGGGCGAAAAATCAGTCCGTTGATCTGATCGTCGGACAGCTTTTCCCCGTCTGCGACCAGGCCTTGTTTGATGGCCTTGGCCAGGATCTTGTCCCGGTTCAGCCCGCGCCCGTCATCTTCGACCGTGATGCAGATGCTGCCGCCTTCATGGAACGCGTTGAGGCGAATGGTGCCTAGTTCGGATTTACCGGCGGCCAGGCGCTCGTCCGGCGGTTCGAGGCCGTGGTCGGCGGAGTTCCGGACCAGATGGGTCAGCGGATCGCCGATCGATTCGATGACGGTTTTGTCGAGTTCGGTCTCTTCGCCGGAGAGGATAAGTTGAATCTTCTTTCCGGCCTTGCCGGAGAGGTCGCGGACGAGTCGTGGAAAGCGACTGAACGTACTGCCAATCGGGAGCATGCGGATGCCCATCACACGTTCTTGGATTTCCCGGGTATTACGCTCCAGTTGAGCAATCCGTTCGAGCAGAACGGCAATCTGTCCCATCTCAAACCGGGAACCCAAATCGCTCAACATGGATTGGGTAATTACAAGCTCCCCGACCAGATTGATCAGTTTGTCGATTTTACCCGTGTCCACGCGGATCGAGGCGGCATCGCCGCCTTTCTTCGCCTGAGTGGCGGTCTCGCCCTGTTTCTGCAAAGCCTGGGAAATCTGTTGGGGCGTCGCTGCGTGCTGCTCGACCAGAATCTCCCCGAGCCGCTTCTGTTGAGACAGCGCTTTGTCCAGCGTTTCTCGTGAGACTACGCCGCTTTCGACCAGGATTTCGCCTAACGGCTTCGGTTCGCTGTTGTCATCGGTGACCACAGGAGAAATGGCAGAGCCACAAACGTCAATGGTGAGTTCGCCTCCATCCCGAACAAAGTCAAAGACCCCTTCCACCACCGCCTGTTCTTTGGACGTCTCGAGTTCCAGTGTCCAGGTCAGATAGCAGGACTCAGGATCCAGGGATTCGAAGTCGGGAAACCGGCTGGTATTCAGCGTGCGTGAGATGATGGTGCCCAGCTCTTCAAGTTCGCCGATCATGCGCACCGGATCGAGCCCTCGTTGAAACAGCCAGGTCGGAGCGGCCCATGTGATGCGAAAGCGATGAAGACCTGGCGTGGAGGAAACCGCAGCCGGTGCAGCGAGGGATGCCGATGAGGGTGTGGAGGACGTACTCTCCGAAGTCTTTCCGCCCTCTGCCGCGGCGGCCAGTTCCCGTTCAAGTTGCAGCAAGAGGTCTGTATCAGGCGCCTCGCCGCCTCTGGCGGCTTCGATCAGAATCTTGAGCTGGTCGGTCGCCCGCAAGAGGATGTCGGTGATTTCAGGGGTGACGGACAATTTGCCGTTCCGCAGCTGATCCAGGAGCGTTTCCATCTTATGGGTAAACTGGCCGACGGCGGTGAAGCCGAACATACCGCTATTCCCTTTGATGGAATGGGCGGCTCGAAAAATCCGGTTGAGCAGGTCGAGGTCATTCGGGTGCTGCTCCAGTTGGAGCAGTCCGTCTTCAATCGTCGAGAGATGCTCAGCCGATTCCTCGAAAAAGGATTCTTGAAATTGCGAGAGATCAGTACTCATAGCTTGCTCCATGGAACTGTTTCGTCATCCGGGCAATACCTTTTGGACGACTTTGAGCATTTGTTCGGGATTGAAGGGTTTGACGATCCAGCCGGTCGCGCCCGCGGCCTGTCCCGCTTTCTTCTTGTCGTCGGCCGATTCGGTGGTCAGCATCAAAATCGGCGTGAATTTGAAGGCCGGCATCTTCCGGATTTCTTGGATGAGGGTGATGCCGTCCATCTCAGGCATATTGAGGTCGGTGACGACCAGGGCGGGTTTTGCACCGCCGTTCAACTTGCTGACGGCTTCCTTGCCATTGCCGGCCTCGACGATCTCATACCCGGCTTCTTTCAACGTATAGGCGACCATTTGCCGCATGGTCGATGAGTCGTCTACGATTAATACGGTTTTTCCCATTTCGTCCTCCACCCGGTGTGGCGTGATTAGTGTCTGTGCGACCCGGTGTCCTTGCTCATGATTGTCTAGAACAACACAATATCCTCATGCGCCGCCTGCCGGGCGGCGCCGTGATCGGCGCCCGAGCTCGTGGAATGCACCTGCCGTTCTTCTCGCATGGTGTAGCTGTGCTGTAGCTTGTGCATGTATTCCGTCGTCCCGTTGAACGACTCGGGAGCGACCCCACGTGTGGCTGCAAGAAGATCTTCCTGCAGAACTTTTAAGGGCTCGATGACATGTTCGATTTTCTGTCTGGCGATATCCTGAAATTGCAGGGCCATGACGATGGCGGCGATATCCTGGCCTAACCGTTCGGCGCTGAGCTGCGTGCTGCCGACATTCAAGTGCAAAGCGTTGTTTTTGTTCGTGAGAGTCTTTGTCATGTGATCGAGTTTCTCTTTGGAGGCCAATGTTTTGGTGAGATCGATGGACGCGAGTTCCGCGACCTCGGTCATCGCCTGATGGCTCTCTCGCCGCACATCCATGACGAGTTTCTTGATGTTGATGGCGGCCTGACCCGAGCGGTTTGCCAGCTTCGTGACTTCGTCCGCCACCACGGCAAATCCCCGTCCATGTTCGCCGGCTCGAGCCGCTTCGATGGCGGCATTCAGCGCCAGCAAACGGGTTTGGTCGGCAATAAAGGTGATCTCGCCGAGAATGCCGCTGATGGCCTTCGTGCTGGAATCCATCTTGTCCATGGTCGTGGACACACTCATGGCGATAGTTGACGATTGCGACACGTCCCTGACAAATTGCTCCAGCAACTTGGAGGTTTCCCCTACGACGTCTACATCGTCCTCGTCTCCGCCCGAGAAGAGGGCGGCGGATTCGTTGGCCTGTTCCTTGGCCCGATGGGCGATCTCTTGAAAGCGTTGGCCCAAGTCCAGGATCGCCTGTTCTGTCTGAGTGATCACGCCCTGCAACTGGCCGTTCATGATCGGCACGAGCGGCGCCAGCGAGGCGCAGATAGCGGAGTGATAGTGCGTGCTGGTTGCGGCGTGCATTGCTTCCTGGCGCGCCGTTTCTTCCGTGAGCCGGATGGCCAGGCGGCTCCGGCCGTACCAGGCCATCCCCAGCGCGCCACAGACGACTCCCATCGCAGCGAGAGCGACTTCATTCCACATTACGTGAGCCCTTGTCCTTTCGGTCTCGTCCATCCCATTTGAGTGAAACGTTCTGTGACGCGAGCCGGCACATTGATGAGCTGCACCGACTCGTGGCGGCAGGCTGCGATGAGAAGCTGGAGCGCGGACGCATCCACGGTTCCTGTTTCTCCAAGATCCACGGTGATACCCTGGCCTTGTTTCAAGCCGGACTGAAGTTGGGCTTTGAAATCGCTGATTTCAAATATTGTCAGGTCGCCGCTGGGAGCCAGATGCATAGGGCCTGTCATTGAGTCTCCTGTCGTGATTTCACTACGTCCGTAGCCTGTACTAGCTATCAAAGCACTCTGGTATCGGCGCAGGTATGGGTGAACTTGAGCCCGTGAGAAAAAATATCTGCAATTAATTTGTCGAGGGGGGAGGTGGTGCCCCTGGAGACTGAAGTTCTGCAGGTATGTCATCCGACGGTGCGGAAGGGAACGCATTGTCTTGTTGCTCCGGTCGGACCGGCGCATGTTCAAGAATGACCACTTCGACCCGGCGGTTCTTGGCGCGTTGCTCCGGGGTGAGATTTTCAACCAGCGGTCTGGAATCGGCATAGCCGAGCGCGGCCAGGTGCTCGGTCGGGACCGAGTAGAGTTCCGATAACACGCGAACGACGATGACGGCACGGGTGGCCGACAGTTCCCAATTCGACGGAAACGACGTCGTGTGAATGGGCACATTATCCGTATGGCCTTCGACACGCACATGCCGGTTGAGTTCGATCATGGCATGGGAAAGTCCCTCAAGGAACGGGAGGGCCTCAGGGCGCACCGCGGCTTCTCCGCTATTAAACAGGACTTGATCCGGAATGGTGATGACAATGTCCCCGTTTAACTTTTCCTGCAGGTGCATGAAGTCGAATTGGGAGTTGGCCTTCATGTTTTTGACCAGTTCGCGCATCTTTCTGATCGCGACTTCTTTGTTGCCTGGAAGATTCTGTGTCATCAATGTGGGCCGCTGTTGCCCGAGGGTAAAGGCCATGGATGAGGCCGGGGGAGTGGAAATAGGGTGCAACGCCGCCTTGATCGAATCGCTGACCGTGCGATATTTCCCCTCATTGACGGAGGAGACGGAATACATCACGACAAAAAAGGCAAACAGCAACGTGATGAAGTCGGCGTACGACACCAGCCAGCGTTCATGGTTCTCGTGTTCTTCGTGTTTGTGTTTTGCCATGTGCGACCGTGAAGCGTGGTCAGTGACGGGTGATCAGTAATCAGTAATGAGTACGGGGGGTGGCTGTCCGATACGCATCACCGGTCACTTCTTCGCCTCTTTCGAGCGTTCCTCGTGGGGCAGGAAGCTTTCCAGTTTTTCCTGAAGCAGCCGTGGATTCTCACCTTGGGCCAGGCCGACCAGTCCCATGATGATGATATTGCGCGCTCCGGACTCTTCCTTCAGCTTCATCTTGATTTTGTTCGCAAAGGGCAGAAAAAACAGGTTGGCGAGGCCGACGCCGTACACCGTGGCCACGAACGCCACCGCAATACCGCCGCCCAGCTTGGAGGGATCCGCCAGATTTTCCATCACGTGAATGAGTCCCAAGACCGCGCCCAAGATGCCGACCGTCGGGGCATAGCCGCCGGCGGCCTCCCATACTTTGGCGGCCTTTACGCCGGCTTCCTCATGATGCTCGACTTCGATTTCAAGAATTTCGTGCACGGCTTTCGGATCGGTCCCGTCCACAATGAGCTGCACGCCTTTCTTGAAAAACGGATCCTTGATGTCTTTGAGTTTACCTTCCAGCGCCAGTAATCCCTGTTTGCGCGATACCGTAGCCAGATCCAGAATCAACTTGATTGTCCCCTTCGTGTCGATGGGGGTATTGCCGAAAACCATGCCCAGCGATCCGATGGACTTGATCACGACCGACAGCGGATTTTGCACACAGCAGGCGCCGATCGTACCTCCGGCCACGATGATGAAGGCCGTCAGTTGCATGATGGAGCTGAGGTGGCCGCCTTCCAGCGCCTGCCCACCGATGATCGATCCGATCGCGAGTACGATTCCGAGTATTGTCGATATATCCACGAGTCGCTGTTTCCTTACAATACAAGAGCATGAGCGATATTTATCAGGTGATGAATCAAGCCTACTTTTGAACTATTGCACCTCAAATTCCGCCTCTGCTAGGGTGAGCTACCCAACAGAAGGAGCCCGCGCATGGATTCGTCTGATAGTTTGATGCTCGATGCCAAGCAAGCCATTCTGGAGGAGCAGCATCGCCGGTTTCAGGCCCTCCAGAAGGAAGGCAAGTGGGCGGAGGCGATGCAGCAGTTTCAGACCACGATGCATTGCGCCTCGGATCTGTTGACGGATTCCCTGACCTTGCTCGAACGGGTGCTTGAAACGCATCGCCAGCCCCCTCCGGAGAATCCTCAGAACGGTCCCCTCGCATAACCCCTAATGCGTGGCCGCCTCCATGGCCGCCTGCTCGCTCGGCAGCAGCAGCCGGTTCAGGTCCAACACGATCAGCAGCCGATCCTCGATCCGCCCGACTCCCTGGGTAAACTCTGCGCCGGCTGAATTGCCGACGGAGGGAGGCGGTTCGATCATCACTTTGGGCAGCCGCAGCACTTCCACCACTTCATCGACGATGAGGCCGACCATCCGCTGACGGACCAGCACCACCATGATGCGGGAGTTATCCGTCCGTTCAACGGCCGAGAGACCGAAACGCCGGCGGAGATCCAGCACCGGGATGATCCGCCCGCGTAGGTTGATCACCCCTTCGACGAAGTACGGCGCTTTGGGGACGCGCGTGACTTCGACCATGCGGTTGATTTCCTGCACACTGAGCACATCGAGCGCGAATTCTTCCTGGGCGATCCGGCACGTCACGAATTGCACCAGGTCATCCCCGCCCTTGCCTGTTCCGCTGGGCCCGGCTCCTTGTTGAATCAGGCCCGGTATTTTCTCCTCGACAATCATCGGTGTCCCCTTTCCTGGCTTGCGCCTAGAGCTTGAAGGATCCGACAATGCCCTGCAGTTCGGTCGCCAACTGGCTCAGATCGTGGCTGGCTTTTGCCGACTCGTTGGCGCCGGAGGCCGATTCCTTGGTGACCTTCGCGACGTTTTCGATATCGTTCGCGATCTGTTGCGTCGCGACCGATTGTTCTTCGGAGGCCACGGCGATCTGCCGGATCATGTCGGCGCTCTCGGAGACCATCTCGACGATGCGGGAGAGCGCTTCGCCGGTACGATTCACGAGGTCCACGCCGCTGGTGACCTTGACGGTCCCCTGCTGCATCGACTCAACCGCGCCGCGGGTATCCTGTTGGATCTGCCGGATCATGTCGCCGATTTCCTTCGTGGCTTTGGTCGTCCGTTCGGCCAGCTTTCTGACTTCGTCCGCGACGACGGCGAATCCCCGTCCCTGCTCACCGGCGCGGGCCGCTTCAATGGCGGCGTTTAAGGCCAGCAAGTTGGTCTGGTCGGCGATGTCTTCAATGACCCGGACGATTTCGCCGATCTGATCGGACGACTTCCCGAGTTCCGCAATGATCGTGGCCGAACTGGATACAGCGTCGGAGAGCTGTTGCATGCCCGAGATCGTGTCGGAGACCACTGTTCCGCCGTCCTTGGCGGTCTTCACCGTCTCCTGAGCGAGGGTCGCGGCTTTGCCGGAGTTCTGCGCGACCTGACTGACGGTTGCGTTCATCTCTTCGACCGCCGCGGCGGTCTGCGAGGCGCGCGACGTCAGCGTATCGGTGCCCTTGGAGATTTCTTCTGCCGTGGCGGACAGCTCGACCGACGCGGAGGCGACTTTGTCGGTCACGTGGGCCACTTTGCCGATCATTTTTTGCAGCTTCTCGATGAACAGATTGAAGTAGCCGCCTAATGTCGAGATTTCGTCGCTGCCGTGGACCGGCACGCGCTTGGTCAAGTCACCTTCGCCCTGAGCGATATCTTTGGTAATCGTCATCATCTCATGGATCGGCTTCAGGATGATGCTGCGCAAGAGGAAATAGGTCAGTGCCACAATAGCTATGACAATCGTGACCATCACGCCGGCCGTCTTCATCATGGATTCTTTGGACAGCTCTTTAGCCTTAGTCATCACCATATTGACGGTGAGTACGCCGAGGGTGTCACCCACTTGCTTGTCGGTATGACAGCTGATGCAGGACGGATTCACCGCTTTATCGGGTGTGGCCCGGCGAAATGTCGGAACTCCGTTGATGTCTTCTTTTCGTGAAAAGCTTTCGGCCCCGCCTAAGATGGCCTTCATCGCGTCGTTTTCGAACGTATCCTTCGGACTATTGGCCGGATTAATCGGGTTCTGACTGATCAGACGGGTATTGAAGAGGCCGCTTTTATTGGCCTCTTCTCCCAACTCCCGCATCGCGGTGGCCGGGAAGGGAATGGCGTCAGGATTGCCGATATGCTCCTTGGCCACCACGATGTCGGCGCCTGCTTTTGACTTTTTCACTTTCCCGACATAGTTCTGCGCGATGTAGGCGCGGGTGATCTGAGCATAACTCTCAACGATCTTTCCGCGTCCTTCGAGCATCGTATCCAGCTTGTCGTTTTCTTGCTCCTGGATCATGAACAAGCCGATCAGCGTGATGATCGTGGCGACCCCCACGATGGCAACCACAAATTTCGGCCCGATATTCATATTCTTCATCAGCGTCTTCATAGGTCCTCCTACCTGCTGCGTGTGAATGAAGTGAGTGCCCTGTCAATCCCTTCTCGCTCGTCTCATGCCGTACACCATGTTCAATACCTCGCCGGCGAGGTAGGAGTGGTCACTACCTTATCGGCATTCTTCGCGTGATCCTGTACTGCTAGGCTTTACACCATGTTCAACACTTCGCCGACGATATGCGGCAACGGCACGACTTTATCCGCACAGCCCGCGTCTACGACCGCTTTCGGCATGCCATAGACGATGCACGTCGTTTCATCTTGCGCGATCGTTCGGCCTTTGGAGGCCTTGATCGCCTTCATTCCTTCGAGCCCGTCATGGCCCATACCGGTGAGAATGATGCCGATGCCGCGCTCTCCGTACAGTGCCGCCACCGATTGCAACATGATGTCGGCAGCCGGTGCATGGAGATGTTTCTCGTAGTTCGGACTGAGCGAGACAATATTGGTGGTGATGTTCTTTTTCTTGACGCGAAACTGCTGGCCCCCCGGTGCGATCAGCACGAGTCCGGCCCGCACTTCTTCGCCATCCACCGCCTCTTTGACTTCCAGCGGGCAAATTTGATTCATGCGATCGGCAAACGGTTTGGTAAAGGTCTTGGGCATATGCTGCACGATGACGATTGCCGCCGGGAAATCCGCGGGCAACTTGGGCAGCACTTCCATCAAGGCCTGTGGCCCGCCGGTCGAGCAGCCGATGGCCACGATGCGATTGCCGCGTGTGACACTCACGGAGTGAGCGGACAAGGCGCCACCGGAAGGCTTCACGATCGGGGACATCGGGCCGCTGTTTCGCCGAACGGCTAATTTCCCGGTCGCCTGGCTGGCGGCGACGATTTTGGCGATCAGTTCCCGCTCAATCTCGACGATGTTCGTGGCCACGCCGTCGAGCTGTTTGGGCACGTAATCGACTGCGCCGAATTCCAAGGCCTGGAGCGTATCGCTGGCCCCTTCAGTGGTGAGCGAACTCACCATGACGATCGGCACCGGATATTCCGCCATGATGCGCCGGACGGCTTCGATGCCGTTCATGCCGGGCATTTCGACATCCATGGTGACGACATCCGGCTTCAGAGCTTTGACCTGTTGAAGGGCTTCCTCGCCGTTTCGCGCCAGGCCGGCGACCGCAATGCGGGGATCGCTGGTCAGCATCGTCGAGAGACTCTTGCGCATGAAGGTCGAGTCGTCGACGACCAGCACGTGAATGGTCTTGGGCATGGCTCGCGTGTCCCCTGTGATTGCCGGTACGGGTTTCTGTCCGATCTCGTTAGGTGATGTAGCGCATCAGCTTGCTGGCAAATTCCTTCGGATCGAACTTGGTGACGTAGTCCGTCGCGCCGACTTGCGCGCCTTTTTCCTGGTTGCAACTTCCCGTCAGCGACGAGTGAAGCACGACCGGAAGATGTGCCAGTCTCGGGTCAGACCGGATCTGTTTGGTCAGGGTAAAGCCGTCCATATCCGGCATTTCGATATCGCTGAGGATGAGTTGAATCCGACTGACCTGCGGCAGGCCCTGTTTCGCCGCATCGTCGGCCAGTGCCACAAGATAATCCCAGGCTTCTTTTCCGGTAGTTGTTTGGATATAGGTCATGCCGAGCTTGTCGAGCGCTTTTTTGATTTGAGATCTGGCGACCGAGGAATCGTCGGCAAAGAGGACGCATTTGCTCTTCAGTTGAGGCATTTCGTGTATGCCGGCAAAGACTTCATCATCCGGTCTCGGGCAGATGTCGCTGAGCAGTTTTTCGACGTCGAGGATCAGGACCATACGTGCGTCATCAAGCATGGTGACGGCAGTGACGGCGCCCTTGTTGTTTTCACGGACGAGCGCCGGCGGTGTTTTGATCTTGGACCAGGAGGTCCGGATGATCCGGTCGACCGCCGCGACGTGAAAGGCCTGCAAGCTCGCATTGTATTCGGTGATGATCAGGATGCCGTTCTCCTTGCATTCAGGCTTCGTAAGATCGACATCCTGCTCACCCAAGCCCAAGGTGCGCCTCAGCGCGATCACCGGGACCATGGTGCCTCGGATATTGGCCATGCCCAGGACGCGGCCGTCGGCTTCCGGCACCCTGGTCAGGGGCGGCAATTTCATGACCTCGCGCACTTTGAACACGTTGATCCCGAAGACTTCTCCGGTGCCCAGATGGAATAAGAGCAGTTCCATCTGATTGGCTCCTGCCAGTCTGGTGCGTGCATCGATTTCATTAATCAGCGTAGACATCAGCGAACTCCTTTGCGACCCGTGCCCGTTTTCCTAGGCCACCATGGCGGAGGCATGCCAGGCTTGGGCGTTCTCTACGAGCTCCGAAATATCGAGGATGAGCACGACCTTTCCTTCGCCGGTGATCGTGGCGCCGGAAATGCCCTTGATGCTGTCCAGATATTCCCAAATGGACTTGATGACGACTTCTTCCTGCGAGCGCAATTCGTCGACGACCACACCGATCCGCCGGTCTCCGAGCGCGGCGACGACCACGTAGAACCGGTCGCGTTCACGGTCGGTGGGAATTTCAAATTCTTTGGCCAGCCGGAGCAGCGGCAAAACGCGATCCCGTAAATGCAACACTTCACGGCCGTTGATGGTCTTGATCTCGTTCTTGGAAATACGGACGGCTTCGATGACGGAGCTCAGGGGAATGGCAAACGTCGCCCGTTCGACCTCCACCATCAGAGCCTGAATAATAGCGATGGTCAGAGGCAGCTTGATCGTAATGAGACTGCCTTTGCCTTCCTCGGACTCGATTTCGACCGTGCCGTTCATTTTGCGGATGTTGGTTCGGACGACATCCATGCCGACGCCGCGACCGGAGACATCCGTGACTTTTTCCGCCGTGCTGAATCCCGGCAGGAAGACCAAGTTGACGACTTCCCGGGGCTCCATGGTCGCCAGTTCCGCCTCGCTGATCAGGCCTTTCGATAGCGCTTTGGCTTTGATCTTGCTGAGCGCGATCCCTTTGCCGTCGTCCTGGATGCGGATCACAATGCTGTTGCCTTCTTGGCTTGCGGCAATACGCAGAACTCCCTCGCTGGGTTTTCTGGCGGCATGGCGTTCGGTCGGCATTTCGATGCCATGATCGATGGCATTCCGTACGAGGTGGACCAGCGGATCGCCGATTTCATCGGCCACGGACTTATCGAGTTCAGTTTCTTCTCCGTGGGTTTCGAGGCGCACCTGTTTGCCGAGTTTCTGGGACAGATCACGGACCATGCGTGGCAATTTGGCCATCACTTTTTTAATGGGCAACATGCGTGTTTTCATCACGGCCAGCTGCAAATCCGTCGTCACCAGATTGAGCTGGGTGAGCGTTTCAGCAAGCGCACGGACTTGCGGATCTGACTCATGGGTTTGTTCCAGTACCCCGCCGATTTTGATCAGGCGATTACGGCCGAGCACCAATTCGCCGACGAGATTCATCACGGAGTCGAGACGTCTCGTTTCGACGCGAATGGTCGCGTCTTCTTCCGCCTTGGGAGCCTTTTCTTGCTTCTGAAGAGCCTGATCCAGCGCTTTTTCTGATATGGCCTTGGCTGCAACCAGCAATTCTCCCAAGGCTTGCTTCGGCTCCGGCTGTTTCGATTGGGCCGTGAGCGCGTCGAACACCTGTTCTTTTGTCGCAAGCCCTTCGTTGACGAGGATCTCCCCTAATTGAGGCGGTGGAGGTGCGGCGGCCTTCGCGGGTTCCGGTGCGCTGGCCACGGGCGATGCCGCAGGGGCACTCGGCGCAGCCGCGGGTTGACCAAGTTTCCCGGCGAGAATATCGTCCAGTTTGAGGGACATGGCTTCGACGGGGATCTTCGTGTCAGTTCCAGAAGACCGGATCTCGGTCATGATGACCTTGACGGTATCGACCGTTTCAAGAATCACCGTGATGATTTCAGGAGCGACCGCCATTTCTCCTTGGCGGAGTTTATTCAGAATGCTTTCAGCGCGATGGGTGATATCGACGAGATGGGTGAAACCGAGGAAGCCGGCCGAGCCTTTCATGCTGTGCATCGCACGAAAAATCTCGTTCAACAAGTCCTTGTTGTCCGGTTGAGTTTCTAACTCGACGAATTTTTGATCGAGGCCGTCGATCATTTCCGTCGTTTCGGTCAGAAAGTCGTTGAGTATTTCCTGTGTTTCATCGTCCATGGCACCCTCCGATGTGAACTGCCGTGATGCGTGAAGCGTGATCAGGGATCAGTAGGTCGCCAGGTTTCATTTTTCCGGAACCGGCGTTCGGCTCATCACTCGTCACCGTTCACCCATTGCTTGATCAGTTAAATCCAAACTGCTTCAAAATCTCGTCGGCGACATCCTGATTCATGGATGTCGTTTTTGAGGCTTCCAATTGCTTCAGCATCTCTGACGCCTTGCTGGCTTCTGACTTGCCCGCACCTTTGGTGAAGGGGCCGAAAATGACGACCAGTTCGAGCAACTTGTGCTCCACTTCCTCCATGATCGTGACGAGCTTATTGACCCGCTGGGCCACAAGATCTTGGAAGGACATTGCGGTAATGATGTCCACGAGAGCGGGGCCGTCTTTGTCAAAGGATTTACGAATTGCGGCGAGCTTCGCCGCCGTGGCCTCGGGACTGGAGCTGGCGAGGCCATTCACGAGGGCATCGAACTGCAGATTGACCATCTTGCGGTTGGCTTCGATGGTTTCGACGAGTTGCATCACCTTGTGTGAGCTGTCTTCGGTGAGCTTGCGGAGATCCCGCAAGTGCGTCGTGGCCGCCGGCAATTGCTCGGAGGTCGCGCTCATGGGGTCGGCAAATTGTGAAATGGTCTTAATGGTCTTGTCGATAAAACGCGTCAGCTCTCCGAGTTTATCGTACAGCTGTGTGTCGGACGGGCCCTGCTCGTCGTCGTCGGGTGTCTTCGCATCGCCGAGTTTCACCTGATCGCGAATGATCATGGGAACCGTCCTTCCTATTTGTTGAAGATCTTATTGATCTTCTCTTGCATCGTTTCCGCAGTGAACGGCTTGACGACGTAATTGTTGACGCCCGCCTGGATGGCTTCGATGAGATTCTCTTTCTGTGCTTCGGCCGTCACCATGAGGACCGGAATATGCTTGAGCTTCTCGTCCGCTCGAATCGCGCGCAGCATCTCGATGCCCGGCATCACCGGCATGTTCCAATCCGACACGACGAAGCCGAACGACTCGGCCCGCAACTTCTGGAGCGCCTCCTGCCCGTTTTCGGCTTCTTCCATATTGGAAAAGCCGAGTTGCTTGAGAATGTTTTTGACTATGCGACGCATGGTCGACATGTCATCGACGACGAGAATCTTCATGTTGAGATCTGCTGGCATGGGTCCTCCTCTTGTGTCTTACAGTTTCTGGTACACGACCGATCGGCCGACGTGTTGCGACCGGAATACATCACTCATTTTTGTCAGGGACTCCGAGAAGCCGATGATCAGATAGCCGCTGGGCTTTAATGCGCCGGCAAGATCGGTCGCAATTTGATGCTTCGCTTTGTCATCGAAATAGATCAGGCAGTTACGGCAAAAGACGACGTCGATGCCTCGCACCAGCTTGAGGCGCGGGCGGTCATAGAGGTTCAGATTCATGAACTTCACCCGGCTTTTGATCGTTGAGGAAATGGCGAAGTTCTCCCCGTGCGCATTGAAATGCCTGGTTTTGAGATGCAGCGGAACATGGCGCAACGCATGCGCGGTATAGACGCCGGCCTTGGCCAACTTCAGGATCGGTTCGCTGATGTCGGTGGCCAGGATTTCAATGTTCCAGTTCACCAGCGGCGCGTAGTCCGACAGCATCAGGGCCAGGGTGTAGGGTTCATCTCCCGAGGAACAGGCGGCGCTCCAGATCCGTATCTGGCGGGACGCTTTGTTCGCCTCCATGACGGCCGGGATGACGGTCTTGATGAAAGAGTCGAGCTGTGGTTGATCCCGGTAAAAATAGGTCTCGTTCGTCGTAATCAGGCCATACAACGAGACAAGCTCCCTGTCACGATAGGTATCAAAGCGGAGATAGTTGACGTAGTCGGCATAGGTCGCGAGTTTGTGTTCCTTGAGACGCGAGGCGAGGCGGCTTTCCAGGAGATATTTCTGATTCTCCTGAAAGGTGATCCCCGTCTGTTCGTAGATAAGTTCACGCAGCAGCTTGAATGTCTCGGCATCCATGCCCCGTGTGCTCTGTTCTACTTCTGCTTTTGTGACGGGGCTGCCCATGAGACTCCCTTGCCCGCATACGGGTACTGCACGTTGGTCGTGGTCTTCCCCACTATGGGGCACACCTCGACCGTCGAAGGTTGTTCTCAGCCGGTCTTTGCCGCGAACGGTGTTACGCGGCTTGTGATCGGCTATGCATCCAGTCATGGATGTCGCGTCGCAGGAAGCGCCAGTGCTTCNNTAGACGGTGGACTTGGGCACACGAAGAAAGCGTGCCACTTCCTGGACCGTCAAGATCTCGCCATCCGTTGTGTTTGCCTGTGTCACGATTGATGCGGTCATAGGATTATTCATAGTGAGTGGGTTATCGGTGTGCCCGATAGAAAACTTGAGGGGGTGCTGGTGCCGAATAGCACAAGGGGGCTCTCGGTGTTATCGATTAGAATGTGCCGCGCAATCTGGGAACGGTTGAGGCTTAGGTTTGGAGGTTCTTCGGCCGATGAAGTAGTCGATATCCACCGTCAACCATCAGGAACTTTGCGCAATGGCCACGATTATCTCGATCGCGTCGGGAAAGGGAGGAGTCGGTAAGAGTGTGGTGTCGGCGAATCTCGCGCTCTTATTGGCCAAGCGCGGACAACGCGTGGTGTTGGCCGACCTTGATGTGGGAGGAGCGGATAGTCATATTCTCTTCGGTCTACTGAATCCTCCGCTCACGTTGACCGACTTTCTCAATCGCCGCGTGGCGACGCTGTCGGAGATTGCCCAGCCGTTATCCGTACACAAGAATCTCCACATTATTCCCGGCACCGGCGACACGTTGGCCACGGCCAACATGCCCTATTCGAAGAAAAAACGACTCATCCGGAACTTTCAGGAGCTGGATACCGACATCATTGTCGCGGATATCGGCGCCGGGACCAGCTACCATGCTCTCGATTTCTTTCTCATGGCTGATCACCATGTCGCTGTGGCCACGCCTGACCCGACCTCGGTCTTGGACCTCTATCGCTTCATCAAGCTGGCGGCGATCCGCCGTGTGTTGTCCTCGTTTCTTGCCCGTGACGCGATGGCGGAGGCGTTGTCGGACCGCGATTTCAGCAGCGTCGAAGAAGTGTTGGATGTGGCGGGAAAGACGGATGAAGCGGGACGAGGGATCGCCGAGACGTCACTGCGCAGGTTTCAACCGGCCCTGATCCTGAATCGCGTCGCCGGACGCTCGCGTGTCAATGTATTGCAGCTTCGGAAGCTCTTGAAGGAGTACGTCGGCGGTGACCTGACTCTCCTGGGGGAAATTCCAGACGACCCTGCCATGGAACGGGCGGTACGCAGTTATCTGCCGGTGACCGAGCTGGAGCCGGCGGCTCCCGCCGCGGTGGCGCTTGGGCACATTGCCGACAGTCTCCTCCAGCGGATTGCCGGGTCCCCAGCGCAAGCCGCATAACCTGTCGTTCATATCGTGTGACGCGTAGATCGAGAACTGTCAGCGTTCTGGGTGAGGGGCGTTTCTTGAGATGGGCGATGACCAGAGATTGTCCGGTCACCCTCCGGTATTACGTCTGGCCCGGAGCCGTTCTGCCTGTGTCTGAATAATGTGGCGGATAATGTGCTCTTGATCATCCGGAGACAGCTCGACGTACTGTGTCGCGATGAGATAGCCGGGCGTGCCGGTCAACGGTGAAGTGCGAATGACCTTCGCAGTGGTGTTGACGGGAGTGAAGGGCGGAAGAATCAGTTTCAGCGTCAACAGGTCCGCTGTTTGGAACGGTCGCGGTGAGACGAAACTGATCCCTCCCCCACTGATATTCACCTCGGTCAGTCGTGCGATGGCGATACTATCGGGTTGAATATGCGCCATGCCCCGCAGCAGCACCTCCATCAACCAGTCAACTTTCATGATCCAGGGGAGGAAAGGCGACGTTGCCAGCGTATCACCTGAGCGGGCAAGAAGATCGGCCGTTGGTTTGCCGACGGCGGCCGCTATCATCTCATCAGTCAGCGGCGGCGTGCCTGGTTGAGGAGTGTCGGCTGACTCACTCGTCAGGCGATACTCCATCAGAAGGTGATCGTCGACACGGATCCATTCCCGGCGTTCATCGACGGCGAGGGAAGATTCTTGGAGCGACTGTGTGTGACTCGTCATCGTAGGCCTGTCTCTTTCTGACGCATCCTAGGCGGCGACGCAGAGGGTGGCGGCCTGAACCGGAGCGAGTGGAATTGGCGCGTGGACAACCACGCGATTACGCCCCTGCGCCTTCGCGTCGTAGAGCGCCGTATCGGCCGCGTTCACCCAATCTTCGACCGAGGCAATGGCCGGATTGCACACTTCGGCAATCCCGATGCTGGTGGTGAGTCGAACGGTGCCATCTTCGACATCAAACGCATGGGTTTCAATGAGATTGCGCAGGCGTTCGGCTAAGGGCTGGGCCTGCTCGATCGACGTGTGCGGCAGGATAACGGCAAACTCCTCTCCCCCGTACCGTCCGACGGTATCGACGTCGCGCACGGTGTCCGTCATCAACGCGGCCAGTTCTCTCAAGACGAGATCGCCGGCCGTGTGTCCCAATCGGTCATTCACGGTTTTAAAGTAGTCGAGGTCCAGAATCATCAGGCAGGCCGGTGCTCCGTAGCGGAGTCCAGCCTTCAATTCACGCATGAGTGGTTCATCAAGAGCGCGGCGGTTGAAGACGCCCGTCAGGGGGTCCCTCAATGCCATGTCTTGGAGATCCTGGTGGGCATCGGCATTCCGTAACGTGAGTGATAGTGATGTGCCAATGGTGGCCAGCAACTGCTGTTCATCTTCTGTGAAGGGCTGGGACTGATCTCGTTGAACGTGCAGGACACCGATGGCGTGAGGTCCGATCGCCAACGGAATATCATGCATGGCATGAGCTTCTGGCTGCGGGTGTGCGAGGATGGCGTCTTCGCTCCTCATCAGCGGCACGGGACGCGAGCCGACCAGGCGCAGCGTGGTCGCGCCTGATGTGATTCGCTGCGGCGATCGTCCAAGCCGTCCGAGGAGTTGTGCCTTCAGCGTTTCTTCACGCTCCCGGTGTCCGCCTTTCGACCAGGCCCAGACCTGCTCAGGATTTGTGCGAACTAAGCCAATGAGTTCGGCCCCGGTGAGTGAGGGCACACCGGTGAAGAGGGCTTGAACGACATCCTCAGGATTCAAGGATCTGGCCAGCGCCTGCGTCAACTGATTGAGACCGGCCAGGCGTTGATTGAATTGTTTGAGCGCATCTCGCTCATGCGCGAGGGACTGATTGGCGGTGGCCAGATCTCCGGAGAGGTTGCGGACTTCCAAAAAAGTCTGGCGGTTGTTGAGTCCGCTGATCAGAGAGTCGGTCAGGCGTGCCAGGGAACAGGGCCAATTCACATAGTCGAAGGCACCCTTGCGGAGAAACTGTGCGACCGTGTCCGGTTTCTGGTTTTGTCCGACGAGAATGATGCACAGGTCGCTCTGTCGGTTTGCGACGGTTTCGAGAAAGGCCAGTGTGTCCGTCGTTCGCGCGCCCACTTGATAGACGATGGCGTGAATGTCTGCGGTGCGGTCGGTGTCGAGTGTCCAGTGTCGCTTTGTGACGGGCACAAAAGCAAAGCCATGTCGCGCGAGTTGAATCCAGCGCATATCACGATGGAGCGCCTGAGTTCCAACGAGAAGAATGCGCGAGAGACCGTCGTGCGGTTGTGTGCTCACCTGGACCTCTTTGTGTTGTCGCGGTCATGTTCTGGAAGTGCGCTGACTTGCTCATGCCGTTCACGAGCTTCCGCTGACAGAGAGACGCGGTCAGCCTGACCTGTCGTCGGTTCGGGTGATTGCTCAGACTGTGTCGGCTGGAGAGCATGTTGATACGTCCGGACGAGGTTATGTATCTGATGGACGGCGATTCCCATGTGCGTCTCCCGGGCGCGATTGGTTAGATGTGTCGCTCAATCGTCCCTGAATCCGAGGAAAACGCGCCGTTCCATCGGCGCAATCCCTGTAGTCGTTGGCGAGTCTTGGCGGCTTCATCAAGCAGGGAAGCCAAGCCTGCCTGGGCTACTGTGATCTGTTCTGCAATCGTGCGATCGACTGTCAGCACATATGTCCTATGCTCGGGGGAAAGGGCTTCTTGAGAGAGGAGGATCTCTCGTAATCGAAGGTAGTGATCCACCCTATTCCATTCCCCTCGCGTTGCGGCCATCCCCGCCGCCTCGGTGACAGCCTTGACCGTATGAAGATCCTTATCGGAGCCTGGTTCCATGTAATTAACGGGCCAACGCCAATGGGGCCTGCTGTTGTGCCGCGACCTCTCTCCAGGCTTCCCGCAGGGTCGTGAGACACCGAACGGGCCCATCGAGCCGAGAACTCATATGTTTGGCATTGGCTTCAACGAGCTCGCTCAGCATATAGTCGTAGAGGCGATGCAATGACTTCGCGATGTCTCCACCCTGCTCGTAATCCAATACGCTGTCGAGTTCTCCAACGATTGAGATAGCCCGGCCTATGAAGCGCGCTTTGTCCGGTAAGTTGTTGGTTTCAATCGCACGCCGCGTCAATTCGATGGATTGAATGGCGGCATCATAGAGTAAGACCACGATTTGTACCCGAGAAGAGGTAAGGATCTGTGTTTGCTGATACTGCTGGGCGTATTGTGCGACCATAGGTGTGTGTATCCCCTGCTGCGTGATGGACTCAGTTCCCACCGGAAGAATTGGATTGCAGTGAACTGCTCTGGCTCTGGAGACGTCTGAGGAGACCATCCAGTGCCGCATATTGTGCCTTGAGTCGATCTTCGTATTTCGTGACGGCGTCTTCTTTTCTCAGTATGTCTGCGGACAGACTGGTGATTTGCTTGGCGAGTCCGTTTTTTCGCAATGTCAATTGACCGGACGCAACATTGGTCAACGAGTCGACCGCCGTATTGAGCAACTGGGCGATCCCGGCACTCCCGGTCTGATTGATAAACAGGGTCCGGACATTGCTGTAATTCGCACTCAAGGCGGTATCCAGTTTCGCTTCATCGACGGTGACGGTCCCCTCTCGGTCCGTCTTGAATCCCAGTGCTCCGAGGGTATTCAGGGAGCCTGCACCGGCTATTGAGGAAGATAACGCCGTACGAATTTGTGAGATGACTCCGCGAGCGGTGGGCTCTCCGAAAAAGTTGCCGCCCTTTTTTGTGACCACATCGTACGTCGTCCGCTCGTTGATATACTTCAGAACTTCGTTATAGGCGGTCGCCAGTCCTTTGATATTGTCTTTCACCGCGGTCACATCACGGCTGACATTGACTTGAACGGTTGACGTACCGGTTGTCTCAAGCAATGTGAGGGTGACGCCGGCGATGGCGTCGGAGATGGCATTGGTGCTTCGTGTCACAGTGACGGGGTTCAGCGCAGGGTCTCCGATAATGGCAATGGCATCTTGAGCTGCTTGCAGCGTATCGATGCCGCCGGTCCCGCTGCCGTTCATGAAATCCAGAGTCGTATTGTCGGCCACGATGGTGATGCCGTTGGAGGCTCCGGTGGTCGAGGACGTGAGGACGAGCCGGTAGGCTGGAGTGGTATCTGACCCTGTATTGATAATCGATGCCGTAGCACCGGCGCCGAGGTCATTAATCGAACTTTTGAGATCTTCCAGGGTCGCCGTGTCGCTGAGTGTCACCGTCTGGTCGGCTCCGCTGCCGACTTTGAATGTAAAGGTACCGGACGCCCCTCCGACGATATCGGTCGTCGTCGCGGCGACGGTTTTGGCGGCTTTGTTCGTGATTTGATGGGACTGCGCGAGTTGGGAGATCTTGAGTGAGTACGTGCCCGATGTGGCAGTGGAGGAGCCGACGGCGCTCAACGCACTGGTATCGGACACG
>CXWL01114723.1_pt1 | contig 36008 bp, 35 predicted proteins | sample 590931 | NCBI WGS metagenome assembly CXWL01 (sample SAMEA3498368, study PRJEB10139) | groundwater metagenome | biome: water well; material: biofilm material | place: Germany | collected 2015-04-27
GTGCTGCAACCAGTGTGAAAGTAGGTTATCGTCAGGCTAGTTATAAGAAGAAAACCCCGTCAGTGATGATGGGGTTTTTTTTCGTCCGTAGGTTTGACGCGCTGTGGAATCAGCGGACGCGAACCGCAAGGCCGACGCCGTCGAGCCAGGACTTGAGGTCGTCCAGCGGGCGCTGCGCTTCGAGTTCATTGAAGATTTCGTGATACATGCCGTCATAGACGTGCAGTTCGGCCAGCCCAGGCGGGGTGTGAGCGAAAAACTGCCGGCTGCCGTCGGCGTCGAGCAGGCGATCATCGCCGGCCACCAGCATCAGCGCGGGAATCGTCAGCGAGCCGGCGTGGGACTGGCAGTACGCGATCGACGCCAGCATCGAGCTCAGCAAGCGCGCGCTGATCCGGCCGTGGACCAGCGGGTCTGCTTTGTAGGCGGCGACCACTTTCGCATCGTGCGACAAGAACAGCGGCGACACGCCATTCGGCACGCCGACGGACGGCGCCAGCCGGTGCAATATCTTGAGCAATTTCGCCTGGACCGCGGACAGCCGCAGCGCCAGCGCCGGAGAGGACAGGATCAGCCCGCGCAGCGGCGACAGCCCGGCCAGCGCGAAGCGCGCGGCAAACAGCCCGCCCATGCTGTGGCCGAACAGGAAAGGCGGTTCGCTGTAACGGGTGGAGAAATCGTCGATGATGATCTGGGCGTCCTGCAGCATCGGGTCGCCATTGATGACGTCGCCTCGCTTGCCTTGCGAACGCCCGTGTCCGCGGTGATCGTAAGCGCGCACCGACAGGCCGCATTCATTGAAGAAGCCGGCCAGGTGGCGGTAGCGGCCGCTGTGCTCGCCCAGCCCATGCATGAGCACGACGCTGCCGCGCGCCTGTCCGGGCGGCAGCATGTAGTCAGTGACATACAGCATGGTGCCGTCGGCGGCGCTGATCTGGTGGCTATGCAGCGCCACCAGTTGCGGCATTACACGCCCCAGAGGACGTCGTTGCCGCCGTTCTTGGCAGCACGCAGCATCTCGAGCAGAGGATAGGCGCGGGTGGCGAAACTGACCACTTCCATGCCTTCGTGGTCGGTGTCGTCGCCGACCTCGCCGTGGTGCGCATTGACGTCGCGCTGGACGTCGTCGGACGCGGTGTGCATGCGCGTTTCGGCGATTTCCTTCTCCAGCACTTCGACCGCTTTCGGCGCTTCGGCCGCGGTGATGACGCCGCGGTTGACGTCCTTGCCGAGCAGGTCGAGGATACGCTTGGCATGCTCCTTGTACATGGTGACTTCGGCGGCCGCCTTGGAGGTAAACGTGATTAACATATGATACTTTCTGATTAAATTACTGTAGTGGCGAAACGATAACACGAATCCCGATTGGGGTAGCCCGAATGCGTGTGCATGCTGGCGCCTACTCGTCGGGCGAGCGTGACAGCCAGCCGAACAAGGCGATCAGGCCGGCGATCAACACCAGCCCGCCGGCGCCGAGCAGCGTCCAGTACGACAATTGCGCCGCCGTGCTGATCATCAGCAGCAGGTACGCCAGCCCGGACCAGGCGAATCCGTTGAGCGCCTCCAGCACGTTGCTGACGATGTTGCCCTTGCCACGCGCCTTGAAGTCGCCGCGCACGGCCGTGCGTCCGCTCCACATCGCGATCAGCGCCGAGGTCGTCACGGCGCCGGCGACGGTGCCGCACAAGATCAGCGCGGCGAGCGGATTGCGCGTCAGGACCCATGCCAGCGGCAGCGCCATCAAGGCCAGCGCCGGCATCGCGACGGCAGCCAGCTTGGCGCGGCGAATTGTTCCCCTGCCGCACGGCGCGGCGCGCAGCAGGTCGGGCGCATCCTCGGCCGAGATGATGACCCAGGCCAGCGACGCCGTGAGCGAGCCGCACAGGAAGGTGAGCGCGGCGCCGATCCCCGGCAGCCGGTCGCCGCCCTTCGTCAGCAGCAGGATGGCCAGCGGCAGCATGTACAGCAACTGCAACAGCACCTGCGAGATGAGTTGCGGATCGCGCGCGATCAGCCGCCACTCCTTGAGGATGAGCACGTGCATCAGGCTGCGGTCGAAACGGTAGCGCTGCCCGCCGGCGGGCGCCTTGGCGGCCCGGACCAGGCTGACCGCCTGCTGCACGCCGCGCACGAAGAAGCGGTGGGTAAAGCGCACGGTCAAGGCGAACACGGCCAGCGCGACGATGCTCAGCACGAGCAGCGGACGCGGGTCGCCGAGAATCGCATGGCCGGGCAGCCAGAGCATGCTGTCGGGGCCGAACGGAGCGCCCGGCGCCAGCAAGGGCGCGAAGCGGTCCGCCAGCCATTGGCGCGAGCTGCCCATCGCATTGCCATAGACTTGCGACAACAGGAAAAACATCGCTCCCGACAAGGCGCCGACCACCTGGGCGACAACGCGCGTGCGCCTGACCCCCAGCAGCCGCACCAGGCCCAGCGTGAAGAGCATCGACAGCGACGCGGCGATCACGGCCGCGCCGATGACGACCGGATAGATCCCCAGCAGCCGATAGCGGCCCAGCGCCAGCCCGGCGTTGGCGAACGGCGCCAGGAAAAACAGGTATGTGCCGGCGACGCCGATCACCATCCCGGCCAGCCGGACGCTGAAGATGCCGCGCGAAGACAGCGGTGACGACAGCAGCAGGTCGAGGTCGCCCCGTTCGAACAGCACCTCGACGCTGGCGCGCAATCCGCTCGACATCATCAGGCTGAAGGCGGCGGCGAACACGCCGGTGAGGCCCATCACGACCGAGTGCGGCGGCTCCAGCCTGGCGCCGTCGATCTTGTTGAGCAAGGTGAATGCCAGCACGTGGATGAGAACGAACATGCCGAGCCACAGCGCGACGCCGCCCTTGCCGATGCCGCGCTTCGCCGCCTTTCTTTTCGACCCGAAACTGGCGTTGAAAAAGAACATGCGAATTTCATGCTTGAGCAGCCACAGCGCGCTGCCGGCGCGCGCCGTCAAGGCTGCCCCGTCAGCTGCAGGAACACGTCCTCCAGCGTACCGCCCTCGGTCTGGCTGCGCAGCTCGTCGAGCGTGCCCTGGGCAATCAGCTTGCCGTGCTCGATGATGCCGATGCGCTGCGCCAGCCGCTCCGCCACCTCGAGGATGTGGGTGGTCAGCACCACGGTGCCGCCGCCGCGCACGTGCTCGAGCAGCAGGTCCTTGACCTGGCGCGCGGCCGCCGCATCGAGGCCGGTGAGCGGCTCGTCGAGGATCAGCAGTTGCGGCTCGTGGATCAGGGCGCCGGCCAGCGCCAGCTTTTGCTTCATGCCGCGCGAGAAACCTTCGGTCAGTTCATGCGCATGTTTGGCCAGGTCCAGCCAGTCGAGCAGGCGGCGCGCGCGCGGTTCGGCGTCGGCCGCCTCAATGCCCCACAGGCCGGCGACGAACTCGAGGTATTCGGTCGGCTTGAGCTTGGCGTACAGCATCGGGTCGTCCGGCAGGTAGGCCATCTTCTGCTTGGCGCCGGCCGGGTCGCGCGTCAGGTCGACGCCGAAAATCTCGATGCTGCCGGCGTCCGGCGCCAGCAGGCCTGCCACCATGCGCAAGGTCGTGGTCTTGCCGGCGCCGTTCGGCCCCAGCAATGCGTACAGCTCGCCTTGGCGCACCGTCAGGTCGAGCCGGTCGACCGCCGGCCGGCCAAAGTGCTTCGACAGCGCCGTCAGCCGGAGCGCGGCAGGTGCATCGTTGTTCATCTCGACTCCGTTGGGGGAAGGATGGGCGACTGGGCGGACAACGCGTTCGATGTTCAGAGCGGCTTGAACGACGAGATGAACTGGTCGGTCTGCTCAGGCAGCAAGGCCTTTTCCTTGCCCATCACGATCACCTGGTAGAAGCGTTTGTTGCGCGCCTCGAAATGGCCGACCAGCTTCATCGGCGTACCGTTCTGCGTGCCGGTCGCCTCGATATCGATCGTTGCGCTTTGCGTGCTGCCGGCACCGCTGGTCGCCGCCGCGGCGGCCGCTTTTTCCTTGGTGACGGTGGCGCCGATATTGCGCACCAGCGCGGTCTTCATCGCGCCCAGCGCCTCGACCGCCTTGGCGGCGTCGGGCGCCTCGGCACTGCCGACGGCGAAGGTAGTGCCGTCGACGTCGGCCGCGGTCATCGTCATTTCGACCTTCATGCCGCCGACATCGATGGTGCGCTTGTGGATCGACGGCTTGTCGGGGAACATCACGCGAAAGGGCGCGTCCGGGCTGCTGTAGTCGCGCCAGTTGTAGGTGGGACTGCAGGCCGCGAGCAAGGTGGCGCCGAGAACCGGAAGGAGTAAGGTTTTGATCAGGAATTGTCGCATGCCCAGATGGTAGCAGGAGCGGCGTGGCCACGCCACCTCATCGCTCCGGTCAGCCTTTGGTGGCGCCATGTTTCTCCATCGCTTGGCGAAAAGTAGTTGACTGACCGTTCCATAATCCCTAGAATCAAGTGGTTATTGAACGATCATTCCCCAATCGCTTGCGACCATGGAAAATTCTCATCCCATCGCCCTATTTGTAGTCCGCGCTTTCGGCCTCAGCTGGCTGCGGGCGCTCCCGCTATGACTGTCATCTCGGGTGTTGTTTGGGGTGCATGGCACGCACCGCTCGTTCTGCTTGGCTATAACTGAGGGAGATGCGTGATGGCCAGGCCGCGTAATTTCGAAGAGGATGACGTACTCGCCAGCGCTGCCGCCGTATTCGGCCGTCTCGGCTATAACGCCGCGTCGATCGATGACCTGGTGATGGCGACAGGCTTGCAGCGTGGCAGCCTGTACAAGGCATTCGGATCCAAACGCAACCTGTTCGAAAAAGTCCTGCAGCGTGCGCTCAGCGGCGACTGGCAGCAGCGCGGCGAGGCGATCGACTTGATGATCACGTCGCTCAAGGACCTGGCGTCGGAAGACGCGCCGATCGCGGCGTTGTGCCGCGCGGCGATCCTGCGCTGCCCGGAGGATGCTGCCGCCATCCTCGGCAGGCGCCTCCTGCAGCATTTGAGCGATGAGAAAGAGCCGCCATGCCAACCGTAGAGATCACTGCCACGCAACTTGTCGTCCATCTGAATTTGCGCGAGCGCCTGCTGTCATTGAGCAAGACCATTCGAGTGCCGCTTGGCCACGTCCGCGGTGCGACCGACGACGACGGCTTTAGCAACGAGATCGGCATTCGCCTTTTCGGCTGCGCCATTCCCGGCGTAATCACAGCGGGTACGTTTCGCAGGAAGGGCGATAACCAGTACGTCTACGCCAGGCCAAGACAGCGTCTGGTTGTTATCGAACTGGCCGACGAAAGGTGGCGCCGCATCGTGCTTGGGGTGATGGACGCCCGCGCCGTGGCAAGCGACGTCAACACCGCCTTGGCGCGCTTTCAACAAAGCTCGCTTCGGCCGGCCCCGTGATGATCTTGCACGCAACCATCTGACCCTTCGAGAAAGAATGCAATGACCATCAAAGCTGTGCTGTTCGACATCGACGGCACCCTGACCGAGCGCGGCCGGGCCATCCCCGGCGCCGCCTCGGCCATCGCGCACGTGCGCGCGCGGGGCATCGAAGTGCGCTTCCTCACCAACATCACCGGACAAACGCCGCAAACGATCGCCGCCAACCTGCTCGCGCTGGGCATCGAGGTCGAGGCCGCGGAAATCCAGACGGCGACAACCGTCTGCGTCGAACTGCTCGCCGCCAGGCCCGGCCTGCGTTGCCACCTGATGGTTCCAGCATCGGTGATGCCGATGTTCGACGCGATCGCGCAAGACGACGTCAATCCGGACGTCGTGGTCGTCAGCGATATCGGCGACGGTTTCACGTTTGCCGCGCTGAACCGCGCGTTCCGGATGCTGCGCGACGGCGCCGACCTGATGGCGTTGCAGAAGAACATGTTCTGGTTCGACGCTGAAGGCATCAGGCTCGATTGCGGGCCGTTTGTGCTGGCGCTCGAAGCGGCCTCGGGCAAGTCCGCCACCGTCACCGGCAAACCGTCTCCGGTGTTTTTCGAAAGGGCCCTCGCCAGCCTTGCCTGCGAGCGGCACGAGGTGCTGATCGTGGGCGACGACCTGGGCACCGATATCGCCGGCGGCAACCAGGTGAAGGTGCGCACCGCCCTGGTCGGGACCGGCAAATTCGCCGATGGCCAGCGCACCAGCACGCATTGGAACGCCGACTACTACATCGACAGCATTGCCGACTTGCCGCAGCTGATCAAATAGGGCGGGCTGTCTGCCGCGCCTTAGCGCTCGTGCAGACTGCGGCGGTACTGGATCGCTTCGGCCACATGTGCCGCCGACACCCGCTGCGTGCCGGCCAGGTCGGCGATGGTGCGCGCCACTTTCAGCACCCGGTGGTAGGCCCTGGCCGACCAGTGCAGATGCAGCATGGTCTCGCGCAGCAGTTTGTCGCCGGCCGCGTCGAGCTTGCAGTGGCGGTCGATTTCGCGCGTCGTCAGGCGCTGGTTCGACTTGTCCTGGCGCTGCAACTGCAGTAGCGAAGCGTGCGCAACACGGCCGGCAATCGCCGCGCTCGGCTCGCCATCGGCCGCCGCGCTCATCGTCGCCGGCGCCAGCGCGCCCACCTCGATCTGCATGTCGATGCGGTCCAGCAGCGGTCCCGAGATGCGGTCCTGATAGCGCGCCACGGCGTCGACGGTGCAATGGCACTTGCCGGACGAATGGCCGAGGTAGCCGCAGGGGCAGGGGTTCATCGCCGCGATCAGCTGGAAGCGCGCCGGAAAGTCGGCCTGGTGGGCGGCGCGCGAAATGGTGATGCTGCCCGACTCCATCGGCTGGCGCAGCACCTCGAGCACGCGGCGGTCGAACTCGGGCATATAGCACTGTTACACTTTAAAGGTCAGATTGTTGTCCATCGATTTCTGAGATTGGTCGTCGCAGCCCTTCTGACAAAATCTAAATTGATTGTCGCAGTGGACGTTCGCGTTCACGCGGCCGCTGTGGGCAGAGTGTGAGCAAGCTGTTGGCAACGGATTTTCGTTGTCAATGGCTTGTTCACACGCTCCGAAGGACTGTCCACAGCCAAGGTCGCCGAGGCTTAAAGTGAGCCCTCCGTTGTATTGCAGGGCCGGAAGTCTCAGTATAGAGACCCTGCGTGCCCGAACGCTACCGAATATGGTTGTCGTGGCTTAACTGAGGTGGTGGTTACTGTGGCCGTGCTCGTACAGCCACGTTTCGACTTCGTGTTTGCGCCATCTCATCATTTTTGAGCCCCCGAGGTGCATCTTAGGTGGCAAATCGAAGGGCCGGTATTTAATCCTTCTTTTGACAGTGGTGACCCGCACGTTCATCATCATTGCCAGTTCGTAGATGTCTAGAAATTCCGTCATATGCGCTCCCAATCTGCTACGATTCAATAGGGGGTATAGCAATGATATTTAGCGTTCGACTAGGAGAATTTGTTGGACATAGGCGCGTCGAGCAGCCGACGTTTAACTCAAAGCAAAGCGGTCATATGTTTTCTGCGGGTTTTTATACGCTTTTTTGGTTGACCGCTTCGCGCTTCACTAGGGTGTGGAAGCACTGAATTCGGGGACTGTCAATATTTGGGAAATCGGCCTACTCGTTTCAGGCAACGGCGGAAAGGGCCAGGAAAGCCGTTGATTGCTCGTTTCCTTTAACACTGTGCCACCTTGCTGCAGTGCTGTCGCTCGTTGAAAGCGTTGCGCAAGCGCGCTTCAGCGAAAAATTAAACGGACTCTACTTCGTCTCGTATTTATGACATCCACTAACAACGTGACCGAGCTGTTGACTGGTACCCGGCATTTAGTTTTGTGTTGACCACCACAACACCTTTCTCTTCGAGTGTATCCGGCATAGGGTTGAGCCATAAGCGAGCTGCGCGACAAATGCAAGCACGAGAGGTCAGTTATCGGTCGAATCGCTTTGTGCTGGCAGATTCCATCGACTACCCCATTGCATCCCGCCGAACATCGCACCCGGGCCGCTGCATCGGAACTGACCCGAATGGGTAGGTTATTTTTCCCTGATGTTGATACAGTGAATTAATTGGCCGCTGACTCAAGGGAAGCGCGAATTAGCGTTCCCTCTTCAGTAAACGACCGTCCGATTGAGTTCTGGAGCTGATTTCGACCGAGTGCCTTCGACAAATACATGAGCGAGTCTGCGGCTTTTTTGGCAAATTTTGGCGTAGGCGACTTCCCCGCGTCGAGGTAATAGATTCCGATGCTAGCCCCAAGNNGTTCTCTAACACGCTAACAATTACCCCAAATTCGTCGCCGCCAACACGGGCGGGGACACCCACCGGACTCAATTCGATGAACAGGCAATGGGCTGCTTCTTTGAGGACTTTGTCTCCCTCATCATGACCCTGAACGTCATTAACCCGTTTGAACCCGTCTAGGTCGAGAATCACGACCGCCGCGTTTACAGTAGAGTTCGGCAGTTGATTGCATAGGTCCGTCAATGACTCCTCAAAAGCCACCACGTTCCTTAGCTTGGTCATACTGTCAGTTCGAATTGACAATGCCAGTTCGTCCGTCAGCCGAAATACATACGGCGGAATTAATCCTACCGCTAAAGATATGCCGATACGAATCTCATCATACTGCGCCCAAAAAGGGGATTCATACATCACATACATAAGGGCGGTCGCCCCGACGGTCCAAGAAAGAAGGCCGTACTTCCGTCCGTATCGAAGTCCGCTTCCGAAAATTAGGACGAGCGGGCCGATAACAAAGGGTGCTCCGATTCGGCCTGTTTGCAAGAGGAAGAGGTTGAAAATCGCCTGGTCGAGTAATACTGCGCACGCTAGCCGCCAAGGGCGTTCGGCATCGTCTTTAGATACTAGGTAGCAGGCCGCGAATGCGAAGATGCCTTGGATGGCGAGCATCGCTATTGCTGCGGCGAACCCATCGTCGCGGCTAAAATTCGTGAAATTGGCTGCCAGATAGAAGCCAAGGACCAGCGTCCAGCAGACGCGCGCAAGCGAGTCCCCACGCTCGGTTATCAGACCTGGGATTACGACCAGCCGCGGAGGTTTCAAGCTCTTCACTAAGTTAGACCACATCCAATGCTCACAAAAGTTTCCTTGTGGACATTATCGCATGGAGGCGTTGGCATTGGCTCATTTCTGATGCGATTGCCGCGGCCCGGAAGTCCGCAGCGGTGTTTGCCGAGTGCGAAAAACTCCCTCAGCCTGAGCTAAGGGAGTTCGAATGATTCATCGATGAATAGTCAATCGAGGGTCAGTGGCGGGTCAAACTTTGCAAAATGTGCTGCATGTTCGGCTCGCCGGCGCTGCTTGTCACGGTCGTACCAGCCCTGTGAGATGTTCGTATAGCCTGGTGCGGCGCGCGTCGACGTTTGCGGCCGGCGCCAACCGAATGTGTACAGACAGAGCGCGAAGAGTGCGACTGGTAGAAAACCTAGAAGGAAGGGGGATATCCACAGCATGTTGTAATGTCCTTTTTTATTGACCTTCTTCGTATAGCCACCGACGAGGAAATTCAACGTGCTGCAAGTCTAACTTAGAAATGATTGCCGATAAGGGTTGAGGAGCCGACCTTTGTTTTTGCAGTTCACTCAAGAGCGCGTCTGGTACTCTTCGCATTGCAGACTGTAACGACTTGGCGGCCGAACCCTTGCTGGTCTATGGTGCTAGTCGCCATCCCATCTATTTGCCCGGGGCCGCCGCTGCCGCCTTTCCAACAGAATGAACACCGGTCACCGCCACCGCAGGAGGAAGATGAATCGCACCATTGAAATTCGCAAGGATACGTCCTATGGAGTCGCAACCATGTTGCCTGGCCTTGCGCCGGCGGCGCTGTGGGATTGCGAGGTTGACCTTACGCTGCTTCTGATTGGATTCTTGACGTCGCCGCCGAAATTCAGAGGTCTAAGCCTCAGCCATTATTGGGCATGGCTTCGATATGGAATTGCGATTCATCCTCGCGGCGACTTGCGTTTGCGTTCAATTTGGCAGGAGATAGACTCGCACCAAAAGACAGTGCTGTCGGATGATTTCGGGGCTGGATTTCCTTGCCATTATCTGGTAGCTAATCATGGATTTGAGGACTTCGCTGATACAGGTTACCTTATTAAGCACCTCCTGAAAGGCTTTGTCAGTCTGCTCAAAAACAACAAGCTCGGACCTTCTAAGAGTCCCGATTTCATCGCTGTTGATAACCTCGGTCGGTTGCACGTTATCGAGTGCAAAGGGACCCAATCTTCTAGGGCGAAGTTAGCGGAAGCCATCGCACGAGGTATTCCGCAAAAAAATAATTTGTCTAACCCTGGACTTTTCGCATCGTGTATGGTGGGCGGGATTTTTGTGCCCCAGCGGAAGTCGAAAGAGGCGGCGGAGATTGTTTTCGCAGACCCACCGGTGAGTGAGTTGCTCAAGCGCCTGGCTGAATTAGGGCAGACTCACGTGGGACAGGGCGTCCGAAGGATATCGCTAGCGAAGTCGCTTAGCATGGCGGGGTTATGGACGGCGGCCTCTGCGATTTCCGATGAGCGGGTCGCCAGAGCGAACGTCAATTTCATTCGAAATCTGGCCAAGGGAGAGCTTGGGTTCGCTGGATATGTAAAAGACGGCGATACAGGAAATTGGGAGCGAACGGTTTCTTTTCGGTCATTGGAGGAGAATCCTGACATCCCTAACGCTATGATTCCCGTGGTGACTACGCTGACAATACTTGTTCCCCCTAGCGTGGAGAGCCTGTTCGCGCGCGCGGTGAACGAAAATGGCTCAGTGAACCGGGCGGAGGTCGACGTTTGGATTGCTGAACAGCTGTCGCTGAACCGAGTGAAACGATTCGCGGCGGAGGGTCGGTTTGAAAAGCGAGGAGCGAACGGCGAAGAGCAACCGGTCAGGCTTCGGCGCCGACTACTACTTAGCTCTTGGAGCAAGGTCGGCTCTCACGGTCTTCCATTCGAGCAATCTAAGGCGCGTGGATGGCGTACTGGCAGCGGTATTCAGTTCTTGATAGAGCGGCGGAGCGTTACAGGCGAAGCTGCGCCTCTGGCGTGAGGCCAGGCGACCCGCAGGATTTTCAATCCTCCGTGGTCGGCCGACTAATGCTATGGGAGCATCAGAGATACGAAGCTCGTCCCCTTGAAAGAGCACGGGGGCTCTGGCCAAAACGCCGGCCAGATGCAGGGCGGCCCTACGCCACGTCAGCTGCGGCGTAGCTTTCTGGTGGCGCAACTCGCGCCGCGGCCGCGGCCGGTAGCCCCATTGCGTGCGGCCCCATACTCCCTCGCTGCTAGCCGCCCAGCAGCATGTACACCTCACATTGCAGCGCGTTAGCTAAACGCCTCAAGCTATCGATGGAAACGTTCTTCTGCTGTCGCTCAATTTGGCTTACGAAAGTGCGGTTCACCCCGGCGAGCGTTGCCAGTTCTTCCTGAGAGACGCCTCGTAGCGCCCTGTATCGCTTGAGCGTTTCGGAAAGCGTCGCGCGAAGCTCGGATTCGGTTTTGGGGATGAACATATGGGCGTGAGGTTCCCTCAACAGTACGCACTTGTCCACGCCCTATGAGGTCACAGCTTTTGAGGTCACATACTTTACGGTCACATAATTTGAGTCTATACTCGGCCTTGGGCGGTCCGCGGGTACTCGCTGCCTTGGCCGCCAGATTCTAGTATTACCGATAGCTGCAATTTGTATAGCATCTAAAAATTACAGTTCGACCTTTCCAGCATCGCTCTTAGGGACAGACGTATGTCATCGCCGCTCTTTTTGTCTTCGTACGTGCTGTATAAATCAGCGTTGACTGCGTTCATGGATACTCCTGAGAGCGAGCGCTCAGAATTGTCGGAGCGCGACGTGATGCGGGCCTACGCGCGCGCCACGGGAGATTTGACGCCAAAAGATGAGAACGATTTCATCGATTTCGCGCAGCGAGTCCTCGTCCTTCCGAAAAAGGCTCGCAACGCTGCGGCTGAACGTGCGCATCATCAGCGGATGCTTGACCGTGCGATTGCCACCGCCGGCGGTCGACTAGTCGATGACGGCAGCCTCATCCGTGATGACGAATTCCTGCGAAGGACGGGGATGACCAAGGCGCTGTTGGCGGAGAAGTTGGCCATGCGGGAAATTTTTGAAATGCCCCAAGAGGTTCACTACTTGAATGGCGACTCGTACATACCAGCTTTTTTTGTCGACAGCAGATTTGATACCAAGGTGCTTTACGCGGTCTCGGGCTCCCTCGGCGCGTGCACCGGCGTTCAGAAGTTCAGATTTTTTACGACCGCGGCCGAGTCCCTTGGGAATCGAACTCCGCTCGACTTAATTGAACTGCAGGAGCTCGCGTCGCTTCCGGGCGCGGTGAAGACTTTCCGGTCGAATGTTCGGAAGCGATAGACCCTCTCGTTGCTCGGTGAGGGGCGACGGAATTGCCTCCTCCGTGAATCGCTTGGCGGAACTTAACTCTTGAAGGCGACATGGTTTATGAGCCAAGATTACTCGGTGCCGGACGATTTTCCCAGGCCTCAGATACATAGCTCCGTGGCTGGCCATCAGCCGAAACTGCCCCTGGTCGCATCCGACGGTCGCTTCTATCTGCCAGGTGGTACTCCCCGCGAGTTACACCGCCGGTGGGATGTTTGCGAAGACCTCGCTCAACAGTTCGTCGTAAAATCGAGGGAGTGCAAGCTAGGGAAGCGGTCGCACATGTCCGAGCAAGCCATCCTTGACCAGTATTGCCTTCGCTCGATGACGATGGGTTGGGGTTCAGATGACGAGATGAAGTGGGTTATCCGCCGTGCCGCAGCCATTTTGGGTTGGCCGGTACCGGCCTCAGCGGCCCAGGCCAACAAAGTGGGCAACGATGATGGCTTGAATGCCTTGTGACCTCTGAGGATATCGCCCCATAGTCGAGAAGCGGACGCATTTTGTCCTCAAAAGGCGAGATAGGATGCTGAAGAAGAACGCCCCGGCTGTGCCAAGTGAAATTTGTGACCTGCCAAAAGAAGAACTGGCAAAGGCAATGGCGGAGGAAATTGCGGTGGGGCGAATCCTTCAAAAAGCCCGCAGTCGTCAGACGACGCCGGTGGTGATGGAAAAGTCGATACGTGATGGCGAAAAGTTCGTGGCAAGAATGCGACGAGCCTCGCAGGCTGCCTTGTTGTGGCGTATCAAGCATGGCGAACTCATCACGAAAGAGGCCCTTATACTTCGGCTAGGTGGAAACAGTAGGTGGTTCACTGCTGCGGTAACGGCTGAGCGCGTGTTCTCGCTTCCGGCGCCGTCCGGCATTGAGTACTTCCCTTCGTTTTTTGCGGACGTAATGTACGACCGCAGTGCCCTTGGTAAAGTAGCGCATGCACTAGCTGGCCTACCTGGTCCAAGCAAATACTATTTTTTCACGACGAAATCTCTCTCGCTCGGAACGACACCCCTCCAAGCGTTGGCAGAAGGTCGAGCAAAGGAAGTTTTGCGATGTGCCGTCGGGTTTTCAGAACGCTAAGAGCCTTGTTCTCATCATTCTGCTTAGAGGGGTATGAGGTCCGATATTTCCTCGTCTCGGTCATGGTCGTCCTCGTACCAATTTGACGTATCGACCACTAGCGAGCCTTCGACTGCTTCTACGTCACCCGGTGCGTTTACGTTACTGACAAGGTGCAGCGTTAGAGGAAAGCTATCGCTTCCGACCGCACCGATATCGTTACGAACATCGCTGTTCGAACCCCATTGCAGTTCGACCTCGAGTGTCCCGTGGGCGACAAATTCAATCTCCGCCGCGCCGATGTGAAGGACGTGGACTTCGTCTAGAGAGACGTCTTCGATAAAATGATGTGATGCGATTTCATCAACCGCCGCGACTGTTTCCTGCAATACCGTGCGTACAACTTCCTTCTCGACCGTAGCTTCAATTGCAGTGGCAAGTGTCTTCCTAGCGAAGCTTGCCGTCTCGAGTACGTTTTTGAGCGCGGAACAGGCGTCTGCGACATGTGTTTCTACTTCGCCTGCCGCAACTCCAAACGTTGCCGGATTCACGTGAGTGAATTTGTTTAATGCGTCCACTGCCGTAACTACGCTTTTTCGCTCACTGTCGATATCGATGTCTAGTTTATCGCGGGCATAGGCCGGAGAGATGCCGCCGTGGATGACGAATCCAACACGATGTGCACGGGTCACCCCAGTTCTGGACGTCGGCTCAGGCTTATACCAGGCGCATTTTTTGATTTCTTCGTCCGGAGCTAAGTGGACGAATACGTGCCTAACTAGCTCACGAAATGCAGTTGAAAAGTTATTGAGACGCAATGGATTATCGACTGCATTTAGCGACAATAACGCCGCGTCGAGCAGTCGCTGCTGAAAATCAGTTCCAAGATGTGCTCGTAGTTTTGAAATCGCTTGCATGTCTTCCTCATGGAAAATCGGGAGTGCCTTGGCCGGAAAGTGCTACCCGACGGCCCGGGCGAGTTCGGCGCTGCGTCCAATACCTGTATCAACGTACGTTGTGATTCTACTGTTCTTCCGCGGTCGTTGGGCATCGAAGTCTGGGCATGCGCAGAGCGTATCCGCGACTAATAACAAACCGCAGGCCTAAAAATTTGCCAGAGCCGCTGATACTTAAAGTGACAAGTATTGTTTTATAAGCTACATTTGCGATGAGAAAACCTTTGCCGACGTCAACAGCCGGTAGTTCTTCCTGATACAAATAAGCTTTGACCGGTTCACATTGACCCCGGCGGCGCTTCAGAGAGGCAAAAATGATTACGCACGATATTCCTGCTTCGCCTCTTGCTGCTGACCCAGTTGAGGTACCCGCACCAAGCTCATCCGCAGTGCCGCGCGAAGCTGGAATGGCTTCTCCGGACGTTTCGCCCATCCGGCTCGCTTGCGTCGATGTTGGCAACTTTCGCCGCCTAGCCAACACCCGGCTTGAACTTGATGAGGTTACTACCATTCTCGTTGGCGCCAACAACAGCGGCAAGACGTCCCTACTCACCGTTATTCGGAACTTTTTGTGCGAGTCACCCTGTTTTCGCGCTTTCGACATCAGTCTCTCGAAGTGGGCACAGTTAAGAGGATTGGGCCAACTCTGGGAGTCTCTTGACGAAGACCCGACGACGGACGACAAGGATGCCGATAAGTGGGAAGAACAGCATCGACAGCTCCTCGCCTGCATGCCGTATATTGACCTATGGTTTGATGCCAAGGAAGGTGCCTATAATCATATTGCTCCGTTCATCACGACGTTGAAGTGGGCGGGTGGCGCAGTTGGCGTGAGGGTTCGGCTCGAGCCTGTGGAAGATGCGAACGAACTTCGTAAACTGGCATGGCGCTATCGTGAGGCGCGAGCACCTGTGCGAAAACTCCCGAAGGCTGGCCATGCTTGGCCGACTGACCTCTTGGATTACTGGCTTGGGAACGCCGCTGCGCTGCGACGTATCGCCGCATACCGCCTCGACCCTGGAAAGGGCCCTTTGGCGAATAAGGCGTGTCGTGAACCGCAACCCCTGCCGCATGGGTCGCAGCCGGTTGAGCTTACTCATCTGCGCAATCTTATCCGTGTCGACTTTGTTTCGGCTCAACGCGGGCTCGGCGCCGAGGAAGACGAGGCGCGGTCAGAGTCTGTCAATTCCCGACCCGGACTGTTTTCCAACCAACTTCTTCGATTTGCACGGCAACATTTGAACGTTGCACCATCCGGGCACGGCAATCGGGAGGATTTGGTAGGAGCCATCGCCAAGGCACAGGCAGAGCTTGATGAGTCCATTTACAAGGCGCTACAGCCAGCAATGGAGGATGTTGAAATTCTTGGGTATCCAGGCATGCATGACCCCCAACAAATTCACTTTCGCACGCGCATCCAGACAGCGGACCTTTTAGCTCATGGCACAGCACTCCAGTATCGAATCGACAAGGATGCGATGGATGAGTCACTGCCTGAGCATTCCATCGGCCTCGGCTACCAGAATCTTCAGTCGTTAAGTTTCATGCTCGTTTCGTTTCGTGCTGCGCGCCTCAACCCACCAAACGGGGCACCTGCAGCCGTTCACCTAGTCATGGTTGAAGAACCAGAGGCTCATCTTCACGTTCAGGTCCAGCGCAATTTCTCCTTGAATGCGCACAAGCTTATCCGCCCGAAAGACCCGGTGCACAGCAACTTGCGCAGTCAATTGCTCATCAGCACGCACTCAAGCCATCTAGCTCATGGCGACAGCTTTACGAAGCTCCGTTACGTAAAGCGTGTGGCAAGCGCAGGCTTGGGACATAGGCCTACTACGGAGGTCGTCAATCTCGGTGATGCTTTCGGCGACGACACTCAAACCAGGGTGTTCGCTGAACGTTATTTTCAGGTCCAACACAGTGACTTGCTCTTCGCTGATGCAGCCATATTCGTCGAGGGAACTGCAGAGCGAATGTTAGTTCCACTATTCATCAAGCGGGACTTTCCCGAACTCGCGAAAAAATACGTTTCCTTCCTCGACATCGGAGGCAGCCATGGTCACCGACTTCGGCCCTTAGTCGAGCGCTTAGGGATTCCTACCGCGGTAATCACCGATTTGGACCCCGTATTGCCGTCTACTAACCCCAAAGGGAGAATCGTGCGCGCTGCGGTACACATTGCGGGCCAAGAGGGGTTGGAATGCGGGAACGATACATTGACCTCGTGGCATCCTATGCTTTCCGATTTCCAAGATTATGCGAAGCCAGCCCCCGCACAATTGGAGTGGACGTCCGAATCGGGCGCTAAGGTCCGCTTCGCATGGCAACTACCTGTGGCAGCGGCCAGTGACCAATGGCCCAGCTCTTTCGAAGATGCTCTAGTGCTCGCCAACATCGACTGGTTCAAGTCGCTGGATGGCGAAATAGACTCCGTGACCGGCAAAAAGCGGGTCCATCGTGGCACCTTGGGAAAGGTGATAGGCCTGGTGCTCGACCATTCCGACCACACCGAGTTGCTTAAGGAACTCCACGATATGCTACGCGGCAAATTCAGCAAGGGCGACTTCGCCGCTACTCTTTTCGAACGGCTAAGCAATGGAGAGGCTTTGGCATGCCCGATTTACATTGCAGACGCACTTGTTTGGCTAGGTGACCAACTCGCCGCAACAGCGGGAGAGGCCGCTTGAATGCCGATGTGCAGCAACTGGGCAACGACCGCGACGCTCACGTTGTGGAAGATATCTGCGGGTACATTACCGCAGACCTTCCGCGGAGCTTCTTCCTCTTCGCCGGCGCCGGGTCTGGCAAGACTCGAACGCTCGTTGAGGTCCTGCGACGGGTGACCGGTGTGGTCGAGCATGCTGCCGGCGGTAGGTATGCCGCCAGGCTTCGTTCTCGCGGACAGTCGGTTCGAGTAATTACTTACACCAAGAACGCAACCGCCGTTGTTACCGGTCGGCTCGGTGAGAACTACTTAACTGCAGTATCGACCATCCACGCCTTTTGCTGGGAACTCATAAAAGGGTACGACGAGGATATCAAGGAGGCCCTGTTCGCCCGTAACGCCAGAAAGCTTGCGAAAGCGAAGGCGAAGGCGAAGGAGAAAGCAAGAGGAGAGACTGAAAAGGACCGTGAAAAATATGCCGAAATTGAAGCAGCAGCCGATAGTCTCCGCCTTATAGAGACTTTTATTTACCACCCCGACAAGAACACTTATGGACAGGGGGCGCTGTCGCATGATGAGGTCTTGGATGTGGCCGCGTGGCTCATTAGGGAGCGTCCCACATTGCAACGCATCTTGGCAGACCGACATCCGTTGATTCTTATCGACGAGTCGCAAGATACAATGCAGAGCGTCCTCGACGCGTTGTTTAGCCTTTCAAAAAGTCGTACCGGCTATTTCACTCTGGGATTATTAGGCGACCATCGTCAGCAAATCTACTTGCAGGGCCATGATGACTTACCCTCACATGTGCCGGCCGATTGGGCGCGCCCCGCGCTGCAGATGAACCACCGGAGCCAACGCCGCATCGTTGACCTAGTTAATACGATTTGGAATGCGGACGTCGAAGGTCGAACTCAACCTAGAACGGGAGTGCCTCAGCATTCGCGCACGGAAAAGAACGGCGGCACCGTCCGTATATTTGTCGGTGACACCAGGACAGCTAGTGCGGAAAAAATTTGTGCGGAAGCGAAATGCGCGATGGCCATGGCTGCCGAAACTGGGAGTATCGCGTGGAGCGAGGAGACGCGAAGTTACAAGACGCTCGCGCTTGAGCACAAGCTCGCTGCCTTGAGAGGTGACTTCTTTGCCGCGTACACTGCGATGGACTTGTTGGACAAAGAGGCCGCTGCGCCGAAGAGCAACGGAGAACGGAGCGGTCCCGCCATAGTTCGACCGATTCTCGGACCAATGCTCGAACTGGCCGAATGTTTTCTGCCGGACCAATCGCTGAACGAGTTTGCCGCCATGGACGTGCTAAGACGCCACGGTGTACTAGCAAAGTTGTCGGAGAACGAATCTGAGCGTCGCGCAGAGGTAGCAAACATTCATAACTCGGTTATTGAGGCCGGCGCAGCGATGTTTAGGCCGGGCGCCACAGTGCGAGAGGTTTTGGAACCTATCCTTGCCGGCGCGCTGTTTGAAACAGACCTTCGCTTGATTCAGGCATTCAATGACACATCTCCGCCACCTGTCGAGCCGAAGGGCAAAAGCAAGGAGGCGAAGGAAGACCGGCGAAAGCGTGGATGGCACGTACTCTTCAACACACCCTGGAATGAAATTGCCCGGTATCGTTCCTATCTTGGGGGCGAAACAGAGCTCGCGACTCACCAGGTGGTAAAAGGCTCGGAATTCAAGCATGTCATGGTTGTCATGGATGACGGTGCCGCTGGGGGAAGCTGGTTTTCATACGACAAGCTCTTCGGAGCCGAAGCGCTTAGCGAGAACGACTTAGACAACATCGAAGAGGGAAGGCAGACCATTATTGACAAAACTCTGCGGCTACTTTATGTGACTTGCAGCCGAGCTGAAGAAAGCCTTGCGCTTATTTTATGGTCAGATAATCCCAGCGTAGCGCTCGATGCAATTATTCGGTCCGAATGGTTCGCCGCCGGCGAGGTTACCGCGTTGGATTAGTAATTGTTCAGGCTCCTGCCATCAAGGCTGCAGTCACCACTCCAAGCGTGTTGCCTGCTGCGGCCGGGGCCGTGTTTTATTTTAACCAGCCAGGAAGATGACCCCTATAACGTGGCGGTCCGCGTCTGACGCGGTCTAATTGATTGTTGGGTAGCCCGAACACGGACCGTTTCCAAGGTCCATTGTGTTTTACGGACTGTATCGCGCGGCGCTTAGTAAGCTCTAAAATGGCGAATCGCTAAATGCCTAACTCTAGGGGCCCTTTTTGACAGATGAAGCACTAATTCACTCTACTGCTTGCAGAGAGCTCCTCGAGCACGAGGGCCTCAAGGCTGCCTTGGCGTACTGTGCCGCCCAACAAATTGAGCCTCCGCAGTGCTCACCCACCGCAATCTCGCCGAACGCAGAGCGACTGCGTGAAACGACGAAACGTATGCTCACGGACTACGGATGGTGGTCCAAACGACTAAAGCTAAGAGCAGCCCGAGCTGCGGAGATGAAGCGAATTCGGGACGGACTGGCGGCAATGAAACGGTAATCCATCCCGACTCCAGCGGTGTTCCGCGGCCGCGCTACACAGCAGCTCTGCACAAGTTAGTTCGCGCTGTGTTGAATAGGCGGCAGCTACTGGATTAGCTGTGTCCATGAGCGCCTTCGTGCTCGCGCCCTTCCTCCTTATCATGCTCATCGCTTGCTTCGGAAAAATGAAACTCCTCATTCGCTTGGTCGCATGGCTCGAGTTCGCACTGAACAGTCACATGCGTGATTTCAAACTGTTGGGCTAGCAATGCCTTCATCTGCTGGAGGATAGCGGCGGGTTGAACATCTGGTGAGTGAACAACGTGAACGGTTAAGCTCACCTTTCCGGTGGTTACAGCCCATACATGCAAGTCGTGGATGTCCTTAACCCCTGGAACTCCCTGGAGCGCCGTCTGCACGTTTTCGATGTTGATTTCTTCGGGTACGCCCTCCAGGAGGATGTTTACGCTCGACTTCAATAATGTCCAAGTTCGCGGCAAAACCCAAAGGCCGATACCGACCGCGACGACGGAGTCGACCCAGGCCCACCCGGTGTATCGGATGATGAGGGCGCCAGCAATTACACCAACCGAGCCCAACAGGTCGCTCCAAACTTCAAGATAGGCGCCTTTGACGTTCAGGCTCTTGTCCTTCCCGCCGGTCAAAATTTTGATGCTGATGAGGTTCGCCACCAGGCCGACCGCGGCAAATGCGAGCATGCTGGTCGACTGGATTTCCGGAGGATTCCCGAGGCGCCGATAAGCTTCGTACACAATGTACACAGCCACTCCGAACAGCATCATGGCGTTGAATGCCGCCGCAAGAATTTCGAACCGGTAGTAGCCGAAGCTGCGTTGTCGGTCAGCTGCGCGTTTCGCGATGCGAATCGCGGCGAGCGCGATGGCGAGCGCAGCCGCATCCGTCAGCATGTGCGCGGCGTCGGAAATCAGCGCCAGGCTGCCCGTGACGATGCCGCCAATTGTCTCCGCAACCAAAATACTGCTTGTCAGACCGAGTGCAATCCACAATGCCCGTTCACTCTTACCCGACGCGTGGTCGTGTCCATCGCTCATGCCATCTCCTAATTTATCTTGCGTTTATTGGGCTACGGAGACCGTAGCCCCTGAATTACTGGAAATCCGGCTAGGTGGCCAGGGATTGCACGGCACCTTTCAAAGCTACGGTGTCCTCTTCATCTTCTTTGCGATAGGCAAGACGGTAGAGTAACGGAAGCACTAAAAGTGTCAGTGCGGTAGATGACATAATCCCGCCGATAACGACCGTTGCCAGGGGGCGTTGCACTTCGGCTCCGGTGCCTGTCGCGATGGCCATCGGCACAAATCCGAGAGACGCTACAAGGGCCGTCATGAGCACAGGCCGCAGTCGTGTGAGTGCGCCTTCGCTAATTGCGTCCGCTAGTGAGCGGCCTTCCTCCCTCAATGTGCGGATGAAGGAAATCATGACCAGGCCGTTGAGCACGGCCACTCCGGACAATGCGATGAAGCCTACCGCAGCCGAGATAGACAATGGAATTCCACGCAAATATAGCGCCACGATGCCCCCGGTGAGTGCGAAGGGAATTCCGCTAAAAACCAGTAGGCCGTCTTTGATGTTCCCAAACATCGCGAACAGTAGCGTGAGAACGAGAAGCAGTGCGACAGGGACCACAATCTGCAATCGCTGGGTCGCCGACTGCAGCTGCTCAAACTGCCCGCCCCAAGTAGTCCAGTAGCCTACGGGGATTTTCACACGCTGCTGAATCACCTTTTCGGCTTCGGAGACGAACGAGCCGATGTCTCGGCCGCGCACGTTCGCACTGATAACTATGCGGCGCTTCCCATCCTCTCGGCTAACTTGGTTCGGACCAGGGGCGAGTTCCAAGGTAGCGACTTCGCCAAGGGGTATGAAATTGACGCGACCGTTTTCATTTTCTGCCCGCGGCAGGGAAATCGGCAAACGCTTCATGGCTTCCAGGTCATTGCGAAGGTTTTCCGGCAGGCGTACCACAATGTCGAACCGACGGTCACCTTCAAACATGGTGCCGGCCTCTTTACCGCCAATGGCAGTGGCCACCGTCTCCTGCACGTCACCAACGTTCAGACCATATCGTGCTGTCTTGTCACGGTCGATTTGCACGGTCAACATCGGCAGCCCTTCAGTCTGTTCGACCTTGACGTCGGATGCGCCGGGGATTGATGTCATGGCCGCGGCGATGGTGGCCGCCGTCTTGTCGAGTACCTCCATATCGTCCCCGAAGAGTTTCACGGCAACGTCGCTTCGTACGCCAGAAATCAGTTCGTTGAACCTCAACTGTATCGGCTGTGAAAACTCGTAGTTACTACCGGGAAGCTTGGCGGCCGTCTCCTGAATTGCCTTCAGCAGTTCGTCCCGAGATTTCTTGGGCTCGGGCCACTGCGCAAGCGGCTTTAGCATGATGTATCCGTCGGAGACGTTCGGTGGCATTGGGTCGGACGCGATTTCTGCGGTGCCGGTGCGCGCGAAGACGCGGTCGATTTCTGGATGTTTTTCCTTTAGCGTGCGCTCAAGTTGCTGCTGCATCGCGAGAGACTGCGAGAGGCTTGTGCCTGGAATACGCATGGCCTGGATTGCGAAGTCTCCTTCGTTGAGGCTCGGAGCAAATTCGCTCCCAAGTCGCGTGACCAGCAGTCCAGACAGGACCACAGTGACCGCTGCGAAGGTCAGTACGACGGGGCCATTGGCCATTACGCTTTTTAGCATTGGCTCATACAGCCGCTTGGCGCCCTGCATCAACACGTTTTCTTTTTCGGCGACCTTTTCTCCGATGAACAGCGCAACTGCTGCCGGAATGAAGGTAACAGAAAGAATCATCGCACCCAGTAGTGCCATCACCACGGTCATTGCCATTGGATGGAACATGCGGCCCTCAACGCCTGTCAGGGCGAAGATGGGCAGGTACACTACCATGATGATTAATTGCCCGAACAGGAGGGGGCGCCGTGCCTCACCCGAGGCGGCGAATACCTCATGGAAGCGTTCCAGCCGCGTCAGTGGCCTGCCGTGGTGCGCCTGCGCATGGGCAAGCCGCCGCACGCAGTTCTCTACGATGACAACCGCGCCGTCAACGATAATTCCGAAGTCCAGCGCCCCGAGGCTCAGCAAATTTGCGCTTACCTTGTAAGTCACCATCCCTGTGAAGGTGAACAGCATGGACAGCGGAATCACCATCGCTGTAATGATGGCTGCTCGAATATTTCCGAGGAATAAAAACAGCACAGCAATGACGAGCACAGCCCCTTCCAGGAGATTCTTCTTGACGGTCTTGATGGCCTTGTCGACCAAGACGGTCCGGTCATAGACTGTCACGGCCTGAACCCCTGTAGGCAACGTTCGATTGATGGCGACCATTTTCTTGTCAACTGCCTGCGACACCGCCCGACTGTTCTGGCCAATCAGCATGAAGACCGTACCTAGGACCACTTCGCGGCCGTTTTCGGTCGCGGCGCCGGTACGCAGTTCGCGACCGATACCGACCTCACCAACATCGCGAATTCGAATCGGCACCCCCTGAGCAGTTCCGAGGATGATATTTCCAATGTCTTCAACCGTATGGACCTGGCCAGGTGCTCGAATCAACAGCTGCTCTCCGCGCTTTTCGATGTATCCGGCACCCGTGTTGCTGTTGTTCCGGTCCAGGGCCGTAACGACGTCCTTTAGCGTAAAGCCATATGACGCGAGCCTTTCCGGGTTGGGTGCAACCTGGAACTCCTTGGCATAGCCGCCAATCGAATTTATCTCGGTTACGCCAGGAACGATGCGCAGCTGGGGCTTGATAATCCAGTCCTGAATTTCGCGCAGGTCCGTGGGCGTGTACGGCGAGCCGTCTGGTTTTTTCGCTCCGTCCTTTGCTTCTACCGTCCATAAGTAGATTTCGCCCAAGCCGGTTGAGATTGGCCCCATGGCCGGCGTGATGCCTACAGGGAGCCGCTCCTTCGCTTCCTGAATTCGTTCGTTGACGAGCTGGCGCGCGAAGAAGATGTCGGTGCCATCCTTGAATATCACCGTGATTTGCGACAGGCCATACCGTGACAGCGACCGTGTTTGTTCGAGATTCGGCAAGCCCGACATCACGGTCTCAATGGGAAATGTGACTCGCTGTTCCGCTTCAAGCGGCGAATAGCCTGGCGCCGAAGTGTTGATTTGCACTTGCACATTGGTGATGTCCGGCACCGCGTCAATTGGCAATTTTTGATAGTTGTAGACACCCATTGCGGCCATACCGACGACCGCCAGCAGGATGAGCCATCGCTGTTCAATGGCAAAACGTATGATGCGTTCAAACATGGTGAGTTTTCCTTCGCATCAGTGTGCGTGCTCGGCACTGGACTTGCCCAGTTCCGCTTTGATTACAAAGCTGCCGGCGGCGGCATATTGGCTACCCGCCTTGAGCCCCTTAACGACCTCAACGGTCTTGCCGTCGCTTCGGCCCAGCGTGACTGGCTGGGCGACGAATCCGCCCGGCACTCGTACGAAGATGGTTGGCTTGTCCTCCACGCTCTGCACGGCATCGGTCGATATGGCGACTGGAACCTCAGTCTGTTTGGACGCAACATCGACGTCGACGTTAACGAACAATCCTGGTCGCCACGAGGAGTTCGGATTGGACAGCACGACACGTGCTTTTGCGGTACGAGTTTGCTCGCCCAGCAGCGACCCCACATACGCAATGGTGCCGGCGGCTTTCGCGTCGAACGAGCTCGCCTTGACGGATACTTTCCGTCCCACCCTGACTGCATCCAAGTCGTTCGCAGGAACGGCGACTTCCGCCCATACGGTCGACAGGTCCGAGATGGTAAAGATGTTTGTGTCTTCCTTGACGGATTCGCCAAGTGTTAGGTGCTTTTCAACGATGGTTCCATCAAAGGGAGCGCGCAGTTCGTAGCGGTTGAGCGCGCCCACAGCTGTACTGCTGGCACCCAACGCATGCAGCTTCTGCTGAGCGTTCTGCAGGACGATTTCTGCTTCGGCCATCGCTTGCCGTGCTTGCAGATAATCCTGCTCAGCCGAGACTTTGTCCTGCCAAAGCTTTTTCTCGCGGCCGAACGTCGTTCGCGCCAACGCCAACTTCTTCTGCGCGGTCAGCAGTTCGCTGCGCTGTTCGGAAAGGCCTGTGCTGGCAATAACAGCCAGGACCTCGCCCTTCCTTACGTTTTGGCCTAAGCTCGCGCGCACACTCTCCACCACGCCGGCGAGGCGAGGTACAACGTGGGCAGTCTTGTCCTCGTTGAAGTGAATTTCACCTGGAAGCGTTATGACGGTGCTGATTTTTGCGGGGCCGGCCGTAAGGACTGTTATCCCTGAGGACTCGACCTGCGTGTCAGCGACCTCAATTTTGTCTCCGTCGTGTGGCGCTTCTGGCGCCCCTGGCATGTCGGGTTTCCTCGCTATTTTCTTCGCTTCGGCGGCTTCAGTTGCAGGCTTTTTCTCCAGCGCTTCCGCGGCAGGTTTTCCCGTCTTAACCAGCAAGATGAGCACTGCGAGAAGGATGCCTACCGCGAGAATGGCAACCATTGAAATGAGCTGTTTTTTTGTGAGATTAGTTTTCATTGGTGGACTCTTACCGTGAGTTGGCGCGCACTGGCTCGCCGAGAATTCCGTCGATTTCGGCAGCAGCGCGGTGTGCGTCAGAAAGTGCACGTAAATATTGGGATTTGGTTTGCAGCAGGGTGCGCTGCGCGTCGAGCACATCGAGAAATGCGAATTTTCCGAACTCGAAGCCTGTAACCGCTGCGTCATAGGCGCTTTTAGCGCCAGGCAGAATCTCTTTTTGAAGCGCCTCAGCCTCTTGTCGGGAGGTGTTCAACTTTTCGTAGGCCTGGGCGAGTTCGCTATCGAGACGGGTCTCCGTCGCGGAAAGCTCATCCTTGGCCTTGTCCGTGCGCCTTAACGACTCGAGAACGTTGCCCTGGTTCCTGTCGAACAGCGGGAGCGGGACGGAAACGCCGAATATCGCCTGATTCCGCCCCAACTCTTCTGACCGCTTGATGCCCAGATTTATGGAAACATCGGGTATACGCCGGCTGCGCTCCAAATTTGCCAAAGCTTGGCGGCGGTCCACCTCGATGCGCGCCCGCGCGAGCATGGGGGCTGAAGCAAGGCGCCTCGATAATTCGGATAGCTCAGGTAACTCGGGCAGAGATTCAAGCTGACCTTCCGCACGCTCAAAGCGCGGAATAACATTGCCCCAGAAGCCGGTTAGGCGTTTGCGCGTTGAACCCAATTCACTCTTGGCTTTGAGCAGCTCTAGGCGAACTCCGGCTTCGGCAACTCGGGCTTTAGTCTCTTCCACGGGGGATACCTTGCCGGCGATAACGCGTTTGGCCGCGGTCGTGGTGGCCCGTTCCGCCACCTCCACCGAGTCCCGCGCGAGGTACAAGCGCTCCTGCGCTGTCAGCACGTCGAAAAAGGCCGTGGTGACGTTCGCGCGAATTTCTGACACCTTCGCGTGAAGTTCGGCGGATGCGGCATTACGACCGCTTTCCGCAGCCTGAATTCGAAGGCCCCGCTTGCCGCCGAGTTCGATTGGTTGGCTTATCTGAACGGTGGTTTCGCGAGTCGCTCGTTGTGTGTCCTGCATACCGAATTCAAGCGTGGGATTCGGCAAAGTCCCCGCCTGTATCACGGAAGCGTCAACCGCTTGGAACTCATGTCGGGCCGCCGACAGTTCGGCGTTTGCGCTGGCGGCCAGACCCAGCGCGGTTTGGAGCGTCAAAGTCGCCGGCGACTCGACGAGCCGCGAGGCGATTGCGTTCGGGCGTTCAATCGAAATTTTTGACACTGTTGCGGTTTGCGCGAAGGCGGGCAAACCCAATGCCCCAAGGCATAGGGGCAAAAAAAGTCGGTACATCGAATTCTCCTAATAAATGGAAAAGAATTCGACGAGACGTCACCGTGGTGTTACCTCTGGAATAGCAGAGCGTCTCGTCGCGTTATGCGACGAGGCTCCAATCAGGCGNNGATTGGGACTATCTGGAATGTGAGATGAGTACGTTATGCGGCGAGCTTCGGCGTGTGCCTGCGCTGCGGGGATGGTGATGCTGGCAAATGCTGGCAGGAGAGTCGCGTGCGAGAACAGATGGCAATACTCGCAATCGCCATGAACTTTTTTGGATTTTCCTTGCCCATCGGGCTCGTCCGACTGCGCCTTGTGCTGATGCGAATGGTGGCCAAAATGCGTCGATGGCCCCTTCTCGTGCTGACAGTAGACGGCCGCCGCTGACCAGGAGTACTGGAGCGGCAAAACCATCAGCAGCAGAATGAGAAGGAATTTTTTCACGGTACGAAGGATAGCATGTATAGGGCGGGCATCATGACGCTCGCGCAAGCGAAGCGCCTTACGGCTACTGGGTCTTCGAGACGGACGTGTACCCGGATATGGCACGAGCGCCGGCGTGATTAAGCAGACGTAAGCCGTTGAACACCACCAGCAGACTTGCGCCCACGTCCGCAAACACTGCCATCCAAAGCGTTGCCAGGCCAGCGAGCGCTAGAGCGAAAAATACCGCTTTGATGAGCAAGGCCGCAGCGATATTCTGGACCAGGATGTTGTGCGTTGCTCGGCTTAGCTCGATAAACGCAGGCAGTTTATCCAGGTCGTCGTCCATCAACGCGACATCCGCAGTCTCGATGGCCGTGTCACTTCCCGCCGCACCCATAGCGAATCCGATGTCGGCCTGAGCCAGCGCCGGTGCGTCGTTGATGCCGTCCCCGAGCATACCGACCTTGCCGTACTTCGATTGAAGTTCGCGCACCTGGTTGAGCTTGTCTTCCGGCAGCAACTCAGCAATAACTACGGCAATGCCGACCGCATCCCCAATACGTTGAGCGGTAAGGGCGTTGTCTCCTGTCAGCATGACCGTGGTCACGCCCAGACCTGTAAGCCGCTGGATTGACTTTGCCGCTTCAGGGCGTAGGGCATCGGCAACAGCGATAACACCAAGTACGTCGGCGTCATTTGCCAACAGAATTGCGGTCTGGCCTTTGCCCTCCATGACCTGCAAAATCATTTCAACTTCAGGTGAACATACCCCGAGTTCTTCAATGAGCCGGTGATTTCCGAGATAGTATGTGACGCCGTCGATGTCACCCTTCACCCCGCGACCGAGCAGTGTCTCGAACGCCGCGGCGCTCTTGTACTGACTGGCCTCCGGACCAGCTTTCAAAATAGCGGTAGCCAAAGGATGGTTGGAGTTTGCGTCAAGGCTGCAGGCGAGAAGCAGGATTTCCTCACGCGACACCGTACCCACCGGGGCAACCTCGGTCACGGCGGGGCGTCCCAAGGTGAGGGTCCCCGTCTTGTCCACGGCAATGGCTCGCAGAAGGTAGCCCGTTTCCAGAAACTGTCCGCCCTTTACCAGCAAGCCCATGCGAGTTGCCGCTGTCAGGCCGCTGACGACAGTGACTGGAGTGGATATGACGAGCGCGCACGGGCATGCAATGACGAGCATGACCAGCGCCTTGTACAGCCATGGCGTGAAGGCGGCGCCAAACGCCAGTGTCGGCACAATGGCGACCAAAATGGCAAGCACGACGACCGTGGGCGTGTAGTACCGCGCGAACACGTCGACGAAGCGCTGGGTTGGCGCCTGGTTGCTCTGGGTCTCCTCGATAACTCGAACGATTTTGGCCAGCGTGCTGTTTCCGCTATTGGTCGAAACTTTAATCTCCAACACGCCGCGTTCGTTGATTGTGCCAGCAAAAACGGTGTCGCCTACCTGTTTGTCGACCGGCATGCTTTCGCCAGTAATCGGCGCCTGATTGACTGACGACTCTCCATTCACGACAACCCCATCGAGGGCGATGCCTTCTCCCGGCTTTACCTGGAGGATATCTCCAACATTCACGAGCTGGACGGAGGTCTCAGTCCATTCGCCATTGGGCGACCGGACGTTTGCCACGTCAGGCGCCAGCTTTAGCAGTCCATGCACGGCGTTTCTGGCGCGATTCAACGATAGGCTCTCAATCAGTTCCGCTACTGCGAAAAGAAAGACGACCATTGCCGCTTCCGGCCATTGCCCGATTGCGACGGCACCGATGACAGCCAAGCTCATCAAAAAATTGATATTGAGCGTGAAGTTTCGTAGCGCAATCCACCCCTTTTTGAGCGTTGGCAGGCCGCCGGCGAGGATGGATATGACCGTTAGGCCGATGACCACTGGTGACGCCTCTGAATGCGACGTCCACGCCAAGCCCTCAGCGGCGACTGCTGCAACACCCGACACCGCCAGCAAGACCTTTTGTGTCGAGCTTAGGGACGAGACATCGTCCTGGTGGGCGACGGTGGGTCGGCCTTCCTCGATTTTCTCGGCATCCATGCCAATCGAGCTCAACGCAGCGACGATGCTCTCCTGGCTGTCGAGTTGATGGTGTACGGTAAGAACCCGGCTCATCAAATTGAAATCGAGTCGAACTATCCCTTGCTTGCCGTCGAGCTTGTTGCGAATCAACCGTTCTTCCGTAGGGCAATCCATGTTCGAGATACGGTACTGAACTGATTGAGCTCCCGACGGAGGGGGCAGGCTCGTAACCTCTTGCGGAGCGTGCTCACCATGCGCAGACGAACAACACGACACCTTCTGCGGTTCTTCAAAGGCCGTGGCCTTAGCCGGCGCAGTGGCGACCGATTGTGCCACCCGTGGGGACTCCGAGTCTTCCGCGGTGTGCGAGTGGCCGTGTGAACAACATGTCTCTGCTGCGTTTTTCTGGGAGGTCATTAATCGTGCCTGGATTTATGGGGTATGCTTGCATTAGAGACCCTGTAGTCGCTACAGGGTCAAGCGAATCCTGGAGAAATTGATGAGAATCGGCGAATTGGCAAAGCAAACCGGCTGTGACGTTGAAACGATTCGGTACTACGAGAAGTCAGGCCTGTTGCCTGAACCAGGACGAAACGGCGCCGGATATCGCTTGTACCAATCGGAGCACTTGGAACGTCTTCAGTTCATACGGCACTGCAGGTCGTTGCAGATGGGTTTGTCCGATATTAGGGTACTGCTGGACTTCCGAAGCCGACCGAGTGCCGAATGCCAAGGGGTCAACGACCTCTTGGACCACCACATCGGCCTTATCCGCGTGCAGATGGAGGCAATGCAGAGCCTGGAGCAGCAGCTAATAAAGCTGCGGAAACAGTGCGACGAACCGCATTCCATCGAAGAGTGCGGCATCCTGCAGAACCTGAACGACGCTGCGGTGAACAATGACTGCGTGTGTCACGATGAGCAGCATTGACCCTCGCCACTAGCAGTATGGATTTGCACATCTCGAAACCTGCGTTTTCCGCGGCAAACTGGACACCCACTCCACGGCAAACCGATCACCGATTCCACGGCAAATCGGCCACCCGGTCCAGCGCAAACTGGACAGCAATTCCGCTTCAAACTGGACAGTTTGAAGCGGCCTGAAAGAGCGTAGCGACGCGGGATAACTGTGGCACTCTGACAAGTTTTTGTCGGAGAAAAGGCTTATGGCCAACAACAGGTTATCCATGCGTAAGATCACTGAAGTTCTACGGCTGTACTTTGAGCACAGCCGTTCCAAGCGGGAAATCGCCCGTATCATCGGCGCCTCGCCGAGCACCGTCACCGACTACCTCTCGCGCGCTAAGTTGGCGGGGATTTCCTATCCCTTGCCGCCCGACGTGGATGAGGCAGCACTGGAACGCCGGCTGTTTCCGCCGAGCGAACCATCGGCCGTGCAGCGCCCCGCACCTGACTGGGCGGCGGTCCACGCCGGCCTGCGCGGCAAGGGCGTCACCCTCGATTTGCTGTGGCAGGAATACAAGGCAGAACAGGCTGACGGCTTCCAGTACAGCGCCTTTTGCGAGCACTACCGGCGCTGGCGCCAGCGCCTGTCGCTATCGATGCGCCAGACCCACACGCCGGGCGAGCGACTGTTCATCGACTATGCCGGCCCGACCGTGGAAATCACCGAAATGCACAGCGGCGAAATCCGGCAAGCGCAGATATTCGTGGCTGTGCTGGGCGCGTCGAACTACACCTACATCGAGGCGACCTGGTCGCAGCAATTGCCGGACTGGATCGGCAGCCATGTGAGGGCGCTCGATTTCTTCGGCGGCGTGACCGAGCTGTGGGTGCCCGACAACCTGCGCAGCGGCGTCAGCCGTGCCTCGCGCTACGAGCCGGACATCAACCCGACCTACCAGGACCTGGCCAGCCACTACGACGTGGCGGTGCTGCCGGCGCGCGCGCAAACCCAAGGACAAGGCCAAGGTCGAGAACGGCGTGCTCGTGGTCGAGCGCTGGGTGCTGGCGCGCTTGCGTCATCAGCGCTTCTTCAGCCTCAATGACTTGAACCGCGCGCTGCGCACACTGCTGGTCGACCTGAACCAGCGCCCGTTCAAGAAGCTGCCCGGCAGCCGCGCCAGCGCGTTCGCCGACATGGACCTGCCGGCCCTGCGCGCCTTGCCGCTCAAGGCCTATGAGTACGCCGAATGGAAACTGGCCCGCGTCGGCGTGGACTACCACGTCGAGGCCGACGGCCACTTCTACTCGGTGCCTTGCCAGCATGCGCGCCAGCAGGTGGATGTGCGTCTAACCGGCGCCACCGTCGAGATGTTCCAGCGCGGCGTGCGTCTCTCCAGCCACCTGCGTAGCACGTTCAAAGGCCGCCATACGACGATCGGTGAGCACATGCCGCCGGCACACCGCGCGATGGCCGGGGTAAGTGCTGAAAGTCTGCGCAGCCAGGCCGCCGCCATCGGCCCGCGTACCGAAACCTTGGTCGAACGCTTGCTGCACCAGCGGCGCCATCCGCAGCAAGCCTTCCGTAGCTGCCTGGGTGTGCTGCAGTTGGGCCGGCAGTTCGGCAGCGCGCGTCTGGAGGCTGCATGTGCGCGGGCCCTCAAGCATAACGCGGTGAGCTGGAAGAGCCTGCAGTCGATCCTCAAGCACGGCCTGGACCAACAGCCATCGGACGAACGCCAGCGCGTGCTCGACCTGCCCGAGCACGAGAACGTGCGCGGCCCCGCCTACTACCAATCCAATCTGAGTTTGCACTAAACTACCGACCCGAGGACAACAATGCTGAACCACCCCACCCACGATAAACTGCACCAGCTCAAGCTCTTCGGCATGGCCCGCGCCCTGGCTGAGCAGAGCGCGCTGGACCTTGACCACCTCGGCTTCGAGGAGCGCCTTGGCCTGCTGGTCGACCGCGAAACGACCGAGCGCGATGGCCGCCTGCTGGCCCAGCGCCTGCTGCGCGCCAAGCTCAAGCCAAACACGGCTGCCGAGGATACCGACTTCCGCCATGCGCGCGGCTTGGACAAAATGCTCTACCAACGGCTGCTGGCTGGGCAGTGGCTCCGCGAGAAGCAAAATATCCTGTTCACCGGGAAGACCGGCGTCGGCAAAACCTGGCTGGCCTGCGCCTTAGCCCACCAGGCTTGCCGGCAGGGTTACAGCGCCTACTACGTGCGCCTGCCGCGGCTGCTCGACGAACTGAGCATCGGGCGTGCCGACGGCCGCTACGGCAAGTTGCTCAAACAGTTGGCACGTATAGATGTGATCGTAATCGACGACTGGGGGCTTGCCGTCCTCAACGACACGCATCGCCGCGACCTGCTGGAGGTGCTGGACGACCGCCACGGCACACGCTCGACGATCGTGACAAGCCAGCTTCCGATCGATCACTGGCATGCAGCCATCGGTGACGCGACGCTGGCCGACGCCATCCTTGACCGGCTCGTCCACAACGCCCACCAGATTAATTTGAACGGAGATTCGCTGCGCAAAAAGCGTGCTCGTTTGACAAGCTCACCCGATCAGGAGTAAAACCCTAACCTCGACCCCGCGTCGCTACGCCCGAAGTGTCCAGTTAGCCATGGAATGCGTGTCCAGTTTGCGCTGGACTGCGTGACCGGTTTGCGGCGGTTTGGGTGTCCAGTTTCCATGGAATACGCAGAAACCGGCTGACATGGTGCACGCCTCTTGAAATCGACCTTGCCGGCTGGCTGTATTTGCATATCGCCCTAATAGAATCGTGGCGGGGCGAAGGCATGTAGTCTTGGTGGACTTACGATAGCTCTCAAACCAATTGGTCCAATGCGACTACTATATTGATTTCGCAATCATGCCGGCCGCAACCGCGAGGCAAACGAAAGCGAAAGCACCTTTAAGGTGCGTTGGCGCAAGACGAGACGAAAGCAGATTCCCCACTGCCATTCCCGCAGCACCCCCTCCGGCAAATGGAAGTCCGACACTCAGGTCGAAATGCCCTGTTGACGCGCTGGTAGCCACGCCAGCGAGGGAAACGAGAGAAATCACAGCCAGTGAGGTGGCGACAACTGACTGCGCTTTCAGGTCCGTGTAACGCTGTAATGCTGGCACCATCACGAAGCCCCCGCCAACCCCTAGCAACCCAGAGAGCACCCCTGCGATGCCGCCGAACACTGATAGCGCGACGGCGCATTTTGAAGTCCAGATGAACCGGCCGCTCTCGGCGTCGCGGACGCAAGCTCGTGACGGAGGATTTCCCCGCATCTGGGCCGTGCTTTGTCCAGTGCCCTTGACGCTCTTATAGGCAACCCAGACAAGGACACTCGCAAAGACAAGGCTCAAGATTTTCGTGTCCAGTCGGTGAGCTAACCACACCCCGAATGGTGTCAGAAGGATGCCGCTTCCGGCTATGAGGACGGTGGCCCGATAACGGACAATCTTTGCCCGCAATCCTACAACGGCCCCCACCGCTGCCGCGGTACCCACCGCCAGGAGTCCAACTGGTCCTGCTTGGCTCACGGAGAGGTTAAGTCCGAACATGAGTATTGGGACGGCTAGTATGCCTCCACCGGCGCCGGTTAGCCCCATGACGATTCCGACCAGAACACCTAAAGCGACGGTCAATGTCATCGTCGCCGCTCCAACCTAAGTATTGATGATGCATTGGCCATGGCGCGTTCCAACACTTCGAACACCGCCATTCCGACTAGCATCGCAACGCCAAACAGTGCGGGCTTGGCTCCTCCGTATGCAAGCGAGGCCAGGACGGGGCCTGGGCAAAATCCCGCTAGGCCCCATCCCACACCGAATGTCAGTCCGCCGATTACGAGGCGGCGGTCAATCTTCGTGGAAGTTGGAAGCGAAATCGCGTTACCCAGAACTGACTTTGGTCGGTTGAGCACGAAGGGAAAGACCAGTGCGCCGATTAACAACGCTCCGCCCATCACGAAAGCAAGCGATGGGTCCCACCCTCCCGCCAAGTCTAAGAAACCGAGAACCTTCGACGGGTCCGTCATACCCGAGAAGGTCAATCCCAAGCCGAACAGCAGACCGGCCAACAGCGCGCTTACTGATTTCATTTTGCGGTCCTTATCCAATCAAATGGCGAATCACGTAGACGGTAACGAACCCAGCGAACATGAACGCGATTGTCGCCACTAGAGAGCGAGGAGACCGCCGGGAAAGTCCGCAGACACCATGTCCGCTCGTGCAACCAGAGCCGTATCGTGTGCCAACGCCGACGAGTAGACCGGCAATGATGAGAGTAGGGTAGCCTGCGTCGATTTGGACCGGTGGTAGTCGAAATATGAGCGCGAACATTAGCGGCGATACAACCACACCGGCGACGAAAGCGACGCGCCAGATTATGTCCCCTCGCTGAGGGCGGAGGAGACCGCCGACGACACCGCTGATACCGGCGATTCGTCCGTTGAGTATCAACAGCAGCGCGCTTGCCAAGCCTATCACCACGCCTCCGGCGAGCGACGTCCATGGCGTGAAGTGGTTCCAGTCGATTGTCATTGCGCCTCTCCACTTTTGGGACAGTACAGTTGATAAAGCACCTGCAACACAGCCTGCGCCTCGACACTAGCGATGCTGTAGAAAATTTGCTTACCCTCCCGACGAGTGTTCACCAATTGCTCCGCGCGCAGAATGGTTAATTGCTGGGAGAGCGTTGGTTGCCGAATGCCTGTCAGGGCCTCGAGTTCGCTCACTGCGTACTCTCCCTGCGTCATTTGACATAGCAAGAGTAAACGGTGGGGATTGGACAGCACCCTCAAGAGGTTGCATGCGGCGTCAGCCGCGACTTGCAGCTGTACCAAGTCAATCGTTGGTGTGGTCATGTGAAATCCATCGAAAGGAACGAATCAGTTAAACAGTATATCACCACATAATATATTATGTGATATATTGTTGTATGGCTGTTCTTCTGGCGTTCACCATCGACCAACAAGGGAGATAACATGATTTTCAGGCAACTGTACGAGCCACTATCGAGTACCTACACCTACCTTCTAGGTGATGAAGATAGCGGGCAAGCGGTCCTCATCGACCCTGTCATAGCAACGATGGACCGTGACTTGGCAGAGGTACATCGGCTTGGGCTGACACTTGCCTACACTGTCGACACCCATATTCACGCCGACCACATAACCGCGGCGCTTGAAATGAAACGCGCCGTCGGCAGCAAAATCGCGGCGCCGGCCTGGGACCGGTTGCCTTGCGCGGACCTCGGCATTGAAGAGGGAAGGCCTTTTCAGGTTGGGGGCATCACTCTTCACCCCCTACACACTCCGGGCCATACGGATGGGCACTTCGCATTTCTATCCGGCGACCGAGTTTTCACTGGCGACGCTTTGCTCATTGAGGGGTGCGGCAGAACAGATTTCCAAAACGGTGACGCAGACGCCTTGTACAAAAGCGTGCACGAGAAATTGTTCTCACTTCCCGACGAAACGTTAGTCTATCCAGCGCACGACTACCGAGAGCGTTTCGTGTCATCCATCGCCCAGGAGAAGGAACGTAATCCAAGATTGGGCGGGGACAGAACCCTCGATGAGTTCAGAATCATCATGGCAGGCCTGAACCTGCCATATCCGAAGTTCATCGACTATGCCGTGCCAGGTAACCGCCAGTGTGGCATTTGCCCGCCCAACTTGCCTGAGAACCTCGCTCAGTACTGCAAACAGATGGCATCGAGCCCCCAAGGCTAAGCGAACTAGAACCCCGACGGAGAAACGATATGAAAAATTTCAAGCAAATTGGTGAAGGGATGTTCTTAGGTCCACAACCGAGCGAACATGATTTGGCAGAGGCGAAGCAGCATGGAATCGTGACTGTTGTCGACCTGCGCATGCCTGCCGAAACTGCAACGCCTAATGCAAATTTAGCGGAAGCACACGGCCTCAATTACGTTAACGTGCCTATAGACAAGACAGCTCTGTCGGCGCAGCAAATCGTCGCGTTTGAGCAGGCGATTGCTCAGACCGATGGCCCGCACCTGTTGCACTGCGCGACAGGTGCAAGAGCGGCGCTCATGCTTTCCCTCTGTCGAGCAGAGCAACAAGGATGGAGTGCAGAACGAGCTCTCGAGGAAGCCGCGGCGATGGGCTTTAATCTGCAGAGCTCAGATGCATTCGTGGAGTTTGTAAAAGCGGTGCGAGCGCCGTAAGCCCTTGTACGCCACGTGTGGAGCCGTGTATATAGCGACAGCGCTAGCGTGGTTATGTGGC
>CXWL01016672.1_pt1 | contig 36007 bp, 30 predicted proteins | sample 590931 | NCBI WGS metagenome assembly CXWL01 (sample SAMEA3498368, study PRJEB10139) | groundwater metagenome | biome: water well; material: biofilm material | place: Germany | collected 2015-04-27
TTACAGCTCGTCGATCGAGAAGATGCGGCGATGTTCGCGGATCGCGTAGCGGTCGGTCATGCCGGCGATGTAGTCCGAAATCTTGCGCGCCTGCCTGGTCAGCTCACCCGTATTGTCCTGGTAGTCCGGCGGCAGCAGCACCGGGTCCTTCATGAACGCCTCGAACAGGTCATTGACGATGCGGCTGGCCTTCACCCGCATCCGGTTGACCTGGTAATGCCGGTACAGGTTAGCGTGCAGGAAGCGCTTGAGCACCGTGGTGTCGGCCTTCATCGCATCGGAAAACCGGATCAGCGGCCCGCTGGCGCGCACCTCGTCCACGCTGCGCGGCGCTGCCTCGCGGATCCGTTCGGCCGAGGTGGCCACCACGTCGGCAGTCATCGCCGTGATCATCCGGCGCGAGGTCTCGTACAGCGCGCGCCGCCCCGCCAGGCCGGGATATTCATCCTCGACCGCGCGCCGGTGCCGCGCGAACAGGTCGACCTGGTCCATCTGCGCCATCGTGATCAGGCCGGAACGCAGGCCGTCGTCGATGTCGTGGTTGTTGTAGGCGATTTCGTCGGCCAGGTTGGTCAGCTGCGCTTCCAGGCTTGGCTGGGTGCGCTCGAGGAAGCGCTTGCCCAACTCGCCCAGCTGGCGCGCATTCGCCTGCGAGCAGTGCTTCAGGATGCCTTCGCGCGTTTCGAACATCAGGTTCAGGCCGTCGAAGGCGCCGTAGTGCTCTTCGAGCGAATCGACCACGCGCAGGCTTTGCAGGTTGTGCTCGAAGCCGCCGTGATCGCGCATGCATTCGTTGAGCACGTCCTGGCCGACATGGCCGAACGGGGTGTGGCCAAGGTCGTGCGCCAGCGCGATCGCTTCGACCAGGTCTTCGTTGAGCTGCAGGCTGCGCGCCAACGTGCGCCCGATCTGCGCCACTTCGATCGAGTGCGTCAGGCGCGTGCGAAACAGGTCGCCTTCGTGGTTCAGGAAGACCTGGGTCTTGTATTCGAGCCGGCGAAACGCGGTCGAGTGGATGATGCGGTCGCGGTCGCGCTGGAATTCGCTGCGCGAACCGGCCGGCGCTTCGGGCAAGGCGCGACCGCGCGATTGCGCGGAGTGCGCGGCGTACGGGGCCAGCCGGTCGTCGAAGTTCATGTCAGGCGCTGCAGGCGGCGAGCGTGGCGAGCAGCTGCTCGCGCGGGGCGCCGCTGATGCTCGGGCTGCCCAGCGGTTTGAGCAGGATGAACTTGATCGCGCCGCCTTCGTTTTTCTTGTCCACTTCCATCAACTCTAGCCAGCGCGCGGCGCCCAGGTCGGGCGCGACGGTCGGCAGGCCGGCGGCGCCGACCAGCGCGCGCACGCGCGCGACGGTGGCCTCGTCGACCAGCCCGAGCCGGCACGACAGGTCGGCCGCCATCACCATCCCGCAGCCGACCGCTTCGCCGTGCAGCCAGTTGCCGTAGCCGAGCCCCGCTTCGATAGCGTGACCGAAGGTGTGGCCGAAATTGAGGATGGCGCGCAGGCCGCCCTCGCGCTCGTCCTGGCGCACCACTTCGGCCTTGATCTCGCACGAGCGGGCGATCGCGTGCGCCAGCGCGGCCTGGTCGCGCGCCATCAGCTGGCCGATGTTCTGCTCGATCCAGCTGAAAAAATCGGCGTCGATGATGGCGCCATGCTTGATCACTTCGGCCAGCCCGGCAGACAGCTCGCGCGCCGGCAGCGTGGCCAGCGTGGCGGTATCGGCCAGCACCGCGCGCGGCTGGTAGAAAGCGCCGATCATGTTCTTGCCGAGCGGGTGGTTGATGCCGGTCTTGCCGCCCACCGAGGAGTCGACCTGCGCCAGCAGCGTGGTCGGCAGCTGCACGAACGGCACCCCGCGCATGTAGCTGGCCGCGGCGTACCCGGTCAGGTCGCCGATCACGCCGCCTCCGAGCGCCACCAGGGTGGTCTTGCGGTCGCACTTGTTGGCCAGCAGCGCGTCGAACACCTGCATCAGCGAGGCCTGGTCCTTGTACTGTTCGCCGTCCGGCAGGATGATGGTGACCACTTCGCGCCCGGCCGCGCGCAACGGCGCGGCGACCCGCTCGAGGTAAAGCGGCGCGACGGTGGTGTTGGTGACGATGGCGACCTGGCGGCCGTGGATATGGCGCGCCAGCAGCGCCGGATCGGACAGCAGCTCCGGCCCGATCGCGATCGGGTAGCTGCGCTCGCCGAGGTCGACGTTGAGGAAAAAGGTGGACTGGTGGTTCATCGATAGTTCGGCCGCGGGAGCGTGCGCGAGGCGGGAGGCCTCGAGCGCGTCCAACTGGTCCAGGATTGTCTGAACCATCGATTGTACGTTAGGTCGGCCGGTATCGATGACCAGCTGCGCGATCTCGCGGTACAGCGGCTCGCGCTGCGCCATCAGTTCCTCGAGCCGGCGGCGCGGATCGGCGGTCTGCAGCAGCGGCCGATTCTTGTCGTGCGAGGTGCGCACCATGATGCTGTTGACGTTGGCGCGCAGGTAGATCACGGTGCCGCGCTCCTTCAGGCTGGCGCGCGTTTCGGGGTTCAGCACGGCGCCGCCGCCGGTGGCCAGCACCACCCCGTCTTCGGCGCACAGGTCGCGGATGACTTCTGCTTCACGGCGCCGAAAGCTGTCCTCGCCCTCGATTTCGAAGATCCACGGAATCGAGGCGCCGGTACGGGCCTCGATCTCGTGGTCCGAGTCGATGAAGCGCTTGCCCAGTTTCCTGGCGAGGATGCGGCCGATCGTCGTCTTGCCCGCACCCATGAGTCCTACAAGATAGATATTTCCAGATTTCAATTTTTAGATTTGAACTGGAACAGCGTCGCGATCTTTCTCGGGGTCTCCACCCGCACCGAGAAGAAACCGTCGACGCATGTTCCGTCCGGTTTAATGTTCACGGAGTGAATGGTACCGCCAATTGCGTTGGTCGATGGGACTTTGTCCGGCGAGAACGTCAGCGGGGTCAGCTTCTCGGCATCGGCGGCGCCCACGGTGGTGCCGGCCGGCATCGGATTATTGTTCAGGTCGAACATGCGGAAGGTCAGCACCTGCGGCCCGCAATTCGGGCCGGACAGGCCCGCGATCTCGCGCGGCTCGCCGTCCGCCGCGGTCCAGTCGCGGCAGGATGTGTTGTCGCACACCTGGCGCACCAGGGTCGGGGACGAGCCGCTGAAGATGAATTCCGTCGCGCTGCGGATATAGGTAATGCCGAACGATTTCGGTTTTTCGCTGCTGTAGACCGTGCGGTTGTACGGGAACGGCTGGTCGCCGTTGGCGGGGTCGTAGACCCCGTCCAGCCACGATCCGGCGATCCGGCCCGAGGACTGGCCCAGCTTGCCGGCGTCGAGGAAGGCGTCGCCCATCGGGAAGAACGGCTCGCCGAAGCTGTCCTCGCAGGTGTCGACCAGCGGCCGGTAGGTGGCCGGCACCGAGCCGTCCGGCGCGCGGAAGCGGGTGCAGCTGTACTGGCCGTCGCCATTCATGTCGGTGAAGTCCGGGATGCCTTGCGCGAACGCCAGCACCGTGACCCGGCCATTGAGCGGGCGGAACGCCTGGCTCTTGAGTTTGACCGTGCAGGCGCCGTCGAACGTGGTGCAGGCGCCCTGTGCCGAACTGCCCACCGCGCCGCCTTCGGCCACGAAGTTGATCGCGGTGCCGTCCGAAACGCGGTTGCCGTACTGGTCGGCCAGCGCCACCGTGATGTTGCTGATTTCGTTATCGAAGTTCCAGCCTTCGAAGTTGACGCTGTCGGCGCTCATCGACATCGAACGCTGGATCGGCAGGCCGGTCGAGACGGTCAGCGCGTCGGACAGGCCGCTGATGGTCACGCCGTTGCGGGTCGCTTCCGCGGTCACCCGCACCGGGGTCGGGATGGTGCCCGACGAGACCATGGTCTGGACGTTGCCGGCGCTGTCGGTGGTGGCCACCGCCGGGGTGACGGCCAGGCCGCCGGTGTAGGTGGTGGCGGTGAACCTGACGTCCACCCCGGCCAGCCCGTTGTTGTGCTGGTCGACCACGCGGAAGGTCAGCTGGGCCGCCTCGGCACGGCCGAGGCCGCCCGAGCCCTTGAGCACGATCGACGAGCCCGACAGGTTCGAGCCAACGAACTGCACCGTACCGATATTGGCGGCATCGACGTCGACCCCGATGGTCTGGGTCGAAGTGCCGATCGCGACGGTGATCACGTCGCGCCCGCGCAGGCAGCCGTTGTTGGTGTAAGTTGCCAGCTGGACGCCGTTGTTGACCGAGCCCGGCACCAGGGTGGCCTTGCCGTCGCCCACGCACAGCGACGTCATGGTCAGCCCGACCACGTTACTGACCGGCTGGCCGCCGCTGGTGACCGGAATGTTCAGCGACAAGGTGCTGAAAGCCGGCAAGCGGCCGGCCGGGGCCGGCACGAACGACAGCGCGCCGACCGTCAGCGGAGCCGCGCCGACGGCGATATTGGCCGATGCGATGGCGGTCCGGTTGTCGACCACCGAGGTGGCGGAAATNNCAGGGTCGGCTCGCTGGCGCTGAACTTGACGATGGCGCCGGGCGCAAGCGCGCCGGTCGCGGAGGTGACGGTGGCCTTGATGGTGCCGCTCTGGCCGCCGGACAGCGAGTTGACCACGTTGCCGCTGCCGTCGGTGATGACCAGCTTGAGCGTGGGATCCTGGACCACCGGCGGCGTGGTGCCGGTGCCGGTGCCGCTGCCGCTGCCGATCCCGCCCGTGGTGCCGGGCGAGCCGCCGCCGCCGCCGCAGGCCGACAGCGCCACGCAGATCAGGCCGATGGCGGCATAGCGCCCCAGGGTGGCCGGGGAGGTGTCTTTCGAGATTGGCAGCATGGCAATTCCAGTATTTTTATTCAGGTCGAGGTATTAACGCGCCGGGATGCTGTCGGCGACGATCTTGGGCGTCAGGAAAATCAGCAGTTCGGTCTTCGAGGTTTCGCGGCCCGTGGTCTTGAACAGGTAGCCGACCACCGGCAGGTCGCCCAGCAGCGGGACCTTGGTCTCGTTGTTGCGCTCGGACTGCTGGTAAATTCCGCCCAGCACCACCGTACCGCCGTTTTCGACCCGCACCTTGGTCTTCACGTGCTGGTTGTTGATCGAGAAACCAGCCGGCGTCACTTCGCCCTTCGAGTCCTTGTTGACTTCCACTTCCAGCACCACGTTGCCGTCCGGGGTGATCTGCGGCGTCACTTCGAGCCGCAGGTTGGCCTTCTTGAAGGTGATCGAGGTGGCGCCGCTGCTGGTGGCGACCTGGTACGGCAGTTCGATACCCTGCTCGATCACGGCCACCATCTTGTCTTCGGTGACCACGCGCGGGCTGGAGATGATCTTGCCCTTGCCGTCCGCTTCGAGCGCCGACAGCTCCAGGTTCAGGAAGCGGTTGGCGGCGGCCGAGAACAGGCTGAAGGCGACCGTGGCCGGCGGAATGGTGCCGATGGCGGCGGCCGGCAGGTTCAGGAACTGGGTGTTGTTGAACGAATCGGGCGTATTGACCACCTGGCCGGTGGTCTGGCCGACCCCGGTCAGGTTGCCGCTGACGGCGAGCCGGTTGTTGCCGTTGAGCTGGTAGCCGGAATCGCCGCCGCGGAAGGTGCGCATGTCGGAAAAGCCCAGCTTGGCGCCCAGGTTGCGGCTGAAGCTGTCGCTCGCCTCGACCAGCCGCGCCTCGATCAGCACCTGCTTGGAGGCGACGTCGGTCTTCAGGATCAGCTTGCGGATGTCTTCGATCTTCGAGGCCAGGTCGGTGACGAACAGCTGGTTGGTGCGCGGATCGATGATCGCGCTGCCGCGCTTGGACAGCACGCGGTTCTTGCCGTCGGCGCCGCCGTCGAGCCCGAACACGGTGCGGAACGCTTCAGCCTTCTGGTAATTGAGCTGGAAGATTTCCGAGCGCAGCGGCTCGAGGTCGGCGATCTGGGCGCGCTGCTCGAGTTCGAGCTTTTCCTTGGTCAGCAGTTCTTCCTTCGGGGCGATCCACAGCACCGTGCCGTTCTTGCGCATGTCCAGGCCCTTGGCCTGCAGCACCACGTCGAGCGCCTGGTCCCAAGGCACTTCCTTCAGGCGCAAGGTCAGGTTGCCGGTCACCGAATCGCTGGTGATGATGTTCAGGCCCGAGATGTCGGCGATCGCCTGCAGCGCGGCGCGCACTTCGACGTTCTGGAAATTGAACGACAGTTTCTCGCCGCGGTAGCCCTGGGTGCCCTGGGTCAGCCGGTTCGGGTCTTCCTTGATCGGCTTGACGTCGATCACCAGCTGGGTGTCGCTCTGGTAGACGGTCTGTTCCCACAGGCCTTTCGCTTCGATCGTCATGCGCACGTTGTCGCCCTGCGGCACGGTGGTCACCAGCGACACCGGGGTGCCGAAGTCGCTCACGTCGAGGCGCCGGCGCAGGCTGGGCGGCAGGCCGGTCTTCATGAAGTCGACCAGCACGCTGTTGCCGACCTGGCGCACGTCGACCGCGACCTGGCTGTTCGGCAGGTCGACCACGATGCGGCCTTCGCCGTTGGCGCCGCGGCGGAAATCCATGTCGCGCAACAGCTGGCGGCCAGCGGCCGGCGCCGGCGCGGCGGCCGCCACCGGCAGGCCGGCGCTGTTGACCGCCTGCGCCACGCCGCCCGATCCTTCGATCGTGACGATGACCGACTTGCCGTCGATCGCGGTGGCGTAGTTCAGTGCGCGCTTGAGGTTGAACACCAGGCGGGTGCGTTCGCCGGCCTGCACCACGTTGATCGCGCGCAGGTCGCCCAGGTTGACTTCCTGCGAACTCTTGCCGGTGGCGTTGACGGTGGCGCCGAAGTCGAGCGCGATGCGGCTCGGGTTGGTGATCGAGAAGCCGATCGGCGCCTTGCTCGGCGCAGTCTTCATCGCGATGTTGACGATCACGTTCGAACCTTGCTGGTTGGCCGTGATCGACTCGATCGCGTTGTCTTGCGCCAGGGCGGTGGTGCCTGCGAAGGCCAGGAGCAGCGATGCGCCAAGGCGTACCACCGGGCCCAGCAGGGCGGCGGCGCCGTTCATTTTGAATGCGATCATTTCTTAATCTCCTTGCTTTCCTGCAATTCCAGCTTCGACATGCGCTCGACCCACTCGCCGCCGGCATCCTGAACCACTTCCTTGATATTGATGACGCTCTCGCTCACGCCCGTGACCAGCCCGTANNGCTTTCTGCAGCACCCCGACCATGACGAAGGTATCGAGCGGATAGTTCTCCAGCAGCTCCTTGCGGCGCCCCATGTCGGGCTTGAACTTGCTGTCGTCCTTCTCGGCGGCCCTGGCCAGTTCGGCCAGCAGCTTGTTCGGGCTGTAAGGATCGGTCGCTTCGCGCGCCGTGTAGGCGAACGGGATGAAGGTCTTCGGCTCGGTCAGCGGCACCACCGCAACCCGGGTGTCCTTCTTGACCTGCGCCATCCAGTCCTGCACTTCCTTGACGTCGCTGTCGCTGCAACCGGCCAGCAGCAGCGCCGTCAGCGCCAGCGCGCCCATGCGGATGATCGTCATTTCGGGGCTCCCTTGACCTTCTTGTCCTTGTCGGCGCGCGCCTTGCGCTGCGCGCTCGCTTCCTCCGGATCGAGGTAGCGGAAGGTCTTGGCGACGGCGTCAAGCACCAGCACGCCGTCCTTGCCGGTGGCCAGCGCCATGTTGTTGAGCGTGACGATGCGCGGCAGGTTGGCCATGTCGGCGGCGAACGCGCCGATGTCGTGGTAGCTGCCGGTGACCTTGATATCGATCGGCAGTTCGGCGTAGTAATCGCGCACCACCACCTGGCCCGGCTTGAACAGCTCGAACTGCAGGCCGCGCCCGAGGCCGGCCTGGTTGATGTCCGACAGCAGCGCGGCCATCTCGGCCTTGCTCGGCAGCTGCTTCTGCAGGCGCTCGACGTACTGGTCGACCTGCACCTTCTGCGCCTGCAAGGCCTCGAGGTTGATCGCCTGCGCCATCTTGACCCGGTACGAATCGCGCAGGCGCTGCTCGTCCTGGGCCAGCCGTTCCTGGTCCTCGAACTGGGTGCTCCAGTAGGCGAAGTAGCCGAGCCCGATCACCGCGGCGGTCACGCCGACCGCGCACAGCAGGCGCGGGGCGATCGGCCACAGGCCCGGATGGCGCCCCGCCAGGCCCTCGAATTGGGCCGACAGCGAGGCGCCGAGTTCTTTCAGATTGATGTCCATGGATGTCCGATCGCGCTACTTGGCGGGAATGCCGGCGGCGGCGGTCACCACTGCGCCTGCTGTTGGCTCGGCCTTGGCATCCTTGTCGCGCGGACGCTTGATGCCGACGGCCAGCGTGAATTCGACCACCTTCTTGCCGGTCTTGCTCTGGGCCAGCGTTACGGCCCGCACCTCGGTCAGGTCGGGCCGCTCCAGCCACGGCGAGGCGCCGGCCAGGTTGCGCAGCAGTTCGGCCACCCGCTCCTGCGACTGGGCGTAGCCGGACAGGGTGACGCGCTGGCCATCCTGCTTGAAGGCCTTCAGGTAGACCCCGGTCGGGGTCTGCTTGACCAGTTCGTCGAGCAGGTAGACCGGCTGGTTGCGGTCGCCCTGCAAGTCCTCGACCGCCTGCTGGCGCGCCTTGAGCGCTTCGATTTCCTGTTTCAGGGTGGCGATCGCGGCGATCTTCTTGTCGAGGTCGGCGTTGGCATTGGTCAGCACCAGGTTGCGCTCGTTCTGGATCGAGATCCGGCTGGCGTTGTAACCGCCCACCACCAGCACCACCGCCACGCCGAGGATGGCGCCGAGCGCCATCAGCGCGGCGAACGCGGTTTTTTTCTGTTTGCGTTTTTCTTCGCGATGCGGAAGAAGGTTAATCCTGATCATCAGCCAAACCTCCTCAGGGCCAGGCCGCAAGCGACCAGGTAGGCCGGCGCCTCGTTGCGCAGCTGCGACTCGCGCACGGTCGGCCCGAGTTGCATGCCCTTGAACGGCGACACCACGGCGCTGGAAATCTTGGTGCGGCTGGCGACAATGTCGAGCAGGCCGGGGATCAGCGCGCAGCCGCCGGCCAGGAACAACTGGTCGATGCGGGTATACGGGGTCGAGGTGTAGAAAAACTGGATCGCGCGGGTCACTTCCAGCGCGGCGTTCTCGAGGAACGGGGCGAGCAGTTCGGCCTGGTAGTTTTCCGGCAGGTCGCCGGCCTTCTTCCTGGCTTCGGCTTCCTCGAACGACAGCCCGAAGGCGCGCACGATGTCCTGGGTCAGCTGGTTGCCGCCGAAGGGCTGCTCGCGCTCGTAAATCGTGTTGCCGCCTTCCATCACCGAAATATGGGTGACCTGGGCGCCGATCTGGAACAAGGCGACGATCTGGTCCTGCCCGCTCGGCAACTGGTCGGTGACCCGTTCCAGCGCGGCGCGCGCGGCGTACGATTCGATGTCCATCACCACCGCGTTCAGTCCGGCCGCTTCGGCGATCGCGACCCGGTCCTCGACCTTTTCCTTGCGCGCCGCCGCCAGCATCACGTCGATGTCGTCGGGCGAGTTGGCGGCCATGCCGAGCACGTCGAAGTCGAGACTGACCTCGTCGAGCGCGAACGGGATGTACTGGCTCGCTTCGGACTCGACCTGCACTTCGAGCTGGTCTTCCGACAGCCCGGCCGGCAGGATGATTTTCTTGGTGATCACCGAGGCCGGCGGCATGCCGAGCGCGACCAGGCGCACGCGGGTGCCGCTCTTCTTCCAGACCCGGCGCACCGCTTCGGANNTTGCCGGCGTCGGCCAGTTCGACCAGGCGCACCCCGGAGGTGCTGATATCCAGCCCTATCAACGGGGGCCTCGACTGTCCGAACAAGGTACCTAGATTAACCATTACGCGGGTGCTCCCTAACCTACCAACATCATTGCTTACGCTGCAAAAGTTTCCCTGCAGAACGAATAATGAAAACACCCGACGAAGGGGAATTTGTTATAAAACCGCCATTTAGATCAGTAACGTGAGGCAATACATTAAATCGTAGCAACAAGCGTCGGGCCATGTAAAGGTATTTCTGCACTGGAACTTTATTGAGTTGGGCGGATAAACGACACTCTATGAACCGGGCGACATCTTAGTTGTCGGCCGGTTCACAAGGCATCTTGAGCGAGTGCCTCAACCGGCTGCCGTCGCGCGCGCCACGGGCGTGCTCTATAATGAGCCGCATCAATATAGTGAAAGATTCCCCCCGCATGACTTCCTCCAAGACGGACGGCAAATCCCCTTCATCCGCACCGGGCGCGCGCAAGACCAGGCCCCGGCGGATGCTGCTCATCGCGCTCGGGATCGTCACCGGCACCGCACTGGCGGCGCTGCTGGTGGTGGTGTTCGCGCTGGCGATGGCCTACCCCAACCTGCCGGCGCTCGACACCCTGACCGACTACCGGCCCAAGATGCCGCTGCGGATTTTCTCCGCGGACGGCGTGCTGATCGGCGAATTCGGCGAGGAACGCCGCAACCTGGTGCGCATCAACGAAATTCCCATGGTGATGAAGAAGGCGGTGCTGGCCATCGAGGACGACCGTTTCTACCAGCACGGCGGGGTCGACTACACCGGCATCCTGCGCGCGGCGCTGCACAACGCGACCGGCGGGGCGCGCCAGGGCGCCTCCACCATTACCCAGCAGGTGGCGCGCAACTTCTTCCTGTCCAGCGAACAGACCCTGAAGCGCAAGGCCTATGAAGTACTGCTGGCGTGGAAGATCGAGCAAAACCTCAGCAAGGACCAGATCCTCGAGGTCTACATGAACCAGATCTACCTGGGCCAGCGCGCGTTCGGCTTTTCCTCGGCCGCCCAGATCTATTTCGGCAAGAGCCTGAAAGACATCAGCGTGGCCGAAGCGGCGATGCTGGCCGGCCTGCCGAAAGCGCCGTCGGCCTACAACCCGGTGGTCAACCCGAAACGCGCGCGCACCCGCCAGCAATACATCCTGCAGCGGATGCACCTGCTCGGCTACATCACCGACGCCCAGTTCGAAACGGCCAAGGCCGAGCAGCTCAAGATCAAGACCGACAGCGCCGAATTCGGCGTGCACGCCGAATACGTGGCCGAGATGGCGCGCCAGCTGGTGTACGAGCAGTTCAAGGAAGAAACCTATACCCGCGGCCTGAACGTGTTTACCACCGTCACCAAGGCCGACCAGGACGCGGCCTACCTGGCGCTGCGGCGCGGCGTGATGGATTACGAGCGGCGCCACCCGTACCGCGGCCCGGAAGCGTACATCGACATCCCCAAGGTCAAGGAAGAGGCCGACGAGGCGATCGAAACCGAACTGGCCGAGCATCCCGACAGCGACGACATCATTGCCGCCATCGTGCTGCAGGCCAGCCCGGGCGCGCTGACCGCGGTCACCGCGTCGGGTGAGGAAATCAAGATCAGCGGCGCCGGGCTGGCGTTCGCCAGTTCGTGGCTGTCCGAAAAAGCGGCGCCGAACCGGCGCGTCAAGCGCGGCGCGGTGATCCGGGTCACGCAGGAAGGCGGCTCGGCCTGGAGCATCACCCAGATGCCGATGATCGAATCGGCCTTCGTCGCGGCCGACACCACCGACGGCGCGATCCGCGCGCTGGTCGGCGGCTTCGACTACAACCGCAACAAGTTCAACCACGTGACCCAGGCCTGGCGCCAGCCGGGCTCCTCGTTCAAGCCGTTCATCTACTCCGCCTCGCTCGAGCGCGGGCTGTCGCCGGCCACCATCATCAATGATGCCCCGATCTCGTTCGACGCCGGCCAGACCGGCGGCCAGGCCTGGGAGCCGAAGAACTACGACAACAAGTACGAAGGTCCGATGAGCATGCGCAAGGGCCTGACCAAGTCGAAGAACATGGTCTCGATCAGGATCCTGCACAAGATCGGCGCCAAGTACGGCCAGGAATACACCACCCGGTTCGGCTTCGACGCCGACAAGAACCCGCCCTACCTGACGTTGGCGCTGGGCGCGGGTGCGACCACGCCGCTGCAGTTGGCGGGCGCCTACGCGGTGTTCGCCAACGGTGGCTACCGGGTCAGCCCGTACCTGATCTCGAAGGTCACCGACAGCAACGGCAAGGTGCTGTCGCAGGCCATGCCCGACCGCGCCGGGATCGACGCCAACCGCGTGATCGACGAGCGCAACGCGTTCCTGGTCGACAGCATGCTGAAAGACGTGGTGCGCTTCGGCACCGCGACCAAGGCGCTGGTATTGAAGCGGCCCGACATTTCGGGCAAGACCGGCACCACCAACGACTCGATCGACGCCTGGTTCGCCGGCTACCAGGCCAAGCTGGTGGCGATCGCCTGGATCGGCTACGACCAGCCGAAGAACCTGGGCAACAAGGAAACCGGCGGCGGGCTGGCGCTGCCGATCTGGATCGGCTACATGCAGAAAGCGCTGAAGAACGTCCCGGTCGAAGAGCGGGTGGTGCCGGCCGGGTTGGTGCAGTCGGGCGACGAGTACTACTACGCCGAGAACCCGCCCGGCACCGGGGTCCAGAGCCTCGATGTCGGCACGCGCGGCACGCCGGCCGAAGAGAAGGTCAAGGACGCGGTCAAGAACGAGCTGTTCTAAACCGCTGGGGTCAGGTCTGACGATCGGACAAATTTAACAATTAGCTTTGCGCCGGATTATTGGGCGTCAGCAAATTTGTGAATAATGTCCGATTGTCAGACCTGACCCCGGGTCTTAGAGAGTGATGTCGGCGCCGCCTTGTGCGCTGGCAAGCAGCGACAGCGCGGCAAACAGTTCCGAGCCGTCGCGCGTGTTGATCCAGTCGGCGCCGACCCGCTTGTAGTGGAAGCCGCCCGACTTGGCCGCCACCCACAGTTCCTGCATCGGGGCCTGGCTGTTGACGATGATCTTGCTGCCGTTGTCGATGAATTCGATCTCGAGCACATTGCCGCTGCGCTTGCACTCGACATCGAGCAGGTCCTCGTCGTTGAGCCGGTCCATCGCCGCTTCAATCGTGTTCAGCGTCGTTTCGGCCAGGTCCAAAAATTCTTTTTCGCTCATGCTACACTCCAAGGTCTGCCAATCAAACCGTGATTCTAATCGTGAAGTCATCCCTTGCGCTCTTTATCGGCGCCGCCGCCCTGCTGGCCGGCTGCGGCCAGACCGGCGCGCTGTACATGCCGAAGCCGCCCGCCAAGCCGGCGCCGGCCGCCGTGCAACCGGTTGCACCGCCTTCCCCTTCTCCCGCTGCCCAATAATATACATGTCGCATTTTTCCTATCAAGACGGCGTCCTGCACGCCGAAAGCACTCCCCTGTCCAGCATCGCCGAGCAGTTCGGCACGCCGACCTATGTCTACTCGAAGGCGGCGCTGCTTGAAAACTTCGATTCCTACGCCAGCGCCTGCAGCGGGCGCGACGCGCTGGTCTGCTACGCGATGAAGGCCAATTCGAACCTGGCGATCCTCGACCTGCTGGCGCGCCGCGGCGCCGGCTTCGACATCGTCTCGGGCGGCGAGCTGCTGCGCGTGATCGCGGCCGGCGGCGATCCGGCCAAGGTGATTTTTTCGGGCGTCGGCAAGACCGTCGATGAAATGCGCCTGGCGCTGTCGCACGACATCCTGTGCTTCAACGTCGAGTCGATCCCCGAACTGCACCGCCTGAACGAAGTGGCCGGCGCGATGGGCAAGACCGCACGCGTGTCGCTGCGGGTGAACCCGAACGTCGACGCCAAGACCCACCCGTACATCGCCACCGGCCTGAAAGCGAACAAGTTCGGCGTCGCCTTCGACGATGCGCTGGCCACCTACCGCACCGCCGCGGCCCTGCCGCACCTGGAAGTTGCCGGCATCGATTGCCATATCGGCTCGCAGCTGCTGGACGACGCCCCGCTGCTCGAAGCGCTCGACAAGCTGATCGAACTGATCGACACCCTGGCGCTCGAGGGCATCGTGCTGCACCACCTCGACATCGGCGGCGGCCTCGGCATCAACTACGGCGAAGCGGGCGAAGCGGCCCCGGTGCCGGTGGGCGATTACCTGGGGCGCCTGTTCAAGCGGATCGACGCCTGGCGCGCCGAACGCTACGACGGCCAGCCGATCAAGGTGATCTTCGAGCCGGGCCGCTCGATCGTCGGCAATGTCGGGGTGCTGCTGACCACGATCGAGTTCCTGAAGCCGGGCGCCGAGAAGAACTTCTGCGTGGTCGACGCGGCCATGAACGACCTGATGCGCCCCGCCCTGTACCAGGCCTGGATGGGCGTGCAGCCGGTGGCGCCGCGCGACGGCGAAGCCCACACCTACGACGTGGTGGGACCGGTGTGCGAATCGGGCGACTGGCTGGCGCGCGATCGCATCCTGTCGGTGCAGCCGGGCGACCTGCTGGCGATCATGAGCGCCGGCGCCTACGGCCTGACCATGTCCTCGAACTACAACACGCGCGGCCGCGCCGCCGAGATCATGGTCGACGGCGACCGGCTGCACCTGATCCGCCAGCGCGAAAATCCGGCCGACCTGTTCGCGCTCGAGTCGCTGATCAAGTAAGCGTGCCGCCGCGCCGCGCGTCCGCCTGCTGCGGCGCGCGCGCGGCCGGCTGGCCACGCTTGGCCAGCTTCCAGTAAATCCTCAGTCCCAGCAGCACCGCAACGACCAGGCCGAAAATGATCGGCTCCTGGAAATCGTTCTTGCCCGCCTTCATCCACCAGAAATGCAGGATCCCCAAGGGNNCTGGTCACGGCCAGCGGAATCAGCAACACGAAGGCGGTGAAGCCGACCGTGATGAAGGGACGCTTGAGCACGTCTTTCCACATCTCGGCGACGTCGAAGAAGTGGTCGAACCACAGGAATGTCATGAAGTGCAGGAAGGCGTAGAAGAAGGCGAACAGCCCGACTTCGCGGCGCAGCTTGATGAGCCAGTTCCAGCCGGTGAACTTGCGCAGCGGGGTCACCGCCAGCGTGATGCACAGGAAGTACAGTACCCAGTCGCCGGTGCCGCGCGTGATGTGTTCGAGCGGCTCGACCAGCTGGCCGCTGACGGTGAGGTACGCCATCTTCCCCAGCGGGATCAGCGCCAGCGCGAAGATCGCCGCCTTGATCGCGCTCACCTGGCGCGGGCTCGGGTTCAAGGCCATGGCGTCAGAAATTCTTTTTCAGGTCCATGCCGGTGTACAGCCTGGCGACATCGGCGTAGCCGTTGAACATCAAGGTCTTGCGCTTCTTCTGGAAGAAACCGTCCTCGCCGATGCGGCGCTCGCTGGCCTGCGACCAGCGCGGGTGATCGACCTCGGGGTTGACGTTCGAGTAGAAGCCGTATTCGGACGGCGCCGACACGTTCCACGCGGTGCGCGGCGGGTCCTTGACGAAGCGGATCTTGACGATCGACTTGGCCGACTTGAAGCCGTACTTCCACGGCACCACGATGCGCACCGGGGCGCCGTTCTGGTTCGGCAGCACCTGGCCGTACATGCCCATCGTCAGCAGGGTGAGCGGATGCATCGCCTCGTCCATGCGCAGGCCCTCGACATACGGCCACTCGAGCACGCGGCTGCGGATGCCGGGCATCTGCCTGGGGTCGGCCAGGGTGACGAATTCGACGTACCTGGCGTTGCCGGTCGGCTCGACCTTCTTGATCAGCTCCGACAGCGAAAAGCCGACCCACGGAATCACCATCGACCAGCCTTCGACGCAGCGCAGGCGGTACACGCGCTCCTCGAGCGGCGCCAGCTTGAGCAGGCTGTCGATGTCGAGCGTCATCGGCTTCTTGATTTCGCCTTCGATCGAGACGGTCCAGGGCCGCGTCTTGAGCGTATGCGCGTTGACGGCCGGCTCGGCCTTGTCGGTGCCGAATTCGTAGTAGTTGTTGTAGCTCGAAGCGTCCTTGAAAGGCGTCTGCTTTTCAAGGACGGAATAGGATGGATTGAGCTTGGCGGCGAGCTTGGTCGCGGGCGCCTGGGCGAAGGCCTCGCGGTTGGCCATTTCCCACAGCGCGCTGCCGGCGACNNCCGTTCGGGCTACGTTTGATCAGCATGGCTTCCTCGGCATTTCAGAATGGTGGATAGTGCTTTGTCTATGACATCGCACTAACCTTACACCATCTTGCCAAATTATTCCGTGCGCCGCGGAACCCTACAGCTTGCCGTACGAATGCAGGCCCGACAGGAACATATTTACGCCCAGGAAGGCGAAGCTCGTCACCACCAGGCCGATCAGCGCCCACCATGCCGCCACGCGCCCGCGCAGGCCCGACATCAGGCGCATGTGCAGCCAGGCCGCGTAGTTGAGCCAGACGATCAGCGCCCAGGTCTCTTTCGGGTCCCACGACCAGTAGCCGCCCCACGCTTCGGCCGCCCACAGCGCGCCGAGGATGGTGGCCACCGTGAAGAAGGCGAAGCCGACCGAGATCGACTTGTACATCACGTCGTCCAGCACTTCCAGTGCAGGCAGGCGGTCGACCAGGTAACCGTGCGACTTGAGCAGGTAGGCCGAGCCGACCATCGCCGCCAGCGCGAAAGTGCCGTAGCCGATGAAGTTGGCCGGCACGTGGATCTTCATCCACCAGCTCTGCAGCGCCGGCACCAGCGGCTGGATGTCGGCGGCGTCGCGCGTGACGGTGTACCACAGCAGGAAGGCGACGGCGGCCGAAATCACCAGCATCACGAACGGGCCCAGCTGGCGCGTCGCGTAGCGCTGCTCGTAGTACAGGTAGAACATGGCGGTGATCATCGAAAACAGGATGAACACTTCATACAGGTTCGACACCGGGATGTGGCCGACGTCGGCGCCGATCAGGTAGGACTCGTACCAGCGCACCATCATGCCGGTAAAGCCGAGCACGACCGCGGCCCAGCACAGCTTGGAGCCGACCGCCGAGCCGAAATCGGAACGCGCGGCCAGCCCGATCCAGTAGAACACGGTCGAGAACACGAACAGCGTGCTCATCCACAAGATGGCGGACTGGGACGACAGCATGTACTTCAGGAAGAATTTCTTGTTGGCCAGGTCGAGGTTGCCTGCATACAAGAAAATGGCCAACAGCGACAGCAATGCCACCACCGGCATCAGCCAGCGCACCGGCTTCCAGTGCCAGCCGAGGGCGGCAAAGGTGGGTGCGGCCAGCACCAGGATCACTTTTTCGTAGATGTCCATGTAGGCGCCGTAGCGGTTCAGCGCGAACAGTGCACTGCCCATCAGGACGGCGGCGAACAGCCAGTCGAGCGCAGTCAGGCGCTTGAAGTAGCCGGGGGCCTGCGAATAGGTTTGTGCTTGCGATAATTCCATCATTTTCTCCTGATTCGGCCGGCGCGCTGAGGCGCGCCCGGCCAGCTTACGCCGATTGCGGCAGCTTGGCTTTCATGTCGTTGAATTCGTGCTCGAAATCGAGTGTCTTGCGCTGGGTGCTCATCGCCATCAGCGCGTGGCTGCCGGGTACGCCGTCATCGGCGTCGCGCAGCCAGACCCACAGGCGGCGTTCGCGGATATAGAACATCGAAAATACGCCCAGCACCAGGAACACGCAGCCGAGGTAGACCACGCTCTTGCCGGGCGAACGCGACACCTGCAGCACCGAGGCCTTGATCTCGACGAACTCGTCGAGCTGCAGGTAGACCGGGGCGCCGTAGAAGAAGCTGTCGGACAAGGCGTTGGTGGCCAGCTGCAGGAAGCGCGCGTGGGTGTCGTCGGGTGCGACCGCGGCCTTGCCGTCGCGTTCGCGGGCGGCTTGCCACAGCTCCCACAAGGTGCCGTTAAGCATCTTCAGGAAGATGTTGGCGGCGGTGCGCTGCTCCGCCTCCGGCACCTTGAGCGAGCCGATGAAGTCCGACACCGCCATGAAGCCGCCCTGCTTGCCGTCGCCGGCGAAGATGCCGAGGGTTTTCGCGCTCGATTCCTGCAGCTGGGCAGCCAGCGCCAGCGCGTCGGCGCCGGCGTTGGCCGGGATCGCCCGCTGCGCATAGCGCTTGGCCGCCAGTTCGCGCAGGGCCGGGTCGGCCAGCGCGGCGCGCAGGCGCATCCATTCGCGCACGCTGTGCTCGTCGTCAGCCGGGATGCGCAGGAAGCTGAACGGATCGGCCGGCGACACGCGCATGCCGGCCAGGAACACCTGGGCGCCGTCGACCGTGACCGGCTGCATGTAGTTCTGGTATTCGCGCGCCTGGCCGGTCTTGTCGCGCAGCTTGTACTGCACGCTCGGGCCGACGTTCTTCAGGTCCTTGTTGTTGGCGTTCTTGGCGGCCGAGCCGGAATGCTTGTCCAGGCTGGCGGCAAACTGGTCGTTCAGGCTGGTGCCCTTGGTCACCGCGCGCGCGTCCTGGCCGCCGATATTTTCGACGTTGAACGGACGGAAGCCCGACCATTCGACCGAATACTGCTCGGCGCCGCGCTTCAGGTCGGTTGCCGCGCCGACTTCGCCGGCCATCGTGAATTGCGCGCTGTCGGCGCCGGCCATCGGGAAGCCGGTCAGCTTGAGCTTGCTGCCGCCGTCTTCGAAGCTCGACTGGTACACCGCCACGCCCTTGTAGATCAGCGGCTCGTTGACCTTGATCGTCGCCGGGAAGGTCTTGCCGGTTTCGTGGTCGCGGATCACGACGTCGCTGGCGAACAGCTTCGGCATGCCGGTCGAGTAGAAATCGATGGTGAACTTCTTCAGCATGATGGTGAACGGCAATTCCTGCACCAGCACCCCGGACGCCTGCGGGATGATCGCCGTTTCGCTGCTCTGCCCTTCGGGGATCATGGTGTTGCCGCGGAAGGTAGGATTGCCCAGGCCCAGCCGGTGCTTGGCAGGGATCTCGGCGATCACGCCGCTGCCGGCGAACGGCGTCTTGCCCATGAACCACTGCTGGAAGCGGATCGGCAAGTCCGAGTCGAGCATGCCGCCCAGCAAGATGATGATGATCGAACTGTGCGCGAAGATGTAGCCGAACTTGTTGGCCGCGCCTTTCTTGGCGGCGACCAGGGTGCCATGCCCCTTGTCGACGACCTTGGCCGAGTAGCCGGCGTGCGCCAGCCGCGCCACGGTCTGCGCGGCCAGGTCGGCGCGCGACAGCGGCGTGCTCCACTCGGCCTTGTGATGGAAGTTGCGCAGCGACACTTCGCGCACGTTCTCGCGCCAACTGCGCATATCCTTGATCATCTTGGGCGCATTGCGCACGATGCACAGCGAGGTCGACAAGATCAGGAAGGTCAGGATCAACAGGAACCACCAGGCCGAATACACGGCGTACAGCCCCATCTTGTGGAACACTTCGAACCAGAACGGCCCGAACTGGTTGACGTAGTTCGGCATCGGCTCGTTCTGCTTCATCACGGTGCCGATCATGGCGGCGATCGAGATGATGGTGAGCAAGCTGATGGCAAACCGCATCGACGAGACCAGCTCGACAGTTTCGGCGAGCGCGCGGCGGCTGGTGTTCAGTTCAATTCCGGTGGTACTCATTGTGGACAAATCCCTGTGCTGCGGTGCAATTAACCCGCGAGGATATCAACAAAAAGGGCAGCCCGCTTGCGCTGCCGCCCTTTCAGGTGGTGCCGGCCGGCCCGCCCGTGCGGCGCGCCACCCTGTGAAGCTCGACTTGCGGATTACTTCAAGCCGGCGATGTAGTCGGCAACCGCCTTCATCTCGTCGTCCGACATGCGCTTGGCCAGCACCGACATCGGGGCGCTGTTCTTGCGCGCGCCGGTGCGGAAGGCAAGCAGCTGGGCGACCGTGTAATCCTGATGCTGTCCGGACAGGCGCGGATACTGGATCGGGATGCCGGCGCCGTTGGCGCCGTGGCAGCTGGCGCAGGCGGCGACGCCCTTGTCGGCGATGCCGCCGCGGTAGATCTTCTTGCCCAGGTCGAGCGTGTCCTTGTTCTTGGCGGCGCCCTGCTTCTGCTTCTGGACGCCGAGGTAGGCGGCGACGTCTTTCTTTTCGGCGTCCGTCAGCATCTTCGAATAGGTGGTCATGACCGGCTGGTTGCGGTCCGGGCCGGTGAAATCGACCAGCTGCTTGTAGACGTAGGCATCGACCTGGCCGGCCAGCTTCGGATTGGCGGCGATGGTCGAGTTGCCGGCAGCGCCGTGGCAGGAAACGCAGGCAGGCAGGCCACGCGCGGCGTCGCCGCTGTCGTACAGGGTGGCGCCCTTGGCGGCGTCGGCCTTGACCGGGGCGGCGGTGCCGTGGGCTGGCTGTGCAGCGGCGCTCACGAGACCGGAAAACGCCAGGGTTGCCACCAGCAAGGATTTCACAAAAGCCGCAACGGCGGACGGTAGAAACACACGATTCATTCAAACACCCTGAGACGAGTCAAAAAATTAGTTTTATATAAGATTCACGCTACGGCGCCGCAGCGCCGATCGTGTGTGCGCGCCAAAAGATCAAGGCTTCGCAACAATCGTAACCCCTTATTGTACAATAGCTTTCTCGCGTTATCGCCCCCTTTTGTTGCATTTTCTGCCCATTCCATGTCCAAACTCTGGCAAGCCCGCTTCTTTACTACCGTCAATCAACTGCGCGACCTGCCCGACACGCAGGCGCCTGAAATCGCTTTCGCCGGCCGTTCCAACGCCGGCAAATCGACCGCCATCAACATCCTGACCAACCAGAAGGGCCTGGCGTTCGCGTCGAAAACGCCGGGACGCACCCAGCACATCAACTACTTTTCGATCGGCGGCGCGCACGTCGGGCAGCACCGCAAGGACCCGACCATCGTCGAAGAAATCGAAGCGCTGCTGGTCGACCTGCCGGGCTACGGCTACGCCGAAGTGTCCGGTTCGGCCAAGCTGCACTGGCAAAAGCTGCTGGGCGACTACGTCCAGCGCCGCGAGCAGCTCGCCGCGCTGGTGCTGATCATGGATTCGCGCCGCCCGTTTACCGAACTCGACGTCCAGATGCTCGAATGGTTCGCCCCGACCGGCAAACCGATCCACTGCATCCTGACCAAGTCCGACAAGCTCAACCGCAACGAATCGACCAATGTGTTGCGCCAGGCGCGCATGATGCTCGAAAGTTACGTCGACGAAGACGGCGAAGGCTTCCCGTTCACGGTGCAGCTGTTCTCGGCCCTGAAACGGGTCGGCATCGAGGAAGCCAACGCCAAGATCATCGACCTGCTGGGCCTGACCGACGTCGCGCCCGATCCGGACGCCGCGCTGGTCGACCCGGTCGACAGCGACGACTAACCTTTTCATTTCTGACAAAAGCCCATGCCCGCCCACATTCCCGCCGCCTACCCCGCCATCCGTCTTCGCCGCATGCGGCGCGATCCGTTCTCGCGCGCGCTGATGCGCGAGAACACGATCACCGCCTCCGACCTGATCTATCCGGTGTTCATCCTGGACGGCGAAGGCCAGCGCCAGCAGGTGGCCTCGATGCCCGGCGTGGAGCGGATGTCGGTTGATTTGCTGCTGGAAGTGGCGCAGGAATGCGTGACGCTCGGCATTCCGGTGCTGGCGATTTTCCCGGTGATCGACGCGTCGCTGAAAACCTACGACGGCGTCGAAGCGACCAATCCGGACGGGCTGGTGCCGCGCGCGGTGAAGGCGCTGAAGCAGCGTTTCCCCGAGCTGGGCATCCTGACCGACATCGCGCTCGACCCGTACACCACGCATGGCCAGGACGGCCTGCCTGACGAGACCGGCTACATCGTCAACGAAAAGACCATCGAGATGCTGATCCGCCAGGCGCTCACGCATGCCGCGGCCGGGGTCGACGTGGTGGCGCCGTCGGACATGATGGACGGGCGCATCGGCGCGATCCGCAACGCGCTGGAAGAAGCCGGCCACATCCACACCCGCATCATGGCCTACTCGGCCAAGTACGCCTCGGCATTCTACGGCCCGTTCCGCGACGCGGTCGGCTCCTCCGCCAACCTCGGCAAGGCCGACAAGAACACCTACCAGATGGATCCGGCCAACAGCGACGAAGCGTTGCGCGAAGTCGGGCTGGACCTGGCCGAAGGCGCCGACATGGTGATGGTCAAGCCTGGCATGCCCTACCTCGACATCGTGCGCCGGGTGAAGGACGAGTTCCGGGTGCCGACCTTCGCCTACCAGGTCAGCGGCGAATACGCGATGATCAAGGCGGCCGCGCAAAACGGCTGGCTCGACCACGACAAGGTGATGATGGAATCGATGATGGCGTTCAAGCGCGCCGGCGCCGACGGCGTGCTGACCTATTTCGCGCGCGACATCGCGCGGCTGCTGCGCGACAAGCGCTAGGCAGGGTTGCCCCTGGGGTCAGTGCCGACATTCGGACACGACCCCAGCATTACCTCGACCTCGGAAGCGCGGGGCCGTCCCATTTTTCCTCGAAATGGCTTCGATAGTGCGGCCTGGAACCATCGGCATTCCGTGAAGGTGGCGGATGGGGCCGTGTCAGAATGTTGGCGGTGCCCCCCGGCTTGCGATGGCGCCCCGCCCAACAGGTCGGGCAAGCGGGCAGGCCGTCATGGCCGATGCGCGCCTCTGCCGTACTGCCGGTTATCTTTGCGTTTGCAGTCAGGAACAGCTATGCAGCTTCCATTCTCGACCGAGCAGTTCTTTAACGTCTTCCGCCAGTACAACGAAACAGTCTGGCCTACGCAAATTATCTTGTTGATGCTGGCCCTTGTCGCGGTCGCTCTTGTCATATTCCCTCGCCGCTGGTCCGGGGTCGCCATATCAGCCATCCTTGCTTTCCTGTGGGCGTGGCTTGGCCTGGCCTATCACCTCGCGTTCTTCGCATCCGTCAATCCCTTGGCCTACGTTTTTTCCGCTGTGTCAGTCGCCGGTGGCATCGTCTTCATTTGGCAAGGCGTCGTCCGGCGCCGGCTTAAGTTCGGGATGGGGCGCAGGGCGCGCACGCTGGTCGGCTTCGTTCTCGTCTTATTTGCCGTCGCTGTGTATCCCGCGTGGTCTATCTATGCTGGGCACCGCTATCCGGCGTTGCCCACATTTGGCCTTCCGTGTCCCACAACCATATTCACCCTCGGCATGCTCGCGTTCCTGGCCCCGCCGCACCCACGCAGTCCATTCCTGGTGCCCGTCCTATGGTGTTTCGTCGGCTCGCAAGCCGCATTTCTACTTGGTGTATCGCAAGACCTAGGGCTCATCGTCGCCGGTATCACAGGCATTGCTCTGCTTGCGCGGTCAAGGGCGCCGGCCTCAAGATCGGGAGGCTGGTCGTGATGCGGACGGCGAACCCTTGCATCGAGCGGGCGGGGTCGAGCAGGCGGGGTCAGTGCCGACATTCGGACACGGCCTCAGCATATTTCGAACGAAGAAATACAGCAGTCGGCCCGTCTTTTCTCGACGCGCTATCGGTGTTTTCGTCTGGGGATATTGGCATTCACCGACTGCGGCGGATGGGGCCGTGTCCGAATGTCGGCACTGACCCCGGCTGTGTGCGGTACACGCAGGAAGATTGGGGCCTGTTCAGTTCCAGGAACCTAAGAATCAGCGCCCCCCGCGCTGATACTCCGGGAACATTTCCTTGAACAGGAACGCTTGTAACTCGGCCGTATCCGCGGGCCGCGCGCTCATCTTTACCACCCGTTGAAGGCGGTGCGAATCCCAGTCGAAGTCGCCGGTCTTTTCCTTGCGGATCAGCTCGATCATCTTCTTGATGATGGCCGTTTCTATGTCACGCTCGCTTCCCTGCTCCACCGTCAGCTGCTGCAGCCAGCGCCGCTTGAAGTTCGGGTTCCAGCCGCGGAACTTCAGGTCGGCGCTGTTGAAGGTCTTGTTGGTGATGCTGAATACGCCGCCGGTCTCGTTGCGGTCGTCGCCCCGGCTGCGTCCGTTCGCGGCGGCGATGTTGGCCATCGCGATGCGGGTGGCGCGCGCGTTCTCGCTTTCCTCGGCCGGCTCGGTGCTCGGGTCCTTGGCGCCGCGCGCCCTGCGGCGCGCCTCGATATACGCGGTCAAATCGGTTTCCTGCGGCGGCGCAACGGTCTTTTGCGGCTCGGCCTCCACCACTTCAACGGGCTTTTCGTTCGGCAACGTAATGGTATTGGGAAGGCGCTTCACCTGCACCGGCGGCGTCTTCGGCGCCTTTTTCGGCACCTGTTGCTGCTGCGACTTCGGTTTCGGCTTGCCCGGCGGCAGCGGCGCGACGTACACCATGGTCGAGCCGGCCGGCGGCGCCGCGTGTTTCTCGGTTTTCGGCTGGAACAGGTAGACCGCGACCAGCAACAGGTGCAGCAGCACGGTGACCGCAAGCCCGGTCCGGCTGGGCCCGCGCCTCCCGTAGCCGATCACGCGCACCGGCAGCGGCTGGCCGCAATGGGCGCAAACACCGTCGTTCTCAGGCGAAAAATGGGGATGATCAGGCAAAATGAATACAACTTTCCAGGGCGGGCGTCAACGAAAGGCGGCACGAGTTGCGCAGTCTAACCGTTTTGCACTGTTTGCGCACGGCAGGCCTGCGTTANNTGCTTGTCGGTCATCGGCCCGTGGCCGCTGTAGCGGTCGAGGAACAGGTAGATCACCGGCGTGATGTAGAGCGTGATCACTTGCGAGAACAGCAGCCCGCCGACCACCGCGAGACCGAGCGGCTGGCGCAGTTCGGCGCCGGCGCCCAGGCCCAGCGCGATCGGCAAGGCGCCCATCAGCGCGGCCAGGGTAGTCATCAGGATCGGCCGGAAACGCAGGATGCAGGCTTCGCGGATCGCTTCGGCCGGCGCCATGCCGCCGTTGCGCTGGGCGTCGAGCGCGAAGTCGATCATCATGATCGCGTTCTTCTTGACGATCCCGATCAGCATCAGGATGCCGATGATGGCGATCATGGTCAGGTCCAGCCCGAACAGGCGCAAGGTCAAGAGCGCACCCACGGCCGCCGACGGCAGGCCCGCCAGAATGGTGAGCGGATGGATGTAGCTCTCGTAGAGCACCCCGAGCAGCACGTAGATCACGCCGAGCGCGGCGACGATCAGGATGATCTGGCTGGCCTGCGAATCCTTGAACACCGCCGCGTCACCGCCGTATTTGGTGATCACCGATGCCGGCAGGGCGAGGTCGCGCCCCATCTTGTCGATCGCGGCCGTCGCCACGCCGAGCGGGACGTCCGGCGCCAGGTTGAACGACAGCGTGATCGCCTGCAGCTGGCCCTGGTGGTTGACCGAGGTCGGGCCGACCGTGCGCTCGACCGTCGCAAAACTGGACAGCTGCACCAGCTGGCCGGCCTTGCTGCGCACCGCTACGCGCGAAAGGGCGTCGTCGAACTGGCGGTCGCCGGCGTCGGCCTCGAGGATCACGTTATAGCTGGCGGCCGGCGCGTAGATGGTCGAGACCTGGCGCTCGCCAAACGCGGCGTACAGCGCGGTGCGCACGTCGGCCATCTGCACCCCCAGCACGTTGGCCTTGTCGCGGTCGACCCGCAACTGCGCCTGCAGACCGCGGTTCTGCGAGTCGCTGGTCACGTCGCGGAATTTCGGGTCGTTGCGCATCAGCTCCTGGTACTTGTTGGCCCACTCGCCGAGCGAATCGGAACTGACGCTTTGCAGCGTGTACTGGTAGCGGCTCTTGCTGGGCCGCCCGCCCAGCTGCAGGTTCTGGATCGGGCTGAGGTAGACCGCGACGCCGGGGATGGCGCGGGTGGCGCGGCGCAGGCTGTCGAGCACCTGCGGCATCTTGGCGCGCTGGTCGCGCGGCTTGAGCACCAGGAACATGCGGCCGCTGTTGCCGCCGCCGGAAAACGAGGTCACGTCCTGCACGTTGGGGTCGGCCTTGATGACGGCGGCGACCCGCTCCTGCAGCACCAGCATCGCCGCGCTGGAGCTGTCCTCGGCCGCTTCGGTGGTGACCCGGATCTGGCCCAGGTCCTCTTCCGGGAAGAAGCCCTTGGGGATCGTCACGTACAGCACCACGGTGAGCGCGAAGGTGGCCAGCGCCACCAGCAGCACCACGCCGCGGTGCGCCAGCGCATGGTCGAGCGAGCGCGCGTAGCCGTTGCGCACGCGCGCAAAGCCGGCTTCGAAATGGCGCCCGATGAAGCTCTTCTCGCCCTCGCCGTTCTCGACGTGGGCCGGCAGCAGGCGGCTGGCGAGCATCGGCACCAGGGTCAGCGAGACCAGCGCGGAGACCAGGATCGACAGCCCGACCACCACCGCGAATTCGTGGAACAGCAGGCCGATCACGCCCGGCATGAAGAAAATCGGGATGAACACCGCCACCAGCGAGATCGAAATCGAGACGATGGTGAAGCCCATCTCCTTCGAGCCGACCAGCGCGGCCTCGATCGGCTTCTTGCCCATCTCGATATGGCGCACGATATTTTCCAGCACCACGATGGCGTCGTCGACCACCAGCCCCACCGCCAGCGTGATGCCGAGCAGCGAGACGTTGTCCAGGCTGTAGCCGAGCCAGTTGAGCAGCGCGAGCGCGCCGAGCAGCGAGATCGGCATCGTCACGGCCGGGATGAAGGTGGCGGCGGCGCGGTGCAGGAACAGAAAAATCACCAGCACCACCAGCAAGACGGTCAGCGCCAGGGTGAGGTTGACGTCGTGGATCGCTTCGCGGATCGAGACCGAGCGGTCGTTGACCAGGTTGATCTTGATCGAAGCCGGCACCTGCGACTGGAACTGCGGCAGCAGCTTGCGCACCGCATCGACCACCTGCACCGTGTTGGCGTTGGGCTGGCGCTGCACCAGCAGCACGATCGAGCGTTCGCCGTTGTAGCTGCCGGCCGTCTTGACCGACTGGAAGCTGTCTTCGACGGTGGCGACGTCCCTCAGGCGCACCGCCTGGCCGTTGCGGTTGGCGACGATCAGTTCGGCGAATTCGGACGCCTTCATCAGCTGCGGGTTGCCCTGGATCGTCAGGGTCTGGCTGGGGCCGTCGAGGATGCCGAGCGGCGAGTTCGAATTGGCCGCGCGCAGCGCCAGCGCCAGTTCGTCCATCGACAGGTTACGCGCGTTCATCAGGTCGGCCTTGGCGCGCACCCGCACCGCGAAGCGCTTCTGGCCGTTGACGGACACCTGCGCCACCCCCGGCAGGGTCGACAGGCTCGGGGCGATCAGGTTTTCGGCGTAGTCGTTCAGGTCGGACAAGCTGAGCGACGGCGAGGTCATGGTCATGAACAGCACCGGCGCATCGGCCGGGTTGACTTTGCGGTACGACGGCAGCTCGGTCATCTCCTGCGGCAGCTGGCGCTGGGCGCCGAGCAGCGCCGCCTGGACATCGACCGCGGCCACGTTGACGTCGATGCTGGGATCGAATTCGAGCGTCAGCGAGGTCTGGCCCTGGGTGCTGGTGGAGGTGATCAGGTTGATGCCGGCAATCGTCGAGAACTGTTTCTCGAGCGGCAGCGCGACCGACGACGCCATGGTCTCGGGGCTGGCCCCGGACAGGTTGGCCGAGACGTTGATGACCGGGGTGTTATAGCTCGGCAGCGCCGCCACCGGGATGCTGCGGTAGGCCAGCACGCCGACCAGGATCAGGCTGATCGACAGCAGCACCACCATGACCGGACGGCGGATCGACAGTTCGGAGATGTTCATGCCGGCGTGTCCTTTTTAACCACGCGCCTGGCCGCGCCGGGCGCTTCGGCCAGCCGCACCTTGGCGCCCGGGCGCAGGTTCTGCTTGCCCTCGGTGATCACCTGTTCGTCGCCGCTCAGCCCCGAAACGGCGGCCTGCAGGCCGAAGCCGTGCATCCGCACCACCGGCACCTGCCTGGCCGACTGGTCGGCGTCGACCACGTACACGAAAGTGCCGCGGGTGTTGGAGATGATCGCCGCCTGCGGAATCACGATCGCGCCGCGCAGGGTCCGCACGGTGACCCTGGTGTTGACGTACTGGCCTGGCCACAGGCTGCTGTCGCGGTTGTCGAACAGGGCTTTCACGCGGATCGTGCCGGCCACCGGATCGACCGTGTTGTCGACGAAGCTGAGCATGCCGGTGACCGGCTTGGCGCCGGCGCTGGCCTCGACCGGCACCGCGCCGCGCTTCTGGGCCGCCAGCAGGTCCCCCAGCGCCGCTTCCGGCAGGGTGAACGCGACGTTGATCGGATTGAGCTGGGTGATGCTGGTCAGCGATGTGCTCAGCTGGACCAGGCTGCCCGGGTAGACGTTGATGGCGCCGACCCGGCCGGCCATCGGCGCGCGGATCGCGCCGTAGCCGGCGCTGACACGCGCCGCGCGCAGCGCGGCCTGGTCGGCGCTGAGCAGCGCGCGCGCGGCGTCGACCTGGCTGCGCAGCGTATCGACTGCGCTCTGGGCCAGGAACTTCTGCGCCACCAGCTCCTCGCTGCGCTTGAACTGGCGCTCGACGTCGGCCAGCGCGGCCTGGTCGCGCGCGACCTGGGCCAGGGCCTTGTCGACGTTGGCGCGCTCGCTGCGGTCGTCCAGCGAGAACATCAGTTCACCGGCCTTGACGAACTGCCCTTCCTTGATATGCACCGCGCGGATCGTGCTGGTGGTCTGCGGATGCAGGTCGACGCTGCTGACCGGCGTCACGGTGCCGTTCGACTGCAGGATCACCGGCACGTCCTGGCGCAGCGGCGCGACGACGTTGACCACTGTCGGCGGCTGGCCGGCCGCGCCGCCCCTGGCGCCGGAGGCACCGGCCCCGGGCTGCTCGCCGCGGCCCTGCAGGTACCAGGCGGTGGCGCCGATGATCGCGATCGCGACGGCAATCACGCCGATATTTTTCTTGTTCATGCTATGTCCTGCGGTTGATTGAATTGGGCCGGGCCTCGCGCCAGCGGGGCGCGGCCGCGCATTGTCGCATAGTCATCGCGTCACTTTCCGGCGTAGTACTCCGGCAGCACGAGGGTCACTTCGAGGCCGCCGTCGGGGTGGTTGGCCAAGGCGATGCTGCCGCCGTGCTGCTCGGCGATGTTGCGTGCGATGGTCAGCCCGAGGCCGGTGCCGCCCGATTCGCGCGAGCGCGACGTCTCGACCCGGTAGAACGGTTCGAACACCCGCCCGTGCTCGGCCTGGGCGATGCCTGGGCCGGCGTCGCGGATCCGGATGCGCGCCGCGCCGGCCATGCGCTCGACCGTGACGACCGCCTCCTGGCCGTACTTGACGGCGTTGTCGATCAGGTTGACCAGGCAGCGCCGCAAGCCCATCGGCCGTCCCATCAGGGCCATTCCGGCGCGCCCGTTCAGCACCACGTGCTGGCCGGCGTCGCTGGCGTCCGAGCAGACGCTGTCGAGCAGCGAATCGAAATCGAGCGCCTGCATCGCCTCGGTAGTGTCCATGCTGCGCGCCAGGTCGAGGCCTTCGCGCACCATCGCCTGCATCGCCGACAGGTCGCCGACAAGCCGCTCCCGCAGCTCCGGATCGGCCACTTTTTCGAGCCGCAGGCGCAGTCGGGTGAGCGGCGTTTGCAGGTCGTGCGTGATGGCCGCCAGCATCTGGGTGCGCTGGAAGATGTACTGGCGGATGCGCGCCTGCATCGCGTTGAAGGCGGCGCTGGCCTGGCGGATTTCGCTGGCGCCCGAGAGTGCGAGCGGCGGATGGTTGATGTCGTTGCCGAGGTCCTTGGCGGCCTGCGCCAGCTGCTTGAGCGGGCGGGTGGTCATGCGCGCCACCAGGTAGGCCAGGAACGCGATGCTGACCAAAAACAGCGCGATGATGGTGCTGAAATCGGTCTTCCCGGCGATCAGCGAGGAGCGCGGCGGCAGCACCGACAGGCGCAGCATTTCGCCGTCGCGCAGGCGCACGTCGATGCTCTCGCAGGCGCCGCGCCATTGGGACTGGGTGGGGCCGAACATGGTCGCCTGGGTGCGCGGGATGTCGCAGGCGGGCGGCCGCGCGGCGATCGACTCGATCTTGTAGGCGGGGCCGAGCCGCTGCGCCAGCGCGGCGGTGAACTCGGACGGCGCCGGCGCGTGCGGCAGCGGCCTGGTGATTTCCTCGAGCCGGATGCCGGGCCGGTTGGCCACCGCCAGGTAAGCCAGGCGGGCCGACGCCGGCACCACTTCGGTGGCCATGATCAGCTGCTCCGAGCGCTCCAGCGCATGCAGGTCGCGGTAGCCTTCGATCACGCGCTGGCGTTCGGCGTCGGCCAGCCATTGCGTCAGCGCGGCCGACAGCACGATACCGAGCAGCAGGGTGAGGAATACACGGCCCGTCATCGAGCCGAAGAATGCCCTCATGCCGGCGGCTCCACGGTGACCTGCCCGGCCAGCACGTAGCCGCCGTTGCGCACGGTCTTGATGATCTGCGGCAGGCGCGCGTCTTCGCCGAGCTTCTGGCGCAGGCGGCTGATCTGGATATCGATCGAGCGGTCGAACGGATCGGCGTCGCGGCCCTGGGTCAGGTTCAGCAGCTGGTCGCGATTGAGTACCCGGTTCGGATGCTCGAGGAACACGCGCAGCAGGCGGAACTCGGCGCCCGACAGCATGATGACGATGCCGTCCGGGTTGAGCAGGTGGCGTGCGGTCAGGTCCAGCGTCCAGCCGGAAAACTTCATCTGCTGGGCGTTGTCGGACGGGGTATTCGACGGCATCGCGTGGCTGCGCCGCAGCACGCTGCGGATCCGCGCCAGCAGTTCGCGCGGCTCGAACGGCTTGGGCAGGTAGTCGTCGGCGCCCATCTCGAGCCCGAGGATGCGGTCGAGCGGCTCGCTGCGCGCGGTGAGCATGATGACCGGCAGGGTCGAGTGGGCGCGCAGCTTGCGGCACAGGGTCAGGCCGTCGTCGCCGGGCAGGTTCAGGTCGAGCACGATCAGGTCGGGACGCGCTTCGTCGAGTATCTTCCACATCGCCGTGCCGTCGGCGGCGGCCAGGGCGCGGTAGCCGTTCGACTCGAGGTAGTCGGCCAGCAGGGAGCGGATGTCGCGGTCGTCGTCGACGATCAGAATGGTAGAGGGAGTATCCATAACCCGGATTATCCCCAGTTAGCGCGACCATGAACAGGGTATTTGTATCATCATGTATATACCCGAGGAGGCGAAACATATTGATACAAAGTGTCTGGCAGCGGACACGCGGCGGAAACACTGGGCGCCGATGATGAACATGTGCAGTGAGTAGTTGAGATGCACACCCACTTAACGCTCAAAGGAAAAACACATGAACTCATTACGCAAGAATGTCCTGATCGCCCTGACCGTGCTTGGCATGGGCAGCGCCGCCGTCGCGGCGCAGGCCCAGACCGCGGCGCCGGAAGGCCGCCACGGCCACGCCGCCAGCCACGAGCAGCGGATGGCGCAGTGGGGCGAGCACTTCGCCAAGCGCCAGGCCAAACTGCACGACGCGCTGCAACTGAGCGCGGCCCAGGAACCGGCGTGGGCGGCCTACCAGGCGGCGGTCAAGCCAGCGCCGAGGGCTGCGCAGGGCGAGCGCGCCGCATGGGCGACGCTGTCGGCTCCGGCCCGCATGGAGCGGATGATCGCCATGAGCAAGCAGCGCACCGCCGCCATGGAATCGAAGCTGGCCGCGCTGAACACCTTTTATGCGGTGCTCACGCCTGCCCAGAAGAAGCTGTTCGACGAGAACACCAGGGGCGGCCGCGGCCATGGCAAGGGCCACCGCGGCGGGCATCACATGAGGGGCGCGATGCAGGGCTGATCGCAGGCCGGCAGGAAGCGCGGTAAGAAAAGAGGAGCTTCGGCTCCTCTTTTCTTATCCCGTCGATTTTGAGTTGTGCACTTTAGCAACAAACCGCCGGTCGCCGCTTCAACTCCGCGGAAACGTGGTGTATCCTCGAAAATGTATCCGTACGGCAATATCAGGGAATCAAGATCACAACAAGAGATTCGGGGACTGAGATGAGCAGCTGGATTTACGACAAGACCGACAAGGGCCGCGAGGAAATCGCCACCCGCAAGTACCAGGTTCCGCCCAGGCTGCGCACGCTGCTGGTCATGATCGACGGGCGCCATTCGCTCGAGTCGCTGTTGAACAATTTTGCCGGGCTGGGGCTGAGCGCGGAGAACGTCGACGAATTGCTCCGGCAGGAATACATCACCCTGGTCAGTGGCGGCCCGGCGGCCAACGAGTCGGACCTGGAGGCCCCGCGCGTCGGCAGTCCACCCGCTTCTGCGCGTGCCCGCATGCTGGCGCGCACACGCGGCCAGGCGGCGCGCCAGGGCCAGGCGAGCGATGCCGAGCCGGAACTGTTGCAGGAAGAACCGGCGGCGGCGCCGGCCGACAGCGCCGAGCGCTTCCGCGCCCTGTACGATTTCTATAACCAGACCATCAAAAGCACCATCGGCCTGCGCGGCCTGATGCTGCAGCTGAAGGTGGAAAAGGCGGCCAGCATCGACGACTTGCGCGCGCTGCGCCTGCCCTACCTGCAGGCAGTGCTCAAGGCACGCGGACGCGAAATGGCGCTGAGCCTGCGCGACCGCCTCGACCATCTGCTGGGCGGCAAGCCCGGCAACGACGATTTCGCGCTGCCGGACGAATAAGCCTACTTCAGCCTGGCCAGCGAGGCGGCGAACTTGGCGGCGTCCTGGTAGCCGATGACCCGGCTGTCTGGAATTTCCCGGCCCTGGGCGTCGAACAGGATGATGCCCGGCGGGCCGAACAGGTTGAAGCGTTTCAGCATGGCCTTGTCGTCGGCGTCGTTGGCCGTGACGTCCACTTGCAGCAGCACGCTGCCGGCCAGCCTGGCCTTGACCGCAGGATCGACGAAGGTCAGCTTTTCCATCTCCTTGCACGACACGCACCAGTCGGCGTAGAAATCGAGCATCGCGGTCTTGCCGCCGGTTTGCGCCAGTGCGGCGTCGAGCTGGGCCAGCGTCTTGACGCGCGTGAAGCGCAAGCCGTGGTCGCCGGCGCCGGGACCGAGGTGCGCCAGCGGCGCCAGCGGGTCGCGCCCGCCGCTGGCCAGCCCGAGCAGCTGCACCGTGCCGAGCACGGCGAACGCGGCGGCCAGCGCCATCGCGGCCCAGTGGCGGGTCGAGCGCAGCAGGTAGAAGCCATAACCCATCAGCAGCGCGGCCCACAGCGCCATCTGCAGCGCGGCCGGCAGCACCGGCGAGACCAGCCACAGCGCCATCGCCAGCATCAGCACGCCGAAGAAGCGCTTGACCGCATCCATCCAGGCGCCGGCGCGCGGCAGCAGCGAGCCGGCCGACACGCCCACCAGCAGCAGGGGAATGCTCATGCCGACCGCCATCGCGAACAGCGCGGCGCCGCCGATCACGACATCGCGGGTCTGGCTGATGTAGACCAGCGCGCCGGCCAGCGGGGCGGCAACGCAGGGGCCGACGATCAGGGCCGAGATCGCGCCCATCGCGAACACGCCGGCCAGCTTGCCGCGCGACTGCCGCCCGGATGCATAGGCCAGCCGGGTTTGCAGCGCGGCCGGCAGCTGCAGCTCGTAAAAGCCGAACATCGACAGCGCCATCGCGACGATCAGGAGGCCGAAGCTGCCCAGCACCCACGGATTCTGCAGCGCCGCGGCCAGGCCTTCGCCGAGCAGGCCGGCGGCCACGCCGAGCGCGGTGTAGACGATCGCCATACCGAGCGCGTAGGTCAGCGACAGCAGCAGGCCGCGCGAGCGCTTCACCTGCGCGCCCTCGCCGACGATGATCGACGACAGGATCGGCACCATCGGCAGCACGCAGGGCGTGAAGGCCAGGCCGAGGCCGAGCAGGATGAAGGCGGGAATGATGGCCAGCAGCTGGCCGCCGCCCAGCACGGCGGCAATGCCGCTCAGTTCGGAAGGCGCCGGGCTGGGCGCCGCGGGCGCGGCGGGCGCGTTGACGGCCACTGGCGGAGCCACGCTCATCGCCGGCGCGGCGCCGGCGCCAACCATGCTGCCCATCAGGCGCGCGCTGGCGTCCTGCGGCGCATAGCACAGGCCGGCGTCGGCGCAACCTTGCGAGCTGGCGTTCAGGGTGAACAGACCGGCCGCCTGCACCGGGATGGTGATGGTGACTTCGCCGCGGTAGGTTTCGACGTCCTTCTGGAAGGTGTCGTCGAACTTTACTTTGCCAACCGGGAAGTTCGGCGTGCCCAGGGTGGCGCCGTCGGCCGTGAACTTGAAGCGCTCGCGGTACATGTAGTAGCCGTCGGCGATCTTGTAGGTGATCGCGAGCGTGCCGGGATCCTGCAACTGGGCGGAAAACCTGAAGGCGGCATCGGGCTCGAGATATTCGTCGGCGGCCAGCGCCGGCGCGGCGCCGAGCAGCGCGCCCAGCACGAGAAACAGCAGCGCACAGGCGCGGAGCACGAGCGCCAGCGGCGCATCGACGCAGGCGGGACGGAACGAAATACTGGCCATGGATGTCCTGTTATTTTTGAATCGGATGCATGCCCTGCCCGGTCCGGGCGGCGCAGGCAGAATAGTACACCCGTGCAAAGTATCGCGCAGTGCACGACCCGATTGTTCCGGAAAAAACAAAAGCCAGGCTAGGCCTGGCTTTCATTTTTCACAACGCGCGCCGATTACTCGGCGGTTGGTGCTTCTTCGACGTCGCTGACTTCCGGACGGTCCATCAGCTCAACGTAGCACATTGGTGCATTGTCGCCAACGCGGAAACCCATTTTCAGGATACGCAGGTAGCCGCCATTGCGGTTGGCGTAACGCGGGCCGAGTTCGGCGAACAGCTTCAACACCATTTCGCGGTCGCGCAGGCGGGCGAATGCCAGGCGCTTGTTGGCCAGGGTGTCGGTCTTGCCCATGGTCAGGATCGGCTCGATGACTTTGCGCAGTTCCTTGGCTTTAGGGACGGTGGTTTTGATGGCTTCATGACGCAGCAGGGAAACGGTCATGTTGCGCAGCATAGCCAGGCGGTGGGACGAAGTACGATTCAGCTTGCGAAGGCCGTGACGGTGACGCATGGTAATTCCTTTCGAGTTGTTTAAATTCCAGCTCTTCGATCGTCAATGCAGGCAAGGACGCGGGCCGGTTAATAGCGATGAAAACACCCGGGGCACACGCCCCGGGCGGTACTGCAATTACTTCTCCAGGCCGGCCGGCGGCCAGTTCTCGAGCTTCATGCCCAAGGTCAGGCCGCGGGAGGCGAGCACTTCCTTGATTTCGTTCAGGGACTTGCGGCCCAGGTTCGGCGTCTTCAGCAGTTCGTTCTCCGAACGCTGGATCAGGTCGCCGATGTAGTAGATGTTTTCGGCCTTCAGGCAGTTGGCCGAACGCACCGTCAGCTCCAGGTCGTCGACCGGACGCAGCAGGATCGGATCGACCAGCGGCGCGCGCGATGGCGCTTCGGCGGCCGCTTCCGTGCCTTCCAGTGCGGCGAACACATTCAGCTGGTCGACCAGGACGCGGGCCGACTGGCGGATCGCTTCTTCCGGCGTGATCACGCCGTTCGTTTCGATGTTGATGACCAGCTTGTCGAGGTCGGTACGCTGCTCGACGCGGGCCGATTCAACGAAGTACGACACGCGGCGCACCGGCGAGAACGAAGCGTCCAGAATGATGCGGCCGATCGTCTTGTTGGTGTCTTCCGACAGGCGGCGCACGTTGCCAGGAACGTAGCCACGGCCTTTTTCGACCTTGATCTGCATGTCGAGCTTGCCACCGGCGGTCAGGTGAGCGATCACGTGGTCCGGGTTGATCAGTTCGACGTCATGCGGCAGGTCGATGTCCGATGCCAGGATCGCGCCTTCGCCTTCCTTTTTCAGGGTCAGCGTGACCGAATCGCGGTTGTGCACTTTGAACACGACGCCCTTCAGGTTCAGCAGCAGGTCGACGACGTCTTCCTGCACGCCGTCGAGCGACGAGTATTCATGGACGACGCCGGCGATCGTCACTTCGGTCGGCGCGTAGCCGACCATCGACGACAGCAGCACGCGACGCAACGCATTACCCAATGTGTGGCCATAGCCACGCTCAAACGGCTCCATCACGACTTTGGCGTGACCGGCACCGAGGGATTCAACATCGATAATACGTGGCTTCAACAAACTGTTTTGCATGAAATGTCCTTTTCAATACCCTCGGCTCGTTACGCCGATAAGGCTGATGGCATTAGTGAAAACGCCCGCTCCTTGTGGAGCGGGCGGGAAACGACAACTTGGGTCCCCGCCCAGGGGGACGCCGAGTCCGGGGACGACCACTTCGCGAACAGCTGCGCCGTCCGCAACGTGGTCGATTAACGCGAGTACAGCTCGACGATCAGCGCTTCGTTGACGTCGTTGGCGATTTCGTTACGCTCTGGGAACGAACGGAAAGTGCCTTCCATCTTCTTCGAATCGACCGACACCCAGCTCGGCATACCGACTTGTTCCGCCAGCGACAGCGCTTCGACGATACGCACT
>CXWL01115847.1_pt1 | contig 35998 bp, 34 predicted proteins | sample 590931 | NCBI WGS metagenome assembly CXWL01 (sample SAMEA3498368, study PRJEB10139) | groundwater metagenome | biome: water well; material: biofilm material | place: Germany | collected 2015-04-27
ACGAGCAACCCATTTAATCCGCCTTTTGCAATCAGAGAGTTGGGGGGTGTTTCTTAAGAGCCAACAGGCCACCTCCCCATGCAGGAGGGCCGGGAGGGGGTAGCAATTACCGTCCCACTGCGCACAGCCTCTATCCCAACCTTCACCCAGCAGGAGGGAAGGAACTGATTTGGCGCTAATGGATAATCCGGGATGATGGCAATTTCCCTGTCAGGCATCGGACAACCCCAGGTCAAGGCTTTATGAGTTTGTTCGCGCTTCTCGTGGATAACTGAATTTTTAAGGATGATATGAAACGCTACGATGATCTGGTCGCCGACGCCCTCACCCGCGTGAAGGAAATCCAGCCCTGGGATTTGCGCACCCTGCTCGACGCGGGGTGCAAGGTGGTGCTGCTCGACGTAAGGGAGCCGGCTGAATTCGCCATGCTGCGCATCCCCGGCTCGCTCAATGTGCCGCGCGGCGTGCTGGAGCAATCCTGCGAGTGGGATTACGATGAAACCGTGCCGGAGATGGCAGCCGGGCGCGAACTGGAGATTGTCATCGTCTGCCGTTCCGGCAAACGCTCCGCCCTTGCCGCCGACACCATGCGGCAGATGGGTTATGCCAGCGCAGTATCGCTCAAGACCGGTATACGCGGCTGGAACGATTTCGAGCAGCCGCTGGTGGACGCAGATGGCAATCCGCTAGATGCCGACGCGGCGGATGTGCTGCTCGCTCCGCGCCTGCGCCTGGAACAGCGCAAACCGAAAGCATCGTAATAATCCTGAAAAAACCCAGTTGGAAACGAGTCGGCCAGGAGTAGCCCCTCATTCCTGGCCATCAGGAAGCGGCAGGGAACATAACAACTATTGATCCGGCACAGTTTGAACTTGATTGCCGTTCGTGCTGAGCCTGTCGAAGCACATGAATCCATTCACATTTCGGCAAGCTCAATGCGAACGGATTCTTGGATAGTGCGTGCCGGATCAATAGGAAAACGAAACCTTCCCGCTATTCTAGAAAGCATGAAATCTGAAGTCGCTCTTTCAGCCCTGCCCTAGCAACGCCAGCATCGCTTCCACGTCGGTGATCTTGTCGCGCGGCGCGCCGCGCCGCGCGCCGCGCGCGACTTCCGCATCTTCAAGCCGCTTCCAGTCAGCGAAAGAGACGATTTGCACGCCGCGTCCGCGCAGCAGGGAGAGAATCGCATCCTGTTCCGGAAGCACACGCGCTTCGAGCCCGGTGCTGTCGGCAATCATATGCTCGACCACGTGAGCGGATGCCGGTTTGTGCGAGCCGATCAGGCCTTGCGGGCCGGTGCGCGCCCAGCCGACGACGTATTCGTTGGCGACTACGGCGCGGCTGGCGGGATCCACCACGCGCCCATCCTCGTTGGCGATGATCCGCGCTTTTTCGTCATAAGGAACGCCGGGAATTCGCCTGGCGGCAAAGCCGACTGCGGGCAACACCATGCCGACATCGAGAATTTCGATCTCTCCGGTGCCGCGCGCGCTGGCCGTGCCGTCAGGCCCAATTTCGAGGCGGTTTTTTTCGAGCGCAAGACCGGCCACGCCGCCATCCGGGCCAGCGATTATTTCGGTTGGCGAAACCAGGAAGCGCAGGTGGATTTTCTTCGATCTTGTTGCGGGCTGTCGTTCGGCGAAGGACTGGAGAATCTTCAGGTTTTTCTCCTGCTGCGAATTGCCTGCGGTTTCCGGAATGGCGCAGCCCGCAAGTTCGCCCGGCAGGATGATTGGGTCAACATCTTCCATTTCGCCAAGTTCCTTGAGTTCGGTCGGCGTGAACGAGGCTTGCTCCGGCCCCCGTCGCCCGAGTATGAAAACCTCGCGCACCAGGCTGTTGCGCAACGCTTCCAAGGCGTGTTCGGCCAGGTCGGTCTTTTCGAGCTCGGCGGGAGTGCGCAGCAGGATCCGGGCGGCGTCAATGGCGACGTTGCCGTTGCCGACCACCGCGACGCGGGAAACCGACAAGTCAATCTGCGCGTGGCGGTAGTCGGGGTGGCCGTTGTACCAGCCGATGAAAACGGTCGCGGGGGTGCAGCGCGCGATGCCCTCTCCCGGAATGCAGAGGCGCCGGTCGGCCTCGTTGCCCACCGCGTAGATGATCTGGTGATAATGCTGGCGCAATTCTGCCACCGCCACGTCGCGCCCGAGGCTCACGTTGCCTAGGAACCGGAACGAGGGGCGCGAAGCCGTTTTTTCGTATACGCGCGCCACCGCCTTGATGTTCTGGTGGTCGGGCGCCACGCCTCCCCGCACCAGGCCATATGGGGTAGGGAGGCGATCGTACATGTCCACCTGCACCGCCGTGTCGGTGCGTTTAAGCAGCGATTCCGCCGCGTAGAAGCCGGCAGGCCCGGAGCCGATGATCGCAATACGCATGAGGCAACTCCCTGGCGAGTGAAATGCACATTTGTCTCTGCCGACTACGCTTGGATGCCGGGTGAGCCGACAACCGTATTGGGCGAGAATTAGAGTCGAAAAACCGCCCTTCACTTTTCCCGCATCCTGAACTGCGAATCCCGAGCGGCGTTTACAGAAAAATTATACGCTAAACAATAAGCTCGTCAGTTTGGATAGGGGGCGCCATTTACTGGACGATGGGCTGCGAGTGTCTGAACTTTGCAGCCAAATGATGCCGGGTCAATAAGTAGCGCAAGCCAGAAACTTCCCCATGTGGCGATCAGCCTTGGCAATGTGGCCGGTAAACCAGTCAAACAGCAGGAGCCGGGCGCGAAACGAAAGGTGCTGCGGGTCGCCCGTTGTCGTGCCGGACTCCACGTTGAGTGCGGTGAAGTTTTCGATAAAACGCTTGTGCTCCTGCAAATGGCTGTCCAGAAACTTGTAGTCGTGGCGGCGCATCAGGGTTTCTTCTGTCTTGAAGCAGGTTTGTGCGTGATCAGCCAGGGAGGTGAGCAGGTCGCGCATGGATCTGCTGCTATTCCTGTTTGTGGGCGAACTGAAGATGTTGATCCGGTCAAACAGCTTTTCGTGCAGCTTGTCTATTTCTTCGATGCCGATCAGGAATTCGTTCCTCCATTCCAGGCCGCTATCCAGTTCGCCAGTGCTGGTGTGCTGGCCGGTAGCCAGATATTCGCTGCAGCGAGCGAGGTAAATTTTGGCGGGGATATCACCGGGTGCGATCTTGATGCATTCGGCCAGCAGTTCCATCGCGGCGGGGACTTGCTTCATGTGGTAATAGGCGATCGCTTTTTCGAATCCGGATTTGGAGGTGCGCTTGGCATTCCTTAAGTCGGCAGGGTCGTTGTCGAACACCTCGAACAGGGACAAGGGCTGGGTTTTGCCCTTCACCCGGATGCGATCCAGAAAACGGATGTCGTACTTTGAAGGGTCGGCAAGATCGTAGTAAGTGTTCTGGCTGATCAGTATCTGAGCACGGTAGGTTTTTGTGGCTTCCTCGATGCGCGAGCCCAAGTTTACGGCGTCGCCGATCACGGTGCTATCCATGCGGTTAGCCCCGCCCACCGTGCCGATAATGACCATGCCGGTGTTCAGCCCCACACCGATCTGGATCGGCACGTAGCCTGCGCGGGCGCGACCGGCGTTATAGTGTTCCAGTTTTTCGAGCAGGGCGATGGAGCCGTTCACGGCATCGTCGGCGCTGTGGGTAAACAGCGCCATGATGGCGTCGCCCATGTACTTGTCGATGATGCCGCGGTGCCGGTCAATGACCGGCTCCATTACGCCGAGATAGGAATTGATGAATGCGAAATTTTCGCTGGGCGTCATGGATTCGGACAGCGGCGTAAAGTCGCGGATGTCGGAAAACATGATTGTCAGCTTGCGCTCGATCTGGTCGCCCAGCTTGACATCAACGATGCTGTCCCTTTCCAGCAACGTGAGCAGTTGGCGCGGGATCAGCCGCCCGTAAGCCGCTTCGGTTTGCTGCAACAGGGCGATGGATTGCTGGTGGGCGATGATGATTTTCTGCAGGATAGCCTGGATGGCATCCTGCGTAGAGCCATCCGGAGTTACCGGTTTTTGCGCTCCATCGCGGTCTCTCGCATCGCTCATCTTGGAGTCGGGGGTCGGGTGAGAATTGTCCGCCATGATACATCAAGGGCGAGGCCGCGCGCCCATCCGCCATCGCCCGGCGGGCGATCAAATATGGTTCAGCATCGCTAGGGGGAACTCCGCGTCGCCGTCCGCGCCCCACCCGCCCGGGTTGTCCCGCGCGTCAATATACCCGTAGCGGGCGACAATGCAGCGCATCCCGGCGGCCCGCGCCGCATCCATGTCGCGTTTGTCGTCGCCCAGATAGATGCAGTGCTGCGGCGCGACGCCTATCAATTCGCTGGCCTTGAGCAGGGGGTCGGGGTGTGGCTTGGCTCGTGCGCAGGTGTCGCCGCTGATCAGGCAGGCGGCGCGTTGCGCGTAGCCCAATGCCTGCACCAGAGGTAAAGTGAAACGGTGCGGCTTATTGGTGACGATCCCCCAGGGAACGCCGCGCTGTTCCAGCGTGTCGAGCAATTGCGCCATGCCCGCAAACAGCGTGGTCAGATCGCAGATGTGCTCGGTGTAATACGCTAGGAACGCTTCGCGCAGGGCTGGGTACGCGGCGGCGTCAGGCCCGATGTTGAACCCCAGTTTGAGCAGGCCTGGGGAGCCGTGCGAGGCTTGCGGTCGTATGGTTTCCAGCAGCAAAGGTGGGAGGCCGTGCAGCCCGCGTACGTGGTTGAGCGCCGCAGCCAGATCCGGTGCGGTATCCGCAAAAGTGCCGTCCAGATCAAACAGGACGGCGCTAGTCACGTTGGCAGGCGAACAGGTAATTGACGTCGGTATCCTTGCCTAGTGTGTAGGTTTTGTTCAGCGGGTTGTAGCTCATGCCGCCGATTTCGTTAATGTTCAACCCCGCATCGCGGCAAAATTGTGCGAGCTCGGAGGGTTTGATGAATTTGTCAAAATCATGCGTGCCGCGCGGCAGCAGCTTGAGCAGGTATTCCGCGCCGACCACCGCGAGCAGGTAGGATTTGAGGTTGCGGTTGAGGGTGGCGAAAAACAGGTGGCCGTCCGGCTTCGTCAGTTGCGCGCAGGCCAGCACGGTGCTGGCGGGGTCCGGCACATGTTCGAGCATTTCCATGCAGGTCACCACGTCGTATTGTTGCGGCTGTTCTGCGGCCAGATCTTCTGCGGAGATTTTGCGGTAGTCCACCTTTTGCCCGCTTTCCAGCAAGTGCAGTTTGGCGACCTGCAAGGCCTTGTCGCTCAAATCAATGCCGGTGACGCGCGCGCCGAGTGCTGCCATGCCTTCAGCCAGAATGCCACCGCCGCAACCGATGTCCAGTACGGCCTTGCCGGAAAGCGGCGCGATGCGGGCGATGTAGCCCAGGCGCAGCGGGTTGATGTCGTGCAGCGGTTTGAACTCGCTGTTCGGATCCCACCAGCGGTGGGCAAGCTGGCTGAATTTGTCCAGTTCAAGCGGGTCGGCATTGATCATAAGGGGCTCGATATCACATTCGAATAGTGGGTTAAGTTTTTGTTTCGGCCTGGTCGGGCATGATAAACTATCAGGCTAATTTAAGTGCTTAATTCGGGCATCCTCATCCATGGAACAATTCGCCAAAGAAACCCTGCCAGTCAGCCTCGAAGGGGAGATGCGCACCTCTTATCTCGACTACGCCATGAGCGTGATCGTGGGGCGAGCCCTGCCCGATGCGCGCGACGGCCTCAAGCCGGTGCATCGCCGCGTGCTGTTTGCCATGCACGAGCTTTCCAACGACTGGAACAAGGCTTACAAGAAGTCGGCGCGCATTGTCGGCGACGTGATCGGTAAATACCACCCGCACGGCGATACGGCGGTGTACGACACCATCGTGCGCATGGCGCAGAGTTTCTCGCTGCGTTACCCCCTGATAGACGGGCAGGGCAACTTCGGTTCGGTGGACGGCGATAACGCGGCGGCGATGCGTTACACCGAAATCCGCATGGCGCGCATCGCGCACGAGCTGCTGGCCGACCTCGACAAGGAGACGGTAGATTTCGGCCCCAACTACGACGGCTCAGAGAAGGAGCCACTGGTATTTCCGTCGCGCTTTCCCAATTTGCTGGTAAACGGCTCTTCCGGCATTGCGGTGGGCATGGCGACCAATATCCCGCCGCATAATCTGAACGAAGTGGTGGATGCCTGCCTGGCGTTGCTGAAGAACCCCGAGATGGACATCGAGCAACTGATCGAGCTGGTTCCCGCGCCGGATTTCCCTACCGCAGGCTATATATATGGCACGGCAGGCATCAAGGAAGGCTACCGCACCGGACGCGGGCGCGTGGTGATGCGTGCGCGCACCCATTTTGAGGATATGGAGAAGGGCAATCGCCAGTCCATCATCATTGATGAGCTGCCTTATCAGGTAAACAAAGCCAACTTGCTGATAAAGATCGGCGAGTTGGTGCGCGACAAGCGTATCGAGGGCATCTCGGAAATCCGCGACGAGTCGGACAAGTCCGGCATGCGCGCGGTGATCGAGCTGAAGCGCGGCGAGAATGCCGACGTGATCCTCAACCAGCTCTACAAGGAAACGCAGTTGCAGGACAGCTTCAGCATGAACATGGTGGCCCTGCTCAATGGCCGCCCGCTGCTGCTCAACCTGAAGCAGTTCCTGGACGCTTTCCTGCGTCACCGGCGCGAGGTGGTGACGCGCCGCACCGTGTTCGAGTTGCGCAAGGCGCGTGACCGGGGCCATATCCTGGAAGGCCTGGCGGTTGCACTGTCCAACGTGGACGAGATTATCGCGCTGATCAAGGCGGCTGCGACACCGGCCATCGCCAAGCAGGAATTGATGGCGCATGTATGGCGCTCTTCGCTGGTGGAAGACATGCTGAGCCGCGTGAGCGATGCGTCGCGCCCGGAAAACCTGCTTCCCGAATTCGGGCTGGTGGGGCAGGGCAAACAGCGCGCTTACAAGCTGTCCGACGTGCAGGCGCAAGCCATTCTGGAACTGCGCTTGCAGCGCTTGACCGGGCTGGAGCAGGACAAGATCGTCGGCGAATACCGCGAGGTGATGGAAAAGATCGCCGACCTGCTCGACATCCTGGCGAAACCCGCGCGCATTACGCAGATCATCGGTGACGAGCTGATCGCAATCAAGTCGCAATATGGCGACAAACGCCGTAGCGAGATCATCACCCACACGCAAGACATGAGCATGGAAGACCTGATTGCGCCGGAAGACGTGGTGGTCACTCTGTCGCACGGCGGCTACATGAAGGCGCAGAAGCTGGACGAATACCGCGCGCAGAAGCGCGGCGGGCGCGGCAAACAGGCGGCCAGCACCAAGGAAGACGATTTCGTCGACAACCTGTTCATCGCCAACACGCATGACTATATCCTGTGCTTCTCCAGCCGGGGGCGGGTGTACTGGATCAAGGTTTATGACGTGCCGCAGGGCTCGCGCACCAGCCGTGGCAAGCCGATTGTCAACCTGCTGCCGCTGGAAGAAGGCGAGAAGATCAACGCCATCCTGCCGGTGAAAGTATTCAGTGACGACCAGTTCGTGTTTTTCGCCACCGCTAACGGCACGGTGAAGAAGACCGCACTGTCGGATTACGCCAACCCGCGCAAGGCGGGCATCATCGCCATCAATCTGGATGAGGGCGATTACCTGATCGGCGTGGCGCTGACCGACGGCAAGCATGACGTGATGTTGTTCTCCAATGGCGGCAAGGCGGTGCGCTTCGACGAGAACGACGTGCGTTCCACGGGACGCGCATCGCGCGGCGTGCGCGGCATGAAATTGGCCGCGAAACAGCATGTGATCGCGCTGCTGGTGGCGGAAGATGAGAACCAGGTGGTGCTGACCGCGACCGAAAATGGCTATGGCAAGCGCACCTCAATTACGGAATACACCCGACATGGGCGCGGCACACAGGGCATGATCGCGATACAGACTTCTGCCCGCAACGGCAAAGTGGTGGCGGCGACACTGGTGAATCAGGAAGACGAGATCATGCTGATCGGCACCAATGGCGTGTTGATCCGAACCCGCGTCAAGGAAATCCGCGAGATGGGACGTACTACGCAAGGGGTCACGCTGATTAATCTGGGCAAGGGCGATAAACTGGCCGGTTTGAGCCGCATTGCTGATCCTGATTCGGAAGAAGAATCAGAATAAACCTCATGCTAACCGAAGCACAATTGATAGGGTTGCTGTCCGATATGGAGTCAGATCGTGTCGAGCGCACGACCTCCGTTTCTGATACGGACAAATTTTGCCAAGCGATTTGTGCATTCGCCAATGATTTGCCCAACCATCGCCAACCCGGCTATTTGTTGGTGGGAGTTAAAGGTGATGGAAGTCTATCTGGTTTGAGTGTTACGGATCAGCTATTACAGAATCTTGGGGCTATCCGCTCGGATGGCAACGTGCTGCCGCAGCCGGTGATGAGTGTGGTGAAATTCAAGTTGCAGAGTGGTGATGTTGCTGTTGTGGAAGTACAGCCGTCTGATATGCCGCCAGTTCGTTACAAAGGAACGATTTGGGTGCGTGTCGGCCCACGCAAAGGCACTGCACACGAGCAAGATGAGCGGGCGCTAACCGAGAAGCGTGTTGCCAGGGCACATACTTTTGATGTGCTTCCTTTCCCTGAAGCGAGTATTGTGGATTTGTCTCTCCGCTTGTTCAGTGAATACCGCGCCCAAGTGATCGCACCCGAAGTGATTGAATCGAACCACCGCACAATCGAAGAGCAGTTGGCTTCCTTGCGGCTGTTTGACCTATCCAAAAAATGCCCTACAACCACGGGCATCCTGTTGTTCGGAAATAACCCGCGCTTTTTTCTGCCGGGTGCATATGTACAATTCCTGCGTTTTCCCGGTACGACAATGACCGAGATGCCGGTCGATCAAGCAGAAATCTCCGGGGATATGCGCACTGTTCTGGACGGCCTGCGTGATAAATTCCGAGCGTACAATCAAGTGGGGATGAAACCCGGAAAAGGTCTTCAGGACCAATTGCTACCTGAGTATCCGGAATGGTCAGTTCGCGAGCTGCTGCATAACGCAGTCATTCACCGCGATTATCAATCCAACACACCTATTCGTTTTTACTGGTTTTCGGATCGTATCGAGATACAGAATCCCGGCGGTTTGTATGGGGAGGTGACACCCGAAACCATCATGAGCCGGAACAGTTACCGCAACCCGGTAATGGCTGAAGCGCTGAAGACGATGGGTTATATCAACAGGTTTGGTTTCGGTATCCAGCAAGCACAAAAGCTATTGGCAGAAAACGGTAATCCTCCAGCGGAATTCAGTTTTGAAGACAGGGTGGTTGCAGTTACGATCCGGCGGGGGGCGCAATGAAGGCCATAGCTTTTTTTAACAACAAAGGCGGGGTGGGCAAGACTTCGCTGGTGTACCACCTTGCGTGGATGTTTGCGGATCATGGGATCAAGGTACTGGCGGTTGATCTTGATCCGCAGGCAAATCTGACTTCCATGTTTCTGGATGAAGAAAAGCTGGAGAAGCTATGGCCGGAAGGCGAACACCCCGATACAGTTTATGGTGCAATCACTCCTATCCTGAGTGGGACTGGAGACATCACAGCGCCGCATGTTGTCAGCATTGCGGATAAGTTAAAGTTAATTCCGGGCGATCTTGGATTGTCGAGATTCGAGGATGAACTGTCCGAAAATTGGCCCAAGTGTTTGGACGGACAACTCAGTGCCTTTCGAGTAGTTACCGCCTTTTACCGAATAATTCTAAATGCGGCTGAAGAGAATTCCAGCGAGGTTGTATTTATAGATGTGGGACCTAATTTGGGTGCCATTAACCGCTCGGCGATCATATCTGCCGACCAGGTTGTGATTCCGTTGGCACCAGATTTATTTTCATTGCAAGGGTTAGATAACCTCGGCCCTATGCTCAGAGAGTGGCGTAGGGGATGGAAGAAGCGTTTGGAAGAATTGCCGCTTAATGCGGGTATTGCCGCTCCTTCTGGTGAAATGCAACCTGCCGGCTATGTTGTAATGCAACACGGAATTCGTGACAGCCGCCCGGTAAAGGCCTATCAGCGCTGGATGGACAAAATCCCACAAACCTATCGTGAATCAGTACTGGGTGAGCAAACTGCAGGCAAGGCGCCTGCACCGGAGAACGATCTATATGCATTAGCTTTGTTGAAGCATTACCGCAGTTTGATGCCGCTGGCTCAAGAGGCAAACAAGCCGATGTTTTTTCTCAAGTCGGCAGATGGAGCTATAGGTTCTCACCTGGAAGCTGTTGGAAATTGCTATCAGGATTTTAAGAAACTGGCTAGTAAAATAGCGGCAAATGCGGGCATTGCATTCTCTTGAACGATTTGGAAACGCTATGACAATCTACAACTTCAGCGCAGGCCCGGCGGTATTGCCGAAAGAAGTGTTGCAACAGGCGCAGGCCGAGCTGCTGGACTGGCGCGGCAGTGGCATGTCGGTGATGGAGATGTCGCATCGCGGCAAGGAATACATGAGCATCCATGCCCAGGCCGAAGCCGATTTGCGCGAGCTGATGGCGATTCCGAAGAACTACAAGGTACTGTTTCTACAAGGGGGAGGGCATCTGCAATTCTCCATGGCACCGCTCAACCTGTTGCGCGGCAAGGCTTCCGCCGATTACGTCAATACCGGCGAGTGGTCGAAAAAAGCCATGGGCGAAGCCGGGAAGTTCGGCAAGGTAAACGAGGTGGTGAGCAATGCGGACAGGAACTTTACTTATGTCCCCGACTTTGATGCCTGGAAATGCGACCCGGATGCGGCCTACTTGCACTACACCACCAACGAGACCATAGGCGGGGTGGAGTTTGGCTGGGTGCCGGGTACTGGCAACGTGCCGCTGGTGGCGGATATGTCGTCCAACATCCTGTCCCGTCCTTATGATGTGACGCAGTTTGGTCTGATCTATGCGGGCGCGCAGAAGAATATTGGCCCGGCTGGGTTAGGCGTGGTCATCGTGCGCGAAGACCTGCTTGGACAGGCTGCGCCGGGCACGCCGACCATGCTGGATTACAAGGTGCATGCCGATGCCGATTCCATGTACAACACGCCGCCCACTTACGGCATCTACATGGCCGGACTGGTGTTCCAATGGTTGAAGAAACGGGGTGGGGTGGCGGAAATGGAGCGGGCCAATATCGCCAAGGCAGAATTGCTGTATGGCGCGATTGATGCCAGCAACGGCTTCTACCACTGCCCGGTGGTCAAGGCCGACCGCTCGCGCATGAATGTGCCATTCACGTTGAAAGATGCCGCCCTCGATGGCGAATTCCTCAAGCAGGCCGATGCGCGCGGCTTGCTGCAACTGAAGGGGCATCGCTCCGTCGGCGGAATGCGTGCTTCCATTTACAATGCGATGCCGCTGGCAGGCGTGCAGGCGCTGGTGGAATTCACGAACGACTTTGCCAAACAACATGGCTGATGAACTGAAAAAATACCGCGAGCAGATTGACCGCATAGACGGTGATTTGCTAAAACTGTTCAACCAGCGCGCCGCATTGGCGCAGCAGATCGGCCACCTGAAGAACGGGACTGTGCTGCGACCGGAACGCGAGGCGCAGGTGTTGCGGCGCATGGCTGAATCCAACGAAGGGCCTCTTTCCAATGAAGCCGTGGCGCAGCTTTACGCCGAGGTCATGTCGCAATGCCGCGCTCTGGAAGCCCCGATTTCCGTGGCTTATCTCGGCCCGGCGGGAACCTTCAGCGAAGCGGCGGTGGTCAAGCGCTTCGGCCAGGCCAGCCAGGGCGTACCGTGCCCCTCGATTGATGAAGTGTTCCGCGAGGTGGAAAGCGGTGGTGCAAGCTACGGGATGGTGCCGGTGGAGAATTCCTCGGAAGGGGCGATAGGCCGCTCGCTGGATCTGTTGCTGCAAAGCCCGCTCCGGGTGTGCGGCGAAGTGTTGTTGCCGGTACACCAATGCCTGCTGTCTGTGACAATGGATTTGTCTCGCATTAAGCGAGTCTATTCGCATCCGCAATCGCTGGGTCAATGCCAGGGCTGGTTGAATGCGCACTTGCCACATGCTGAACGTATAGCGGTAGTGAGTAATGCGGAAGCTGCTAAATTGGCATCTTCTGGTTTAGGGGGTGATCCTGATCGCCTTCCCGCAGCCATTGCTGGCAAACAGGCCGCTGAAAATTTTAATATTTCTGTACTGGCAGAAAACATCGAGGATGACCCGCGCAACACCACGAGATTTTTAGTGATCGGTAACCAGGACGTGGCCGCTTCCGGGCGCGACAAAACTTCGCTGGTGATGTCCGCCGCAAACCGCCCCGGTGCGGTGCATGAACTGCTGGCTCCGCTCGCCAAATATGGCGTTTCCATGACCAAACTGGAATCCCGCCCGGCGCGTTCCGGCCTGTGGGAATACGTGTTTTTTCTGGATATCGAGGGGCACCAGCATGACGAAGAAGTGGCTGCCGCTTTAACCGAACTGAAGCAGGTCGCTGCGTTCGTGAAAGTGCTGGGGTCATATCCGGTGGCTACATAATAAATTCCCTCACCCTTGCAGGGGTGAGGGTTAGGGTGGGGGTAGAGGCTGTGCAGAAATACGTTTAGGTTTCTACCCCCATCCCTGCCTTCCCCCTGCAAGGGGGAAGGAGTGTTGATTAAGGTTTGAAATGAATTACTCCGATCTGGCACCACCCTACATCCGCGCCATCGCGCCCTACCAGCCCGGCAAGCCGATCAGCGAACTGGAGCGCGAACTGGGCATCAGCGGCATCGTCAAGCTGGCTTCCAACGAAAACCCGCTCGGTTGTAGCCAGCTGGCCTTAAAGGCGATGCAGGAAGCGATCAAGACTATCGCGCTGTACCCGGATGGCAACGGTTTTGAGCTAAAAGATGCGCTGTCCAAGCGTTACGGTGTAGAGCACGCGAGTATCGTGCTGGGCAACGGCTCCAACGACATGCTGGAGCTGGCCGCGCGCGCCTTCCTCTCGGTGGGCGACAAGGCGGTGTATTCGGATCACGCCTTCGCCGTGTATCCGCTGGCGACGCAGGCGGTGGGCGCGACCGGCGTTTCCGTGCCTGCGATCGGTTACGGCCATGACCTGGAAGCGATGCGCAAAGCCGCTGTGGAGCAGCAGGCCAAGCTGGTGTTCATCGCCAACCCGAATAACCCGACTGGCACTTTTCTGAAGGCAGACGATCTGCTCGCATTTCTTCGCGCATTGCCGCCACAGATTCTGGTGGTGCTGGACGAGGCCTATAACGAATATCTGCCGCAGGAGAGCCGCTACGACAGCGTGAGCTGGCTCAAGGAATTCCCCAACCTCATTATTTCGCGCACCTTCTCCAAGGCTTACGGCCTGGCCGGGTTGCGGGTGGGTTACGCTTTTGCCAACGCGCAAGTGGCCGACATGATGAACCGCGTGCGCCAACCGTTCAACGTTAACAGCGTGGCGCAGGCCGCCGCTGTGGCGGCATTGCAGGACGAGGAGTTCGTGCGGCGTACCAATGAGTTGAACCGGCGCGGCATGGAGCAGATTACGCAGGGTCTGAGTAAATTGGGGCTGGCGTTCATTCCGTCATATGGCAACTTCATCAGCTTTAAAATAGGTGACGGGATGAAGATGTACCGCCGCCTGCTGGAACTGGGCGTGATCGTGCGGCCCGTCGCCAGCTACGGTATGCCGGAATATCTGCGCGTGAGCATAGGCACGGAAAACGAAAACGAAAAATTTTTATCCGTATTACAACAGGTGTTAGAGGAATCGAAATGATTATCGTAATGGGCAGGGATGTGAATGATGCCGAAATCGGCGCGGTAGTAAAACGGCTGGAGACGGCGGGCCTGCAAGCCAATATTTCGCGCGGCATCGAGCGCACGGTGATCGGCGCCATCGGCGACGAGCGCCAGTTGACCGTAGAAATGTTCACCTCGCTGCCAGGCGTGGAATCGGCGATGCACATTGCCAAACAGTACAAAATCGTTTCGCGCGAATCGCACAAGGCAAATACTGTCATTGACATCGGCGGCATTCCGCTGGGCGGCAATCAGATCCAGATTATTGCCGGGCCGTGTTCGGTGGAAACGCAGGAGCAGATGGATTTGTCCGCCAGATTCGTGAGCGAGGCCGGTTGCCGTTTGATGCGCGGCGGCGCGTTCAAGCCGCGCACCAGCCCCTATACCTTTCAGGGCAAGGGCAAGGAAGGGTTGGACATTTTCTGCAAGGCGGCAAGACCACACAAACTGCCCATCGTGACCGAACTGATGGACGCGCGCCAGATCGAAATATTCATGGAATACGACGTGGATGTGATCCAGATCGGCACGCGCAACATGCAGAATTTCGATCTGCTCAAAGAAGTGGGGCGCATCAACAAGCCGGTGATCCTCAAACGCGGCATGTCGGCGACCATTTCCGAATGGCTGATGTCGGCGGAATACATCGCGGCGGGCGGCAACCACAACATTATCTTCTGCGAGCGCGGCATCCGAACTTTCGAGACCTACTACCGCAACGTGCTCGACGTGACGGCGATTCCGGTGTTGAAAAAGGAAACCCACCTGCCGGTGATCGTGGATCCATCGCACGCGGGCGGCAAGGCATGGATGGTGGCCGCGCTGTCGCAGGCCGCCATTGCCGCAGGCGCGGACGGCTTGCTGGTCGAGATGCACCCGAATCCCTGCGAAGCGTGGTGCGACGCGGATCAGGCGCTGACCCCGCAGGAACTGAAGAAGCTGATGGGCGCGCTGGGCGCGATTGCCGGAGCGATCGGGCGCACACTGTAACGGCAAGCCATCGGCGCTACAATTGCGCCGTTATTGTTGATAATTCGTGAGGGCAGAATGATGGGGCTGGTGCATGCTGATATCGAGGTAGAAAACCTGTTCACCCGCCGGGTATTCAAGGCCAGGTCGCTGGTTGATTCCGGTGCGGTATTTTTTGCCATTCCGGAGCATATCGCCGTTCAGCTTGGCTTCGATTTGACCGAGGTGAGCACGCGGGAAGTAGTGCTTGCGGACTGTAGCCGGAGAATGGTTCCGATGGTTGGCCCATTGCGCGTTCATTTTGCTGATCGTTATTGCGACTTGTCCGCGCTGGTGATGGGAGATGAGCCGCTGTTTGGCGCAGTGCCGATGGAAATGATGGACCTGGTGTTGCATCCGGCCTCGCAAACGCTCATTGTGAACCCGGCCAGCCCATATGTGCCGGTAGCATTGGCGAAATGAGTGATCAAAAGGGCAATAACTGTGAACGCTTCCGAAACAAAATTACAGCAAATAATCGAAGGCGAAAAGCAATATGTTGTTCCGCTGTTTCAGCGTGCATATAGCTGGAGTGACAAGGAGTGGAGAACGCTCTGGGACGACCTTATTGACCTTTATGAGCAAGAATCTCCACGTCCTCACTTTATTGGGTCAATTGTCACAATACCGACAACTTCAGTGCCTGAAGGCGTTGCCAAATATCTTCTGATTGATGGGCAACAGAGACTTACAACTATTTTTGTATTGATGGCAGTGTTGCGTGATCGAATAAAAGGCCAAGAGTTGGCTGAAGAAATTCACAACACGTTATTAGTCAATCCATACAAGAAGGGTAATGATAAATTCAAGCTATTGCCAACCCAATTTGATAGGGGCGCATTCCATATCCTGATTGAGGATAACGCAAAAATTGAGAATGGAGCGCAGATTAGTAAGTCTTATCTGTATTTCGAACGCCAGTTCAAAAAAAATAATCTTGATATTGCCAAGTTTAAGAAAATTGTTACCAACTACCTCTCGCTAGTTAGTATTGTCCTAGACCCTAACGACAATCCACACTTGGTCTTTGAAAGCCTTAATGCTAAAGGGCGGCCACTGACGCAGTCCGACCTTATCCGCAATTATTTTTTTATGCGGATCCATGTTGATCAACAGGAAGAAAAATACAGTCGTTTTTGGCAGCCGATGCAATCGGCGTTGGATGAAAACCTTACAGAATATATCAGGCACTTCTTAATGCGGCGTGGTGCTGCGGTTAACAAGTCAGACGTATATTTTGCGTTGAAAGAACAAGTTCAAATAGATAATGCAGTTGACTATCTTCAAGAGCTGGCTCGATTTGCTGGGTACTATGAAAAATTACTTTTCCCCGAAAAGGAAAGTGACACCCTAATTAGATCGGGTGTTTCCAGATTAAATCGTATTGAAGTTACGGTGGCCTATCCGTTTTTGTTAAACGTGTATGACGAGTACCAATCTAGCAGAATTACTGCCAGTCAATTTGCTGACATACTCAACGTGCTTGAAAACTTCATGATTCGACGCTTTGTTTGTAATGTGCCATCAAATGCGTTAAACAAAATATTTCCCACTCTCTATATCCAGATATTCGAAAAAAATCCAGATGATTTTGTTGCTGCAATGAAGTCAATACTCCAATCAAAAGGATACCCGAGGGACTATGAATTTAGAGATAGGATTAAGGACGTAAAGTTGTACGGTGCCGGTGATCGCCTGATCAAAACCAAATTAATTCTTGAATCCCTAGAAGAGTCATACGGCCACAAAGAGAGTGTTTCCTTTGAGAAGGCCGCAATAACCATAGAGCACATCCTCCCGCAAACCCCGACCGACTGGTGGAAAAATCATTTGGGCGATGATTGGGAAATGATCCACGAATTATGGTTGCATACTTTGGGGAATCTTACGTTAACAGGCTATAACTCGGAACTTTCTAATGATGACTTTGACGCCAAACGCGAGAAGTTGAATGAAAGTCACTTGGAGATAAACCGGTATTTTGACGGTGTAACAACATGGCGAGTTGAAGACATAAAGAACCGATCAGATCAACTTGCAGAATTGGCACTTAAGGTGTGGCCTTACTTCGGGGATGACAAGCCCACGCAGAATCAAATGGACGTAACAGGAACCAAGCCAGTTGGTTTGTGGATTCTTGGTCAACAATTTCGTGTGGGTACCTGGAAAGAGGTTCTCATTCAAACTTTGAGCGTCATTGCAGAATTGGCTCCAGATAAATTTGAGCAGATCGAACAGAGATACCCTCGTTTTGTTGACAAGGATAAAAATAAATTCCGCCGGAGCAATGAATTGCCGAACGGTGTTTTTGTGGAGGTTAATTTGTCAGCAGATTCCATCCAGAAATTCTGTTATCAAGCGATAGATGCGATTGGTCTGACTGCTGATGATTGGCGTGTCGAAACACGATGAAAGACAGGGCAAAGGCGGACGAGAGGGTGTTATCCGCACTTATGCAAATAAAATAAAGTAAGACAACAAGTTATGGTCGTACCACAATTCAAAAAAATCGTCGTCTTCGGCGTCGGCCTGATCGGCGGTTCGTTCGCGCTGGCGCTGCGCGAGGCTGGTGTTGCGGGCGAGGTGGTCGGCTTCGGGCGCAGCGGGGCAACGCTGCAACAGGCCATGCAACTGGGCATCATCGACCGCATCGGCTCCGATCTGGCGGTGGAGCTGGGCGATGCCGATCTGGTCTTGCTCGCCACGCCCGTCGGGCAGATGGCCGATCTCATGGCGCGTATTGCGCCGCATCTCGGCGCGCATACGCTGGTTACCGACGGCGGGAGCACCAAAAGCGATGTGGTGGAATACGCTCGCGCACACTTGGGCGCGCATCTTGCCCGTTTCGTTCCGGCTCACCCCATCGCGGGCGCCGAACAAAGCGGGGCGGCGGCAGCGCGCACGGATCTTTATCAGGGCAAAAAAGTGGTGCTGACCCCGCTACCGGAAAATGCGCCGGATGCGGTTGCGCGCGTGCGCCAGGCGTGGGAGTTGTGCGGCGCGATCATGGGCGAGCTGACGCCGCAGCAGCACGATAAAGTGTTTGCCGCAGTCAGCCATCTGCCGCATCTGCTGTCCTACGCGCTGGTGCATGACCTGGCGCAGCGCGAAAACCGGGACTTATTGTTGTCTTTTGCCGCCAGCGGCTTCCGCGATTTCACCCGCATCGCCGCGAGCAGCCCGGAAATGTGGCGCGACATCTGCATGGCCAACCGCGATGCGCTGCTGGACGAACTGGGGCGCTACATGGAAGAGCTTGGGGTGCTGCACAAGGCGCTGGCCGAGGCCGATGCCGGAAAGCTGGAAGAAGTCTTCAGCATTGCACGCTCAATCCGCGCAAACTGGAATCATCAATAAAGCGGCTGGGCTAACAGTGTATTTCAAGGCAATTTATATCGTGATTGTTTAAGAAATGGCCGCCTTTCGCTACGAAGCACTGGATAACGCGGGGCAGGTTACGCGCGGGGTGATCGAGGCGGAAGCACTGCGGCATGCGCGCACCCGGTTGCGCGAGTTGGGGTTGGTTGCCGTTGCCGTACAGGCGGTCTCGCAGGAAACCCTGCACATCAGCAGGGGGCGGCGCTGGTTCCGGGGCAGGGGAGTTAACGCCGGGCAGCTCAGCATGCTGACCCGCCAACTGGCAACCCTGCTGGATGCGGGATTGACCATCGAACAGGCGCTCAACGCCATGATCGAGCAAAGCGAAAGCGAAACCGTGCGGCAGGTGCTGGCCGGAGTGCGGGCGGAACTGCTGGCAGGGCAAACGCTGGCGCAGGCTTTGGGGCACTACGAAAGTATCTTTCCGGAAATTTATCGCGCCCTGGTGAAGGCGGGCGAAGCATCGGGAGAGCTGGCGCGCGTGTTGCTGCGGCTGGCCGATTACACCGAAGCGCGGCAGGTTCTACGGCAAAAAGTCGGGCTGGCTTTTGTCTATCCCGCCATCGTCACGCTGGTTGCGCTGCTGGTGATTGCGGGCTTGCTGGTCTACGTGGTGCCCCAGGTAGTGGGGGTGTTTCAGCATACGCACCAGACTCTGCCGTTGTTGACGCAGCTGCTGATCGGCCTGAGTTCGGCATTGCAGGCATCCTGGCCATACCTGCTGGGTGGGGTGGTGGTGGCAGGGCTGGGTGCGCGCATCCTGTTCCGGCGGGAAGGAATACGGTACTGGTGGCACATGCGCCTGCTGCACCTGCCCGTGCTTGGGCGCATGGTGCGAGGGCTGAATACTGCGCGTTTGGCCAGCACCATGGCGATTCTATCTGCCAGCGGAGTGCCGCTGCTGGCTTCCTTGCAAGCCGCTGCGGGCGTCGTGAGCAACCTGCCCATGCGGCGGGCGCTGGAAGAGGCCTCCAGAAAAGTTCGCGAAGGTGTCGGCTTCAGCAGGGCGCTGGCTGGCACGGGGTTGTTTCCACCCATCCTGGTGCACCTCATTGCCAGCGGGGAATCAAGCGGCAGGCTGGATGCCATGCTCAATCGTGCGGCAACACAACAAGAGCAGGAAATCAGCAGCTACATCTCCGTGCTGATCTCTCTGCTTGAACCCGTGCTTATTTTGATTACGGGAGTGGTGGTTCTGACCATTGTGCTGGCCATTTTGATGCCTATCATCGAGATGAATCAAATGTGTTGCCGCTGACCGAGCATTTCCAGAGAACCCTTATCAATATTGAGTTGTGGCAAAATGTACTACAAAACCACCGGACAGGAGTGACCGAGCAGATGAGATACTTCACCGAGGCCAGGTTGCAGGTAACGCTGTGCTGCCAAATCGAAGAGGGGATTGCAGGTCATGACTATTGATCCGGCACGCATTATCCAAGAATCCGTTCGCATTGAGCTTGTCGAAATGTGAATGGATTCTTGTGCTTCGACAGGCTCAACACGAACGGCAATCAAGTTCAAAATGTGCCGGATCAATATCTCTGTGCGCCGGAAAGTTGAAGGCGGAGATGGCTGCAAACTCCGGCTACGGTACTGACGATAGCGATGATAGCGTCGGCTTCAGGTTGCCCCGCTGATTTCCATGTTTGATTGGCGACGCTGCCGCAGCGGCATACCGGAGTACCTCGCGCGCCACTACTGGTGGGCTTATCTCGACCCGGCAGGCGTGTGGTTCTTCGACCATTCCCCCGTCATCAACCTGATCCTGTTCGGCCAGTACCGCACTATCCTTGATGAGGTGATGCGCCGTTATGGCACTACGGATGATGCGCGCACGCTGCAACTGGCTTGCGCTTACGGCTCTCTCACCCCCGCTTTGGCACAGGCGGCAAACACGCGCGAGCTGCACCTGCTGGATGTCGCCGCCATCCAGTTGCGTGTAGCGCGGCGCAAAATTCCACCCGCCAGCAAACCTGTCATGTATGCGCAGATCAACGCCGAAATGCTGGCATATGCCGACAACAGCTTTGATGCCGCCATCATCTTTTTTCTGCTGCACGAACTGCCCGGTGCGGCGCGCCAGCGAGCCTTGCGGGAAATCCTGCGGGTATTGAAGCCCGGCGGTTGCCTGATCATCGCGGAGTATGCCGCAAACCGGGGATACCATCTGCTGCACCGCCTCGCACCGATACGCTGGATGCTGGAGAAACTGGAGCCTTTCCTTGGCGATTTCTGGCACAGCGACCTCCATGCCCAGCTTGATGCCTGCGCCCGCGACAACGGAAAGTCCTTGCGGCACAACGGCGAAGCCTCCCTGCTTGGCGGTTTTTACCGCGTGGTGGAATACCGTGCCTGACGCCCGGAAAACAGGCCACTTCGCCGGTGTGCCACCCCCGCTCGCGGCCCTGCTGCTGCAAGGGGCGGCGTGCCTGACGGCGCTTGCTTGCGCCGCATTGGCGCACCAGATCGGCTATACGATCACGCTGATGCCCTTCGCTTTTTTGAGCGGGCTCGTCGCGGCGCTGTTCAGTCGGCTGTTCGGCTTGCCGGGGTGGTGGTTGCCTATCCAGATGTTTTTCCTGCCAGCCCTGGTATGGGGGCTGTCGCTCGACCTGTCGCCCAACTGGTTTCTGGCCGCTTTTCTGATCTTGCTGGCAATTTACTGGAGCACCTTCCGCACCCAGGTGCCGCTTTATCTTTCCAGCTACAAAGCGTGGCAGGCGCTGGGGGCATTGCTTCCAACCGTATCTACGAAGAAAAATTTTACTTTCATGGATCTCGGCTCCGGCATGGGTGGCGTGCTGACCCATCTTGCCAAGGCTCGCCAGGATGGCCGCTTTTACGGCGTGGAATCCGCGCCGCTACCCTTTCTGGCAAGCTGGCTACGCGTCGGGTTGGGCGACTATCGCAATTGCCAGGTAAAGCTGGGCAGCCTGTGGTCGCTCGATTTGTCGCACTACGATGTGGTGTATGCCTACCTTTCGCCTGTGCCGATGGAGCGGTTGTGGCTCAAGGCAAGAAGCGAAATGCGCCCCGGCACGCTTTTCGTCAGCAACACCTTCGCTGTGCCTGGTCACCCTCCGCACGACACGATCGCACTCGACGACCTGCACCGCTCGACCCTGTATATTTGGCGCATGTAGCCTTTCTTGCGGCCAGGCGTTGCGATTCGACCCTGACAAATCACGGAGTTACGCTATCCCTTCACATCCGGACGTTTTTTCGCTAGGATGCGCGCTGGCTTTCAGCGGTTCTTCCCCCGCGCTGCAATTACCGATCTTCCGTCACCACAAAACAAACGAGGCCACCTCATGAGCGAACACATCCGTTATGTCACCGATGCAACTTTTGCCGCCGAAGCGCTGCAAGCGCCGCTGCCCGTGCTGGTGGACTACTGGGCGGAATGGTGCGGTCCCTGCCGCATGATTGCCCCGATTCTGGAAGAGGTCGCCAGGGAATATGCAGGCCGCCTGGTTGTGGCCAAGCTGAATGTGGACGAGAACCAGCAGACCCCGCAAAAATATGGCATCCGTGGCATCCCCACACTGATGCTGTTCAAGAATGGCAATATCGAAGCCACCAAGGTCGGCGCGGTATCGAAGTCGCAGCTCACCGCATTTATTGACAGCCACATCTGAACCGTTTAACCTCGCGCCTGCAACTGTCCTGTTTCGTCTCCGCACCACCCGCTACAACAAAATAATTCCAGAGAGATTCAAGGCAGTTCTGGCGCGCAGCGCCCCCATGTAAACGTAGCACTTCCCTTCAGGCAGGCTCCCCTTAAACCAAGCAGGTTCCAACAACCCCTTTCCGTTACAACCCCTACCCAAATGCATTTATCCGACCTCAAGACCAAGCACATCACCGAACTGGTGGAAATGGCCACCACCAACCAGATAGATAACGCCAACCGCATGCGCAAGCAGGATCTGATTTTTGCGTTGCTGAAAAACCAGGCAAAGAGGGGCGAAAGCATTTTCGGCGAAGGCACGCTGGAAGTGTTGCCGGACGGTTTCGGTTTCCTGCGTTCGCCCGATACCTCTTACCTTGCGGGGCCGGACGACATCTACGTCAGCCCGAGCCAGATCCGCCGCTTCAACCTGCATACCGGCGATTCGATCGAAGGCGAGATCCGCACTCCCAAGGAGGGCGAGCGTTACGTCGCGCTGGTGAAGGTGGACAAAGTCAACAGCGAGGCGCCGGAAAACGCCAAGAACAAAATCCTGTTCGAAAACCTGACACCGCTGTTCCCCACCAAGCAGATGATTCTGGAACGAGACATCCGCGCCGAGGAAAACATCACCGGCCGTATCATTGACATCGTCGCCCCCATCGGCATGGGGCAGCGCGGCTTGCTGGTGGCTTCGCCAAAATCCGGCAAGACCGTGATGCTGCAACATATCGCCCACTCCATCGCATCCAACAGCCCCGGTGCGCACCTGATCGTGCTGCTGATAGACGAACGCCCGGAAGAGGTCACGGAAATGCAGCGCTCGGTGCGCGGCGAAGTCGTGTCCTCCACTTTCGACGAGCCCGCCACACGCCATGTACAAGTCGCAGAAATGGTGCTGGAAAAAGCCAAACGCCTGGTCGAACACAAGAAGGACGTGGTCATCCTGCTGGATTCCATCACCCGCCTTGCGCGCGCCTACAACACCGTGGTGCCCTCTTCCGGCAAGGTGCTGACCGGCGGCGTGGACGCCAACGCGCTGCAACGCCCCAAGCGCTTTTTCGGCGCCGCGCGCAATATCGAAGAAGGCGGCTCGCTCACCATCATCGCCACCGCGCTGGTGGATACCGGCTCGCGCATGGACGACGTGATCTACGAAGAATTCAAGGGCACTGGCAACATGGAAATCCACCTGGATCGCCGCATGGCCGAGAAGCGCATCTATCCTGCCATCAACGTCAACCGCTCCGGGACGCGCAAGGAGGAGCTGCTGATCAAGGCGGATGTGCTGCAGAAAATCTGGGTGCTGCGAAAACTGCTCTATCCGATGGACGAACTGGAAGCGATGGAGTTTCTGCTGGACAAAATCAAGGCTACCAAAAACAACGCCGACTTCTTCGATTCCATGCGGCGCTAAAAAAACCATTTTGACGGCCTGTGCCGTTTGTGTATAATGCGCGGCTCTGTAAAACCGCACCAAGCGAGGCTGTTATGTATGCAGTAATCAAAACCGGCGGCAAGCAATACCGTGTCGCACAGGGCGAAACTCTGAAAATCGAATCTTTGACTGGCGATGTCGGCAGTGCGATCGTGCTGGACAAGGTGCTGGCGGTCGGTGACGGCGACGCGCTGAATGTCGGCAAGCCGCTGGTGAGCGGTGCTTCGGTCAAGGCGACCATCGTTTCGCACGGGCGCGGCGACAAGATCAGGATTTTCAAGATGAAGCGCCGCAAGCACTACCAGAAACACCAGGGGCATCGTCAAAACTACACCGAGATCCGCATTGACGGTATTTCGGCGTAATGCAAAAGGAGCAACAGCATGGCATCGAAAAAAGGCGGCGGCAGTACCAGTAACGGGCGCGACTCGCACTCGAAACGGCTCGGCGTAAAAAGCTACGGTGGCGAGGTCATTAATGCGGGCAGCATCATCGTGCGCCAGCGCGGCACCCGGATCCATGCGGGGGACAACGTCGGCATGGGTAAGGATCACACCCTGTTCGCCACGATCACCGGCAAGGTGGTGTTCGCCATCAAAGGCGCGGCCAGGCGCAAAATTGTCAGCGTGGTTGCGGCATAATCACATTCAACCTCATACAATGAGCCCTATCGCAAGATAGGGCTTTTTTGTTTGTAGCTTTTGTAGGGTGGAAAAGGCCAAGGGCCGTATCCACCCATCGGCAAAGGTGGATACGCGCAGCCCCCTATCCAACTTTCCCCCAGAGGGGGAAAGGGCGATCGCTCCCTCTCCCTTCGGGAGAGGGTTGGGGTGAGGGTTGGCGCTTTATCCACTCTACGGTGGGCTTATGAAGTTCATAGACGAATCTAGAATCGAAGTCATCGCGGGCAACGGCGGCAACGGCGCAGCCAGCTTTCGCCGCGAAAAATATATCGCCAAGGGTGGCCCGGACGGCGGCGATGGTGGCTGGGGCGGCAGCGTGTATGCGCTGGCCGACCGCAACATCAACACATTGGTAGATTACCGCTACGCGCGCCTGCACCGCGCGAAGAACGGCGAATCCGGTCGCGGCGCCGATTGCTACGGCAAAGGCGCAGATGACGTGATCCTGCGCATGCCGGTGGGAACGGTCATCAGCGACCTCAACAGCGGCGAGATTGTCGCCGACCTTGCCCGCGACGGGCAGAAGGCGCTGCTCGTGCGGGGCGGCAAGGGCGGGTTGGGCAACCTGCACTTCAAGTCCAGCACCAACCGCGCACCGCGCCAATGCACGCCGGGCGAGGAAGGCGAGCGCCGCGAACTGCAACTGGAGCTGAAAGTGCTGGCGGATGTCGGCTTGCTGGGCATGCCCAACGCCGGCAAATCCACCTTTATCCGCGCGGTTTCCGCCGCGCGCCCCAAGGTGGCCGATTACCCGTTCACCACGCTGCACCCCAATCTCGGCGTGGTGCGCGTCAGCAACGAAAAGAGTTTTGTCATCGCCGACATTCCCGGCCTGATCGAAGGCGCCGCCGAAGGTGCGGGGCTGGGGCACCAGTTTCTGCGCCACCTGGCGCGCACTCGGTTGCTGCTGCATCTGGTGGACATCGCCCCGCTGAACCCGGAAGCCGACCCGGTGCATGAGGCGCGTGCCATATTGAACGAGCTGAAAAAATACGATATGGAGCTGTATGGCAAGCCGCGCTGGCTGGTGCTGAACAAGCTTGATTTGCTGGAGGACAAGGAAGAAAAAGTCGCCGCCTTCCTGCGCGAGTTCGGCGACCACACGCGCCATTTCGCCATCTCCGCAATCAACGGCGAGGGGTGCAGCGCACTGACCTACGCCATCATGGAGCACTTGGAGCAAGCCGCGAGACAAGAAGCGGAAGCTGCCGCAGATGGCGCGCAGGAAACCGGCATCGCCATTCACGACCCATCGCTATGAGCACCGCACTCAAGCAAGCCAAACGCATCGTCGTCAAAGTCGGCAGCAGCCTCGTCACCAACCAGGGCGAGGGGCTGGACATCCGCGCTATCGGCAACTGGGCAAAACAAATTGCAGCACTGCGCGAGAACGGCTGCGAGGTAGTGCTGGTTTCATCGGGCGCGATTGCGGAAGGCATGCAGCGGCTAGGCTGGAAGCGGCGCCCCAGCGCCGTACACGAGTTGCAGGCCGCCGCCGCAGTGGGGCAGATGGGTCTGGTGCAGGTTTACGAAAGCTGCTTCCGCGAGCACGGCCTGCATGCGGCGCAGGTGTTGCTGACCCACGCTGACCTGGCCGACCGCGAGCGCTACCTCAATGCCCGCTCCACGCTGCGCACCCTGCTGAATCTGGGCGTCATCCCGATCATCAACGAAAACGACACCGTGGTCACCGACGAAATCAAATTCGGCGACAACGATACCCTTGGCGCGCTGGTCACCAACCTGATCGAAGCTGACGCGCTGGTCATCCTCACCGACCAGCCCGGCCTGTATAGCGCCGACCCGCGCAACGATCCCAATGCCAGGCTTATCAGCGAAGCAAAAGCGGGGGATGCGCGGCTCGAAGCGATGGCCGGCGGCGCCGGCAGCCACATCGGGCGTGGCGGCATGATCACCAAGGTGCTCGCCGCCAGGCGCGCGGCGCGCAGCGGGGCGCATACCGCCATCGCCTCCGGCCACGAGCAGGATGTACTGCCCCGCCTGCTGCGGGGCGAACCCGTCGGCACCTTGCTCACTTCCACGGCGCTACCGCTGGACGCGCGCAAACAGTGGCTTGCCGACCATCTGCAAGTGAGCGGCAGGATCACGCTGGATGCCGGGGCGGTGCGCGCCCTGCGCCAGGAAGGCAAAAGCCTGCTTCCCATCGGCGCGACCGGCATCAGCGGCGAATTCGAGCGCGGCGCGGTCGTTGCCGTTCTCGACGAACAGGGCGCGGACATCGCGCGCGGCCTGGTCAACTACAGCGCGGATGAGGCGCGCCGCATCGCCCGCCACGCCAGCCACGAGATCGAGGGCATTCTCGGTTACGTGGACGAAGCGGAGTTGATCCACAGGGACAACCTTGTATTGCTGTGAAACAGCAATACAAGGTTGCGGTGAAGGCAAGACGCCGCAGCGCGGCTTCTTGCGGCGAAGGCTCATGCAGGCGCAGCCTGCGTTACGCCGAAGCCGCTACTTGTGCAGTTAGCTCTGCATAGCCAATAGGTTTGGCTGTGAAACAACAAAGCCAGGTTGCGGAGAAACAATGTTTCTGGAACTACTCATCCTGCTGTTGCTGGTTGCCGTGGTGGTGTGGGCAATAAAGCACTGATACGTGCCGCCTTACGCCGACACGCCGCGCTGGATCAGCCGTTTCTCGACTTCCACCGCCGCGAACAGCAGCGCGCCGAAAGCGGCAATCCGCACCCATGCGGCAGCGTCTATCCCCACCGTGCCGAACATCTGCTGCATGAATGGCGTGTAAGTAAATACCGCCTGAACCACCAGCAGCAGCGCGACCGCAGCCAGCGCATAGCGGTTGCCGAACGGCCCCTCGTGCGACCACGCTGGCGCCAGCAAATAGCGGCAATTGAACAGATAAAAAATCTCGCCCATCACCAGGGCGTTGACTGCCACAGTGCGGCTTGCCTCAACGCTGGCGCCGCGCGCGCCTTCCCACAGGAACAGGCCGACGGAACCGCCCGCCAGCAGCGCGGAAACAAAGACGACGCGCCACATCATGAAAGCCGACAGCACCGGTTCGTGCGGGTTGCGCGGCGGGCGCCGCATGACACCCGCTTCCGCATTCTCGAAGCCCAGCGCCAAAGCAAGCGTCACGGCGGTGACCATGTTGATCCAGAGTATCTGCACCGGGGTGATCGGTAGCGTCATGCCAAAAACAATGGCGCCGACCACAATGCCGGCCTCACCGATGTTGGTTGGCAAAATGAACACGATGGCCTTCCGGATGTTGTCGTAAACGGTGCGGCCCTCTTCTACCGCGTACGCGATGGAAGCGAAATTATCGTCTGCCAGCACCATCTCGGCCGCTTCCTTCGCCACCTCGGTGCCTTTCAGCCCCATGGCCACGCCGATGTCGGCGCACTTCAGCGCGGGCGCATCGTTGACGCCGTCGCCGGTCATGGCGACGATTTCGCTGTTAGCCTGCAAGGCTGAAACCAGGCGCAGCTTGTGTTCCGGGCTGGCGCGGGCAAACACGTCTACCCGCGTAACCGCCTCGCGCAACCGATCATCGCTCAAGCCATCCAGCTCGATGCCGGTGAGCGCCGTGCGGCCATCGCCGATACCCAGCATCGCGCCGATGGCGCAGGCGGTGGCCGCGTGGTCGCCGGTAATCATCTTGACGCGGATGCCGGCCGAGCGGCACCGCTGCACGGCAGCGATAGCTTCCTCGCGCGGCGGATCGCTGATGCCGACCAGGCCGAGCAAAGTAAGGCCGGTTTCGATATCGGCAAAACCGAGCTCGCGGTGCGCCGCCACAACCGGCCTCGCGGCCACGGCGAGCAGGCGCTGACCGAGGGCGGCGGCTTCCGCTATCCTGCCATGCCAATACCCTCCCTGCAGCGGCCTGTCTTCACCGAAGCTGCGCTGGCTGACGCACATGCCCAGCACCTGTTCTGGCGCCCCTTTGACAAAAATAAAAGCGTGCCCCGCATGATCGTGGTGCAAGGTAGCCATGAAGCGGTGGTCGGACTCGAACGGGATGGTGTCGGTGCGTGGCAGCGACTCGTGCTCGAACGCCGCATCCAGCCCCGCCTTCATCGCCAGCACGATCAGCGCGCCTTCGGTCGGATCACCCTCAACTTTCCATTCGCCGCCGCTCTCGCGCAGCAGCGCGTCGTTGCACAGCAGGCCGACGCGAAGCAAATCGAGCATCTCCGCACGGTCGGCGGCTGCAACCTCTTTCCCGCCCACGCTGAATCCACCATGCGGTGCGTAACCCGCTCCGCTGACCTCGAACACCCGCTCGACGGTGATGGCGCGTTGCGCCGTCATTTCGTTGCGGGTCAGCGTGCCAGTCTTGTCGGTGCAGATCACCGTCACCGAACCCAGCGCCTCCACGGCGGGCAGGCGGCGGATGATGGCGTTGCGCCGCGCCATCTTTTGCACCCCGAGCGCCAGGGTGATGGTCATGATGGCGGGCAACCCCTCGGGTATCGCAGCCACCGCCACGCTCACCGCTGCCATGAACATTTCGCCGGTCGCGTAGCCGTGCGCCAGTATTCCGTAGCCGAATGTGCCGGCAGCCAGCACCATGATGGCGGCGGTAAGCTGGCGACCCAGCGTCTCCATTCTCCGCAACAGCGGCGTGGCCGGTTCCTTAACCTGCTCCAGCATGGCGCTGATGCAGCCGATTTCGGTGCGGTCGCCGGTTGCCACCACCATGCCCGTACCCTGGCCGTACACCACCAGAGTGCCGGAATACGCCATGCACGAACGGTCACCGATAACTTCCCGCTCCGGCACTGCCGCAACAGATTTTTCTACCGCCTCCGATTCACCGGTCAGCGCGGCTTCCTCGATGCGCAGGTTCTTGGTGTTGAGCAGCCGCAAATCGGCGGGCACCTTGTCGCCGGACTGAAGCAGAACGATGTCGCCCGGCACCAGCTCCTCTGCGGAAATCAATTTGCGCTTGCCGTCGCGCAGCACGGTGGCATCGAGTGAAAGCATGCGGCGGATAGCATCCAGCGCTTTCTCCGCCTTGCCTTCCTGGATGAAACCGATGACGGCGTTAATCACCGCGACGCCGACGATCACGCCAGTATCCACCCAATGCTGCAAAAGTGCCGCAACCAGCGCGGATGCCAGCAGCACATAGATCAGCATGTTGTGGAACTGCAACAGGAAGCGGGCAGCGGCACCGCGCCGCTCGGGCGGCTTCAGCCGGTTTGGCCCGAAACTCTTAAGCCGCCGCTCTGCCTCAGCCTGAAGAATACCGGCGGGATTTGCGTCGAGAGCCGCAAGCGCCTGCTGAAGGTCAAGGGTGTGCCAGAGAAGGGGAGGGGATTCCTGCAACGCTGCCGGGCGGTTCATTTGTTACGAGCCTCGCAAACGGTGGAATGACGCCATCATAATACGGGATGCCGATCTTCGGCTGGATGCGGATACGTTTGCCTGCTGCATCCTGCTCGCGAAATGAAATTCGAGGCGGCACCTGTCCCAATTTTCGAATTTTCCATTTCCGGCTCTCATAATTTAGACAGAAAACGTCAGGTTGACGCCGCCACCGGTTCACGCAACACCGGCCCCTTCTGGTTCAAGCCAGCGCCGGGGCCACCTGCAAGCAACAGTTACATCTCTGGCACAGTATATGCACCTTCCGGGTTAAGCGGAGCGGATTCAAGTTGGTTGCAAGGATTCCGATAAAGAAGCCACAAGGTGCGGGTTCATTGAATGGAGGCTTATCATGTTTACACTGCTTGTTTACTACCACGATGTGCTGCGCTATACCATTTTCGGGAACGAGGAAAAGGCGCATGAACTGCGGACTCAAGGGTTTTATGTAGAACTCAGGCCCGTCCCCGCGCGGCGTTGAGATTGCGGCTTTCCGGCAAGTTCAAAGCGGACGGGTAGTCGGCTGATGGACAATCTGGGATGAGGTTGGAATAGCGGAAGCAGCAAAAGGAGGTGTGCCATGAATATCGTGATGAATATGAGCAGCTACGAGATCGAGCAGCACCCGGTGGAAGCGGAATACGGGGTTGAAGTCGCGTGTTCCGGCTGGAATCCCGCTATTGCCCAGGTGCGCCAGCAAGTGGCATTCGAACAAGTCGGCAGACAGGCAACGATTCCAGCCAGCCTTGCGATGGTGGATGCGGAAGCGTTCCTGCAACAGATGTACGCTTACCAGCGTTAACCGGCGCGCTCGCGCATCCGGTAGCGGGGTTGGTCGTCTTGTTGGCGTTCACCCCGCCCGGGCCTGCGACATCATCGCAGGTGGGCATTTTTCCAGCGGAACGCGCATCGTTTGCCGCTTGGAACAGCCTGGAAAAGCCCGGCGATCCCTTCAGGGTAATTTACTTTCCGGTTGCAACCTGAATTCTGCGGTTAAGGGGTGCCAGCCTGGCATAAGAAATAAAATGGGCGCGGTTTTACCTCATTCCGGCCACCTTGGTGAAACTGCTGCCCAGCCGTTGAGCCACCAAAGAATGGTGGCCTGGCGGCTGGGTGTGCGGCGGTTTTATGTTGCAATGTTTCATCACGAGCTTCAGGTCACGAACACCAGCAGGCTGGCCAGCGAAGCGAGTGCGATGGGCAGCGCAGCGTAGGCGGTTTTCGCGGTTTCGATCTCCTCTGCGCTCTCTCCGTGCTTGTAGCCGGTGACCATGCTGCGCGCCAGGTTTTCGCGGTGCAGACCGCTGCTTACGACTACCCCCGTCACGTGGATGGCGACCATGCCCAGCATTGCATATGACATCGCATCGTGCGCTTCTTCCACCCATTCACCGCCGAACTCCAGATAGGTGGCGACGCCGCTCGCAACCGTACCGAGGCCGAGCAGCACCAGCAGGTAAATCGCGTAGCTGCCTGCCGGGTTGTGCCCGATCCAGTGCTCCGGTTTGCCTCGCAGCAATGAGCCGAGGTAGCCGAACACCTGGCCCGGCGTAAACAGGAAAGATTTGAAGCGGGCATAGCGCGTCCCTGCCGCTCCCCAGAACAGGCGGAATAGCAGCACCCCGCCCACCGCGTAGCCCGCCGCCACGTGGACCAGGCGCGCCTCCTCGCTGTCTCCGGTGAGGAAGGACAGCGCGAAGGCGGCGACCAGCAGCCAGTGGCCGACGCGTGTGGGTATATCCCAAACCAGTATCTTTTTCATGGCGGAAATCCTCCTCTTTCAGTCCGGTGTGAAATCAGTCGTCGTTGCGTTCGCCGCGCTCCCCGCCCAGCCCGACCGGCATGCGGATGCCGCGCTCGGACCAGTCGCCTTTCTCGGCGTTGACGTGGCAGGCCGTGCAGTTGGAGCGGCTCTTCACGGCAGGGTTTGACCAGGCCTTGGCGGCCACTTCGCGGTGTTCGCGGTTGAACCAGGGGGTGTCGCTGATCCTCATGCTGGGCGCGCTGTACTTGCTGCCAGAACCGGCATAGCGTTGCAGATAATCCAGGATTTCCTGGGCGTCCTTGGCGTCCAGCGCCGCATTGGCACCGAAATGTTTTTCCAGCCCGCCCATCATCTGCCCCCAGTCGCCTTTCGTCAGCAACTGCGGCGGGAAGGCGATATGGCAGCTTCCGCACTCCGCTTTCCATTTCGGGTTATCGGGGGCGTTCAGCCGGTCGGCGTGGGCCAGGGTGCTGCCAAAAACCAGAGCCAGTGCGGCAAGTGTTTTCAATTTCATGATTTGCTCCTTATTGGGAAATGGCGTATTGGATAAAGTCCGCTTTCTCGGCGGCGGTGCATTCGCGTCCCACTACTTCCTTGCAGTTACGCTTGAACCACTTCTCGACTTTTTTGGGGTCGGTGAAGCGCTCCGGGTTGGCGGATGGGGCAAGCGGTTCGACCGGCTTGTCGGTGATAACGTGTTTCCCGGTGGCCTTCAGGTTGGTGGTGTGGCAGGAGGTGCAGTTCGGCATTTTTTCAGACGCAGCCCACTGCCTGGCGATAAAGCTCTGGCCGCGTTGCGCGGACGGCGCGAAACCGGGGACGGATTTGGCGGCCTCGGCGGCGTAGCCAGATACCAAGGCGGCGGGCGTTTCCGCGAACACTGGCCCGGCGCTCGCCAGTAGCAGCAGGGTGAGGCAACTATTTCTGGTTATCATGATTCCGCTCTCCTTTCGGTGATATTCGGTAAAGTTTGAAGCTGTTCTGTTACCACGGTGCCAATATAACGGGCTATCCTTAACGGGCGCTTAACCGGCATTTTCGCTGTTTCGGGTTTTTCAAGCACTGGACTTGAGCTTGCCAGTAACAGTAAAGTGATGCTTGCGGTTGTCATGGCAACAAATAGCTAACGGGTGGTGTCTGTCACTTTGATGCCCGGGTGCGAACTTTGACGGAAGATTGTTAATCGTAACTTAAAGTTGGGGCGCGGCTACGAAGCAACTTGCCGGAATGCGCTACGCTCCGACAATTTCTCACGCAGTTTGTCGCGTAGAGAATGGCGTAACCTTGGTGAATCCGACCTACGGCTTAACCCAAAACTATTTGGAGGCGCAGTGAGAATACTTCTGGTGGAAGATGACCCTCTGCTCGGGGACGGCATCAAGAAAAGCCTGGGTCACCTGGGCTTCACGGTTGACTGGATGCGCGATGGCGTACAGGGGGAAAACGCCCTGACCAGCGAGGAATATGCCGCCGTGGTGCTGGATCTCGGCCTGCCGCGCAAGGATGGGCTGGCGCTGTTGCAATCGGTGCGGAACAAGGGGCTGCGCACCCCGGTGCTGATCCTGACGGCGCGCGACAGCAAGCCGGACAAGCTCAAGGGCTTCGGCGCGGGCGCGGACGACTACATCGTCAAGCCGCTGGACATGGAAGAGCTTGGCGCCCGGTTGCACGCGCTGATCCGCCGCTCCGCCGGGCGCGCCTCGTCCCGCATCCGCCTGGGCCAGGTGGAAGTTGATCCGGACGAGCGTCTGGTGTGGAGCGACGGCAAGCTGGTCGAGCTTTCCGCCAAGGAGTTTGCCGTGCTGGAAATGCTGGTGCAGAACGCGGGCCGCGTGCTGACCCGCGCCCAGTTGGAGCAAAGCGTTTACGGCTGGGGGGACAGCACCGACAGCAACACCATCGAGGTATTTATCCACCATCTGCGCAAGAAACTGGGCAGCGATTTTATCCAGACCCTGCGCGGGATCGGCTACACCGTGGCGCGGGCGGAATGAGTGCGCGCAGGATTTCCTTGCAGGTCAGGCTCACGCTGCTGGTTCTCTCGGCGGTAATGCTGTTCGGCCTGTCGGCGGGCTACGAAAGCTACAAGAGCGCCCTGCATGAGGCGGATGAAATCTTTGACGCGCAACTGGCCCAGTTCGCGCAAAGCCTGGTGGTGCTGGCAACCGCCTTCGATGACGAGCAGGCCGAACCGGTGCCGCCTCCCATCCACAAATACCAGCAGTCGCTGGCCTTCCAGGTGTGGGTCACCGAACCATCGCACCACGAGCAGGGCGCAGAACATGTTCCGCATATCCTGTTGCGCTCCAATAATGCGGCCGACATGCTGCCCGCCCAAATGCCGACCGAGGGCTTCAGCAGCGGCCAGTGGCAGAATGCCAACTGGCGGTATTTCCGCTTGCGCGATGCGAAACATGGCATTGATGTGCTGGTCGGGCAGAGCGACAAGGCGCGCGGCGACCTGGCCAAGGAAGTGGCGTGGCACAACATCGTGCCGTTTCTGTTTGGCCTTCCCTTGCTGGCAGCCTGCGCCATGCTGGCGATATATTTCGGGTTGCAGCCGCTGCGCAAGCTGACCGAATCGCTGCGTCAGCTCTCGCCGGAGCAACTCAAACCGGTTGTGGTTCACGATGTGCCACGGGAAATTGCGCCGGTGGTCGGCGCGCTCAACAGTCTGCTCGGTCGCATCGCCAGAACCATCGAAAACGAGCGGCGTTTCACCGCCGACGCTTCGCACGAACTGCGCACCCCGCTCGCCGCGCTCCATGCGCAGATCCAGGCGGCGCGCCTGTCCGACAACAAGGACGAGCGGATGGAGGGCCTGGCGAAAGCGGTGCAGGGCGCCGACCGCATGTCGCATCTGGTCGGGCAGTTGCTCACCCTGTCGCGGCTCGACGAAGCTGCCTCAACCCCCGATGCCGAACCCCTGAATCTGGCCGGACTGGTTCAGGACTGTTGCGCCGAGATAGGCCCGGTCGCGCTGGCAAAAAATATCGAGATCGAACTGGAAGCGGAAGCGCAGCAGACGGTTTCCGGTTCAGCCGACATGCTGCGTATCATGTTCAGGAACCTGCTGGATAATGCCGTCCGCTACACGCCGGAGGGCGGGCGGGTAAATGTGGCGCTGCGCCTTGCAAGCGGGGGCCGGGCCGAGCTTGAAATCGCCGACAGCGGTGCCGGGGTCAGCGAAGAAAATCTCGCGCTACTCGGGCAGCGCTTCAACCGGCTGAACCAGATGGGGGAGAGCGGGGTCGGGCTGGGGCTATCCATCGTGCGGCGCATCGCGGAAATTCACCGTGCGGAGGTTTCGTTCGGTCGCGCCGCCGCGCTGGGTGGCTTCAGCGTGAAAGCCACTTTCCCCGCTGCAACGGAATAAAATGCTCGCAGCAGGCCAACGCGCATGCCCTACCCCGTCGCAAACGCGCGTTGATACCGGCGACAAATAGCAGGGTTAACCTGCCTGGGTGGAGGGTCGGCTAAAGTAACGGGCGATTCAAGGAGTTCTGGCGAGCCGTCCTCCACTCTCGTTGTTTAAAGCGTGCCGGGGCAAATAGATAATACCTGGCAGGAAAGGATAGGGATAAGTTATGTGTACAACTTGCGGCTGCGGCAACCATAACGCGCTTATCGGCGGCAAGGCCATGCGGCGCGCACCGCGCTTGTTTGGCGGCTCAACCTCCTATCGTCCGCATGGCGAGCAGGCAGCAGTAAGCGATGCTGTGCCAGCCCGTGTCATTCAGGTCGCGCAAGACATTCTTGCCAAAAACGACGCGCTGGCTGCGGGCAACCGCGCTTTTTTCGCAAAACACCATATCCTCGCGCTCAACCTGCTTTCCAGCCCCGGCTCCGGCAAAACCACCCTGCTGGTGCGCATGCTGCAAGAGCTCAAGGGAAAACTCCCGCTGGCGGTGATCGAAGGCGACCAGCAGACCGACCACGATGCGGCGCGCATCCGCGCGGTGGGCGTTGCGGCTGTCCAGATCAACACCGGCAAGGGCTGTCATCTCGACGCGGAGATGGTGGGCCATGCGCTGGAACAGCTTGCTCTTCCCGATGATGCGCTGCTGTTCATCGAAAACGTCGGCAACCTGGTCTGCCCGGCCGCGTTCGATCTGGGCGAGGCGGCCAAGGTGGTCGTGCTGTCGGTGACGGAGGGCGAAGACAAGCCGCTCAAGTACCCCGACATGTTCCGCGCCGCGCGACTTTTGCTCTTGAACAAATGCGACCTGCTGCCACATCTGTCATTCGATATTGACCTCGCCGAGAGCTACGCGCGCCGTGTTAATCCCGGCATCCGCATCATCCGGCTTTCGGCGGCGAGCGGCGATGGCATGGATGATTGGCAGGCCTGGCTGGATGCACAACGAAAGGAAATAATCCGCCATGCACAAACATGATCCCCAGCCGTTTTCATATGATGTAGAGGAGGCAGATTTCGACGAGCGCGTGATGGCCCGCTCGCAGGCAACTCCCGTCCTGCTCGACATCGGTGCGGCGTGGTGCGCGCCGTGCAATGTGCTTAGCCCGCGTCTGGAAAAGCTGGCCAGGGAATATGGCGGCAAGTTCCTGCTGGCCAGGGTGGATGCCGACGAGAACATGCGCATCGCAGGGCGTCACGGCGTGCGCGGTTTTCCGACGGTGATCGGGTACAGCCGGGGGAAGGAGTTCAACCGTTTCCATAGCGCCCAGCCGGACCATCTTCTGCGCCAGTTCATAGACAGGCTGATCACCCACCATCATTCCAGCGAATGATCCTCCCCGGCTGCGTCGAGCACGTCATTCCTCTGTCGCACCCCGCCAAACCCGTGCTGGCGGTGGGCGCCTGGTATAAAAACACCCTCTGCCTCACCTCCGGCCAGCAAGCGTTCGTCAGCAAAACCGTCGGCGATATGGATAGCCCGGATGCCTGCCGCGCCCACGAGGAGATGGTGCGGATGCTGCTGGAGTGGCTGCGCGA
>CXWL01002996.1_pt1 | contig 35996 bp, 40 predicted proteins | sample 590931 | NCBI WGS metagenome assembly CXWL01 (sample SAMEA3498368, study PRJEB10139) | groundwater metagenome | biome: water well; material: biofilm material | place: Germany | collected 2015-04-27
CATGCATGAGGTTATACCACAACAGATGAACTATATAAATACTATTATGAGACAGTTAATACCTCCAATAAGTTGAGTGTCACAATAGCGACAAACAGAGAAGGACCGGTGTCGACCAGCTTCCCCAGCACGGGGAGGAAGGAATCGAGCCGATCAATGCCCTGTGGAAACAGGTAGCATGTGGTGGGTTGGGCGAAGCCATGATCGTTAAAGAAGAGTGCGGCGATGACCGGTCCAATATGTATCTCGATGGAGACGGATCGGCTGCTGCGAAGTCGCTTCCAGCCGTTGCTCACCATCAATCGGTTGGCGAGCGCGGACCGAATGATAGTCGCGATAGGCTCCTGCAGGCCGCGATTACTGAAATAGACCGCATCAACGCCTCGAAGGAACTGCGTGATTACGTCGAAGCACGGCTCGTCTGGCAGCGATCTGATCGGCGTCAACGCGAGTTGCTCAATCTCCGGTAACGCAAGGCCTGGCAGGCAGTGGGCCAGCAGATCGAAGTAGGCATCGTTCCATTCCCTTGGGGAGTGGGCGACTTGTTCGTCCGCGTCCAGCCCAGCACGATTCGCCGCCGCAGTCCAAGAGGCATAGGAGCGAGCCATCTCGCATAACCATGGGCGCTTGACTACATCGACGAGGCTCTGGGCCTTGCGGATCCACAGTGCCGCCGCCTGGTGGTCGGCATATTCGACCCGTCGCGAGGGCTGCGGTGCGGGTGTCTCCTGCTGCCCTCGTCCGCCCGGTAGCCGGATACCCCGGCGGCGGCGCGGCGCTTCCGACGGAAACGTCGGCCAATCAGGTTCAGGACGCTCATCGGCAAGCCATGTCACCTCAGCATCCACGGCCGCTTGCATCCGTTGGCGGTGGTGCTCGGAACGCGCGGCGACCTCCTCCTCGGGGAGACCCCATTCGCGACTCGGCTGGATACAAGCCGCGAAAGCGCATCTCAGCACTGCACGCGGCAAGCGTTCGTCGATGGATGCGAGGACGAAGGCCACCGTAGCGAATCCGTGAGCAGCAGCCGGGTCGTCGCGAGTGGCCACCTGAAGAAGGGCGCTGATATCCCCAGTGGTGGCGCGATCTTTTAGCAAGTGGATCATTCCGACGAACGCGATCGCGACTGGGTTAAACCGGAGTCCATAGAGCGACTCTTCCTTCGTTTGCAGCGCCTGGGCGAAGATGCCGCGCGCCCATGCTTCGTGCTGGGTGCGCAGATCGGCACCCCCGTCCCGCATTGCGATCATGGCCGCGCTGACCACAGTAGCTTCCCGCATCGAGTCCTCATCCTCGTTCGTCGGAGTAGTCACCGCGCGTTGCGCCCACTCGACCGCTGCCGCTGCCAATTCGCATGACGAGCGGGACGGGTCTTCCAGGGCCAAGCTGAGGGCAGCCTGCATATTGGTATCCGCCTGCGAGCCCTGTGAGGCCGCTTGCAGAGTTTCGAGGTGCCGACTTTCGGTCTGCGGCGACACATATTGGCGAGCGGTCGTCTGCGTGCCATCGGAAAGCGTGACAGAAACCTCAGGGTAATTGCTCGGGTCGACCCGGTTGAGCGCGTGGACCACCATGAAGGCAGGATCGCCCAGGTTCGAATGCTCGTCGGGTAAGCCAAGGCGTGCAGCCGCGTGACGCAGTGAGTTTGTTAGCGTCTCCCGCAACTCGGTCGGCCCGAATACTGCGTACTTGCCAAAGAGATCATCAAGTGAGAGCCTTCGAGAAGCGCGCTTCTTAAGGCTTTCCAGACTGGCCGCGCCGACCAGTTTATTCTGAAGAGTATTGAGCCCGAAGATATCCGGGCACTCGATGATGTCGTGCACGTGTCGCTCGCGGTCGAGGCACAGGAGCTCGGGGCAAGCCAGGAAAGGGACCGACGCCTCGCGCGACTTCGGCCAGTGCGAAAGCAGGAGATCGACCGCGACTAAAAGGTAAGTCGCTGGAGACTCGGGAGGGCCGAGCACGTCCTCCAGCACCGTATCGAAGATCTCTCCTGCTTCGATTCGTTGGTGTGCCCAGGCTTCGAGGGCCATCAGGGCCGACGTTACGCAGTAGTGGCCTGCTCCCTCCCGTGACCACCTGTACGATTGCTTCCATGGGAAAACTCGCTCACTTTCTGAAAACGAGATGGTGATTAAGTCAGCACCGTATTCTCGGCCCCCGGCGTAGAAAGAGATTGCATGGTCAACGAGCCGGTGGATCAGCGACAGCCCATGCTGCGGGGCATGGGTAAGGAGGTCAAGAAATGGCCCCTGCGCCGGTGACGTGGGGAGAAATTCGTGGTCGAGAAAGCCAAACGGCTCTCTGAACTCGCGGCGGTGGTTTCGATCGCCAGGCTGACGCTTAGAAATCAGGGCAGTTACGGTCAGGGCGGCCAGCTCCGTGGGCGCAGCCTGGGCAAGCGACCCGCGGAATTTTAAGATACTGCGCACAGCATTTTCGTTGTGCCGGCGCTGGTTGAACGATCGCAAATACTCCACGGCAAGCGCCGGCGTCCGATGGCAGAACAAGAGAAAGCCGGTGCGGAGGTCTGACTCCAATGTTCTGATCCGGTCGCGATCAAATTCACCACCGAACGGCTCACGTTGATCATGGAAGGTTTCAGTATCGCGGGCTGCCTCAATCTTGGTTAGCCACCGGTAAAGCCATTGCAGCAGCAACGGCGTCAGCCGATCGTGCCCGAACATTCCGATGGACCATGCGGTGTAAAGGTCGACTACGTCTGGGATCGCCGCCACCGGCAACGTCTGCCCCAGGCTGAGCAACCAGCCGATCAACCGATGCCAGGACGGTCCGCTCGGAACATTGAAGCTTGCAGGGACTATCGTTGGATCAAGGCCGACGTCCGCCAAGCACTTTGAAGCTGGCTCTACATCGACCGCCATCACTACCCGGATGAGTTCGCGAAGCGTGCTTGCACGGTTCGCGAACAAAAGGCCCGACGCGCGTGTCAGCAGCTCGAGGCCGACCTCGGAGCGAACGAGCCCCAGCAACGCCGCCCGGCGCCACGAACCGTGCGTGCCCTCGCGGCTAAGACGTTCAACGAGAGACTGCCAGCGCGTGCTATCGACCGCACGCTCGAGAGCCATGCGCGAGGCGAGCTCCACGCCCCTCGCCAAGGCCGCTGGCGCAGGGCGCCAGAGAGGCAGGCGCTCAATCATCGTGGGTTCGGAATGAAGCAGGTTAGCTATCGCCCATTCGCGAAGGACATCGTGGCGGAACGCGACGCGGTCGTTCCCCAAGTCGCGTAGCGTTTCGCTTGCGGCTAAGGCATCGATCGCCTCCTTTGGGCAATCACTGACATCCAGCGCTTCGGCCCGCAAGAGAGCCTGTTCAGCTAACGTCTTTAGCAGCCTGGCGCGATCGCGGTAGCCGGCGTCGCGCCTGCCGTCGGCCGTGCGCCACCACTGCTCGGCCATGTCGACCTCGGTGCGCGGGACCGGATCGTCCCCTTGCCGGCTCGCAAGCCGGGCAAGGCGGAAGAGGTTTCGAGTCACATCGCGCGCCGGGTGGGGGTCGGCCAAGAGCGGGGCGAACCTTGGAGCGACGTGCCGCATCTCGTCAACTTCGGCATCGCTCAGTTCGCCGATCACGATAGGTGCTGTGCGCCCTAAGCGGTCGAGTGCGTCCGCCGGTAGCCAGTTCGGTTCCTCGATTCCGAAGTTGCGCCTTGCCGTCGCGATCACGGCGAAGCCTGGTACGGTCGCGGCTTCCCGGACAAGGTCAACAACGGTCCTTCTCTCCTCGTCACTGAAGATGTCCAGGTTGTCGACAAAGAGGATCGCTCCACCATCGCCCGCGAGATCAGCAAGCAGATCATGAGCTGTGCCATCAAACCCAAGCACCGCCCGCATGGCGGTCCACCCCTTTGGTATCGTTCGACCAGGGCTGAGGACGACAACCCGCGCCTCTGTGGCGATCTGCTCGGCGAGGTGCTTCAGCACCCCCGACTTCCCGACGCCTGCGTCTCCGCGGATCTCGACATAGCGGCCACTGTCAAGGGCGGCGCGAACGGTGGCGATGCGCTCGTGTCGGGTCAACATCACGTCGCCAACGCGATCGCCAATGTCGGCAAGCGCGTCGCGGGAAGCCTCGGCGAGAGTCGCGCGCGCGGATGAGTAGCGCCGGTCACCGGCAAGGCGAAACAACTGATGACTAAGGTCCTCGATTAGTCCATCGCGGGTGCGGTCACCACCGCTCGCCGCGACCTGCATCGCGATCTCGACCAATGTCGTCCAGAGGTTTCCAGCCCGCAGCGCATCGTCCGGGTGGAGGGCGCGGACGGCGCGTTCCTTTGCGAGTTCCTCGGACGCGGAGCCTTGGGCGGTGAAGTCGAAGACGAGAATCTGGAGCTTGCGCAGTAGTTGCCAGACCATCTCGTCATCGTCTGGCGTCCCGGCGTCGCGCAAGCGAGACCCAAATGTGCGCACGAAGGAACGCATGTGATCATTGGCGGACCCCGGTCGAGCGATCCGGGCCATGAAGGTTGCTGCGTCACTTAACTGTCGTGCCCATGTCAGAACGTCCTGGTAGGCGCCGTCGATCTTCTGGGACGTTCGGGCGGTCGCAATCGCGAGTTCGTAGCGGCTGGTCCAGAAGTCTGGTCTTCGGGAGGCCTCGACGATCTGACCAACAACTGCGCGAAATACCGGGTCACTGGGCGCAAATATGATACTCCGCTTGACCTGAATCTCGAGAACTGCGGAATTACCGCGTGCATCGTGGGCGTGCACGATAATGTCGTCTAGCGGTCGGCCCTCGGCTGCTCGCTGGAACTCGATGCGGTCGATCGTCGTGCCCGGCAATCCACGGGGTTCTGTGCCCATCAACATGGACAGCAGGTAGTGCGCGCCGACTTGACCCTCAAAAAGGCTGCCGGCCGGTCCGCTCGATGCGGGATTTGTTGCGTGCGCTGTCACCCGCCTTGGCCTTCACTATCAATGGCCGCCCCTGACAGATTTTTTCTCAACGTGCTTCCCTCAACCAAATGTAGGTACTATGGCGCTTCTCCGGCAACTTCTGACCGAGAGCTGCCCTCCAGGCTACTGCCTGAAATAAGTCGGTGTCGTGGACGGCTTCAAGCGTCGCTGAATTTGGTCTTGCGCGTCGCAATCTACCTCCATCAATTCACCTGGCGCGTGAGGCTCATGCGCTGGTGCAGGATACGCACAACCTCGGTTGCATCCGCACCCGCACGGTAGACGATGACATGGGAGCCGACAAGGTAAAGCCGATACGTGGCGGCCAGTTCCCCGCTCTGATGGCCAAGCCCTGAGTTACCTGCGAGCAGGAGAAGGGCATCGTTCAGCTTGTCGCGGTAGATCAACAGTTGCTCGCGTCCCCACCGCTCGCCGGTGTAGCGCAGGATGCTGGCAAAGTCTTTCTGTGCCTCCGGTGAAAGTCTGAGCGGGTGCTTATGGGAGGACATCAGGATCAATCGGCTGGCCGTTGTGCATGGCTGCGATGGCCGATTGCGTGATGCTCTCCATCAGTTCCGGTGTGTACTCCGCGCCTTCGCCCCGGTCGAGCTGCGCGTCGCCCTTGGCAATCGCTGCCCGCCAGGCGGTCGCGCGGCTTTCCTCGGCCTGCATCCGGCGGATCGCGTCGCGGATCACTTCCGTGGCGTTGCCATAGAAGCCGCTGGCAACCTTATTTTTGATGAAGCCTTCCATCTCAGGCGAGAGATTGACGTGCATGGTCATAGGGTAACCTCCTGTTGAAGCATATATACAAAGTATCCATAACGTGGATACATGTCAAGGCAAATTCCAGTGGTATCCCCACGCACGACGAGCCCAAGTGTCGGCCTGCCGGTAACGCCTCCCCTGATGCAAACAGCCAAGCGATGCGGCATCGGCTGCGCCCATGCCGTAAAGGACAGGCCACGCGAGTACGCCACCGCCTGTCCAGTGACGAAGACTAAGGGCTTCGCCCTCGCATCGCGCAATGGCTGCAGCGCGACGTTGCGCTGAACCCATAAGCCCAAGAAGTAAAGACCATGAACCTAGCGGCCAAGCCCAAACAGCTATTTCCCCGAGATCACGTCGTCGCCACGCCTAGCGCGCTTCCCTGGCAGCGGCAGATTTACCTAGCCCAGCATCAGTCCGGCGACTAGGGCTAATGTGTGCACCAGCGACAAGACCAGAACGACGTAGCGCTTAACAATGGTTTTCGTATTCTGTCCGCCTATCCGATCAACCCCGCGAAGCCGAGCAAGGGCTATGGCGACACCTGCCTGTGGATGATCACCGAGGCCGACAGCAGCGTGACCACTTGCTTACTGCCTAATGAATACTGGCGGCATGAGCCCGCACCGGTGCAGGTTTCTTGTTTCGCAAAGGGTACGTTATGAAACAGACCGGAAACCCGCGCCAGTGCGAGCACTCGATTGCTTCATACGTTAGTTTTATATTGGCAAGCATGAAATACGGCTATGCCCGCGTCGCTGGAGCCAAACAGGGAGCAGTCATCGTAAAACCAGCGATACGGATTGATCGGTGCGTGCAATGAGCAGGAAAGGATGGTCGGAGGGAAAGAAGAAAGATGGTGCCGAAGGCGGGAAAAGGGCTTGACCGTATTAGGGGGTGTTTACTAGTACCGTGTATTCTATAATTTCAACGGTTTATGCTACCGTCGTCTTAGGGCGTATTGCCCAGGCTTGGAGAGTTGGTTAGCAAAATGTTAGCAGGCGGCTAGAAAATAGGCGGCAACAAGCGGAGTAATTACCCGCCTGGCGGCGTGTTCCTGGACGCCGTGCCGCCTCCCTTTCACACCCAGGACCGAACAGGAGCGGCCATGCCAAGTGCACGGGATAAGACCGTATCTCGAAAACAGTTTGTCAGCTACCGCCAAGAAGGGGAGCGTGTGCCTCTTGCCCTCGTACAGGCTGAAGCCTTGGCAAGGCAGGGGGATTCTGAAGCGATCCTTGCTCTTGAACGGTTAAGGCTGAACAAGTTCCTTCAAGAGAATAAGCACCTATCGCGGGAGATTGATGGTTTGATTGTGGGTTTTACTGTTCACACAGACCGTTTTCTTAGAATGCAGGTAGCCATACCCGAAGCTATGTCTGCGCGTCGTCTAAAGGCGGCGGCTCCTGATGTGATTGCTTGGCGCAACCGTTTGACAGAATTTCAGGGCGAGAGCGTGAAGCATGCCTGGAATGGGCTACGTTTCAAACTGAAGGCGGCAAAAGACTCGGGCGCGTCCTGGGGCGACTTAGCCCACCAATGCACCCAAGAGCTTGCGGAAGACCTTGAGGCATTCCATAGAGGCAAGACTGCCCTCCATCGGCAGATGGCAGGCTGCGCGGCCAGAAGTCTGCTTCAAGCCTTCGGCTTCAATGACGACATGTGCATAGAGATGTTAGAAGAGGCTTTGACTAACCTCAATAATGGCCTTCCCGTGTTTGGAAAATCGCATCAGTCTACTCGCCGGAAGAAGTTCCTAGAGACAAGCACGCCCATCACTGCTGAGAAAGTCCGCGCCTTCGTCCAAGGTGGTGGGAGGCGACGCACTACTAAGTAGTTACCCCATGTTGAAAATGGGTTCGTTTCTACCATAGTCACACAATCCCTCCTGTTGTACTGTTCTCTCTATACGGGCCTGGAATCGTCCAGGCCTGAACAAGGAGGGCGCATACATGAAAGATCCAGCACTTCACACCGACAGTTTACCTGACTGGTTGTCCCCGCTTGAAGTCCAGCGGTATCTACGCTTATCGAGGACGAGCGTCTACGATTTGTTGAGGAGCGGGGCAATCCAACATCAACGCTTCGGGCGCTCCATCCGCATTCCAAAATCGGCGTTAGCTCCGACAGTCCGCCCCGAGGTTGCCAGATGAGTCGGCCACATGCTGATGCGGTTCGGGACGCGGCCCAAGGGCGCTGGCTCGAAATCCTTCGGGGGCTAGGTATCGAGGTTTCAATCAACCCGAAACAGCATACCCCATGCCCAGTATGTGGCGGGGATGATCGGTTCAGATTCGACGACCTCGACGGGCGGGGAAGTTTTTTCTGCAACCAGTGCGAGCCCCGATCCGGGGACGGCTTCGCGCTGGTCATGAAGGTCCGAGGGTGCACCTTTCCCGAGGCCCTTGAACTCGTGGCAGGTGTCCTTGGCGTCCCGGCGGCCCCCACAACATCTAGCACTTCGAAACGCACACTGTACGAATACGTGGACGCTTCAGGACGGGCCGTCCTTCGTGTGGTACGAACAGACTGCCCTGACGGTTCCAAACGGTTCTCACAATCAGGACCGACGGCAGACGGCCATGGCTGGCAATCCAGCACCGAGCACGCACCGAAGCCGAAACCGCTCTACCGACTCCACGAAATACTACGTAGTTCAACTGGTGAGCCTATCGTCATTCACGAAGGCGAAAAAAGCGTCCATGCAGCCCTAGACGCGGGTTTACCCGGTTGCCACACGACGACCGTTGGTGGATCGAGCAACCCAAAGCAGAGCGATTTTTCCCCACTGAAGGGGCGTGATGTCGTGCTTTGCCCGGACAACGACGCACCCGGCGAGAAATACGCGCAAGCGGTGGCCCAGTTGTCGACCGAAGCAGGGGCACTATCAGCGAAAATCTGTAGATTGCCAGGCCTTCCAGAGAAGGGCGACGTTGTCCAGTGGCTGCAAGCTGGCTGCACCCCGGCGCAGTTTACTGAGCTGCTGGCAGGTGCTGAGCCCTGGGTGAAGTCGGCGGCTAAGCAGGAGGCAGCACCAATGAGCACGTCATTATTAGGCTTCAAATCTAGGCACGACTCGCGGCAGAGGCCCGAAAACGGGTCAGACTTATTAGACGCCATAGATGAATTCCTCGGTAAGTTCGTGGCGTACCCAGACGCACATTCTCGCACGGCCCATTGTCTTTGGTGTGCGCATGCCCATTTTATGGATAAGTGGGACTCCACCCCACGGCTTGCGTTTTTGTCCCCTGAGCCAGGCAGCGGAAAAACACGCGCCTTAGAACTAACTGAAACGTTGGTCCCTCGGTCCCTCGCAGCGATCAACGTGACGCCCGCCTATCTGTTTCGCAAGATCGGCGATCCCGACGGCCTCCCCACGGTGTTACACGATGAAATCGACACCGTCTTTGGACCCCGAGCCAAAGACAACGAGGAAATTCGAGGGGTAATCAACGCTGGGCATCGACGAGGCGCTGTAGCCGGGCGATGTGTGGTCAAGGGCAAGACGATAGAGACCGAAGAGCTCCCCGCATTTTGCGCCGTGGCTCTGGCTGGGCTGGGGAATTTGCCGGATACGATTTTAAGCCGATCCGTCATTATCAGAATGCGCCGACGGGCACCGACTGAGCGCGTCACGTCATACCGTCGGCGTATCCACAGCATCGAAGGGTACCAACTGAGGGACCGCCTCGCGGCGTGGGCGCTCCACATCCAAGGAATTCTTGACTTGGACCCATCCATGCCCGACGGCATTGAAGATCGGAACGCCGACGTGTGGGAAAGCCTCATTTCTGTAGCAGATGCGGCGGGCGGGACATGGCCGGACCGGGCGCGTGTAGCGGCTGTAGCGCTCGTAGCGGCTGCTAAGGTAGGTACACCTAGCCTTGGAGTTCGGCTGCTGAGAGACTTGCGGACCATCTTTCCTGAAAGTATATCCGCTCTGTGGACTGCGGATATTTTGATGCACCTTCACAATATTGAAGAGTCTCCATGGGGTGATCTGAGAGGAAAACCCTTAGATTCTCGCAAGTTGAGTTCTCTCTTACTTCCCTACGCAGTACATTCTAAGCAAATACGATTAGCTTCTGTAAACCAGAGAGGATACTACCGAGACGACCTGAGGGACGCCTGGAGCAGGTATCTTCCACTTAAGGATGAAGTGTCTATTCCTGTGGTGGGTCCACCTCCCATGGATGCCGCTACACCCGCTACAACGCTACGGAACGACCCGATGGACGAGCAGGTGGATCCTGGGTCGGGTCTGAGCCTTGTTACTGGCGACCTCTACGACGAACTGGAGGTGGATCTTGTTGATTGAAATTCTATCGCCCCTGAAACTTCGGCGAATGGACGGGGCTATGCAGCGTGTCACCTCTGGCGAAATGATCGATTTGCCGGATGTAGAGGCGACCAAATTGCTCACCCGTGCGCCTGGGATGGTCCGGCGGGTTGCGGTGGCGGGGTCGGCCTTTTCTGTCGGCTCAACGATCTGCTGGCGCGACGGTCTAGGGCGAATTCACGGCCCGGCGACTGTTGAGCGGACATTCATTGACCATCAGACCGGCAAGACATGGCTGAGCCTGGAATACAACGGCGCGAAACTGGAAATCCTGGCGTCATTGGTGGTCGACATGGCAGAGACCGTGGCACCTGAGACCGCGCAATCGACAGCACCGATTGCACCGTTGCAACCCGGCTGGTCGATAACCCATCGAGCCGAACGCGGGGACTTGCAGCGGGGCATCGTGGAGGTGATGGAGTACACCCCAAAAGGCTGGATCGTCGTGTTGTCCGATGGGGCGCGGCTCCCCTTGGTGAGGGTTGAGGCCGTCGGGCAGACCGACGAACGGGGGCGGCTCGTGTCGGCATGGCAAGTCAAGGAACATGGATTTGACGGGCACAAGCACGAACAGAGGGGCGACGATGACCGTTCGAATCGAGGTTGACCGAGGCAATGGCGTGCTCCTGCTGGCGCTTGATGATCGCCGGGCGGCGTTGACCGTCACCGAGGCGGCGGCGTTGGTGGCACTTATCGAAGGTGGCGTTGACCTGCTGGCTGCACCGGGCGGTCAAGGCGACGGCTGGTTACATTCGGGCACTTGAAGGGGGGGGGCGCGTCAAAAAGANNCGGGGGGCGTAGGGGGGAGGGTCGAATCTCTACCGACTGAGCAAGGAGCACCGCACGGGCAGGCATCCTTAGGCGACCGCAAAATTAGCAATAGGTGATACGTGTTTTCACACATTTAAACCGAAAGGGGTTTCCAATGAAGCTTAAAACGGCGGTGGCTGTGAATTTTCCAAGGCTGAGCGATGATCCCGAGCTGCAGGCGGCGAAGACAAAGCTCACCGAACTGCAAACGACTTTCAATCCCATCGAGCGGGAACTTGTCGAGCTGTTGCACTATCCCGCTACGAAGGCGAATTCAACTGATCGAATGGCTGAGGCGCTGCTTGATGGCGGGGCGCTCCCTGAGGGGCCAGCGGCTGCCCGAGAAGAAAGGGTTTCCACCCTCTACGATCAGAAGCGAATCCTGCACCGGGCGATTGAGCTTCAGCGTGAGCGGATTGAGGAATTACGAGCGAGTAAGTCCAAAGCGATTGCAGCCAGTCTAGTTCCGGCCCATCGCGAGCTAGTGCGGGCGCAAGCGGTGGCGGCGGTAGGCTTGGCACAGACACGCGAGGCGGAATGGATCTTCCGTGAAAACCTCACGTTGGAAGATATCAGTTATTCGTCACACCTCACGCCGATGCCATTTCCTGGTATCGGGAGGATTAGCGACGACTACTCTACTGTGTCGCTGTTTCTGCGGGAGTGTGTCACTCGGGGCTACCTGACCGAGCGAGAGCTTGAGCGAGTGAAGGCGGGCGAAACCATCTAACCGAAAGGATGCACCATGGAAGTGTTTGAAAACCAAGCCTACGAACGTGCCGACGTGGGGGGAGTTGCAGCAGCGGCGGTACGTTCGCGTATCGCCTGGAAGAAAAGTCCCAATTATCCACGGGAGATTGAGCGGGACCTTCAACGCTTGCGCGCAAAGGTGCTAGCCACGCGATCCGCGGGGCAGCGCTCCGACGAAGAACGCCGAATGCTCTCGCTGATTGCTGATCATCGCGATCGGCTGGCTAGCCTGCGGGCGGAAGGGCGGCGCTGGTAGGTGTGTGGCTGGCGCTGAAACACAGGCCGACTCGGTGACGTTGTGCCGGGTCGGTCTGCCCTGTTCTGGTAACTACGTAATTACACTTTTGTCTTGGGCAGGACGCCCTTCTTTTCGAGTTCCGCAAGGTAGGCTTCTGCGAGTTCAAATAGCACTTGCTTGAGCGTCTTTTGTTGGATGGCTGCTGCAACCTTCATACGGTGCATGAGCTCTCGGGGAACATTTTTGACGATCCATGTTCCCTCTTCACTTTCTTCGGTCTTCGCGGCCTTCATGTCGCTACCGTATCACTCCCCAATGCAAGGGCTCAAGAGTATCTTGACATACTCATATATCTCAAGATATAAAGGAACCTAGAAAGGGGGTGAGAGCAATGAAGTCAGTACGAATCTTGGTAAGTTTGCCCGAATCGCTCAAGGTCAAGCTGGACGCCTTGAGGACAGAGGGCTACACCGTGAGCGCCTACCTGCGACATTTGGCAGAAAGGGACCTTGCAACCCGTGAAGACGCGGGTTGGAGCGCAACACGAGGGTGGACAAAGTAAGGGAGCAGCTACACCACATTGAACAAGGAGAACCGACCATGAAAACAATTCTTAACGGCAAACGGTACGACACGCAGACGGCGGAGGCACTCGCCACATGGGACAACGGGCACTATTTGGGCGACTTCCACCATTGCTGTGAAACGCTGTACCGGACCACGAACGGCGCGTTCTTCCTGCATGGCGAGGGTGGGGCGTTGTCTGCGTATTCCCAGGAGTGTGGAAACAACCGTGGGGGAGGGGCGGACATCCGCCCGATGACCCGAGAGGACGCCTTTCGGTGGGCACAGGATAGGGGCGCGTGCGAGGCGATTGAGGCTCATTTTGCCGACATGATCCAGGACGCCTAGACCGGGCGAGAAAAGGAGCACTGACCATGCGCGGACATATTCGACAGCGAACAAAAGGCTCCTGGACCATCGTGTTAGACCAGGGGCGGCAAGTAGACCCAGCTACGGGGCTTTCAAAGCGGATGCAGACATGGAAGACGGTCCAGGGCACGAAAACCGAGGCGGAGCGCACCCTAGCGGAGATGATGCACCGGCTTAACCATGGGCAAGTGGTAGAGGCGTCCCGAATGACCCTAGGTGAGTGGATGCAAGAATGGTTAGATACCGTCATTCAGCCGAGCCGACGAATGCGGACGTTTGAGACGTATTCTCACGTCGTCATGAAGCATCTCAAGCCGAAACTTGGCGCGCTGAGGCTCTGTGACCTTCGCGCCTCGCACTTACAGCGCTACTACAACGGGTCCACCTTATCGAAGGGGAGCCTACAGCAACACCATGCGATCTTGCATGGGATTCTGAAGGCGGCGGCAAAGAACGACTTAGTCCTGCGTAACGTGGCGGACTTAGTCGAGGGGAAACCCCGGCGGCGGCGAGGGTCTCATGATGAGCTACCGCAGTGCTGGGAAGAGCATGAGGCGCGGCAATTCCTGGACGCGGCAAAGGAGGACAGCCCACAGGCGGGGGCTTTTTACTCTCTGGCCTTGGATGCGGGACCCCGGCGCGGGGAATTGTGCGGGATACTGTGGAAGGATGTGGCCCTCGACGTGGGGCAGGTGACCATCACACGCCAGTTGCTCAAAGTCGCACCGGGGAAGATCCCCGTTTTTGGCCCACCGAAGAACGGGGATAGCCGGACGCTAGATCTCTCGTCCCATACGGTGACATTGCTGCGACGGCATAAGGCGGCGCAATCTGAACACCGGCTATTGTTGGGGACGGCCTACCATGATTATGGCCTGGTGTTTACCCGGCCATTCGGCGACCCTATCCAGGTGAACAATCTTGGTCAACGTGAATACGGGAGGCTGATTAAGGATTCGGGTGTGCGTAAAATTAAATTTCACGGCCTGAGGCATACGAGCGCAACACTGTTATTGAAACGGGGGACCCCTCCCCACGTGGTATCACAGCGACTTGGGCACCGAGACCCCACCATTACGATGACGGTGTACGCTCACGCTTTGCCCTCAATGCAGCAAGACGCAGCGGTGACGATGGGGGGCATTCTCCATGGTTAGGAGCACGTTGGTTAGCAAACGGTTAGCAAGGGTGAGGGGGAATCGCGTAACAGGCCGGAAAACAAAGGGGGCAAGAACGATGGTGCCGAAGGCGGGACTTGAACCCGCACGGGTTTCCCCACACGCCCCTCAAACGTGCGCGTCTGCCATTTCGCCACTTCGGCGGCGTGGGCATTATAGAAGTGGCTGAAAACCCTTGTCAATGAATGGCCTGTCCGATAGAATCCGTCGTGTTCATCCAAATATTCGACCCGCATGGCGCTGGCCGAATCATTTTGATCCGATCCTCAACGCTAATTACGTTAACAACAGCCCTCACGCTTGCGGACACCACGATGACGGGCTCCTCCCCTACGCAACAGAATGCCCCAATGTCCTCATCCAGTCCTGTGGCGGCCTTCTTTGATGTCGACAACACTCTCATTCCGGGGTCAGCCATCGAATTGCGCTTCTTTCGGTACCTGTGGACTCAGGGCGTGGTGGGATGGCGGGAAGCCTCGTCGAGTCTGGCCTACCTCCTCCGACACGGCGGATTGTTCTCCTGGCAGGCGCTTCGCGCGCAAAAACCGTACTTGGGCGGGAAGCAGGCAACAGACATTCAGGCCTTAGGGCATGCGTTTGTCTCGGAGGTAATTCTCTCCTCGTTGTCCCGTGAGGGGATGGCCAGAATCGCACACCACCAAGCACAACGGCATCAGGTGGTCTTAGTGACCGGCTGCCTCGATCTCTTGATCGCCCCCCTTGCCATGCACCTCGGCATTACGTCAGCGCTCACGGCACGGCCCGAACATCGGGATGGTGTGTTTACCGGGCGGCTGCATCTCCCAGTTCCGTACGGACCAGGCAAACGCGAGTTAATCGATGCGTTCGCCCGCGCGAACGACATCAATCTCCAGCAATCCTATGCCTACGGAGACAGTCCAGGCGACGTCGAATTGCTGCAAGCGGTGAAGCATCCCCTGGTGGTCAACCCCATCCGTGGAATGGACGCAATTGCTCGACGGCACGGCTGGCCAATGACAGAATGGCGCTGATCGACGGGGCATCTTGGACGTGACCACCACACTGAAAGTCACCGAAATCTTCCACAGTATCCAGGGAGAATCCACCCATGCGGGCCGTCCCTGCGTGTTCATCCGGCTGACGGGCTGTCCCTTGCGCTGCACCTGGTGCGACACGGACTACTCGTTTTATGGAGGCACGGACCTCTCGCTGGAAGACGTGCTGACCCAAGTCCAACAGTTCGGCTGCCCGCTCGTCGAAGTAACAGGGGGCGAGCCCCTCAGCCAAAAGAGCACGATCGACTTGCTCCGCATCCTGTGTAACACGGGATTCCAAGTTCTGCTTGAAACGAGCGGAGCCATCGACACTTCGACGGTCGATCCACGCGCCCACATTATTCTCGACGTGAAATGCCCGGGCAGTGGCATGATGGATCGCATGGACTGGGACAATGTCCATCGCCTGAGGAGCCATGACGAGGTGAAATTCGTCATACAAGACCGAACCGATTACGAGTGGGCTACCTCCATCGTGAGGCAGTACGAGCTGCTCACGCGCTGTCCAGTGCTGTTCAGCCCGGTCTTTGGTGTGCTCGACCCGCAAACCTTGGCCGAATGGGTCCTGCACGATCGGTTGCCGGTTCGGTTTCAAATACAAATGCACAAACATATCTGGAGCCCCACCACTCGCGGGGTCTAGAACAAGAACCGCCGTTCCCTTCACATCAGAATAAGGAGCCAGAAGATATGCAGCAGATCGACGTCACCGTAAAGCCAGGACGCCCTGAACAGGAACAGGCCGAACTGTTGGTCTTGACCCACTATGAGGATGCGGATCGACTACACGGCGATGCCGCCACCGTCGACCGAGCACTCGGAGGGATACTGAACCAGCTGCTGAGCAGTGGGGAATTCACCGGCAAGAACCAACAAACCACCGTGGTGCATACCCACGGGAAGCTCCCAGCCAAGCGCGTGCTGTTGCTCGGGCTTGGCAAGAAAAAAGACGCGAAGGTGGAGACGATCCGCCAAGCCATGGGCGTGGCAGCGAAACGGGCCAAGGCAGTCAATGCTACCTCGCTCACCGCGTCAATCGCGGGAACTGACCTCTCGGGTGTCACGGACGGCATGCTAGCTCAAGCCATGGTCGAAGGGACTATCCTTGGTTCGTACCAATTCACGGCCTATCGGAGCACCAGTCAGGATAAGAAGGAAAAGACGTTCTCCCGCATCATTCTGGTGGTCGCCAACGCGGCGTCGCTCGCGGCGGTGAAGCAAGGGGCCGCCTATGGCCATGCTGGAGCGGAGGCCGCCGTGTTTGTTCGGGACCTCTGCAACCATCCATCCAATGTCATGACACCGTCTCGTGTGGCGGAGGAAGCCAAGCAGATCGCCAAATCCCACCGGATCAAGATCAAGATTCTTGAACGCAAAGATGTCGAACATCTTGGCATGGGGGCCTTTCTTGGCGTAGCGAAGGGCAGTCACGAGCCCCCGAAATTCATCATTCTCGAATATGATGGACGGAAGGGTGCTCGCACAAACAAGAAGGGAACGGCTACCGGCCCGATTGTGCTGGTCGGCAAGACCATTACATTCGACACTGGCGGCATCTCACTGAAACCGGCGGAAAATATGGAGCAGATGAAGGCCGACATGACCGGCGGCGCCGAAGTGCTGGCAACGATTCGAGCCGTGGCGAAACTCAAGCTGCCTGTCCATCTCATCAGTATTCTGCCGGCGACGGAAAACATGCCGGGTGGGTCCGCCATCAAGCCAGGCGATATTCTCATGACTCTTTCCGGAAAGACCGTCGAAGTCCAGAATACCGACGCGGAGGGCCGCTTGATTCTCGCGGACGGACTCACCTATGCCACGCGATTGAAACCCTCCGCGATCATCGATATCGCCACACTCACCGGCGCCTGCGTCGTGGCATTGGGGCAATTTGCCATCGGCATGTTCGGGAACGACCAGGCCCTAAAAGACAAAGTGCGCCAAGCCGGAACCTCCGCGGGGGAGCGCGTATGGGAAATGCCGCTGTGGGACGAATACTTCGAACAACTCAAAAGCGATGTCGCCGATATGCGCAACATCGGCGGCCGTGGGGGCGGCATGATTACCGCCGCGCTCTTCCTCAGCAAATTCGTCGGTGACTGTAAATGGGTCCACCTAGATATTGCCAGCACCGACTGGAGCGAACGAGAACGGGCGTATATCCCCAAAGGCCCCAGCGGCATCGGCACCCGCCTGCTCTTACAGTACGTCATCAACGAAGCGACAGCCTAGCACACGGTGAGGACCCCCATGACCCTTCGCGAGACCGTCGGCCAACTATTCATGATCGGCTTCGCTGATACCAGCCTCACGCGGGCGTTGACCGATCTGATAACCTTCTGTCGGCCTGGTGGGGTGATCGTCTTTCGTCGGAATCTGGAGTCGGCGCATCAGATTCTCCGCCTGACGAACGATCTGCAAGCTTTCGCTGGCTCATCGCCGCTGTTCATCGCCATCGACCAAGAAGGCGGGCATGTGTCTCGGCTCCCCAGCGACTTTACCGTTTTCCCCGCCTGTGGCCCGATCGCAGCCTGCCATTCCGTCGACGAGGTACGCCGAATCGCCTCCATCACCGCCAAGGAACTCCGCGCCGTAGGCATTAACATGAACATGGCGCCCGTGCTGGATGTGCACTCCAACCCACAGAATCCCATCATCGGCAATCGCGCCTATGGGGCCGATCCGGAGACCGTCTCGCGCTATGCACTGGCCACGATCGACGGACTCCACGAGCACCGGGTCATCGCCTGTGGCAAACACTTTCCCGGACACGGCGATACTGACACCGACTCGCATCTCGCACTTCCAGTCATCACGGCCACGCGCGAACGATTGATGACCGTAGAAGTGCCGCCCTTCCGTGCCGCCATCCGGCACGGACTGGAAACGATCATGACCGCGCATATCTTGTTCCCGGCACTGGATCCAGACGTGCCCGCCACCCTCTCCCCCACCATTCTCCAGGGGCTTCTGCGACAAGAACTGGGCTTTCACGGATTAATTCTCTCCGACGACCTGGAGATGCGAGCCATTATCGATCATTATGGAATCGGGGAAGCCGCCGTCTTGGCTCTCGAAGCCGGTGCCGATATCTTGCTGGTCTGCAAAGAAGCTGACCGGGTCCACACGGCCATTGAGGCGGTGGAAGCCGCCGTGAAGAGCGGCCGCCTCCCGTTGAGTCGTCTTGAAGCGTCTCTGAGACGCATCACCGCCGTCAAAGAACGATTCCTTCTGCCGTATACTGCTGCCGACCCCGATCTGGCCACTCAGACTGTCGGCCATGCCGAACACCGTCGCCTCTGCGAAGACGTGTCCCGGCGCCTCGCAACTCCGCAGGGAACCAGCGTGTGACGGCATCAGTCCAGGGCCCCCAGCCTCCGGTCACCCGCCGTGAACTCTGGGCCTGGTGTGGCTACGATTTTGCCAATTCGTCCTTCACGACGCTCATCGTCACCGTCGCTTACAGTGTGTACTTCGTCCAAGTCGTAGCCGGAACACTCGGCGATCCAGGCATGGCGGAGCGCCTTTGGTTTTGGGGCTACTCAATTTCCATGCTCGTGGCGGCCGTGATCTCGCCGATTTTGGGCGCAGTGGCCGATGCTCGTGCCAAGAAACGCCAATTTCTCATCATCTCCACCCTCATCTGCGTCGTCTCCACTGGGCTCCTCGCCCTGGTAGGCCCTGGTGATGTGGCATTAGGATTAGTTCTCTTCGGCATTGCCAATATCGCCTTCGACCTCGGGTTTCTCTTTTGCAGCGCCTTTCTTGTTGAACTGGTCTCGGCTCAACAGATGGGACGCCTCTCCGGATATGGATGGGGCCTAGGCTATATGGGAGGCCTCTTATCATTGGCCCTGGCCTTTCCCTTTATCAGTGGGGGATTTGCGGAGGCGAATCAACCCCTCTACCGGCTGAGCTTCCTCGTCACTGCCATCTTCTTCTTGGTCTCGGCGCTCCCGACCTTCTTCTGGCTCAAGGAGCGCGCCGTCCCGCGTCCCGAGGAAGAGAGCCGCTTGAGCTGGCGAGACACGGTCGTGCGCCTCCGCGGCACGTTTGGGCAGCTTCGCCGATACCGCGATCTCTTCCTCTATCTCATCGCCTATTTAATCTATACCGACGCCATCAATACGGTGATCGTCGCCTCCGGCATTTTCGCCAACAAAGTTCTAGACTTTTCTCCGGCCGATCTGATTAGTTATTTCCTCGTGACACAGGTTACGGCAGGGTTGGGCGCGGTCAGTTTCGGCGTCGTCGCAGATCGAATCGGTTCACACCGAACTATTTCGATCACGCTTGTCGCATGGGTCGTCGTTGCCGTATGCGCCGCAGCGGTCCAGACGAAAGCGCAGTTTTATGCACTCGGCTTGGTGGCTGGGGCTATTTTGGGCGCGAACCAGGCCACAAGTCGCGCATTGCTCGGACGCTTGACCCCGATCGGGAAAGAAGCTGAGTTTTTCAGCTTCTTTTCGGTCACGGGGAAATTTGCTGCGATTGTTGGGCCGCTTGTCTATGGTGAAGTAACCGCATGGACCGGCAGTCAGCGCTGGGCCGTGCTCTCGATGGCGGGATTTTTCCTGCTCGGGTTAGCGTGTTTCCAGCGCGTCGATGAAGCGCGCGGGGTCGCCCTGGCACAGGAGACGACACCACAGCCCTAGGCGGTTCAGGCGGTATCACTTAGGAGAATAACTTCACATCCTAGCGGAAAGGGGCTAGCATGGCGGTGAAGAAGGGCGATTTGATCGACGAAGCCAAACGGTTTCCCGGTTGTTGTGGTCTCGTGGTGAAGGTGATGAACGGGGGCGACGGGTTCGAAAAGATCGTCTGCTGCGATCATGCCCTGACGGAAGAAGACGTCGTGCCCAAGCTCGGTTCTTCACTAGGGCGCAAAAAAGGGCACATGCCGATCGGCGTTATTCTGGATGAAAAGAAACTGTATCCCGACTCCTGCGGGTTGCGAGTGATGATTATCGACGGCGGCGCTGGCTTCAAAGAGATTGTGTGTTGCGGCCATTCGCTCACGCTGAACGCCATCCGGGAACTCAAACTCGAAGAACGGAAGCCCCAACTGTCGGCTCCCGAAGAGCTCCACGGGAACGCCTAGGTCCACCGACCTCCGAATCCATACAGCCATGCGCGACAAAAACGCCATCTTGAATCAGTGGTTGACCAAAATGGAGTGGCTCGACCGCTGGGGCTATGTGACAGCCGGCCTCAGCCTGCTGGTGCTGGGTATGTTGATTTTTGCCCATAGCTGGGTGAACTTCGTGGTCTCACTGGAGCACACGAATCTGCTCACAGCGGGACTCAAGCTCCTCAATGACATTCTTCTCGTCATCATCTTGCTTGAGCTCTTCCGCACCGTCGTGCGCTTTTTGCAAACCGATCAGCTCTTGCTCGAGCCCTATTTGGCCGTGGGTATTATCGCCTGTACAAGACGAGTGCTCACATCCAGCGCGGAGTTTGCCCACGATCCAGGCATCACCGAAGCGCTTTTCATGCGATACCTCTGGGATATTGGCCTCAATGTCTCCGTGATCATGATTCTCATCCTCGGCATTTTTGTTCTTCGTCAACGTCAGGAACCGCCACCGCCCCCTCCACGATCCAATGCAACGTTGTAGGAAGACCCCACTGCCACGATGACAGACCCACCCTCGCAGACAACGATGAACGACGCGTTGGAGTATGAGAGTCTGTTTGAACGGTACAAGGGACGTATTGGCCTGCTTAGTGGCCCGCTGTTAGCATTACTCATCTGGGTACTCCCCTTTCCAGGACTCTCGCCGCACGCCCACACCCTTGCGGCCATTCTCGCGTGGGTGGGAATCTACTGGATTACGGAACCGATCCCCCTCCCCATCACCTCCCTGCTTGGCACGGCACTCTGCGTCCTCATGGGATTGGGATCAGTGAAGGCGATCTTTGCACCCTACGCACACCCGGTGATCTTTTTGTTCATTGGCAGCTTCTTGATCGCCGAAGCCCTAGCCGTGCATGGCGTCGACCGCCGGTTTGCTTCTTGGATTCTGTCGCTTCCCTGGGTCGGGGCCAAGCCGTCGCGCGTGCTGCTGGCGATAGGACTCATCACCGCCATCATTTCCATGTGGATCAGCAACACGGCCGCTACAGCCATGATGGTGCCGATCGCCCTCGGGGCCTTGGGCACGCTTGGCGGCGCCACCACTGCCAATTTAGGCCGCTATCGCATTGGGCTGCTGCTCATGTTGTCCTATTCCGCAACCGCAGGAGGCCTCGCCACGGTCATCGGCACGCCCCCAAATCTGATCGGAGTGGGGCTCATCCAGCAGGAAACCGGTGTCTCGATTTCCTTCCTCACCTGGATGCTCGTCGGCTTTCCCATTTCCATTCTTATGCTGGGAATCAGTTGGCTGCTCCTCAACCGGTTTTTCCCAGCCGTGGCCACCAACCTTGCCGATATCAGCCCCTTACTCCCTTTGACACAGCCCCAGACGGGTTCCTGGAATAAGGGCGAGCGGAACGCCTGCATGGCCTTTGGCATCGCCATCGCCCTGTGGGTCGTACCCAGCGTGCTTGGAGTCCTGTTAGGGAACCAGCACCCTGCCCCTCGATGGCTGGAGTCACACATCCCCAACGAAACCGCCGCACTGTTTGCCGCCGCGTTGCTCTTTGTACTTCCGATGAACCTCGCCGAAGGCACCTTCACTCTGTCCTGGGCACAGGCCAGTAAGATCGACTGGGGCACCATTCTTCTGTTTGGTGGCGGACTGGCCTTTGGCGAGTTGATGATGAAGACCGGCCTCTCCACTGCGATTGGCGAAGGGTTTGTCCACCTCTTCGGGGCCACATCGGTGTGGGGGCTCACGGCCGTGACCATCGCCGTGGCCATCCTCACCAGTGAATTGGCGTCCAACACGGCCTCGGCCACGATGTTGATTCCCGTCGTCATTGCCATCGCCCAATCGGAAGGGGTATCGCCTATTCCTCCGGCAATCGGGGCCTGCCTTGCGGCCAGCTTGGGATTCGCCTTACCGATTTCCACCCCGCCCAATGCCATTGTGTATGGGACAGGGCTCATCCCCCTCACCAGCATGATCCGCATCGGGCTGATTATTGATGTAATCGGCGGACTACTCATCTGGATCAGCCTCTGGTTTCTTTGCCCCCTCGTTGGATTGGTCTAACGATGCTCATGATTCACAACCCGCTTCACCCTTCTGCACACCCGCTTGCCTCATCCCCAGGGGATATGGCATGATCGCCCCTCTCGGAGTTCTGAAGATGGCGACACTCTTCGAATACGTTGGGAATATTCACATCTTTCTGGGTCCTTACCGGGGGAACCCTATCGCGCTCTATCTCATGCGCGGAGAGGGGACCTGTCACATTGCTCCCAAAGTCTATCCATGGAATGAAGTCGTGGGAGTAGGGGAAACACCTAATCGTGCGGCATTCGATTTCGAAGAAAAGTGGAAAGCCACAGGTCGACTAGCCGCCGACATGTATGACGGTCCATCCTGGGAAGGCGTAAAGCCCGAAAAACCTGCCCCACCCAAGCCAGCAACCCCACCAAAACCAGCCGCTCCGGCTACGCCAGCCGCGGGCGCAGACAGCGCGGCAGCTGACACCTCTGGTGCAGCACCGGCAGCAACTCAGGCAGAGAAAGTTACGGCTGCAACGGTCACCACAGCTTCAGCGCCTCCACCGACACCAACAACTCCTCCTCCCACAGCCACAACTCCAGCATCAGCCTCGACCGCTGACGCACCGAGCACGTAACACCACTCCCCGTCAACACTGTATCGACACTGGGCAGGCTTTCCAGCGCGCAGGCGCATCTCTGGAGTTCCGCTATCCTCCTTCTGCCCGTAAGAAAGATCTCGGCTCTAATTCATTGTTCTAGATGATTTGGAGACTCTACGTCCGAGCCCCTGAAGCTGTCGGCTCTTCCAGTCGGCTGCGATTGATGCCGTAGCCGAAATAGATGACGATGCCGATAGCGCTCCAGACGCCGAAGCGAATCCAGGTGGCAAGTGGAAGAAAGGCCATGAGGCCCAAGCAAGCAGCGGTGCCAAGGATCGGCACATACGGCATGAAAGGGGTACGGAAGGGACGGGGATGGTTAGGTCTGGTACGGCGGAGGATCAGGAGGCCGAGACAGACGAGCACAAAAGCAAAGAGCGTTCCAATATTGGTCATGTCGGCGGCTTCGCCGATTGGCACCAAGGCCGCCATCACCGCCACGCCAATGCCCGTAATGAGGGTCGCATGGTGCGGCGTGCCATATTTTGGATGGACCGCCGAGAGCCACGGCCCCAGCAATCGATCACGCGACATGGCGAAGAACACCCGAATTTGCCCGATCATCATGACAAACAGCACGCTGGTGATCCCCGCTAAGGCTCCCGTCGCCACCACCGCCGAGCCCCACTCAAAACCGCCGACGCGCAAGGCCTCCGCGATCGGCGCATGGATGTCGATCTCCGTGTAGGGCACCATCCCGGTGAGGACTGCCGCCACCAGCACATACAACACGGTGCAAATACCAAGCGACACGAGAATCCCAATCGGCAGGTCGCGTTGAGGGTTCTGCGCTTCCTCTGCCGTGGTTGAGACCGCATCAAAGCCGATAAACGCAAAAAACACGATGGCAGCAGCGGTGCCAACCCCGGCAAAGCCGTTAGGCATGAAGGGGGTCCAGTTGGCCGGGTTGACCGAGAATGCGCCAACTGCAAGGAAGAACAGAACGACGGCCAGTTTCACCATGACAATCAGGCTGGTGGCTCTCGCGCTTTCCTTCATGCCCAGAATCAGCACGGCCGTGACGATTAACACAATGATCGCGGCAGGCAAGTTCAGAATCGCCCCTTCGGCGGTCCCCGGCGGGTGCGTCGCCCAAACAGGCAACACGATGCCCATGGTGGTCAGAATGTTATTGAAGTAGCCGGACCAGCCGATGGCCACCACAACGCAGGCCACGCCGTATTCCAAAATGAGATTCCATCCCGTCAGCCAGGCCAAGAACTCGCCCATGGTGGCGTAGGAATAGGTGTAGGCACTGCCGGCGGCGGGAATCATGGAGGCGAATTCGGCATAGCACAGGGCTGCCAGCGCACAGGTGACGCCGGACAGGATGAAGGAGAGGATGATACCTGGGCCTGCACCAAGTCGATGCGCGTCTCCGACGGTGGCCGTGCCAATCAGGACAAAAATCCCCGTGCCAATAATCCCGCCGATGCCGATCCCGATCAGGTCCCACACGGTCAAGGTCCGCTTGAGCCGATGCTCCGCGCGATCTCCATCGGTTTGGATACGTTCGAGGGACTTGGTGCGAACCATCCGCTGAAGAAGCGAACGGGCTGACGATGGACTACCGAGCTCCTGCACGTGCGGCTTTCACAAAGGCGGTAAAGAGTCGACGATGAACGACCAGGCGATCATAGAGAAATTCCGGGTGCCATTGTACCCCCAACAGAAACCGATGGCGAGGGGATTCCACCGCTTCGATCACCCCATCTGGCGCCACGGCAGAAGCCACAAATCCAGGCGCCACCTCTTTGACCGACTGATGATGCGAGGTATTGACCGACATCGACGCCTGCTTCACCACACGACGAAGCAGACTCTTCGGTGTCACCGCCACGCGATGGGCGACACGTGTGGCGGGTCCGTCCCCACGGTGATTCAACGACGCGACGATCTGGGACGGAATGTCTTGGTAGAGGCTGCCCCCGAACGCTACGTTCAGTAGTTGCATTCCCCCGCAAATGCCGAGCACCGGGAGGTCAGCTTTGTCCGCAAGATACACCATCTCCATCTCAAACATCCGGCGCGGCGGGCGCATGACTCGAAACTCATAGCGTTGCCGTTCCCCGTAGAGCGTGGGCGGGAGGTCTGGCCCGCTGCCCGTGAGCAGCAGGCCATCGAGGCGTTGTAACAGTTCACGACGAGAGGCCGCATCTTCGGCAAGAGGGAGGATGAGGGGCAACCCACCGAGATCTTCGATGGCCCGCACGTACCGGGCTCTCAAAAAATAGGTCGGTTCTTTACCACCCCATTCGGAGCGGTCACCAGCGTTGTAGTCTGGGGTGACGCCGATCACCGGTTTCCGTGGCATTATTTTGGAGCGTCCGAATCCGTCATCGACTGTTCTGCAGCAGGCACCCCAAAGAACCGGAGCGGCTCATTCCCCTTCAGATGCTCCGGCGTCACGACATAATTACCCCGGACACTGACATCCCAGATTTTCTTCGCCGTCCGCTCATCCAGACCCGTTACCAAATACGCTGCTCCGCCCACTAACCCGCCCAACCCAGCGTACACCGTCTTGGCTACGCCATAGGGGATGGACAACAGAAAACTCGCGACTCCGAGCCCCCCTTGAGCTCCGGTGGATTCGGCGTTCTGGTCCGAGGCCGCCCATCCACTCGACACCGCGGTCAAACTGAGCATCCCAACCACAAGAGTCACCGCGGTAGCCTGCTTCCAGGTCCGATTCTGCTTGGTCATCGTCGATCCTCCTTAAATAAAGTCTTGGTTGCTTCCCAACGACACAATCACTTTAGATTTATACCATACACTGGCACAGATTAAAGCCCCGCCATTTGTCCCACGGGATAGCGGAACGACCCACTCAGCTTGGAGAAGCCTACTCCAAATCGAGTTCGTGGAGAATGTAGGCCTTCACTCTTTCGGACCGGCTCTCCATGCCCCCATCAAATTCGCCGCCCAGTTGATCTGCCTCAACCACCGTATGGATCTGCTCCAGTCCATGCTCGATGGCGAGATCGAGTTTTTGCGCGCAGAGCGCTTGCACAAAAAGATCGGCCGCCCGTGCGGCATAGTCATCCTGCTCATAAGAGGGAACTCGCACAAGAATACCCTCTATCCATGGGACATACCCAAGCCTCCCTTTGGCTTCGATAATCTGTGCCTGCTGGATCCTGACCTCCACCTGAATCCCGCCCTTCCAACTGCGCTTCTTCACGTTAAAAACACACCCCACCGTCTCTACCGCATCCGGCACCAGCTCAGGGCCATAAAAAAACGAAATCCGGTATGGGGGAATCGCTGGCGGAGAGATGGCACTCATGGATATATTGTACTCACTTGGCGACATCGTCGCCTACTCAAAAGAATAGGCCAAAACCCGATTGACGCCCTTCGCAAAGGGGACTATGATTCCGCCCCGATGAGCGTGCCGCCTGATGCCTCGAAGCGAATAGACGACATCCAAGCTGCCTTACGATCCACCTCGGGCTTGGGCGGTTGGCTATTCTACGATTTTCGCCAGAGCGATCCCCTGGCCTATCGTATTCTTGAACTGAATCCCGCTCGGCATGTCACCCGCCGCTGGTACTACTGGGTTCCTGCGCAAGGCACTCCGGTTAAGCTCATGCATACCATCGAGCCCCATGCCCTCGACGAGCTGCCTGGCGCCGCGATGCTCTATGTGTCCTGGAATGAGCAGCGAGGACACTTAGCACGCATCATCAACGGCACCAAACGGCTTGCCATGCAATATTCGCCGATGAATGCCATCCCCTACATCTCACGTGTTGATGCCGGGACTATCGAACTCATCCGGAGCTTTGGTGTCGAAGTCGTGTCCTCCGCCGATCTGGTGCAACAGTTTGAGGCCGTGTGGTCCGATCACCAGCTCACCACGCATCGTGACGCCGCCGAAAAACTCCGGCGCATCGTGGACGAAGCCTTCGGACATGTGCGTGAGACCATCGTACGAAACGCGCGGCTGACCGAGTATGACCTGCAGCAGTATATCGTATCTCGAATACACGCCTATGATCTCACCACCTCCAGCCCCCCGATTGCCGCCGCGAACGAACACAGTGCCGATCCTCATTACACCCCCCAACGCGAGCAATCGGCTCTCATTCGCGCAGGGGATCTGGTGCTGATCGACTTGTGGGCCAAACGACGGGAAGCGGGCAGTGTCTATGCCGACATCACCTGGACAGGATTCGTGGGAGAGACCGTCCCCCCCCGTCACGCAGAGATCTTCTCCATCGTGCGGCAAGGACGGGACGCGGCCCTGGACTTTGTCAGCAGCCACGTACGCTCCGGTGTGTTCCCCTGTGGCTGGGAAATAGATGACGCCTGTCGCAAAGTGATTCGGCACGCGGGGTACGAATCCTCCTTCATCCATCGGACAGGACATTCCATCGGGGAAGAGGTCCACGGCAATGGAGCGAATATCGACGGGCTTGAGACTCACGATGGGCGACGCGTGATTCCACGCACCTGTTTCTCTATTGAGCCCGGCATCTACCTACCGGGAGAGTTCGGGATTCGGAGCGAACTCGACGTCTACGTGTCCGACACAGACGCCATAGTATTTGGACAGCCGATTCAGACCGCCATCGTACCCATTTTACGTTAACCTCGTGCGATTCTCCCCAGAGCCGACCTTGGCTTGACACCCCTCCAACAGGGAAGCTAGAGTGCCTTTAGGTGTAAGAACCCGCACCGATAAAGGGGGATTTCATGTTTGGCACAATGGGCATTTCTGAACTGATTATTATTCTTGTGATTGTCTTGATCATTTTCGGCGCTGGACGTCTTCCCCAACTCGGAGAAGGCTTGGGCAAAGCATTGAAAGGGTTCAAGAAAGAGGTCAATGAGATTCCTCCGATGGTCGAATCTGGGGTCGAGTCTTCAAGCAACCAACCGGCCCAGCTTCAGGCTGCACCGCCGCCGCAAACCATCGCTCCGATACCGACGGCTACCCCAGCCGCCGCGGCTGCTGTGCCTGCTGGCGCTGCATCAGGAGCCATACAGCTGGCGGCCTACCGTCCAGGTCCGGAAGCAACGCCAGGAACGACCGCGGCACTCATGGCCGCCGGAGCACCGCCCCAACCGGCAAAAACCGGTACGCCCCAGATCATTCCCCCTCGCTTCGCTCCGCAACCTGCAACTCAAGGCGGAATGGCTCCAGCACCACTCGGCACGACACCAGCCCCGCTCAGCATGGAGCAGCGCATGGCGCAACCGGCACCCATGGTGAGAGCGGCCTATCCACCCCTGCCACCCACAGCCCAAGCCAAGCCTGTCGTCGCGCGCGCGTCATCGGTGGTCAACAAGGACGCCGTGGCCCGCGTCCAAGCCCAGCAAGCGGCTCTGCGGGCGAAGGCGACCCAAGCGCCACCACCGGCCGACATGCAGAGTCTCGGAGAGGGACTCGGAGATGCCTTACGGACATTCCGACAAGCCGTGGCCGATGTGCGAGGCGCCGTCGATCCGGAAATGCGAACGATCCAGGCAGAAATGGACGCCGCTCAGAAAGAAATCCAGCAGACGATCGAAAATGCCAAACAGATGCCGACTCCACACCAAGACCCTCCGGCTCAATCTGCTTGATTCAGACCTTAAGGGGACCCGAGTTGCAGATATGTCGTCACCTCTGGGTAAAACCCTCGATCGCAGGTCTTACCCTGTGGCTGTGCATTGGACTCTTGGGATGCACCATACAAGAATCTGGGCACCTGGCCTCTCCCCAGAATTTGGCCACCGCGCTACTCCCTCTTCTGCACAATCCTGAGGTTGAGATACGCCGCACGGCAGCCTTGTCGCTCGGAAAGCTCGCCGTTGTAGACGCGGTGCCTGGACTCATCACCGCTTTGCGCGACCCCGATGCGCTTGTCCGCCAGTACGCGGCCAAGGCCCTCGGTGCCATGGGAGACACCGCACAGCTACTCACCGCCGACGCACTCCTCACCTCGCTCACCGACCTAGATCCGGCCGTTCGATCAGCGGCAGTTCAAGCCCTCGGCTCAGTTGGTGTTCCCCAGACCCTCTCGGAACGGCTGACGGCGCTGCTCGCATCACACCATCCGGCCTCTGAGCGCGCAGCCACGCGCGTCGTTGCACTCCTGGATACCCCACCGACTGGTCTGGATATCTTCCCGCTCTTGAAGAGTGCCGACGCGCCTGTTCGACAGGCAGCGATCACCGCCCTCGCTGAGAACAGCGATACAGGCATTCGACTGCCGTCAATATTACAGGAGATGGTTCAGGTAGATCCGGATGCAGGAGTCAGAAGCGAAGCAGCCTACCGGTTAGGAAAAATGGGAGGGGCAGAGTCGATCGCATCTTTGACCTTGGCAGCAGAACATGACCCCTCCCCGGTAGTTCAGGCATGGGCCCGGTGGGCCCTACATCAGCTCCAGGAAGGTCGCAGTTAGGCTGCGAAGGGGGCGCCAGCTGTCAGGCACTCTTTACGTCTTTATCTTGTTCGTAGACGCGGATCGGCTGGCTATGCCCAAGGATCACTTCTTCGTTCACGACAACTTCTTTGATCTGCTTTTGCGACGGCACGTCGTACATCACGTCGAGCATGACTTCTTCCAAGATCGAACGTAGTCCCCGAGCGCCCGTTTTCTGCAAATAGGCTTTACGTGCGATCGCCCCCAAGGCACCTTCGGTGAATTTGAGTTTGACCTTCTCAAACGAGAGCAACTTCTCGTACTGCTTGGACAAGGCATTGCGGGGCTCAGTCAGGATGCGAATGAGCGCCTTCTCATCCAATTCTTCCAACGTTGCGACGACCGGTAACCGTCCGATGAATTCTGGGATGAGCCCATACTTCAGAAGATCCTCCGGCTGCGCCTGAGCCAGGAGTTCCCCCAATTTACGCTCACTCTTCGTGCGCACTTCGGCCCCAAACCCCATCACGCGCTGGTTTAAACGCTGCTCGATAATGTTGTCCAAACCAACGAAGGCTCCGCCGCAAATGAACAGAATATTCGAGGTATCGACCTGAATAAATTCCTGGTGCGGATGTTTCCTTCCTCCCTGAGGAGGAACATTGGCGACCGTGCCTTCAATGAGCTTGAGCAAGGCCTGCTGCACCCCTTCGCCAGACACATCCCGCGTGATTGACGGACTGTCGCTTTTACGGCTGATCTTGTCGATTTCGTCGATGTACACGATCCCCCGTTGGGCCCGTTCCACATCGTAATCCGCCCCTTGCAACAGCTTGAGAATAATGTTCTCCACGTCTTCACCGACATACCCCGCCTCGGTGAGGGTCGTCGCATCCGCCATGGTAAAGGGGACGTCGAGATATTTTGCCAAGGTCTGAGCCAGAAGGGTTTTGCCCGTCCCGGTTGGGCCGATCATGAGAATGTTGCCCTTTTGCAACTCGACATCATCGACATCGCTCGCGCTAATGCGTTTGTAATGATTGTGCACCGCGACGGATAGGATGCGCTTCGCGCGGTCTTGCCCGATGACATACTGATCGAGGTGATGTTTGATCTCAGCCGGCTTACGAAGCTTGGAGGAAATCTCCTCCTTGGTCTCTTCCCAATCCTCCGCAATGATGTCATTGCAGAGAGTGACGCATTCGTCGCAAATATACACCGTGGGACCGGCGATGAGTTTGCGAACTTCGTCTCGACTTTTCCCGCAAAAGGAACAGCGCAAATGGCGATCAGGTTTGTCTTGCTTGGGCATACCAGCCTCGTGGGTTAAGTCGCTAGAGTCTCATTGTTCGAGCACACCACTATACTATACCTTGTTCGCATCCTTTGACGGCGGACGCAATTCCTTCGGCGGACGCGAAATCACTTCATCGATCAGGCCATACTGCTTGGCTTCCTCCGCGGACAAGAAGTAATCCCGCTCGGTGTCCTGCGCAATTTTTTCCAACGGCTGGCCGGTATGCTTGGCCATCACTTCATTAAGCCGTTCACGAATCTTCAGAATTTCCCGTGCGTGGATATCGATCTCGGTCGCCTGGCCCGAGAACCCGCCCATCGGCTGATGGATCATCACTCGAGCATTGGGAAGGCAATAGCGCTTTCCCTTCGCCCCTGCCGTCAGAAGAAGCGCGCCCATGCTGGCGGCTTGACCAAGGCAGATCGTATTCACGGATGGCTTCACATACTGCATCGTATCGTAGATACCCAAGCCGGCCGTGACGCTTCCGCCCGGAGAATTCACATACAAATTAATGTCCTTCTCAGGATCCTCGGCCTCAAGAAACAACAACTGTGCAATGATGAGATTGGCAAAAAAATCGTCGATCGGCGCTCCGAGGAAAATAATACGATCCTTCAACAGGCGGGAGTAAATGTCATAGGCGCGCTCGCCCCTGTTGGTCTGCTCGATAACAATCGGCACTAACATAGTCTATCCGTCCTTTCGCTCACTCCAACGATGATGACTGGATTCTATCATACTCTGAGGCCATGCCAAGTTTTCCCGCAAGATCGACATTGNNAAGATTCGCCCGCGCAATTCTTCGACCGACTCCGATCCGCCGGCTTCAACCATCCGCCGCACATCGTCCATTGGAATCTTCAGTTCCTGCGCAATGTGTTGTATTTCGGTGACCAGGTCCTCCTGCTCCACCTTCAACCCCTCCCGCTCAGCGATCGTTTCCAAGATCAAGCCGAGTTTCACCCGGCGAATCGCTTCCTCACGATTCTCTTCACGCAAGCGATCTGTCTCTTCTTGCCGCTTAGCAGGATCTTCTAACTGCGCCGCACGCCCCTTTTGTCTGAATTGGGCATCGAGCAACTGGCGCACTAACGAACTGAGCTCCCGTTCGATCAACGAGTCCGGCAATTCGAAATGGTGCGTCTCGCTGAGACGTTTGAGAATCGTATCCTTATAGGTTGCTTCGACATCTTTCTTTAACGCCAATTCCATCTGCTCCCGCATTTTGTCGCGAAGTTCAGACAGGGTGGAGAAGGGCCCGCAGTCCTTGGCAAATTCGTCATCAAGCGCTGGTAATTGTTTGCGCTTGAGCGACTTGATGGCCACGCGGAAGATCGCCGTCTTTCCGGCCAGCCTGGAATCGGGATGCGCAACGGGATAGGCTTGGGGCACTTCCACGAGGTCGCCCTCTTTCCGGCCAAACAGATGGGTATCAATCTCGACCCCCAAGATCACTTCCTTGGACCCGAGTTGATACAGATGGCCGTCCTTCTTTGCTCCCTCAATGGGGGTTTGATCCACAAACCCTTCAAGATCGAGAAGCGCGAAATCACCCTCAACAGCTTCGGCCCCAGCTGGCGCCGGATGCAAGGCTGCTTGTTGGTCCCGCAACATATCTAACGCTTTGTCGATCTGCTCGTCGCTGACCGTCCGTGTGTCGGGTTTCAACGAAATCGGATTGGGCGATTTGTAGTCGCGAAGTTCAATCTTGGGCTTGATCTCGACCGTCGCCGTGAAAGCCAACGGCTCATCCTTCTTGATCTTGAGACGGTCGAGCGGCGGGACATCCACTAGAACTGGAATAATCTGGGCCTGGCGAATTGCACGCTGATAAAACTCAGGAATCAGCCGCCTCACCACATCATCCTCTACCGTCTTGCTATAGCGTTTTTCCAGCAACGACTGAGGAGCCTTCCCCGGTCGAAACCCTGGAATACGAACTTGGCGATTGAGTTCTTTGTACACTTCAGAAAAGTGCCGATTCACATCTTCGGCAGGGATCTCAATTTTCAACGCCCGCTTCAACGGGCCGAGTTCGGTAATTTCAACATTCATAGCCGTTTAACCTTATTATGTGTGGATAAGCCTGACGCCAAAACCGTACACCACCATATACGCCTAAGATCACGATGGCGAGAGTTCTTTACATAGGGAACGATTGACACGTGGTGCGAGAGGGGGGACTCGAACCCCCAAGGTTTCCCACGAGATCCTAAGTCTCGCGCGTCTGCCAATTTCGCCACTCTCGCACACCTCGTCGTGTATCGGGGTTGCGCTGAGGGATAGTCTTGGGAGCACTGGATCGTGAATACCCTCTCTCGTTTGTACAAGGCTGCCTAGGTTTGTGTCAACTCAGGCGAGTAGATTCAGAGGAAAGAAAGACGAGGCGCACGCAGGACTTCACACCAAACTGGAGGAAGAATACGAGGCAGACAGCGGAGTGACGTTAGAACTTCGCCCATCCCCATTCTTTTTGGACCGAAACTGAACGATCATCCCGAAGAGTGACCGATACCTGATCTCCCACTTCGATGCCGGCTAATTGATCCGCCGGGAGGGCACAAAATCGTCGCATATTGCCCTGCGTCGCCACCTGAATCGACCCATTGGCCAAATCCCGCACATGGACCGTACCAGAAATTATTTCGGTTCCCGCCACCATTAAGAACAGTGAATGTACCGCCATACTCATAGGTTGATGCATATCATTATCCCCCTCTTGACGTCCCTCCGCTGCCCAACTACTGGTCCGCCTCTATTCCTCAGCTATCAACAGGCGAAGGACCGGACGCTCTGTCTGTACAATTAGACGCGGGGCTAATAAAATCGTCAACTTCATGAATTCTCATGATTTTTCGCCGAGTGCGATACGGGGCAGAGGGAATGTCCCTCTGCCCCAGCACATTGCGCTACTTGCCGCCTGAATCTTTCTTCTCATCCTTCTTATCGTCGGTCATCTTGCCAGACGACTTTGCATCCTTGGCTTTGTCTCCCTGCGTGGTCGGAGCCGGCTCATTGGCAAAGCTGCTCACGGTCAACGAACCCATACCGAGAAACGCCACCAAGGCAACCAAAGCTGTTAACTTCTTCATCACGAAACCTCCCTATAAAAAAGTGATAGAGTCACTGCTGACACCTCATCTACATGATGATGCGCCGCATGTGTCCTTCCTATCACGACCTTTTCCGGTACCTCCATGGACAAAGTTCCTCACGTCTAGACCTAAATGTACAATTGCAATGCCCCTCCAATCGGCGTTGAATACCCTCTTCACGTACATTGTCATTGATGTCACTCGCTTATGTCCTCATCTATGTCCTCAGCACCCCTTCTTCCTGAACTTGTCACGACGACGGACGAGTTCGACCGAATCACGCAAACGTGCTTGCCTGATTTTTTGGATCGCGCCACAGGGCACATTCGTCGGTTTCTCCGTGAAACTGGCCAATGGAGCGATGATGGAGGACACGAAAAATTAGCCCTTCGCTGGGGCTATGAATTGGTTGAACAGTTTCTGATCTATGGCCGAGCAGCGGTTCCCTGCCGACCCACATTGTTCCTCGATAGCCTGATCGCTCGACATCTGTCCCAGCCGGACCCCTTTTGCCGCCACAAAGATCTGGCCACCCCACTCGGTGGATTCCTGCACGGATTGGCCAACCGCGCCACCGTCAGCCGCGATGCCCTTATGGCGCTCTTCTTCCATTGGTATGGATGGAATCAGAGCCATATCATTCGCGTCCTGGGACTGGGACTTCCCGAAAGCCAGCGGGTCTATAAGAATTTCGACCGGTGGCGCCAATCTGGATGGGAGCGAGCGATGCTGGAAAGCGGCCTCACACCTGAGGAGCTCCAATCACTCGACTCACGAAGGCGCCGGCAGGGGGCCCAACTCAACGCCGAGAGTGTACCGCTGCTTCGCCTCATCCAATCTCATTACCGAAAAAGCGAACCGGCCCATTACCCCTGCCTTGACCTCACGCAGTGGATTTCCCTCTACGAAGAAGATTGTGGGTACGATTATCGAGCCTGGCATCTTCCCCTCTGCCACGAGTGTGTATCTGTGGTCTACGCGCTTCGCCAGCCTGAGACCCTGCCCTCTGGCGCACTGATGCTAGATGTGCAAATTCACCCGCCAGCCGGCGGTCGCGTCCTAACGCTGGGCCCGACTCCACGCAACGAGCCCCGAGGAGATTCTTATGAACACCGATCCCCACGTGAACGCCTATCGTCAACAACTCATTGACGCTCTACGCCGTCAGGCGACCCATGGTCAGGACGAGGCCCCCGAGACCATCCAAATCGTGGTGAACCACGTCTCGATAGGGCTGCTTGCCTGGGAGCCTCATCCCCAAACCTTTACCTTTACTGGAACCCAGGCGACCCAGTCGGTTCAACTTCGGTCACCAGATGGGATGTTGCTCGGAGGTCTATATCTAGATGGGAGCGCTTGGGAGACGCTGACGGTGCTGGTTGCCGGAGAGACGGTGACACTCTCAGTCGCGAACGGCCCTGGGACGAGCCAAGTCAGGGTCAGAACCCAGCCCACTCCCAATGTGGACAGGCGAGCGGACGTTTCCCACCTGGAGTCACCAGCAATAGTACGGCACGACGCCCCACGCATCCGGTCGGTCTCGTCTCGACTTGCGATGGCTGCACAGATCGTACTGGTCGGCAGTGTGCTGTTCCTGGTGAACGATCGCTTGAGTGGCCCCCCTGACACAGGGGTCCAGCAGAGCTCTACGCAGATGGCGTTACAATTAGAACACTCCCAACATCTCCTGGCACAGCACGATACGGCACTCAACACCCTCCGCACCGACCTGGAAGAGACCACGGAGCTCCTGCGCGCCCAACGAAAGCGCATGCTGGACGTGCAGACCCAACTCAGCCGTTCAACCGAGTCCAGCCTGGCCCTCCAATCTCAGCTCTTGCAGGTCAGGCAAGACCAAAACCACGAGGCCCAAGCACTGGCTCACCAGATGACGAGTGAGGTGAAACCCGCCTTGGAGGCCATGCACTCCCAACAACAACTCATGGCCCAAGATCTGGAAACGCTCTCCACAACACGAAAAAGCGTCCAACAAGACATCGCGCGCCTTGATAGTCACGCCAAAGACTTGCGGCAAACCCTGAGCGAGCAACGAACCCTGCTGGCATCCATAGCGGCATCGGCCAATTCCGCGGCTCCAATCGCCAAGAAAGCCGGGGATGCCGTGACATCGCCCCCCTCATCCCCTCCGCTGCTCGCCGAGCTTCAGAAGGAAACAACCCCGGCTCAATTCACTTTTTGGGTGTCTTTTCAGGATGGCACGCCAGAGAAAAATATCGAAGAATTGATCCAGGAAATTCATGGAAAGAAGGGGGACACGAACGCCGGATGGTATGCGGTGGAGGTGCCCCTGGGAGGAACGCAGCAGCCAGATGCGTTTGCTGATTCGCTCCGCAAGGCCAAAATCGTCAAAGCCGTGACGACGACCCTCAATACGGCCTCAGCCAAATAGCACTACGGATACAGTGTCGACGCCACCAAGGCGGTATTGAACAGCATGGCCTGTTGTCGGGTGTAGGCCGCGTGACCG
>CXWL01116714.1_pt1 | contig 35992 bp, 36 predicted proteins | sample 590931 | NCBI WGS metagenome assembly CXWL01 (sample SAMEA3498368, study PRJEB10139) | groundwater metagenome | biome: water well; material: biofilm material | place: Germany | collected 2015-04-27
TCCGAACCTGACATCATGCATAACCAACTAAATTTATTCGATTTTTAACCGGACAGCAGTGACCCTGGGTCAATATTCAATCGGCGCTAACAGAACAGCTTGGCCGGGCAATCAACCGCGAGCTTGAAGCGGGATTTGGTCAGGTAGCGGGGGGAAGCCATAGTGCAATGCTGAACAAGCCGTCATGCCCGCGCATAACCGGCGACTTTGCTGGCGGTTTTTGCCAGCTTGATCGAATGGCTGGTAGCTCTATCAGGCGGGCATCCGGCATGTTGGTTTATCCCGAATAATTCATTAGCGCCGTCATTCCCGCGCATGCGGGAATCCAGCAAGACAACCGCTTCGCATAACCGTCTTCCGCTCCCGGTAAACAACTTCCCTGTCGCGCCGCCCGTGTTTGAGAGCGGTGCCGTCATCGCATTGCAGGCAAAATCTCTTTTTGCTCATCTCGCTGTGCGCCTCTATGCTACCCGCACCTCGATTTGCCGCCCCAACACCCTAGCTGCCGCCTCGATCTGATCCAGCTTGGAGGCATGGCGCAAATCAAACAACCGATCCACTTGCGGCATGTGCCACCCCAGGCGGCGAGCCAGTTCCGCTTTTTTGATACCTTGTTCGGTCATCGCCTGATAAACGCCCAGTTTTGCGCATTCCAGCGCAGATGGGCGCACTGTATGCTGGCCGCGTTTAGCCTTTCTGACAGGGGGTAATGGCTTGCGCGTATCCACGTAGAACGACAATGCAGTTTCCAGCGCATCCACCGCGTGGAGCAATGCTTCATCTTTGTCCGCGCCGAAGGTGATCGCCTCAGGCACATCGGGAAAAGTAACCAACACAGTGCCATCGTCTGGCGTGAGAATAACGGGGTAATCAAACATAATTTCTCCTTATTTCAAACCAAGCTGACGTTTAATCGCGGCCTCAAGTCCTTTGCCCAGCTCCGTAGTGCCGTGCATGGGCAGAGCGGATTGCCTGCCGTTCAAGAAAACCTTCAAGTGCGAACCCTTGCCTGGTTGAAAGGTTGCCCCTTGCTGTTCCAACCATTTTTTCATTTGCTTCGAGTTCATGCTGTGCATACTAAACACTTCTGTTGTGTTTATCAAGAATGAAAAGCGATGAAAAAAGGGCGTGGCAAACATGCCACCCCTGATGATGAAACATGCAATGCCCGTTTCCCTTACCCAACCCGCGAACATCCTGCGCAATGCCCTTTGGTTATTGCGCCCTACGCAGGCTGCCCTGGCACCATCCGCGCTTGTTATGGCTGGATGGCTACAACAAGCTGGTCGCCTTTGTCGGTGAGGTTTGCGGTGTAGTTCAGCGCCTTGGGCAAGGTTTCTTTTATGGTCACTGTTAAAGCCAATACACTTGCCATAAGCATCCTGTTCATTTCATTTATGCCTTTCTCGATTGTTGTCATATGCGCCGCGCTTGCCGCCGCCTGCTGCGCCGCAGTCCGCGCAATACCCATTGTCCACGGCGCTGCGACAGGTTGAGTCGCGCCAATCGGAGTTGGACAAGTGTTCAAGATGGGAATAAACTGCATTGACCATATCAATTGAGGTGATTGCCATGATTCGAGAAGCGACCGCGATGACTGTCCGGCAGAACCTGGGAGAATTGCTGAACGAGATTCAATACCGGCAGGATCAGGTGCTCATTACCAAGGGCGGCAAGCCTGTCGCCGCGATAGTGGATGTCGCGCTGTTCGACAAGATACGCGTGATGCGCGCCGAGTTTGACCGGCTGACTTCAGATTTGGCAAAAGCCTATCAGGGCGAACCCATCGAGGTTGCCGAGAAGGAAATCGCAAAGGCCGTTGCCGCTGCAAGAAAGCGCTGATCTTGCGCATCACCCTCGATACCAATGTGTTGCTGTCCGGACTGATGCTGCCGGACAGCACGCCCGGCAGAATCGTCGCGGCATGGCGCAAGCGGAATTTCGGGCTGGTTTTTTCCGAGCCGATGCTGGAGGAGATTGCCCGCGTGCTGGCCTACCCGAAGATCAGGCGGCGGCTGGGCTGGGATGATGAGCTTATCTCACGCTACATTGCGCTGCTGCGGTTTGAAGGAGAGATGGCGCATATCGCCGGCATCCGGGCCGATGTTCCCGCCGACCCGAACGACAACCATTTGCTGGCAACCCTGATCGCCAGCAAGGCCGATTGGCTGATAACCGGCGACGGGGATTTCGACGAATTATCCGGGCAATACCCCATCATTTCTCCCGGCGAGTTCGCGCGGCGGTTCTTGTAGAGGACCGCCCCGTTCCGGGAGATGGGCCGCATACAGTTCCGCGATCTCGCCCTGGTCGAGCATCGAATCCCGGATCAGGCGGCCCGCGATGGCATCGAGCAGGGCGCGGTTCCCGGTGAGAGTCTTGACGGTGGCCCGGTATTCGTCGGCCAGGAATTTGCGCACCAGGGTTTCGTTATGCAGGTTTTCGCTGGGGCTGGCATCGCCCACTATCACGGCAAGGTTGCTGGCGGAAGTTTCCGCATCGCCCATGCCGGGCGCGAAACCCCAGAAAGCAAACGCTCTGGAAGCCAGCTTCGAGCAATTTTCCAGGTCGGCGCTTGATCCGTTGGAAATCCAGTCAAGGCCCAGGGCAACTTCTTCGGCCGCGCGCCCGGCCAGCGAGACGCGAATTTTGTGGCGAAAGTCCGCATATGTGAACAAGTCTCCCCTGGCAAAGCTGTAGGACATGGACTCGACCACTACGCCATTAAAGTCCTTGCGCGCAACGATGGTGGAATACTCGGGGGTATTCTTGCCGTTGGAGTCGAGAACGGCCATCGCCGCGTGCCCCGCCTCGTGGATTGCGGTGTGGCGCAGCAGCACTTCGTTGTCTCTGGCCGCTTCATCCGAATCGCCCAGCCCGGCTGCAGCCATATCCACCAGGTCGAGGAATTTCAGCTTGCGGCTTTCGCGTTTGACCAGCCTGGCCGTGTTCAGCGCCGCAAGACTACGCAGGCGCCCGGTGTCAAATTCGTTCCCGAGCAGCTTTCCCACCTTGCCGGGGAAGGCGGTAATCGAGGCATCGCAATTTTCCGGGCCGAACAGGGCGATGAATTCCTTGCCCAGTATGTCCGGGGACAATTTCGGAACGTGGAAGTAGCGATCAAAGAACCCGCGCTTGCGCAGGGCAGGCGAGATATCTTCGAGCGAGTATGAGGAAGTCGCATAGATCACCGGATGTTCCGGGTCAAACGCGCCCATACAGGCGGCAAGCAACATTCTGAACCCGCGGATTCTGTCCGCTTCTTCGCTGCTGGCGCCATCGCCTATCTTGCCCATCCATTGGCCAGGCTCCAGATAGACCAGTATCGGCGCGGCAGTTGCGAACGGGTCTCCCGCGCCCAGCGGAATATCCAGCACGTCGCCCGATTCGATATGCACAAAACGCATGTTGGCTTCGGTTGCGGCCTGGTGCAGCATATCGCGGGCGCGATCCATGTCGTCGTGCGTGACCACCGCGCCACAGCCTATTGCCCGCCAGGTGTTGATGTCCGCTTCGCCGGAAATGGCATCGGCCAGCTCCTTTGCCCACGCGGACAACACGGGTGATGGCGCGGCCTCGCCAGACGGCAGCAGCTCGCATGCATCCGCCCCGGCGATTTCATCGCTTATCCAGTCATCGCCGGGTTTTTCCCCGTCAGCTTCGGCAATCGCCCGTTTTGGGGCCATGCCCGCAAAGCAGATGGAAAGCATCGCCGGATAGTATTGCTCGATCGTGGCGACGGCCAGATCCAGCAGGTTGTCGAGCATGGCGGTTGAAAGTTTGCCGCCTTCCACGTTCATGCCGGCGCGGAACCGGAACCAGTTTTCTTTCTTGCGCACGATTTCGACGTTCCCGATGGACATGCCCTGATTGATCGCGGCAACGGCATCCATCGCCGGCGCGAGCCTTCTTTCCGGAAGAGCGCCCGGCGCATACAGGTGCATGACGATCGTGTCCCCGGAATTGCTGGCCTCCAGATAACCGTCCAGATCACCGCACTTGCCGGCATATTTGAATTTCAGCGTGCCCGATCCGCCATCGTTATCCGGTTTGAAAACCGGTGGCTCCTTCCAGACTTCCTCAGCCCATTTTTTTACTACCCCTACAGTCTCTTCCAATCTTTCTTCTCCTTGCCGCCGTGAACGGATCGCAGTGTGATGGGAAGAGATGTTAAGGCAGGGGTACGACAGAATGCGTCGCAATAAATCTGTCGCTGTAATTTTGGGCAAAAAATCCCGGCGGTCAGGGGCAGGCTTCTCTGCCGCTTGCAGGGTTGGGTTAGCGGCTTTATCGCGCAACCCAGCAAAGCCGGTAATTAACCGGGGGATACGCTGGGTTACGCCGCAGAACCCGCGCCTAACCCAACCCGCACGCTACACGCCATCGAGAGGGGTGTTGCGCGTCTCCGGCAGGAATAGCAGGCCGACGGTAAAGGCTGCTCCCAGCAAAATGGCGGGGTACCACATACCGGAAAAGGCGTCGCCCGCCTTGACGCTGAGTAGCGTAACCATGAACGGCGACATCCCGCCTATCCATCCCGCGCTGAGATTGTGCGGCAGCGCGGCGGCGGTGTAGCGCGTGCGCGCCGGAAACAGCTCGGCCAGCACGGCGGTTTGCGGGCCGGTGATCAGCGCGAGCGGCAGCACCGTGGCCATCAGCAGCAAGGTCAGCATCAGCCGGTCTGCCTGGTTCGGGTCGGCGCGCTCCGGCCAACCCTCGTCCCGCAACACCCGCTTGGTTTCCTCCGGCACATACCCGGCGACTTCGCCTGCCTTGCCGATGCGCGCGACGGTCTGGCCGGATGCGCGGGCGGGGGAAAGCGTGTAGGTCACGCCCAGTTTGGCGAACAGCTCCTGGTTGCGCTCGCAGTCGTTGCGCGCCTTGGTGAACGGGCCGTAGTCGCAAAATTCGCCGTACAGCTCCACCGGCACCGTGCGGTTGAAATGCTCCAGCGCCGGGTTGCCGTAATGCATCAACCCCTTGAACACCGGCAGGATGACCAGGCAGCCGAGCAGCAGGCCGGCCAGCAGCACGGGGCGGCGACCGATGCGATCCGACAGCCAGCCGCAAAAAACCGTCAGCGGGAACAAGACCAGCGTGCCCAGCATTACCAGCGTTCCGGCAAGCTGTGGATCCAGCTTGACGACGCTTTTCAGATAGACGTTGGTATAGACCTGCGACGAGAAAAACAGCAGCGACCCGCCCGCAGAAACGCAGAAAAACAGCAGCGCCATGCGCCCCAATGTGCGGCGGTCGGTAAGGCATTCGCGCAGCGGCGCGCGCGACAGCGCGTTGTTTTCGCGCAGGCGGCGGAACACCGGCGATTCGTGCAAATTCATCCGGCTTTTGAGCGAGATCAGCAGCAGTATGGCGGATAGAAGGAAAGGCACGCGCCACCCCCACGCCGCGAAATCGGCTTCGCCGAGCCAGCCTTGCAGCAACACCACCTGCACGGTGGAAGCCAGGATGCCCAGCGGCCCCATCAGTTGCAGCACGCTGGTATAAATGCCGCGCTTGTTGGCTGGCGCATGCTCGGTGATATACACCGCCGACCCGCCGATTTCGCCGCCCACCGACAGCCCTTGCAGCAGGCGCAGGATCAGCAACAGCGCGGGTGCCAGCAAGCCGACCTGCGCGTAAGTCGGCAGCAGGCCGACGCAGAATGTCGTCGCCCCCATCAGCGCGATCGTGGCGATAAAAATCGGGCGGCGCCCGTGCTTGTCCGCAAGCGAGCCGAACAGCGCGGCGCCGAGCGGCCTGACCAGCATCCCCACCCCGAAAGTCGCCAGGCTCGCCAGCAGCGCGGCAACCGGGTTGTCCGGCGGGAAAAACAGCACGCTGAAATAGGTGGCCAGCGAGGCGAAGGTGAGGAAGTCGTACCACTCCAGAAACGTGCCGAAGCACGCGGCGATAATCACCCTGCGCTGGATGGTGGCGGATTCTTGCGGTGATTCTTCTGGCAGAGGGCGGTCGGACACGTTCAACACTCGCAACGAACAGGATTTAACCTAAAAACCGTAGTTGAGGGGGTTGTGGGTGCGAATTTATTCGCACGCTCAACGAGTTATGTGCGAATAAATTCGCACCTACACGGACGGATTAACGCATTGGATTTTCATGGCATTCATCTTCAGCTAAGTTTTTTAGGTTTAATTTTGGAAACCGGGCGTGGCATGATACACCGGGATGGATGGCCCGCTTCAACCTGCCGCGCTTTGAGCCTGAACGACACATGGCAGCATTCCCCTGTAAAATATCCGCATGATCTGGAAACCAAATGTCACTGTCGCCGCCGTTATCGAGCGGGATGGGAAATTCCTGCTGGTGGAAGAACACACCTCCCAAGGCGTTCGATTCAACCAGCCCGCCGGGCATCTGGAGCAGGGCGAGTCGCTGCTTGCAGCGGCGGTGCGCGAAGCGCGGGAAGAAACCGCCTACGAGTTCGAGCCGCAACACCTGGTCGGCATCTACCGCTGGCCCGCGCCCCAAACCGACATCACCTATCTGCGTTTTGCTTTCGCCGGGCGCACCCTCGCCTTTCACTCCGAGCAGGCGCTCGACGAGGGCATCATCCGCGCGGTCTGGATGACGCCGCAGGAAATCCGCGCGTGCCAGACGCAACACCGCAGCCCGCTGGTGCTGCGCTGTGTGGAAGATTACCTTTCCGGCAAGCGTTTCCCGCTGGATTTGCTCGTCCACTATGACTAAACATGTGGTGGTCGGCATGTCCGGCGGGGTGGATTCCTCCGTTTCCGCCCTGCTGCTGAAACAGCAGGGTTATGAAGTCACCGGCCTGTTCATGAAGAACTGGGAAGATGACGACGACGATGAGTATTGCTCCTCGCGCGAGGATTTGATTGATGCGGTTTCCGCCGCCGATGTCATCGGCATCCCCATCGAGGCGGTCAACTTTGCCGCCGAATACAAAGATCGCGTATTCGCTTACTTCCTGCGCGAATACGAGGCCGGGCGCACGCCCAACCCGGACATTCTGTGCAACTCGGAAATCAAGTTCAAGGCGTTTCTCGATCACGCCCTGCGCCTGGGTGCGGATGCGATCGCCATGGGGCATTACGCCAAAGTGCGCGAGCATGACGGCCTGTTTCAACTGCTCAAGGCGGATGATGGCAGCAAAGACCAGAGCTATTTCCTGCACCGCCTGAACCAGGCGCAACTATCCAGGGCGATGTTTCCACTGGGCGAGCTGCTGAAGACCGAAGTGCGCGAAATCGCCCGCAAACACGGCCTCGCCAACCACGCCAAGCGCGACAGCACCGGCATCTGCTTCATCGGCGAACGCCCGTTCCGCGAATTCCTCAACCGCTACCTGCCAACCAAACCGGGCGATATGGTCTCACCGGAAGGTAAGGTGGTTGGCCAGCATCAGGGTTTGTCGTTCTATACCTTGGGACAGCGCCAAGGCTTGGGCATAGGCGGCGGAAAAGATTCCACTGGCGAGCCGTGGTTTGTGTCAGGCAAGGACATGGCCAGCAACCGCCTGAGCGTGGTGCAGGGCCATGACCACCCCGCTTTGCTGAAATCCTCTCTGGATGCGATTGACCTGCACTGGATCAGCGGCCGCGCGCCCGACACCTCGCGCGGCTACGGTGCCAAGATCCGCTACCGCCAGCACGACGCCGCCTGCCGCATCGCAGCGATTGACGGCGACCGCGCCAGCTTCGTGTTCGACGAGCCGCAATGGGCGGTCACGCCGGGGCAGTCGGTGGTGGTATATGACGGTGCGGTTTGTTTGGGCGGCGGGATTATTGGAAATCCCTGATGGGTTTCGCTTGCTAGTACGTACTTTGGGCGAATACCGGGCATTCACCGGAAACGAATTCCGCCACCCGCTTACAGCAGTTGGATCGCCGGTTTTGATTCGGGCGGCGCAGTCTTCTTCATTTGCTCGTCAAACGTGGCGAATTTTCTGGCGTTGTGGCTGGATGCCAGATGCAGAGCGTCCGCGAAATCCATACCGTCTTCGCACCATTGCAGCGCTTGGGCGATTATCAGCGGCTGTTCGAGTTCGATATTTTCCAGCCCACCCAATTTGCGGAAGCTGCTGGCAATAATGGCACGTTCAAGGCGGTATAGGCGGCGCAGCACCCATTCTGTTTCAAGCAGGACGGTCTTGGGGATGAAAATGGATTCTTTTTTAAATAGTGCGGCAGCGCGCCTGGCTTGCGATGCATCGTCGCCGGTTAGCAGGCGCACCAGAACATTGGTGTCAACGGCGTGCATGGCGCGCCCTGGTTTCCGCCGTGATGGCCTTGTCCATTTCTTCCAGAGTGCGCGCTTTCCCGGCATAGCCCGCGCAACCAGCAACTTCTCCCAGCGTGGTGGCGGCGAATGGCTTGAGAGGACGCAGCAGCACACCATCGCCGGTATCTTCAACGGCAAACTCTACCCCGGCTTTCCATTGGTTTGCCGCGCGGATGGCCGCTGGCAGGATAACTTGCCCCTTGCTGGATAGTTTTGTGATTTCCATGTTGCCGCCCCTTGGTAAGATAATAGTAAGACAGTTTAAGGCAAGTATAGGCCGGTTAGCAATGCCGCCGGAATCGCATTTCAGGGCGCGCGCAGCCCATCCGGCTTTCACGTAAAATAGCGCCTGTCCCAATTGCCAGACCGCCGTCATGAACTTAACCGCCCTCACCGCCCTTTCCCCGCTCGATGGCCGCTACAGCGGCAAGGTTGGCGCACTGCGCCAGCACTTCAGCGAATTCGGCCTGATCCGCTACCGCGTGCTGATCGAAATCGAGTGGCTGAAAGCCTTGAGTGCGGAAGCGGGCATCGCGGAGATTCCGCCGTTCTCCGCCGCCACTGTCGCGCAACTGGATGCGCTGGCGGCGGGCTTCAGCGAAGCCGACGCGGAACAGATCAAGACCATCGAAAAACGCACCAATCATGACGTGAAGGCCGTCGAATACTGGTTGCGCGAAAAGCTGGCGGGCAACCCGGAAACGGCGGCCCATCTTGAATTTATCCACTTCGCCTGCACCTCGGAAGACATCAACAATTTGAGCCACGCGCTGATGCTGGACCATGCTTGCTCCGAAGCGATGCTGCCCGCGCTGGATGCGCTTATCGGCAAGTTGCGCGACCTTGCCCACCAGCATGCCGATCTGCCGATGCTGTGCCGCACCCACGGCCAGACCGCCACGCCCAGCACGCTGGGCAAGGAAATGGCCAATGTCGCGCACCGCCTGCAACGCGCGCGCGCGCACTTGGCCGAAGTGCAGGTTCAGGGCAAGATCAACGGCGCGGTGGGCAACTATAACGCGCACCTGGCCGCTTACCCTGACGTGGATTGGGAAAGCCTCGCGCACCGCTTCGTCGCCGGGTGCGGCATCACCTTCAACCCCTACACCACCCAGATCGAACCGCACGACTACATGGCGGAACTGTTCGACGCCTACGCACGCGCCAACACCATCCTGATTGACCTGAACCGCGACATCTGGGGCTACGTCTCGCTGGGCTACTTCAAGCAGAAAGTGGCGGCGGGCGAAGTGGGCTCCTCCACCATGCCGCACAAAGTGAACCCGATAGATTTTGAGAATTCCGAAGGCAACCTCGGCCTGGCCAACGCGCTGCTGCGCCACCTGTCCGAGAAGCTGCCGATCTCGCGCTGGCAGCGCGACCTGACCGATTCCACCGTGCTGCGCAACATGGGCGTGGCGCTGGGCTACGCCCTGCTGGCCTACGATTCGTGCCTGAAGGGGCTGAACAAACTGGAAGCCAATCCGCAGCGGCTGGCGGAAGACCTGAACAATAGCTGGGAGGTGCTGGCCGAGCCGATCCAGACCGTGATGCGCCGCTATAACGTCGCAAACGCCTACGACAAGCTGAAAGAGCTCACGCGCGGCAAGGGCGGCATCAACCGCGACAGCCTGCACGCTTTCATCGCCACGCTGGATATTCCCGAAGCGGAAAAACAGCGGCTGCGCGAACTGACGCCGGAAACCTACACGGGCAAGGCGGCAGAGCTGGCGCGGAAAATTTAGGGGAACACTGAATAAGCCCGTTCGCCCTGAGCCTGTCGAAGGGCGGATTTCGCAACTCATTGATTTGGTGTCGCCCTCCGTTCATGGTTCGACAAGCTCACCACGAACGGAGGACTTGTTCAGCGTTTCCTTGGCCTACACCAACCGGCAATACAAAAGGCCCGCAGCGCGGGCCTTTTGTATTGCCATATTGCCGCTTTTTTATCGCTTGAACGCGGCTACACCGGAAATCACGCCCGGACTCGCGCCGCCGATTTTTTCCAGCCCGTAGGTCATGATCGCTCCGGTGGCGCCCGCGCCGTTGAAACCGCCGACTAATCTCCCTTGATGCGTTGCGCCGCAAGTGCCGGAGCAGGTCACCGCAAGGTTCTGCGCGTTGGACATCCGGCTGTCGGCAGAAAACGCCGCCCGCTGGATGATCGGCACATTGGAGGCGGTCGCATCCATTGTGGCGCCTGCAACCGTTACGTTCACGCCGACATTGACCGTCTGCGCGGTGAAATTGGCGCTCAAGGCTGCGGAATTCAGCGTGCCCGCATTGCCAGAGCTGTCCGTTGGCGCAGTGCCGCCCGTATTGATATATGCGTAGGTGCCGGAAACCGGCAGCGTCACTGCGGCGGTTTCGGTGGGCCCGGCAATCCAGTGCAGGCTGCCCGCCAGCGCTGCGGGCGAAGTCACTCCGGTGGCACGGTTGGTGATATTGACGCTGCCGCCATCCCAGCGCCCCCAACTGATGCCGGTGACCGGATCGTTGCCCGCGCTGGCAGGCGTGCTGGTATAGCTGGTCACGGCATGCGACGGCTCCTTGTCGCCGCCGTTGATGTCGCGCATGTCGAACTGGGTCAGGTTGGCGCCGGAAAAGGCCATCCGCGCCGGGGCGTTCGCGTAGCCGCCGAGCATGGGCTGCCGGATGATCGCACCCGGATCGGTTGCGGACATCAGCACCCAGCGGTAGGGGGTGGCGGTGCTGCTGGTCGCGCCAGCGAGTGCCGCGACACCGTTTACGTATTCAGGATATGCCCCGACGGCATTCAAATCATAACTCAGAATCGCGCTGTTCAAGCCCGTGCCGGTCAGTTGCCCTGAAACATTGCCGCTGCCCGGCGTGACGCCATTCATGGTCACCGTCAGCAGGCCCGGCCCGGGAGCAGCTTTGCTCGACGCGCGAAACACCGCCCCGCCTACGCCATCGCCGCTATTGAGGGGCGCTTCGTTGCCCGCCGAGGTTGCGGCGTTCCAGGTGTTCGTCCCCGCCATGATGCCCGGAACAGACAGGTTAATATTGATCCCCACCACCTGCTTGGTGAAGTCCACCGTCAGCGCGGCCGTGTTCACCGTGCCCGCCGCCCCGTTCATGTTGGTCACCATGCCGCCATCGAAGGTGTAGGTCTTGGTGCCGAGCAGCGCGTTGGGCAGGTGCAGCGGCCCGGCTTCCGGCCCGGTAATCCAGTGCGGGCTGGCCGAGCCTAGCCCGCTCCCCCACTCGCTGGTATAGCTGCCGCCGCTCCACGTGCCGAAGAAGATGCCGCCGGGCGCACCGATAGAAGTCGTGGTGCTGCCCGCCACGCTCGTTGCCATATAGCCCGCGCCAGGGGTCGCAGAATTGCCGCTACTGTACGAGGTCAGCGCGAGGCCGGGATTAAGAACCTGTGTATAGTCAATGTAGTTGAGGGTGTCAACCTGCTTGATGTCGCCGCCCTGGTCGGCCACAAAATAGTTGACCGGCGTTACAGGGGTGCCGTCGGTGATGGCCCCAGAACGCACCAGCGTCGCGTGGCCGGCGACATCCCCGCCGCCGTTGCCGTTATTCCACAGGTTGTACGACAGGATCGCGCCGTAATAATTCTGGGCGGTGAAGGCGCCCTTTAGATTGCCGAAGCAGGTGGTGCATGTAGTGGGGGTGCCTAACCCCATGTCAACGGTCAAATTATTACTGGCCCCGCCCGGATAGGAGCTGGCAAAGAATTGGGCGCCGGAAAGGCTTACAGGAGCTGTCGTGTTTGCCGACCAATTCTGCCCGCCCACTGCCAAGCCGAGGCTGGCGCTGACCAGATTGGTGGTGAAGTTTGCGGTGATGGAGGCGGAGCTCAATGTGCCGCTCTGCCCGGATTGCCTGTCGTAAGGCGCGGTGCTGCCGTTCAGCGTGTAATTGAACGTCCCGTTGTACATCTGGCCACCAGGTGCTGTGATTCCGCCAGGAGGGTTAAGGGCGTCAACCGCATCCAGATACCCCCGTGGCCCGTACATCCAGGTTCTGGGCGCATTCCAGTTCGAGCCGCCGATCAGTTTGGTGTGCGTATTGCTCATGGCGGTTACGCTGGTCCAGCGACCAAACATGATAGCCGGGACAGAGGTGCCCGCGCCGGTAACGGCCCCGGCCCCGCCTATCACGGTATTGGTCTGGATTGAGCCGTCTCCGCCAGCCGAGCGGTCGGTAAATGCCGTCAAGTAGCTGGCTCCGGTATAAACCATATCGCCCGGCGCCGCCATGTAGTTATTCCATCCCCCCGTCATGAACGGTGCCGCAAGCTCGATCAGGGTGTGGTCCGGGGTGTAAGCCGCCGATGTCACGCTCGGTACGGACGGCGCGATGGCGGTGCTGAAGGCGGCCAAGCCTTGTATCAGATCGGTGTGCGGGGCAGATCCCCCGGCGGTTGTCGCTGTTGCGGGTCCCGGCTGCAACGCGCGCGCCGAATAGCCTAAAGCCGCATGAATGGCGTCGGCGCCGACAAATTGGCCGGCGATGTCGCCCTGATATCCGAGACCGTTGCAGTCGAGGCCGGTGCAGGCAAATACCAGAGCACCCCTCCCGGCCGGCGAAGCGTCAAACGTGCTGCCGGTAATGGCAATGTTGTTCGCGCTGGCGCTGAATGCCATGGCCCTGGAGCTAGGCGCAACCGGGTCGCTCGGGTTGTTGGCGAAAGAAAAATTGACGGCCGCGTTTACCATCTGCGTATCGAAGTTTGCCACCAGGGTCGCGCCGGTAAGCGTGCCCACATTGCCGAACGAATCGGTCGGATGGGTTTTTGCATCGAGGGTGTAAGTCGCCGTGCCGCCCAGACTCTGGACGTAACTCGATGCGGGGCTAAGGAAAATCCCCCAGTGCAGGCTGGTGGTGCCGGTTGCGCCCGGTGTTCCAAGCGCGATGTAGGGCAAGTTGTTCACAGCTATGTTGCCGCCCTCCCATCGCCCCATGTAGCCGGTACTGTCGGCAAAGTGAAAATGATCCCTGGCGATCCCGTCTGCCAGTTTGACATTGGCATTGCTCATCACGGGGCTGGGGTTGAAGTAGTCGTAGCCGTTCCCGTCAATCAGGCTGCCGCGTATCTGTATCAGGTTCTTGTTGCCGTCCAGCACATAGTTGGCTTGCGGTCGTGCCGAATCCTGGGCAACGAACTCTTCCTTCGGCGCGGGTTGGATCGCCAGCCCCCAGTGGCTGAACCCGCCATTAGTGGCGTTGCCGCCCGCCACGGCAACGACTGCGGGGTTGCTGTAGGCGGCAACCGGGGCGTTCGCGGCCACGATCGGCGCATTGGTGTTGACCGTTGCCAGGTTGTTGGCGGAAGCGGTCAAGGCCGCGCCCGCGTTCGTGACGGTCGCCTGCGCCGCGCCCGCCTGCGCGCTGGCCGCGCCCGCATCGCTGGCCGCCGTATTGGCCGCACTGGCGGTCGCTGTCACCGCAGCGCCCGCCGCTGTTTTTGCAGCCTGCGCATCGGTCAACTGGATGTTTACGGCAGCCTGCTCCTTTTGCGCATTAAGCCGTTCCGCCTGCGCAATCGCGAGTTGCTGTTGCGCGATAACCAGTTGGGCCTGCGCCCCGGCAATATCGCCTGCCGCCTGCAACGAGGCGGCCAGCGTGGCGGCGGCTTGCGCTGCCGTTGCCGCAGTCCGCGCGGCGGTGGCGGCGGCCTGCGCGGCGGCCAGCGGGGTCGCGGTTGCGCCCTGCGCCGTTATGATCGCGGCATTTTTTGTGCCCGCTGCGGTCAAGCTGCTGTTCGCCGCAGCCAGGTTGGTGTTGGCTGTTCCCAACGCGGTATTCGCCGCAGCCTGCGCCGAGGACAGCGCGGCGTTGTAGTACGCCACGCTTCCCGCCGTGCCCGCCGAACCGGCAGCCGTTTGCACGAGGGTGTTGGCGCTTTGCAAAGCGCTGTTTGCCGATTGCGTCGCCGTGTTGGCCGGTGCCGCCAGCGCGGTATCCGCAAACGCGCCGTTCGCCGCGAAAGCGCTTTGTGCCGCCGCCGCCAGCGATGCCGCAGTGGTGGCGGCAGCCTGCGCGGTGCTCGCGTTAGTTACCGCCGCTGCCGCATTGGTGGAAGCCAGCGCCGCCGCCGCGCTCACCGCCGTACCCGCAGTGTTTATGCCGGTGGTCGCCGTTCCGATCGCGCTGGTTGCCGGGGCGGTGCTTGCCGGTGTGACCCCCGCCAGCGTCGAGTTGTCTGCCGCAGCGGCAGTTGCCGCAGTCTCCGCTGCTTGCGCCGCAGTTGCCGCCGCCTGCGCCGCCGCCGCAGCAGCCTGCGCCGCGGTTTCCGCAACCTGCGGCGGTATGCCGGCTGGCTGGGTGTCTCCTGCCAGATCAACCGGCTGGCCGTCTACGTTTATTATGATCGGTATGATCGCGGCGTTCGGCTCTACCGGCGGTTCTACGGAAGGCGCGCAACAGCTGCCGGAGGTGGCGCCCGCACCCGCCATGCCGGAAGCGCCCCCCGCTCCCGGCGCCGGCGAAGCCGTGTTATCCACCACCGCCGAGTCGCGGAGCTGCCGGGCGGGTCTTTCCTCGCCCTGTGCGCCCTGTTCGCTCTGTGCTCCCTGGGCCGCCTGCCTTTGTTCGCCACCTTGCTCCCCGTTGTCGCGCCGCTCTTCATTTCTCGCTTCACTTGCCGGAGCGGGCGTAACGGTAAAGATGTTGGTGTTGAGGGGTTGCAGTTGGGGAAGCTGGCCCAGCCCTCCCGCAAAACCCATCTGGTTGGGCTTGACATTGATCGCGCCCGCCTCCGTGGTCAGCGAAGTTTCGCCGATATTGACCTTGCTGTACGCGCCCGCCAATATGCCGGGCAGGCTGACAGGCGCATAGAAGCTTTCGTGGTCGGTGCCGCGGATACCGATGGTCGCAACCGGTGTGGTGATGCGGTAATTCTGCTTGTTGATGCGCCCGATCAATCCGGTCACCGCGCGGAAGCCGCCTTTGAACAGGGAAAAAAAGCTGTTCTCCGTTCCGTCCTCCTTGCCCTTGAATTTGAAGCTGTCGAACTTGAGTTTGGTATCGGAGCGAACGGCGACGAAGCCACCATCCTGCATCCTGATTTGCGCCGAAGCGCCTTTTGCCGAATCCAGGGTGTCGCCTTCGTTAACGGCATCCCCTTTTTGCAGCGCGCGCGCTTCGCCCGCAGCATTGATCAGCCGCACTTCGCCGTTCACAAACTGGGTTTGCCCCGCTATTTCTGCAAACGCTACCCCCGCATGCGCGGCCAACAGAGACAACCCGAGCAACCTCAAAAAAAATTTCCGGTTTTTCATGATGCGCCTCACTGACACGAAATTATCTGAAATCCCTGCGTACCGCCACCGATACATCCATGCGCCCATATTCGTAAATTGCGATATTCGAATCGTTGCGCGACCAGGAGACTTGCGGGCGCACCGTCCACAGATTGTCCGCATGCCAGTTTACGCCCAGGCTGATGTCGCAGGAGCGGTCAACGCGGGACTTCATGAAAGCCGCGTTGTTTTTGTCGTACCCGCCGCGCTGCGCGCCCAGGCTGGCAAACAGCTCCGTGCTGTCGCCGACCGAAGCTTGGCCGCCGATGCGCAGCCCGGTAAGGCTTTTGCTGCCATCTGCCCGCCCGCCGGTTGCGGTATCGTTTTCGTGGCCGTAGAACAGGCTGCCGAACAGCGCCGACTTGCCGTCTGGCATGACGTGCAGCCAGCCAGCGCCCACCGTGGACTGGTCGAAATCGTTGGCCTTCATCGCATCCACGAAGCGGTTCTGGTTGAATTGCGCGAATACGCTCATTTGGTTGCTCGGGCTGAAGGTGTGCCGCCAATCGGCATTGACGCCCACAGTATCGCGGTTGTGCGTGCTCGCCAGCGTGTACTGGTTGGCCGATACGCCGGCGCGGAACATCTCCGCCCCTCTGGTAAAGGATAGCCCGGCGCGCTCGTCCACGCTGAAGTAATCAAGCGCCGCCTGCCTGTTGTTGCCGCGCTGGCGGACATCCACCCCGGCATATAGGGCAACACTCTCATTCAGCAAATGGCTGAATTCAGCGCCCGCAGCCGTGCCCGCATAGTTGTCCGACATTTTTACGTTGGAGGGGTTGAGTGTAAAGACCAGGTTGCCGAATGCGGGAACCGCGATCTGCGATTGGCCGGTAGAGTTGTTCACGTTGCTGTCATACCCGACCGTTCCCTCGATATAACCGGCAAGCTGTGTCCCCTTCGCTTTTTCCCGCGCAGCGATAACATCGAGATACTTCTGGATAGTCAGCCTTGCCGCCTCCGGCGGGTTCTGCGCCAGCACGGTTTCAAATTCCGCCCTGGCGCGCGGCAGGTCGCCCAACTGGTAGTAGGCGCGCGCCATATCCAGGCGCGCGCCGGCAAAATTCCTGTCCACCGCCAGCACCCGCTCGAACGCGAGCGTGGCCTTGTCCGGTTTACCGCTGTCCAGCGCGGCAATACCGATCAGATAATCGAAACGCACTTCGCCCGAGCGGTCGAATTCGAGCGGCTCCAGCAGGCTGTAGGCATCGGCAGGTTTGCCGTTTTTAATCAGATCGTCGGCCTCGCGCAGCGGTTTTTCGCGCGCCTCGATTTCGGCCTGTTTGATCGCTGCGGCTTCTGCTGTTGCGGCACGCTGGCGCGCCTCCTGTTCGGCTTTGGCGCGCGCCTCGATTTCGGCCTGTTTGATCGCTGCGGCTTCTGCTGCTGCTGCGCGCTGGCGCGCTTCCTGTTCGGCCTGGGCGCGCGCTTCCGCCTCGCGCTGCGACCGGATGGCTCGCGCATCCGGCTTGGCGGCTTTCTTTGTAACCGGCTTGGTTTTCTTTGCTGAAACTTTAGTGGTCTTGCTGCCGGTATTCTGGCTTGCTGCTTCCTGCGCATACACACCGCTTGCTGCCAGCAGCATTCCTGAAAATACCCAACATGATAGTGCTGCAAATTTCATGGCTGCCACCTTGGATTCTGTGTTTTGTACACGCAGTATCTTCCCGGAATTAAACGGATGTCAATTGATCCCGGACAACCGAGATTGGGGCGAAATGTCTTTTTCGGTTGGGAGGGTCAGCAAAGGGCGGAAGCCACGCTCAAGCGTAGCTTCTGCCGGGAAAACGTCCGAAGCTACGCCGCTTGCGCGGGAATCGTGTCGCGCTGGGCGACGATGCGGTTGCGCTCGTCCACATAGACGAGCTGCGGGTGGAATTTTTGCAGCTCCAGCTCGGAATACATCGCGTAGGTGGCGATGATGAGGATGTCGCCCGGATCGGCCTTATGCGCCGCCGCGCCGTTCACCGAAATGACGCCGCTGCCGCGTTGCGCGCGGATGGCGTAGGTGGTGAAGCGCTCGCCATTGGTGACGTTGTAGATGTCTATCTGCTGGTATTCGCGGATGTCGGCGGCATCCAGCAGGTTTTCGTCTATCGCGCACGAGCCTTCGTAATGCAGCTCGGAGCGCGTCACGCGCACCCGGTGCAATTTGGATTTCAGCATGATTCTTTGCATAGCGTTACCCCCTTCGGGAAACCAAGGCGCGCATTATATACAAACTTCGAGGTTATCAATCAGCCTGGTCTGCCCCAGCCGCGCTGCCGCCAGGATGACCAGGTTGCTTTCACCGCTTTCCGGGTGCGCCAGATCGGCCTGCTTGCGCACCGCCACATAATCCACCTGCCAGCCGCGCGCGTTGAGCGCTTGCGCTGCTTGCCGCTCCAGCATGAGGTAATCGGTGGCGCCTTCCAGCAAGGCTTGCCGCATTCCGGCCAGCGTTTGATACAAAAAAACCGCTTCGGTTCGCTCCGCGATGCTCAAATACTGGTTGCGGGAACTGAGCGCCAGCCCATCTGCTGCGCGCGAGGTCTCCGCGCCGACGATCTCGATAGGCAGATTGAACTGCGCAACCATCTGGCGAATGATGGCAAGCTGCTGGTAATCTTTTTTGCCGAAAATGGCGACCTGCGGCTGCACCAGACCAAACAATTTCAGCACTACCGTCGCCATGCCGCGAAAGTGGCCGGGGCGAAACGCGCCGCATAACTCATCCGCAATCGGGGGCGGCTCCACGAATAGCGTTTGTTTTTCCGGGTACATCTCCCGCGCTGAAGGCGCGAACACCGCATCTGCCAAGCCATCCAGCCTGGCGCAGTCCGCATCCAGCGTGCGCGGGTATTTATCGAAATCTTCGCCGTGACCGAACTGCAAGGGGTTGACGAAAATGCTGACCACTGCGCAGACAACTCCGCAGCCGGCTTGCCGGTTAGCGGATTGCGTACCTTCGGTGCAGACAACTCCGCAGCCGGCTTGCCGGTTAGCGGATTGCGTACCTTCGGTGCAGACAACTCCGCAGCCGGCTTGCCGGTTAGCGGATTGCGTACCTTTGGTACACCCGCCGCGCTGGCGCGCGATGCGGACCAGATCGAGATGGCCCTCGTGCAGGTTGCCCATGGTCGGCACGAAAGCGATGGCGCCTTTGTCATGCAGACGTGCGCGCAAGCCGGTTACGGTCGTGATAATTTCCATTTCAGCTTTTGCAGAAATAACAACCCGGCCACAGATTAACATGGATGCTCGCCCGCGACACTGGCTGCCGGATATGATTAAATCCATGAACCAAACCTGCAACCTGCGGGGCAAATGATCTGACATGAACGCATTTGAAATTGATAAACGCGCCGTGCGCCGTGCGTTCAGCCGCGCGGCGGCGCACTACGATACCGCCGCCGTATTGCAGCGCGAGGTGTGCGGACGCATGCTGGAGCGGCTCGATTACATCAAGCTGCAACCCGCGCGCGTGCTGGATGCAGGTTGCGGCACCGGTTGGGGCGCGCGCCAGCTTGGCAACCGCTACAAACGGGCCGAGATCATCGCGCTCGACATCGCCATCGGTATGCTGCGCGAAGCGCGCGGCGCCTCCGGCTGGTGGCGCACGTTTTTTTCCGGGGGAGGGCAGCCCTGCCTCTGCGCTGACATCGAAGCGCTGCCGCTGGCGGCGCAGAGCGTGAATATGGCCTGGTCCAACCTGACCGTGCAGTGGTGCAACGATTTGCCCGCCACTTTCCGCGAGCTGAACCGCGTGCTCAAGACGGAAGGGTTGCTGATGTTTTCCACCTTTGGGCCGGATACCCTGAAGGAGCTGCGCGCCGCCTTTGGCGGGGTGGACGGATACAGTCACACCAACCGTTTTACCGACATGCACGACATCGGCGACATGCTGGTGGCTGCCGGGTTTGCCGAGCCGGTGATGGATATGGAGATCATTACGCTGACCTACGGCGACGTGAAAGCGGTGATGCGGGATTTGCGCGCTATCGGCGCGCACAATGCCACCGCAGGTCGCCCGCCGGGGATGATGGGGAAACAAGCGTGGGGCAAGGTGCTGGAAAATTACGAGTGCCTGCGCCGCGACGGCAAGCTGCCGGCTACTTTTGAAATCATCTACGGCCATGCGTGGAAAGCGCAGCCGAAAAATACGTCAGACGGCAGGGCGATCATTCAAACACCGTTCAAGCTATGAGCTATTTTGTTACCGGCACCGATACCGGCGTCGGCAAAACGCTGGTCTGTTGCGCGCTGCTGCACGCATTTGCGGCGCGCGGCCTGCGCGTGGCCGGCTTCAAACCGGTCGCCGCAGGCTGCGATGAGAACGAGCACAATGAAGATGCCAAGGCGTTGCGCGCGGCGAGCTCGATGCAGCTCACTTACGGGCAGGTAAACCCGTATTGCTTCCGCCGCGCCATCGCGCCCCACCTCGCCGCGCGGCATTCCGGTGTACGCATCGAGCTGTCGCGCATCCTCGCCTCTTACCGCGAGCTGGCGGGACAGGCCGATGTGGTGATCGTGGAAGGAGCCGGTGGGTTTCTGGTGCCGCTCAACGACAAGCAAACCGGCGCCGACCTGGCGCAACGGCTCGGCCTGCCGGTGATGCTGGTGGTGGGCATGCGGCTAGGCTGCCTCAACCACGCTTTGCTGACCGCCGCCGCCATCGCTGCGGGCGGGCTGAAGCTGGCGGGCTGGGTGGCGAACTCGCCGGATGCGGATATGGCCGCCTTGCAGGAAAACATTGACGCGTTGCGCGAGCGTCTGCCAGCACCGCTGCTGGGCGTGATCGGGCATCAGGCGCGAGCGGATGCCGGTGCGACAGCCGCGCAATTAAGCATTGCGTCGCTGGAAGTTGGCGGCTGCGCGCCCGCCCTGTAGCGAAGCTCGGCAGGATGCGGGGGCAACCGCATCGTTCGCGGCTATGCCCTAAAACCTTGGACGGCCCACGAGAAACACGCAAGGTACGCTCGCCGGACGAGGTTCGTACCCCCCTGAACGCGGGGGTGTGCAAACTATCTATTGATGTTAGATTGCCGTCGGCTTAATCCCGGGTTGTCCATTAACTCCAAACCGGCTCCTTCCCCCTGCAAGGGAAGAAGGAGGATGCCGGTCAAGTGGATTATTTGTGTTGATGGTTGGCAAATCAGAAATCCGGGTAGGCACGGTTGATATTAATTAATGGGGCGATAAATGAAAATAACGAAGCTTTTCAGCGCCGGTTTGGTGGCTACGGTTTTTACGGTAACTGCGGACGCTGCCGTATTGAATGTTTCCAGTAATCTGGCAAATAACCTGTACCTGAACAGCAATACGTCTGGCTCTTTCAGCATTGCAAGCCTGCTGACGCCAGCCAGCAATTATCTGCCCCCCTACCAGATAAACAGTGCAAGCGTAATGTTTTCGTTCTCGGATGATGCCAACGACGCGACGCTTACCAGCGCCTACTACACCGCTTACACTCCTGCTGCCATCACTTCCCGTTTGTACGTGACAACTTATACAGACCCATCAGAATCAGCGAGCGTCAGTATCGGCGGCCAAAGCGCCAGCGGAACCACCACCTATTTTTCGACTCCTTCTCATCTGGTCGGGGTAACATTGGATTGGAATTATTACGCCAACAACTGCCCCGGATACTACGGGCAGCCATGTAACCACCAACTGATGCAGGGAACAACGCATAGTTACCAAAGCTCGTCTGGCTATGCCGGTTCATTTAACCTGGGCTACAACCTCAATGCTGCCAATTTATCCACTTTGGCATCGGATGGCATTTTGAATTTCAACCTCGGGCGCACCGGAGACCTGGTTCTTAACTCGGCCACGTTGACCTTCGACATTACTGAAAATCCTGCTGTAGCCGCTGCGGTGCCAGAGCCGGAAGCCTACGTGATGCTGCTGGCGGGGCTTGGCTTGCTGGGCTTTACGGCAAGGCGCAGAAAGCCCGGCGCTTGAGCCGTCTGCCCCATCAAACACCCCGCTGCGGCGGGGTTTGTTTTTAGAGCCGAACGGTGGTGGGTAGCTGCGCGTAAGCGCTTGTTGCCAGGAAAACTTTCTTTGCTTGCTGTATGATTGGGAAAAAATAATCAGCCATGTGCGCAGAATAAATGGAAGTATCCCCCGGCTTGCGTCTTGCCGGTGGCGAAGGGAGGGATATGAAGATACTGCTGGCGGATGACCACGCACTGTTTCGCGAGGGCATGCGCCACGTCATGCGCCAATTGGATGATCCGCTGGATGGAGAGGCCAAAATTCTGGATGCAAGCACGTTTCCGGAGGCTCTGAAGGTCGCAGAAGAAAATCCCGATATCAGCCTCGCCCTGCTCGACCTTAAAATGCCGGGTAGCGATGGCGCATCCGCGATCAAGCTTTTTCGCTCGCGCTACCCCGACATCATGGTCGTAGTACTCAGTGGCGCCGACCAGCGTGAGGACATTCTGGGCGCGATGAACAGCGGCGCGATGGGTTTTATTTCCAAATCATCAAACAGCAAGGAGATGGTTCAGGCCTTGCGCATGGTTCTGGATGGCGGCACCTACCTGCCGCCACAACTGTTACAGCAAACCGGCGCGGACGATATGGACAATTGGCGCGTCAGCAAATTCGTGCTGACCGCGCGCCAATCCGAAATGTTGCGGTATCTCGGCCTGGGCTGGTCAAACAAGAGCATCGCCGAAGCGACCGGCTTGTCGCAAGGCACGGTCAAAGTGCATTTATCGGCGCTGTATCATATGCTGCGCGTCGGCAACCGCATTGATGCTGTGCTCGCAGGGCGCCGCCTGGGCTTGCTGGAAGACGGCGAGAAAGAAACATAGCGCTTCAATGCGACAGCGCCCCCTCGCACCCGATTCGACATGCCATTGAGCGCGACCAAACCCTCCCTGTTACCCGCCCGCCTGGCGGCGCTGTTGCGCGAATCGCGCTGGATCATCCTGCTCGCCGCCGCAATTTACCTGGTTCTTATTCTCTACGGCTACGACCGCAGCGACCCAGCCTGGTCGCACAGCGCGAGCGATGTCGTCCCGCACAACCCCGGCGGTCTGTTCGGCGCCTGGCTGGCGGATGTGCTGCTGTATGTGTTCGGGTTTTCGGCATGGTGGTGGGCGGTGCTGCTCGCGCAGCGGGTGTGGGCCGGCTATCGCGGCATTGCCCCCGGCGGCCTGTTTGACCGCCGCGCATTGTGGGTCGCACTATCCGGTTTCGCCCTCCTGCTTTTGGCCAGCAGCGCGCTGGAGGCACTCCGCCTGTACAGCCTGAAAGCCGCGCTGCCGTTCGCTCCCGGCGGCATGATCGGCGCGGTGGCGGGCGATGCGCTGGCCAGATTTTTCGGGTTTACCGGCTCCACCCTGATCCTGCTGGCGCTGCTGGCCGCCGGGTTCAGCCTGTTTACCGGACTGTCCTGGCTGCGCCTCACCGACTGGCTGGGCGCCGCCATCGAGACGGGCTATGTTGCCGCAAAAAATTTCTGGCAGACCCGGCGGGACCGGCAGCTTGGCGAGCAGGCGTCGAGCGAGCGCCTGGCGGTGGTGGAAGAGGAAAAGAAGCGCGTCGAAGAACACCAGCCCATTCGCATCGAGCTGCCGCTGACCGAGGTGCGCCAGTCGGCGCGCGTAGTAGAAGAGAAACAGGTGCCGCTATTCGCCGACATGCCGGATTCGCCCCTGCCGCCGCTGCACCTGCTGGATCAGCCCGCGCAGGAAGTCGAGGTGCTGTCGTCCGACACGCTGGAATTTACCTCGCGCCTGATCGAGCGCAAGCTCAAGGATTTCGGCGTGGAGGTGAAGGTGGTGGCCGCCTATCCGGGGCCGGTCATCACGCGCTACGAAATCGAGCCCGCCATCGGCGTAAAAGGTAGCCAGGTCACCAACCTGGTGAAAGACCTGGCGCGCGCGCTGTCGGTGGTCAGCATCCGCGTGGTGGAAACCATCCCCGGCAAGGTTTACATGGCGCTGGAGTTGCCCAACCCGAAACGTCAAGTGGTGAAGCTCTCCGAGATACTGGGTTCGCAGGCCTACGCGGACATGCATTCGGCACTGACCATGGCGATGGGCAAAGACATCTCGGGCAAGCCGGTGGTGGCCGACCTCGGCAAGATGCCGCATGTGCTGGTGGCGGGCACCACCGGCTCGGGCAAGTCGGTGGCGATCAACGCCATGATCTTGAGCCTGCTGTACAAGGCCACGCCGCAGCAGGTGCGGCTGCTGTTGGTTGACCCCAAGATGCTGGAATTATCGGTGTACGAAGGCATCCCGCACCTGCTCGCACCGGTGGTGACCGACATGCGCCAGGCCGCATCCGCGCTGAACTGGTGCGTGCAGGAAATGGACCGGCGCTACCGCCTGATGTCGTCGCTCGGCGTGCGCAACATCGCCGGTTACAACCAGAAAGTGCGCGATGCCATCAAGGCCCAACAGCCGCTGACCAACCCGTTCACGCTCACGCCGGACAACCCGGAGGCGCTGGAAGAGCTGCCGTTCATCGTGGTGTTCATAGACGAGCTCGCCGACCTGATGATGGTGGTGGGCAAGAAGGTGGAAGAGCTGATCGCGCGCTTGGCGCAGAAGGCGCGCGCCTCCGGCATCCATCTGGTGCTGGCCACGCAGCGCCCGTCGGTGGACGTGATCACCGGCCTCATCAAGGCCAACGTGCCGACGCGCGTCGCTTTCCAGGTGTCGTCCCGGATTGATTCGCGCACCATCCTGGACCAGCAGGGCGCGGAGGCGCTGCTCGGCCAGGGCGACATGCTCTACCTGCCGCCCGGCACCGGCTACCCGCTGCGGGTGCATGGCGCGTTCGTGTCCGACCAGGAAGTGCACCGCGTCGCCGAATACCTCAAGGCGCAGGCCATGCCGAACTACATAGAAGGGGTGCTGACCTCACTGGACGAGCAGGAAACGGGCGGCGAAGAGGGTGGCGGCGCGGATCCGGAAAGCGATGCGCTCTACGACCAGGCGGTGGAGGTCGTGCTGAAGTCGCGCCGCGCCTCCATCTCGCTGGTGCAGCGCCATTTGCGCATCGGCTACAACCGCGCCGCGCGCCTGATCGAAGCGATGGAAAAAGCCGGGCTGGTGACGCCGATGCAGAGCAACGGCAACCGGGAGGTGATTGCGCCAGCGCGGCAGGAGTAAGGAGCTTGTTGTAACGCGGCATCCCTTTCACGTATTACCGCCCCCCTACATTACGCCTTACGCGAGTTCGCCTTTACCAACGGTGAAATACGCCATTTCGACATGGCGCTTTTTTTGGTTTATCCGGCATTCGAGCTGCTACGCCAGGTTGCGTTTTTCAAGCTGGCACACGCCAGCCACAGCACCGTCACCTGACCGAAAGAAATAGACTTCGTTCTTGACAGCCTTTACATCGAAAATCCAGAATTCACTACCACCGCATCGTCTCAATTTCTGAAAACGTGACGCGAGATGTTTCTTTTTCCTTGAGCCAATCGCTCTGGAGAATCGTTTCATCCTCGGTAATCCCATTCTCCCAGTCGGTGGCAATTTTTTCTTCTTCCTGCGCCCAAAGCGCAATTCTTTCCGGCCAAACCGTGTGGCCCAGAAAATGGGATGCCAGCAATTCTCTGGTGAATTGGCCGGGCGGCACACCGGCGCGGTCAGCCAACAAATCAAGGTCATCCTTAATTTTTTGTGGGATTTCTATTTTTGCGGCCACAATGTTTTTGCCCAAGCCCGGAATGCAATCAACTGTCGCGGCACGGGAAAACAATACTCCAGAATGCGGCTCTGGCGGAGGCACATAGTAAAGCCCCGTTCTCTCGGCCTTCATACGCAGCAACTCGTGCGCACCGTATAAATACACCACGAAAAACTCACGCAGGTATTTCGCGCCGGTCACCCCCATTTCCGCCATGGATTCATCCATCGCGGCCTTGAGCGGCACGGGCAGCCAGATTCTGAGTACTGCACTACTTGAATGCAGATCATGAATGCCGCGATCCCCCTCGTAGAGCCTGTTCAGCCTGGCCGGCGGCTCCCCGCTTTCTGGCTCCCCACTTTTTGATTTGCCGCTTGCTGGCTTACTGCCTTCCCCGCCGAACCATTTCAATAACGTGCCGAGCATAAAAATTCCCCTATTTATCTGCTTGCCGCCGATTGGCTGCCGGAACAAAAATCACTCACCGCATTTTACGGCTTAACCGTGCTGTTTCAACCCAGATAATCCATTAGCCATTGGCGCACTCCAAGGTCATGCGGTTGACGATCAGCCGCAAAACCTTACAATCCCCATAGGTGCCGCTCCGAAGGTTCAGTCCAACAAGGTTTATCTGCCGCCAACACGGGACGCTGGTTAAACAAGTTTGGGCGGGGCGGCAGATAAATGCTATTCGTTAGAGCGCAAAAGAGGTCTGCCCATGTCCGATGAAGAGCTTCAAGTTCCTGCGAGGTCAAAGGCCGATGTTGCTCACGCGCTCGTTAAAGCAGGCCTCTCCGCCATACCCATAGTTGGCGGCCCGGCTGTCGAGCTATTCCAACACGTTGTTCAGCCGCCGCTCGAAAAGCGGCGAGAGGCGTGGATGGCTGAGATTGGTGAAAAGCTGAGAGATTTGGAGGAGCAAGGGTTCAAGCTTGAAGACCTACAAGCCAATGAGCAATTTGTGTCGGCTGTAATGCACGCATCACAAGTTGCGCTACGTACGCATCAGGCACCAAAGCTTGATGCTCTTCGCAATGCAATTGTCCATGTTGCTAAAGGGCAAGCGCCTGAGGAAGCAATTCAGCATCTATTTTTCGGCTTTGTTGACTCACTCACTGAATTGCATCTGCGAATACTCAAAGTCTTTCAATCACCGCCTACCCCACCGGGTATGAGTGGAGGTGGGCTATCACATGTCCTCGAGTTCAACATCCCAGAGCTTCGGGGGCGCAGAGACATTTACGACCAGTTCTGGCGAGACCTCTATTCACGCGGTCTTGTGAACACTGACGGCCTGCACATGACAATGACAGGCAGCGGCCTCGCCGAGAAACGCACAACAGGTCTCGGTGATGCGTTCCTGCAGTTCATCGCGGAGGCATAGTGCGCTCTAACCCAGCAATCGAGAGGGGCTGCGCAAAAGTCCGCGTAGGGCACAATCGTTATTGCGCCGAATGAAAACATCCGGTGCAATGCGCTTCGCTTATTGGCACCCTACATTACGCCTTACGCGAGTTGACCAATCCAAGTTTGCTGTAGTGTAAAAGTTTCCCCCGAAATCGTCCGCCGCCCTATTTTGAAGCAATGTGCAAAACCGATATTGAATACATTGAAAACCTGCGGAAACACGCGATTGAAACGCGTACATTCCTTGGTAACAAAGCGAAGCCCGAAAGAGAGCGCTCTGTATGTCGTGCATTTCTTCGAGCGATTGGCGTAGCTTTCGAGGAGTGCGAGCTGGTAGCGCCAGCGCCTACAGGCGAACCATCTGATGTTGACTTTCGAGCGGCCCGTTTCCAAATTAAGGAATTACTTGAGCCAGGTCGAAAAAGAGGCGATGAATGGAAAGAGAAGGAAAAGAAATACTCTGAAACCAATTCACTAATTGAATTGTTGGAGCCATATTCTCTGCCAACCTCTGTTGAGCTTCAGATACTTGTGCCGGAAATAGTTCAAACGCAGTCAGAGAAGTCTCAGAAATATGGTGCGGAGTGCAGTGCCATTGATGCTTTAGTTTATGTCAATCTCAAGGAGCAATTTTTAGCACCTCATTCGGACATGCCTAGCCTGGATAAATTGCGGTCTCAAGAGTGGAGATCAGTCAGTTTATTATTCCCCCCTTATGGTGTCATCCTGCTTGCCGGGCCTATGGCTCCTGATTTCCTTCGTGCATTAGAGCCTGGTCAATATAAAAAATATGAAGACATTTGTTCATTATTCGAAGCATGATAATTGGCAACCCACGTAGATGATTTTCTCGGCAATACTACCACCATGCTTGATTACCCTAAAATTCACGAAGTAATCCACGATGGGAGTAAGCCACCGAAGCTGGGAACGTACACCCCGCCGCCGCGCTTTTTGGTTTTGAGGCTGGTCGTGAAACGCCCTCATAACAACACCTGATTAGTCAAGGAGGCGTATGCACAAGTTGTACTTTGCAATTGTATTTCTCGTTGTGAGTTCCGTCGGGAATGCAGCCGATTTAGGAAAGCAGTTTGTAACAGCAAAACTATCCTACGGAGCATCAGTCAGCGTTCCAAAGTCATGGCAAATTCTTCGCGGCAATGAAATGCGCGCTATCGAGACAAGCGTCGGGGCTGCAATTGATCTTGCCGGATATGCAAAGCAATTTGATGGGGGTGAAATACTCATTGTGGCAAACTTACCCGACCCTCAACTTTACGCGGGTATGACTATTACCACGCTTTCCACGCCAAGCCTAACGCCTGCGTTACCAGCTTCGCTAACAGACGCTCAAGTTAAGGCAAGTGAAGCGACAATTCGTCAAGCTGTTGAAACTATGCAAGCTCGAATAGGAACAAAAGTATTCGGGTGGTCTCCTTTGCGTAAAATAGTGATTGGTCGCAATACCGCGATGTACACCAGCTACTTGCGCTCATCCGCTGCTGGAGAGCGAAAAGTTCACCTATACAAATTCTTTGGCTCTGGTCGAGTATATGACTTGGCTCTAACGACCAGCGTTGCGCATGAATCGTTCAACGGAGTGGTGCTTGAAAAAATTGCTCATTCTTTCATGGTGCCTTAGGGCAACGAATGCTTGGCTCGGCGGAAGAAGAAGGGTGATGGGAAATAAACCGTGGTGCGACCCTTTTTATGAATAAGAGCGAAAATTCATAATCCTTATTGCTGTTGTCGAATTCTATTCATCAAATCCTGCTGTTGCAGATGCTATATGGCCATTTAATACGCCTAAATTTGAGGCATCCTTGATCTGTAGAAATGCAGCTAATCAAGCTGAACACGCAGCAGAAAGCAGATCGATGATGTCTATCAATGAATGGTTGGAGGAGTTTAATAGCGCGGAATGGAAAAAGCCTGAACATTACTTGGATAGGAGGGAGAATATTCACGCTGTTCGTACTGCCTATAAAAACCCAAATGTTAGCCCAGGCACTATTAGGAAAATAGTAATTGAGGATTGTGAAGCTAGAAAGGGCGAGATTATCGCAGAGATTAAGAAGAGAAATGAGAGAAAATAAAATTCAGGAGTGCGATTCAAACTGGCAAAAGAGAGAGAATCCAAAGGGGTTCTCATGACACTACTTTAAGCCTCGCAATGCGAGGCATTGCCACAAGATTAAAGCCGTTGAGACGGCATGGCTTTTCAACAGAGGACAAAAATGAGACCCCAAGTGTTACTGATGACTTCCAAGAAGGCTGGAGTCGCCGCATTAACCAATGCTGGGAAGATAGTTGTTTTCGCGGTTTCGATGAATTCGGCTTTATATGCTGCAACAATGGACGATTATGTGACATGCTTTTTAGTTTATGGCGCGCTTCTCCAAGCGGCTAAAAATGCACAGCATGATGGCATGCTTTCGTATTCGAAGCCTCGCGTACAAACTGTTTTGCCTTATATCCAGGAGAACAAGGATAATCCAAGAGCAAAAGAGAAATTACGGGAAACAGCGAACCGCCTTGAAAATGAAGTTAAGGATACATTCGTCACGCAGGCGACTAATGCCATTCTTGCGGGAAACCCCGCAAAACTGAAGGCAGTCATGCCACGTGTTTTTCAATGTGATAAAGCCTTCGGGCTATCTACGTTACCACTCCCACTTAACACCAAACAAACTCACCCTTATTGGAACAAATTCCTGCAAGGCATGTATGGTGGCTGCCTCGCCAAGCAGAGAAAATCTCCCTCACCGTTCAGCGATGCTCAGATTAAGGGGTATTGCCAATGCATGACGGATAATCAAGCAGCGAGAGGGGTTGATGCAAGCAGTTCGGAAGAAACAACAGGAAGAATCATAAAAGAAAGCCACAGTGCGTGCTTCGCCAGCATACAGAGGCGAGAGTAAAAGGTGCCACTATTTAATCGATCAGAGAGGTATATTGTGGGGGCATCTGAAGTCATTACGACCTCAAAGCTTAGCCCGTTTTCCTTCAGCATAGACAGCCTGCTGGCCGCCACTGTACTGCATCACGAACTGCGCTTGGTCACGCGCAACCAGAAAGACTTCGATTACCCCGGATTGGAAGTCGTCAATCCGTGGGGGTAGGGGTTTGGAAGTAATTCGAACACTGCCCCTTTAACCCAATTTGACCCCCTTTAACCGGAAATGCAGGAGTAAAAATGAAAGCGCCGATAATTCTGCTGTTTTATTTGGTATTTACAGGAATAGTTATATCTGCCGTTTCTGATAGATATGGCATAAATTCCTTCGCAATGTTTTTAGTTGTCATTGTGACTGGCCCGGTGTTTGTTTATCTAGTAATAACATACGAGGGAATGAAGAAACAGCAACGAGAACAAAACGACCGCTTAACAGCATATGAAAAAGCTTGCAAAGAGGAGAGGGAATCAAAGGGGCAGCACTAAATTGCCCCTAACTTATCATTCCTCACTGGCGCTGCGCGATAAGGCCGCGCAGCGCCAGTGACCTTCCACGATGCCGCCAACACACACTCAATGATGAACTTGTCTGAAATCAACTGGGGTTCCGTGGCAGATTGGGTTTCTGGTATCGGCTCGCTTTCAGCCGCCATGGTGGCGCTCTATCTGGCCAAGTCCGCTGAGCGCATTCGCCTTCGTGGTTATTGCGGCCTTCGCGTAGTCGTTGGCCAAGGCATGGCACTCCAAGATTTGGTATTCATTTCGGTCACAAATGTTGGTGCGCGAGCGACCGTAATTAACAACATCAGCATGCGCGTAGGTTGGTTCAAAAGGCGCCATGCGATCATCACGGTTGTTAAAGACCAATACTCAGTTGGGGTGCCGTATGCCATTGCGGACGGACAAGAAGGTCACTGGGGCATACCTCTCGACAAAGACAAGAAGTGGCTATGTGACCTCATTGGCGGCTTCATAGTGTGCCGGAGTGACATCAATTCACTTCGTTTTTTCGTTCATACAAATCATGGGGAGGCAGTAGCTTTGCACCCAGAGAAGCCATTCCGCGATGCCATTGCCGGGTTATTGGCAGCTAAAGCGGCTAACACGGTGGTCAAGCGGGACGCGCCGCAAGCGGCGCGCCCCTTACCTTGAACTACAAAAAGTGCAGTAGTGCAGTAGGGCGCAACAACCAGCGTGCATTGCGCCAGACGCTTTATGGGTCGCGCAATAATGGCTCATCTTTGCATACCCTGTTTCTTCGGCGCAATAAAGATTGCGCCCGCAGGCTGGTAGAGTGCTGTGGGTATGCGCCGCCGCATGGGAGAAGTGAAGCAGGAAACGGATGCGATGGAACAAACCGAGATTTATGAGTTGAAAAAAACCATCGGAGAGGCCGAAGCGCTGGGCGGCGATCCGCTTGGCGATCTGGCGCAACAATTGATGCAGGAAATCTCCGAGCGAAAAATTCGGCTGGAGATCGTAAAACACCAGTATGCTGGCGCGAATTAACAACCTGAACAAAATGGGGGCACCCTAATCTTGAGCCTCACTGGTGTATAAAATGGCCGAGCAAGCAGATCACAATGACACAAATACATAAATACAAACACCTTGACAGACAACACCCCAATTGCCCCGCATCAGGATAGTTTTCCGCCCATCCTTGATTTCATCCGCCAGTCGCGCAGCCGGGCGTTGGCGGCAGTCAACCATGAGCTGCTTGATCTTTATTGGCGCGTCGGCGAATACCTGAACCGCAAGGTGAGCCATGACGGCTGGGGGCAGGGAACAATCAAGCAACTGGCGGATTGGCTGTTGATGCAAGACCCGACCTTGCGCGGTTTTTCAGCTTCCAATCTGTGGCGGATGCGCCAGTTTTTCGATACTTATGCCGGAAATGAAAAACTCGCACCACTGGTGCGAGAATTGCCTTGGGCGCATAACCTGTTGATTCTGAGCAAATGTAAGATTCAAGAGGAGCGTGGCTTTTACCTGAAACTGACAGCAGAGCAACGCTGGTCCAAGCGCGAATTGACGCACCAGATCAATGGTTGCCTGTTCGAGCGGATCGTCACGGGCAAACCAAAACTCGCACCGGCGTTGCGAGAAATTCATGCCGACGCCGATGCCTTTTTCAGGGACAGCTATCTGGTGGACTACCTCGGCCTGCCCGCTAGCCATCACGAGAGCGACTTGCAGCGCGGGCTGATAGCCCACCTCAAACAATTCCTGATCGAGCTTGGACGCGATTTCTGCTTCGTGGGGGAGCAATTTCAGGTTCAAGTCGGCAATCGCGATTTTTACATTGACCTGCTATTTTTCCATCGTGGGCTGCAAGCCCTGGTGGCATTCGAATTGAAGGTGGATGAATTCCAGCCGGAGCATCTGGGCAAGTTGAATTTCTACCTCGAAGCTCTCGACCGCGACCACAAAAAACCGCACGAAGCCCCCAGCATCGGCATCCTGCTGTGCAAGAGCCGTGATCATGATGTGGTGGAATACGCCCTGTCGCGCAGCCTCTCGCCCACAATGGTAGCGGAATACGTCACCAAGCTACCGGACAAGCATTTGCTTCAAGCCAAGCTGGATGAGTTTTATGAGGCGGCAAGGAAGGAAACAGAAGAATGAACTGGCAGTACTTTTTAATACCGCAATTTCCAATAAATGCAGAGCCTCTGTTTGAAGGAACCGAACGCCCATCATGGCCCCCGATCATTTGTCTCCCGCTAAATTGAAAAGCTGTAATTCCCAAATTCCACACATTCCATGAAACTGTAGAGGTAGCCCGTGGGCAAATTCAGAATATCAAAACTCCTGTTCTTTTGTGTGTTAGCGCTGCCGCTCGCCGCCCACGCCAAAGCCACCGGCAAGCTGAAAAACTTCATCGCCTCCACCCGTTCCGGGCAGGCGAATTTCAGCCAGGAAGTGCAGGCGAAAAGCGGCAAGCGTATCCAGCAGGCATCCGGCACGATGCAGTTCGTGCGGCCCGGCAAGTTTCGCTGGGTTTACCTGAAACCTTACGAGCAACAGATCGTGGGTGACGGGGAGAAATTCTGGCTGCATGACGTGGAGCTGAACCAGGTTACGGTAAAGAGGCTGGATGCGGCGCTGGGCAGCAGCCCGGCGGCGCTGCTGTCGGGCAACAACGAGATCGAGCGCGGCTTCGCCCTCGAAGACACCGGCGAGCGGGATGGCCTGGACTGGCTGCAAGCCACGCCACGTTCGCAGAACACCAGTTTTGAAAAAATTCTCATGGCGTTCGATGCGCAATCCGAGCTGGTTATCATGGAACTGCACGATGCTCTGGGCCAGAAAACCGTGCTGCGCTTTTCCGGGATGCAGCGCAACCCGAAGCTTTCTCCCCAATTGTTCAGCTTTACTCCGCCCAAAGGCGCGGATGTGTTGGGCGAATAGCTTAGCGTGAAACTCGCGCAGCGATAACCAGCGACTTGCCCAGCGTTTTTTTGCTGGGTTTAGTCGAATGGCTAGTAGTCGCATCAGACTCAATCCCCCTCTCCCTCTGGGAGAGGGAAGGGGTGAGGGAACTGGCATGGCGAGCTCATTCTCCATGGGTGTTTCCTTGCCATGCCCGTTCAGCGCAGCAGGTAGTCCAGCGCAATACCCGCAAACACCGTGGCGCCAAACCAGTTGTTGTGCAGGAAAGCCTTGAAGCAGGCCTCGCGCTGCCGTTCCCGGATCAGAGTGTAGTGGTAGGCCGCGATGCACAGCGCGGCCAGCAGTCCCCCGTAATACGGCCAACCCAGTCCGACCATGAACCCCGCTGCCGCAAGTAGTGCAATCGCGGTAGCGTAGCAGGCCATTACAGCCACCAGATCATATTTGCCGAACAGCAGCGCGGAGGAGTGGATGCCGATGCGGATGTCATCGTCGCGATCCACCATCGCGTACTCGGTGTCGTAGGCGATGCACCAGAAAACATTTGCGAGCAGCAGCAGCCAGGCGACCGGCGGCACCGCGCCGAGTTGCGCGGCGAACGCCATCGGGATGCCGAAGCCGAAAGCGATGCCGAGGTAGGCTTGCGGAATGGCGAGGAACCGTTTGGTGAACGGGTAGCTGGCAGCGAGCAACAAGGCAGGGACGGAAAGCAGCAGGGTGAGCGCGTTGAGCGGCTGGATCAGCAGGAAGGCGGCCAGTGCCAGCCCTGCCGCCAGCCACAGCGCCTCGCGCGGCGCGACCTGCCCGCTGGTCACGGGGCGGTCACGGGTGCGTTTCACGTGTTTGTCGAAATCGCGGTCGGCGTAGTCGTTGATGGCGCAACCCGCCGAGCGCATCAGCACCGTACCGAGAATGAAGATAGCCGCGACGTGCCAGGCCGGATGACCGCTGCCCGCAAGCCACACGCCCCATAGCGTGGGCCACAGCAGCAGCAGGATGCCGATGGGGCGGTCGAGCCGCGTCAGGCGGGCATAGAGGGAGAGGCGTCCGGTCAAGCTCATCTGTCTTGACGGCAGCGAGAAGAAGGTGAAGAACGTAGCGATGGGCGATCAGGCAAGGCGGAAACCGGCGAGGAAGCGGAGTTTACACGCAGTAAATGAGCATTTCGAGCCGGTTTTCAACGCAGCATCATCGCCTCGTAGCAGTTTTTCAGCCCTGCTCCCACGGCAGGCCGCGCACGCACCACCCGTTTACCGCTTTGCGATGCTTGTTTGCGTCCCGGTCGCCCTCAAAACCTTCCAGGACGTTGTAGCAGTCGCCATAGCCCGCCTGGGTGGCGAGAATGGCGGCGCTGTGCGAGCGGACACCGCTGCGGCAAATAAATATGACCAGCGCCTCCTTGTCCACCAGTTGCTCGAACTGCGCCATGAAGTGCGGATTGGGTTTCATGCCGGGATAAATGGCCCATTCCACCTCTACGGCACCGGGGATGCGGCCCACCCAGTCCAGCTCCGCACGCGACCGCACGTCCACCAGTTTGGCGCCGGGAGCGGACTGCGCGATTGCATACGCCTCGTCCGGCAGCAGCGTGCCCTCGTAGGGCAGGTTCATTTCCCTTGCGCGCTGTTGCGCGGCATTCAAAATCTCGGTGATCTTGCCCATGACTGTTTACCTTAAATGTTTTCCAAACTTGGCGTTCATTGTTCAGGCCGCTGGTGTTATGCTTTGCGGCAAGGCCGAATAGTAACGCAAGCGCAATGAAAAATCACACTCCCCCGCCAGCCCGGAACATGCCTGACGCTTTTGAGCCAGCCAATCCGGAGCGTTTTGCCGCCGCGCAGAAAAGCACCTGGGTCAGTATCTTCATCAATCTGGCGCTGACCGTGCTGCAAGTGGTGGCGGGCTTTTATGGCCGGTCGCAATCGCTGATGGCAGACGGGCTGCATTCGCTTTCCGATTTGCTCGCCGACATACTGGTGTTGTTTGCCAACCGCCACGGCAACCGCCACGCCGATGCCGACCACCCATACGGCCACGCGCGCATCGAGACCGCCGCCACCCTCATTCTTGGCGTGGCGCTGGCGGTGCTGGGCGTCGCGTTGCTGTTCGCCGCCGGTACGCGCTTGCAGCACCCCGAGCTGGTGCAGCCCGTCCAATCGTGGACGCTCTGGGTCGCGCTGGCCGCGCTGGCCGCCAAAGAGGGCATGTTCCGCTACATGCTGGCGGTGGCCAAGCGCGTGCGCTCGCAAATGCTCATCGCCAACGCTTGGCATGCGCGCTCCGATGCCGCGTCTTCGCTGGTGGTCGTGGTGGGTATCTCCGGCAACCTGATGGGCTATACCTTCCTCGATCTGGTCGCCGCCGCCGTGGTGGGCGTGATGATCGCGCACATGGGCGGCAAATTCGCCCTCGAAGCCTTGTCCGAACTGATAGATACCGGGCTTGCCGCCGAAGAGGTGGAAGCGATTCGCGCCACCTTGCTGGCGACGCCCGGCGTACGCGGGCTGCACGAACTGCGCACGCGCAAAATGGCCGATAACGCGCTGGTGGACGCGCATGTTCTGGTTGACCCGAAGATCAGCGTGTCAGAAGGGCATTTCATCGCCGAATCCGCGCGGCAGGCCGTATTACGCCAGCATCATGTCATGGATGTGATGGTGCATATTGACCCGGAAGACGATTTCAGCGCAAAACCGAACTCCAGGTTGCCCAACCGCAAAGAGCTGCTCGAACACCTCGCAACACGCATGGGCAACGATTTGCCGGAAGGAAGCCGCACCACGCTGCACTATCTGGAAGGCAAGGTTGAGGCCGAGTTATTTTTTGACTCAATACATTGCAACGGAGCAACGGTGGAGGCGCTCAAAAACAAATGCGGCAAAATAATCGCTGACGACCCCTATTTCCGCTCCATCCGCTTGCATTGCAGCCATGCACACAAATAGTGCGTCGCGCGATTGATTGCCCCACTTCGGGGCGCATATTTTTAAATGCCTCTTAACAAAGTACAGCAAAACTTGGAGCGCGCATGCCAATACCTCCCCCTTTG